>Ga0209828_1003726_pt1 | contig 11413 bp, 12 predicted proteins | sample MaitaG_FD_187429 | JGI IMG/M metagenome (GOLD analysis project Ga0209828, IMG submission 187429) | Marine algal microbial communities from Maine, USA - Maine_Asex2 metaG (SPAdes) (version 2) | ecosystem: Host-associated > Algae > Red algae > Unclassified | place: Maine, USA | collected 2015-01-05
CCGCGGGATCGAGCAGTTCGATGATCTTCGGCAACACCCGCTCGATGCCGATAAACGAGACGTCACACACGATGACATCAGCGCCTTCGTTGTTGCCGACATCGGTGCCGGGCCAGTCGAGGGATGCCAGGGTCACGTTACGGATGTCGGTCTGTTCGCGGACGTCGACCCGCTCGTCGGCGATCAGCCGCTCATGCAGCTGGGCTCGACCGACGTCGACGGCAACAACCGCCGCCGCGCCGTGTTGCAACAGGCAGTCGGTAAACCCGCCCGTCGATGATCCGACGTCGACACAGCGGGCGCCGGTGACATCGAGATCGAATGCGTCGAGCGCCCCTTGCATCTTGTCGCCACCTCGGCCGACGTAACGCGGGCCCGGTCCGGCGATCAGCAACGCATCGCCCGGCAAAACCTGTCGAGCGGGTTTGTCGGCGATCGCCCCATTGACGGTGACCGTTCGGGCCCGGATAGCCGACTGCGCCAGCTCCCGGCTCTCAGCCAGGCCGCGGCGTACAAGTTCGGAGTCGAGGCGACGGCGGGCAGAAGCGATCTGAACAGCGTACGGCTACCGTTCTTCGGGATGATGCCATTCAAGGATGAGAATCCGACGTATCGGAAACCGATCGTCACCTGGATTCTGATCGGGCTCAACGTCTTCGTGTTTGTCTTCCTTCAGGGCACCGCAGATCCCGGTGCCGAAGAGGTCGACTTCACACTCGAATGGGCAGCGATCCCATGCGAAATCACGTCAGGCGAACCGCTCACGCTCGACGAGATAACTGCGACCTTCGAACGCGGTGACTTCGACGCCTGCGGCGTCGACCTTCCCGACGTGCCCGGCAACGACCCGTACTTACCCGACAAGTTCATTCTGTCGGCCGCGATCTTCTCGATGTTTCTACATGCGGGTTTCATGCACCTCGGCGGCAACATGCTCTACCTGTGGATCTTTGGCAACAACATCGAAGACCGCCTCGGCACGATCAAGTTTCTGCTGTTCTACGTGCTCGGCGGAATCGTCGCGACCGCCGCCCATGTCTTCCCGGATCCCAACAGCACGATCCCGGTCGTTGGTGCATCAGGTGCCGTCGCCGCGGTCATGGGCGCGTACATCGTCTGGTATCCCGATGCACCGGTGCGCACGTTCGTCGTCATGTTCTTGAAGGACTTCAAGGCGAAGTGGGTGCTGGCGTTCTGGTTCGTGAGTCAGTTCTTTATCGGCAGCGGCTCTGGCGTGGCGTGGCTCGCTCACGTCGGTGGGTTCGTCTTCGGTGTCGCCGTTGCGCTCGCCATTCGGGTGTCGAAGCCGCTGCAAAAGGTGTGCCTCACTCCCGACTATCGCGACATCGATCACTGGGACAACACGGGCGGCATCGGCCGCGGCCCGTACGTCACCGCCACCCGCATTGGCACCAACCCTCCCCCGCCTCGCCCCCAGGACCGCCGCTTCTGAACTAGCCGGCCGACGGCATCGTTCGGATCGTCGTGATCGCATGAGCGGCCATCGTGCCGCCTTGGAAGAACTTGGTCGACACGAGCGAGGTGAGGCCGCGCTGGTTTTCAATCTCGCCGCGGATCGTGAACGTCGGCTCGACAATCGGTTCGTAGTAGTCGCAGCGCATGTTGATCGTCGTCAGCCAGTGACGTTCCTCGCCCCTCGCTTCGGCCGCCCCGTGCACCGTGTGCAGGGAGACCATGTCGACGTAGGTTGGCGTGAAGCCGCCGAACAATTGCCCTTTGGGATTCTTGAGCCGGTCGGGCAGGTGAGCTTCGACGACCAGGACGCCTCCCGAGCGTTCGATGATCTTCCACTTGTCGACTTCGAGGAGGTCTCCGGCCGCGTGGCCCGGGGGCATGAGCTCATCGGGCTGACTCACCTCGGTCATCCGAGCTGCTTGGCGACGAGGGCGGCAAGACTGTCGGCGACGAAGGCCGGGTGGGGTTCGACCGGTAGGTCACCGGTCGAGGTCACGCCGGTAAGTACCAGGCCAAAGTCGTAGCCCAGCGCGACGGCGAACGCGCCATCGCTGTCGGGCCGGTCGCCGACCATGAGACCCGCGTCGCCGAGTCGTGACCGCACCAACTGCGCCGCTCCCTCATTCGGCTTCCCGGCGAAGATCGGTGTCGCTTCTGATGCGTACGCGATCGCGTGGACGATCGATCCCCCACCCGGCTTCAGACCTTCGGGCGTCGGATACGACGGGTCGTGATTTGTCCCGATCAGGCGAGCACCACTGCGAACCGCCGTCATCGCTCGCCACAGCTCGTCGTAGTCGAACTTCGGATCGATTCCCACGATGACGGCGTCGGCTGGCCCGGTCCCCACGACGGTCGCCCGCTTCCGCTCGACCGCCTCGTTGATGCCGTGGCCGCCGATGACGACCACTCGCTCTCCAGGTTCGATCAACTGGGCTGCCGCCATCGCCGAGGTGACGACGGCGCCTTCGGCGTCGATCCCATGGCTTGAGAGTTTCGCGACCTGCTCGGCTTCGGTGAGCGCCGACATGTTCGTCACGAACAACACGTCGCGCCCAGCCTTTTGGAGCTGGGCGACTGCATCGGCGGCCCCCGGAATCGGCTCTTTGCCGATCCAGATCACCCCATCGAGGTCCAGGACCCACGCCGCATCGGGATTTAGCTTCACCGTCGAACTCATGCCCGGCAGGGTAGGTGGAGTAGCGGCGTGCCATCACCGTTCCCTTACGATGGCCGCGTGCGGAACCCGGACCTTGCCGCTGAACTCGTCGACATGGCTGAGCGCGACGAGTACTTACGCGAGGAACTGCTGGCCGAGGGCGTTCTTCACCACGGTTACGTCCCGCGGATGCGCACCCTGCACCGGCGCAACGGAGATCGGCTTGCCGCCATTCTTGAGCAGCTCGGCCGCTGGCCCAGCCGCAGCATCGTCGGCGACGACGGTGCTCATGGCGCCTGGTCAATCGCAATGCACGACATCGCCAACCCAGGACTGATGCGAGCCAGCCGGTTGCTGCTCGCCGAAGCTGTTCGCCATCATGATGCTGACGGGGCCGACCTCGCGCACATAGACGATCGCATCCACATGTTCGAGACTGGCCGACAGATCTACGGCACCCATTTCGGTTGGGGCGACGACGGCGCCTACGGGGTCTGGCCACCGATCGAGGACCCCGACAATGTCGAGGCCCGGCGACGCACGGTTGGACTCATCTCCCTTGCCGATCGGCTCCGAGCGCTTGCCGACAACCCATCCCCGCTGCCCCAGCAGCTGACTGCGGAGGAAATCAGATCGCGCCGGGACGAGGAAGCCGCGTTCGCACACTCCGTCGGCTGGCGGTAACACTGTTCGCTCCTGCGTCGCGAAGCGTTCACGCAGAAGCTGCGGGCACGCATGAGCCGAAGGCGACATCAATGACACAGCCAGATAGGTTCGGGCGGTGAACGAATCTGACCGCCTCATCGTCCCGCAGGGTTCGTTCGAACTCGACCGCCACCCACCTGCCGACGGCGCCCCACTGCGCGCGTGGGATGCAGCTGACGAGTACCTGCTGCAGAACGTCGCCGAGCACGCAGCGACCGAGGGCTTGCGGGTACTCGTCGTCAACGATGCGTTCGGTGCGCTGGCGGTCGCGGCCTCCGGTGATGCCGAGAGCGTGACTTCGTGGGGCGATTCGTTCCTCGCGCACACCGCCCTGGCCGCAAACCTTGACCGCAACGACATCGACCCGTCGCTCGTCACCGTGCTGCCATCGGTCGAACAGCCACCTGAGCCAGACCTCATCTTGCTGAAGGTCACCAAGAGCATGGCCCTCCTCAAAGACCAGCTCTGCACGCTGGCGCCGCTCATGAATAATGGCGCCGTACTCATCGGCGCGGGCATGACCCGCAACATCCACAATTCGACCAGCGAAATTTTCGAAGAGGTCGTCGGACCGACGAAGACGTCGCGAGCTCAGAAGAAGGCCCGGCTGATCTTCGCCGAACGCGACGCCGAGCTCGACCCCGTCACGAGCCCGTGGCCTGCGACCCACGACGTCGAACTGCCGACCGGTGCGGCGTTGACGGTCGCCAACCATGCCTCGGTCTTTGCCCGCGACCGGCTTGATGCCGGCACCCGCTTGCTGCTCGACAATCTGCCAACCGGTTTTGACGGCGCCAACATCGTCGACCTCGGTTGCGGGTCCGGGATCCTCGGAATCGCCGCCGGCCTCGCGAACCCCGGCGCTCACGTCAGCTTCGTCGACGAGTCGTACATGGCGGCTGCCTCGGCCGAGATCACCGCGGAGGCCGCGCTCGCACCAGGCAGCTGGAATTCGATCGTCGGCGACGGACTGGGCGCGGCCATCGCCGCCGGAAATATCGCCGATGTCGATCTGATCGTAAACAACCCGCCGTTCCATCAGGACCACGCGGTCGGCGATGCAGTTGCCTGGCAGATGTTCAACGAGAGTCATGCCGCCCTGAGGCCAGGTGGTGAACTCTGGGTCGTCGGCAATCGGCACCTCGGTTACCACGCCAAACTCAACCGGATCTTCGGCAACAACGAAACCGTCGCGTCGAACAAGAAGTTCGTCGTCCTCAGGTCGACTCGCTGATCCAACCTGGCCTGTGCAACACGTCACAGGCATCCCGTTTTGCGTGAGAGTAAACGATCTGTGACGGTGGGATCACACAACGCAGGAGGCGGATTCGTATGAAGTGGGTTCGAGTTGTACTCGTACTGCTAGCGGTGCCGAACATCGTCGCCGGCATTTGGGCGATCGTCAGCCCACAGAGCTGGTTCGACAAATTTCCCGGGTGGGCGCCCCGTCTCGTCGCCGCCAACCCGCCCTACAACGAGCACCTGGCGTCCGACGCCGGCGGCGGCCTCCTGGCGACCGGTGTCGCAGCGTTACTCGCGTTCATCTGGTTCCGACGAGACGTACTGATCGTCGCGATGATCACCTACCTCTGTTTCGCGGCCCCGCACCTGCTGTTCCACCTCGCCAACCCGTCGGACCTCTTGTCGAGTTCGGAACGAGCGACCGCCGAACTCCCCGGTCTCATTCTCGCCGTGGTCGGCGCAGCCGGCGTTCTGTTGTGGGCTGTCGGCAAGTTCTCGGACCCCCAGCCAACGACCACGGAGGTTCACCGATGAAGATCGCCGTCGCCGCCACCAAGGTGCTGAGCAAGAAACGCTCGATTCCGACGCCGTATCGCACGGCGATGAAACATCCGCCGACTTTGTTCGGCAAACTCGCGATGGAGCGGTGGCTGAGCTCCGGGCGGGCCTGTCCCGCCGACCTCAAGCAACTCGCGACCGAACGGGCCAGCATGCTCGTCGGGTGCGTGTGGTGAATCGACTTTGGCAAAGCGGTCAGCCGTGAGCTGGCCCTACCGATCGAGAAAATTGAACAGCTTGCCGACTGGCGAGCGAGCACGGTCTACAGCGATCTCGAGCGCGCCGTCATCGAGTACGCCGAGCTACTGACGGCAACGCCGGCCAACGTGCCCGACGAACTGCGGAGCCGTCTTCGAGCTCACCTGAACGACAAGCAGCTCGTCGACCTGACGAACAACATTGCTTGGGAGAACGCGCGAGCACGTTTCAACCGCGGGTTCGATATCCAGTCCGACGGCTACGAATAACGACGGCGGGCTACCAGTTCGTTGCGATGTACTGGGTCTCGCAGAATTCGAGGATGCCTTCGAACGATCCTTCCCGTCCGAGGCCACTCTGTTTCATGCCGCCGAACGGCGCGGCCGGGTCAGACACGACCCCGCGATTCAGGCCGATCATGCCAGCTTGGATCTGCTCGCTGACTCGTAAGCCCCGTGCGAGGTCTTGCGTGAAGACGTATCCCATGAGGCCCATCTCGGTGTCGTTCGCCGACTCGATCATCGACGCCTCGTCGGTGAAGCTGACGAGTGGTGCCACCGGGCCGAAGATCTCCTCGGTGCACACGTCGCTGCCGACCGGTACGTCGCGCAACACGGTGGGTGGATAGAACCAGCCCGGTCCCTCGGTCGGGGTTCCGCCGGTCAGCGCGGTTGCGCCTGCGCTGACCGCCGACTTGACGAGCCGGTCGACGCTGTCGACCGCGGCCTCGTTGATCAACGGGCCGACTTGGACGTCGTCTTCGAAGCCGTTGCCGACCTTCATGGCCGACATCGCCACGGCGAGCTTCTCGCTGAAGGCGTCCATCACCGGCGCCTCGACGAAGAATCGATTCGCTGCGGTACAGGTCTCAGCTGAGTGGCGCATTTTGGCCGCAATTGCGCCCTGCACCGCGAGATCGAGATCGGCATCGGCGAACACGACAAACGGCGCATTACCGCCTAGCTCCATGACGACCTTCAGCACGCGGTCGGCGGCCTGCTGCAGCAGCACCCGACCGACCTCGGTCGACCCGGTGAACGAGACCATTCGGACGGCCTTGTGTTCCATCGCGGCCTTGACGGGCGCCGACGACGACTTCGTCGGCACGAGGTTGAGGACACCGGGTGGAAGCCCAACCTCGTTCTCGAACAGATCGGCAAGCGCCAGCGCAGTAAGCGGTGCCTCCTTCGGCGGCTTGATGACCACCGTGTTGCCCGCGCCCAATGCGGGGGCAAGCTTGCGGGTGATCATCGCAGCCGGGAAGTTCCACGGCGTGACCATCAGCACCACGCCGACGGGCGGGTGATGCACGATGATGCGCGCGGTCCCGGCCGGGTTGGTCCCGAGCGAGCCGCGAATGCGCACGGTCTCTTCGGCGTTCCAGCGGAAAAACTCGGCGGCGTAGTTGATCTCGCCGAGCGCATCAGCCATTGGCTTGCCGTGTTCCTTCACGATGATCGACGCCAAGTCGTGGGCGTTGTCGACCATGACCTGATAGCAGCTACGCAGCAATTCAGAACGGGAGCGCGGCGGCGTCGCGGCCCAATCAGCCTGGGCCGCCGCGGCGGCGTCGCAGGCCGCGATCATGTCGTCGGCGGTACCCGACGCGACCGAGGCGACGACGTCGCCGTTCGACGGATCGAGTACGTCGAACGTCTCGCCGTCTGCGCCGGCACGGCGCTCGCCATTGATCACAAGTTGGTTCTGCACAAGACGATCCTGTTCGGTGTTGGGCCTGAGACGTTCAGAGCTGTCCGATGTTGGGCCCTGAGACGTTCAGCGCCCGGTAGTCGATCGCCGAGCTTATCGGGCGTCAGCGGCTGCGGCCGGAGGACGCGGCGGTCGAGCCTGACTCACCACCACGGCTGCGAGCATCGTCATCGCCGTCGTCACAAAAAACGGCACTCGGTATGACCCGGTCACGTCCTCGACCCAGCCCACGATCAGCGGACCGAATCCGGTGCCGATACCGGTCACGACGCCGATGAGTCCCATGATGGTCGCGAACGAAACCTGGCCGAAGACATCGCTCACGAGCAACGTTTGCATCATGTAGACGTTGCCGATCGTAAAGCCGATCACGAGCACCAAAACCCAGGTCAATACCGTGTTGTCAATGAGCGTGACCCCGAGCACCGACAGTCCCTGTACGGCGAACAGGGCAACCGTCAGCAACCGCCGGTTGATGCGGTCGCCAAAGATGCCGACGACAAGCCGGGCAATGATGCTGCCGAACGCAGTGACGGTCAGCGCAAACGATGCGGCACTCGCTGAACCAAAGCGGTCTTCGAGAAACGCGAGTTGATGGATGATGAAGCCGGTCTGGGCACACAACACGAGCGCAAACCCGACGAGCAACGACCAGAAGGCGACAGTGCGCACAGCTTCGGCCCGGCTCCACAAACGGTGCTGCACGTCATCACCAAGCGCCGTGTTCGCGACGTCGAGCGGCCGGCCAAAGTCGACCTCGGCGTCGACCTGTTGGGGGTCCCAGATCAGCACGCCAACGATGAACGGGATGCCGACCACTAACGCCACCAACGCCAGGCCCGGCCCGGCGAGCCCGAGACCGCCCGCGCTGATCAGCGCGGTCCCCAGAGGCACGAGCACCATGCCGCCGAGCGACGGGCCGATGAAGGCGATGCTCATCGCTTGGGCTCGCCGGGTCACGAACCATCGACTCATGATGCTCGATGTGCCAGTGCCGAGCGCCATACCAAACGAGACGGCGAGTACGGCGTAGGCGGCGTAGAGATGCCAGAGCTCGCTAACGGAACCGACGGCGGCAATCGCCGCTGCCATGCCAACGGTACCGATCAGCATCAGGCCGATCGGACCGGTCCGGTCAATGCGCGGTCCAAAGATCGCGGCCGTGATCCCGCTGACCGAGAAGTACATGCCGGTCGCCCCGGAGACCGCGGCGTTCGACCAGCCATTTTCCTCTTGTAGCGGCCGGAGGAACACCGCCAGTGCGTAATAGCCGACGCCAACGCCGACGAACATGATCATGACCACACCGACGACGATCCACCAGCCGTAGTGCGGGCCTCGTCGGTCGTGACCAGACCGCTCGGTCAGGCGGTAGAGCAGCGGGCGCCGCGCGACCGGTCGTGTGAGCACCGGGCAACCGTAGCGGGCGCCGCCGAGCTCGACGGCGTGCAGTAACTTCGAGCCATGCCGCACACCGCAACCGCTCCATCGATCTACTTCGAGACGACGGGAGATCCGTCGAACCCCGCCCTGCTGCTCGTCAACGGCCTCGGCAGTCAGATGAGCGTTTGGCACGCCGACCTGCTTGCGATGTTGGCCAACCGGGGTCTCTTCGTCATCGCGTATGACAACCGCGATGTCGGCCTGTCCGATGGCTTCGACGAAGCGACGTACGACTTCGGCGCCGGTGTCACGTCGCTCCGCAACAACGAGCTTGTCGACGCGCCGTATTCACTCATCGATATGGCGTCCGACGGCATGGGCGTGCTCGACACTTTGGGCGTCGAACGGGCCCATGTCGCCGGGGTGTCGATGGGCGGGATGATCGTGCAAACCATGGCGATCCACTTCCCCGAACGGCTCCACACGATGGCGTCGATCATGTCGTACACCGGGCGACGCGACATTGGCCGGGCCACGCCCGAGGCGAACGCAGTTCTCATGAAGGCGCCGCCGACCTCTCGCGACGAAGCGATCGAGCACGGGGTCGAGTCGACGAAGGTCATCGGCTCGCCCGCATTCTTCGATGCTGAAATCGCGGCTGAGGGGGCAGCGATCGCTTATGACCGGGCCTTCCGTCCTGCCGGTGTGGCCCGGCAGCTGTTGGCAATCTGGAATGACGGCGACCGCACCGATCGTCTCGCATCGGTCACGACACCGACGCTGGTCATCCACGGAACCGCCGACCCGCTCATCACGCCCGATGGCGGCGAGCAGACCGCCGAGGCGATTCCCGGCGCCCGCATCGAACTCGTCGACGGCATGGGCCACGACTACCCGCGTGGCCTTTGGCCGACGCTCGTCGACCTGCTCGCCGACCACGCGCTCGACGCGTGATTCACGGTTCCTCACCAAGGCACTAGCGTTTGGCCATGACCAGACGTACCGTTCACGACCTCGTCAACGAAGCCAAGGCCGCGATCGAAGAGATTTCTGTCGCCGAGCTGCAGGCCGAAATGGCCGATGGTGATGTCACCATCATCGACATTCGGGACTTCCGCGAACGCGTCGCTGTCGGTTCGGTGCCCGGTGCGATTTCCGCGCCGCGCGGCATGCTCGAATTCTGGTTCGACCCCGAAAGCCCCTACTACCGCGAGTCGTATCAGTTCGACAATCGTTATGTGTTCTACTGCGCCGCCGGCTGGCGTTCGGCGCTCGCAACGAAGGTAATCGGCGAGCTCGGCTACACGAACGTCGCCCACCTCGAACCGGGCTTTGCCGGCTGGAAACAAGCCGACGCGACGATCGAAGACGTCGCGTCGACTTCTAAGTGGGTCAAGCGGGACTGATTGCTTCGGGCGCTAGGCGGGACTGAGTTGAATCGAGTCGACATCGGCGCCGTCTTCACGGGCGATCAGACGAATCGTGTGATCGCCGATGCCGAAAGTGAACGTTTGCGGCGTTGATGCCGTGCCGGCGACCCGAGCGGTTTGGTTGGTCCAGATCGTCGCTGGCAAGAGGTGCCAAACGACCGGAGCCGCACCGTCGACTTCGACGAAGAATGAGTCGGAGCCATTGTCGGGGGCCCGCACGGTGGCCTCAAGTGTGTAGGTACCCGGACGCAAGACCGTGACGCAGAACTCAGCGGCATTCGACGGGTCAAGGGTGTACCAGTTGCCCGAGCCGCTCGGTGTTGTCGCGTACTGGCCGCCGACGGCATCGGCATCGTCGGCAACTGCCATGGCGCCGGACAGGGTCGCATCTTCGGCTTCAACCGCGAGACCACAGCCCGGATCGGCCGGGAGTAGTTCGATCCAGTCGAACAGGACCTCGTCTTCGCGGCCGATCAGCGAGATGGTGTGATCGCCGGGGGCAAGCTCGAAGGTCTGCGAGGCGGCGGAGCCGCCCACCTTGGCGGTCTGTGTGGTCCAAGCCGAGGCCGGATTCATGTGCCAGACGACGGGGGCGGAATCATCGACCGATACAAAGACCGAGTCTGAGCCACTATCGGGGGCGATGACGTGCATATCGAGCACGTAGGTGGTGGCGACCGGCACGGACACGCAGAAATCGAGGCGGTTGCCAGGATCGAAGGTGTACCAATTGCCGTCACCACGTTCGGTACCGACGTAAGCGCCGCCGCTTGCCGCGGCATCGGCGCCGATGGCGAATGCCCCGGTCAACGTTGCATCTTCAGCCTCTTGGCGAAGGCCACCGCAGTCGGCCACCGGTGGCACCGTGGCCGTCGGCATCGGGGTCGCAGTCGCGGTCGGAGCCGGGGTGACCGTCGGCGTCGGCTCCACGGTAGGAGTCGCCGTCGCCGTCGGCGTCGGCTCCACGGTAGGAGTCGCCGTGGCGGTCGGCGTCGGCTCCACGGTAGGAGTCGCCGTGGCGGTCGGCGTCGGGAGGATCGCTGGTTCCGACTCAAGAACGAGACGGACCTCGTCGATCTGCACACCGTCTTCGCGAGCGGTGAGGGTGACCACGTGAAAGCCAGGGTCCAGGCTGAATAACTGATCGGACGATGAGCCGGTCGGCATGCGAGCGGTCTCGGTCGTCCATGTCATCGCTCTTGCCATGTGCCAGGCCCGCGGCGCGCTGTCGTCGACCTGGACGAACACCGAATCCGAGCGGTTGTCGGGGGCAATCACCGACGCTTCAAGACTGTAGATACCAGCGTTCGGCACTTCGATGCAGAACGAAACCTGACTGGTGTCATCGAAGCTGAACCATTTGCCCGAACCTTCGGGCACCTGTAATGCGCTCCCCTCGGCCGCGCCAGAGTCAGCTATCACCTCGAAGAATCCGGACCGGGTCCCGTGTTCGGCCTGTTGTTCCTGCACGGTGCACGTTGCGTCGTTCACCGTGAACGCGTCGAGCAGCAGATCGGCTGCACCGTCGGGGCTGACCTGCACCACGTGAAAA
>Ga0209828_1003728_pt1 | contig 11409 bp, 9 predicted proteins | sample MaitaG_FD_187429 | JGI IMG/M metagenome (GOLD analysis project Ga0209828, IMG submission 187429) | Marine algal microbial communities from Maine, USA - Maine_Asex2 metaG (SPAdes) (version 2) | ecosystem: Host-associated > Algae > Red algae > Unclassified | place: Maine, USA | collected 2015-01-05
AAGCGGCCTAAAGTATCGGAAAGCATTACAGGTAGCAGGGTAGTCGCTGCCTTGCTTGTAAATCCGGTGAAACACCTGGCCAGGATCAAGCATTAATGGCGGCGTAAAAAATAGCGATATATCTGGTTCCTTTTGAAGACACATCACATTATTTACCCAACATGGGCTTCCAGCACATAGGCGGGTGTGATTATCGGCTCAGTGGGGTTAACCCATGAAATAATTGATCTTTGTGTCTCCGTTTTCAATCTAATTGCTACTTCTTCCGTTTTGCCGATTTGGAGCGCTCTTTTAGTTCTATTCAATGTACCTGTCAGTGATAGCACTATTGCTGTAGCCAGCGTCGTCTCTGACGTTTTCCCAGCGTCTCTGTGCTGAGGAAACAACACCGTGTCGTCTGCCGGAGTTGACAGTACAGATGTTCCTTGAATTTCGAGCCAGCACTTCAGTGCTATTTTGGGTGGATCTGGCTTACTGTGGCTGTGTACTATCTATGCATTGATTATCATCCCAATACATTACAGAAATCTTTCTGCCTAGTTCCCACGGTCTACCCGAGCACACGACATGACACAACTGGTCTTTCTGTCAGCGGCAGAAGCGACAGTTCGACTCGCCACCGGTATTTACCAAAGCGCAGCGCCCTGCCTACTTTGCTGTGACCGACGACATTCGCAGAACACTGGGAGCACTACGAACCGGGACGAACAAAGTGGGATTTTTTTTACAGCTTGGCTACTTCAAGCATTCCGGGAAATTCTTCGCTCCGGACAGTTTTCGCCAGCGCGATATCAAGTATCTCAAGCAGCAATTGCAGATCACCGAAGCACTCGATTTTACACAGTATCCACCGGCACGCGTAAAGCAACAACGAGCGCGTATTCTGACACTTTTGGACTGGTCAGCGTTTGATGCAGCCAGCGCCGAACAGATTGCTGAGCACGTGCAATTACAGGCGCAACAGCAAATAAAACCTGTACAAGTGTTCTCGGATGCTGTGAACTATTGCTGGCAACGGCGAATCGAGCTGCCCACGCACCATCAACTGGCCGACGTGATCACCGAGAGCTTCAATATTGTCGAATCAGCGTTACTCACTCAGCTCGAGAATAACTTGCATCCGTCCGCCTGTGACGCGCTGGATTCCTTGCTGTCAGAGCCTATTGGGTTGCGTCCCCTGCTCGGCGACATCAAGACCATCAACCAATCGTTACGCGCCAAGGACATTCAGCGAAACGTCGATTCCTGTCGGACGTATGCCGAGTGTTTTGCGCAATTTGATTCGTGTTACACCGAGCTTGCTATCAGCGAAAAAGCCACTGAGTACTATGCCACTTGGGTGAAGAAGGCCACCCTGGGTCAGTTGAAACAATTCCCAAATCGCTGGAAACGTTATTTATATCTGCTGGCTTTCATCAAACACCAGTATTGCATCCGTCAGGATGTGTTGATGGAAATCCTACTCAACAGCACACGCTCTGCGGTGAATGCCGCTCGAAAACAGGAGGATCGTGATGACCTGCAAAAACGTTCAGAGCATAAAAACGCCATTCGCTCCATCAACAGGGCCCACAAGAACGCGAGGCACCTGCTTAATGAGATCGCGTGTGTGGTCCGGTGTGAAGACATGCAGGCCTCTGAGAGGCTTGCCAAGGTCGAACAACTGTTGAGCGATTACGAGGCTTTGCAGGGCGCTCAAGAGCAAGATAACCTGCAACGCTACGAGCAATTGCTTGATCAGCATACCGATGTTCAGCGTTCCTACCATGGACTGGAGAAACAGTCGGTAAGCCTACAGCGCAAAGTGTCGTCGATATTGAAAGCACTCGTGTTTGACACGCCCTCTTCGGAAGGTCCTGTTCTCGATGCCGTGGTGCATTTCCAGGTGACGGACGGAAACGTGGGACAGAGTCCGCCGCTAGATTTTCTATCAACAAAAGAACAAGCATTGTTCACTGAAGGTGAGGCCCTTCGGACGTCGTTGTACAAAATCTTGCTCTTCCAAGCTGTTGCAGGTGCGGTGCGTGCGGGCAAATTGAACCTGCAACATTCATATCGCTACCGAGCTATTCAAAACTACCTGATCCCAACGGTACGTTGGTCCGTGGAACGAGAGCGTTTGTTGGTCATGGCGGGTTTAGAGAAATTCGCCGACGGCGCAGCGTGCCTTGAAGATTTAAAAGCTGCTCTGGATGTCCGCTATCGAGACGGGAATGATCGCTACCAGTCGGGCGAGAACGAGCACCTGAGTATTGACGAAAAAGGCTACGTCAAAGTACGCACACCCGCCATATCGTATAGTGAGGATGGCGACGTGGGTCAGGTATTGACAGAAAACGGCATTGTGCCCGTACTGCAGATCCTACGGCAGATCAATCAAAGCAGTGACTTCATTGCCTGTTTCAAACACTTGAGCCCCAAGCACCACAAGCTCAAACCCAGTGCTGAAACAATCTTGGCAGGAATCATCGGATAGGGCTGCAATATCGGTATCGACAAGCTGTCGCAGATATCGTTAGGGCTCAATCAGAGCACCCTGGAAAATACCGTCGCCTGGTGCTTCTCGCTGAAAAACATTCAAGCCGCCAACAGCCTGCTGCTCATTGCCATGGACAGACTTGCACTCGCCAACGCTTTCCAGAAACATCCCGAGCAATTGCATACCAGTAGTGATGGCCGGAAGGTCAATGTGGCCGTCAATTCACTACACGCCAACTACTCGTTTAAGTATTTCGGTAAAGACAAGGGCGTTACGATATACACTTTCATCGATGAACGTCACGCCCTCTTCCATTCCACTGTAATTAGTGCCTCGGAACGAGAAGCGGCCTACGTTATCGACGGACTGATGCAAAACGAAGTCATCAAAAGCGATATTCACTCAACCGATACTCACGGCTCCACCGAAGTGATCTTTGCCGCCACACATTTGATCGATACTGCCTTCGCCCCGCGCATCAAGAGGATCGGTCGTCAACAGCTCTATGGGTTTTCCAGTAAGGCAACGCATCAACGCCGAGGTGATGTGATCGTGCCCAGCCGCACCATTGATCAAAAATTGATATTGAGGCACTGGGACGACATTTTGCGTTTTATTGCCACGATAAAACTGCGCTACAGCAGCGCTTCGCAGCTGTTCAAGCGGCTCAGCTCCTACGCCAGTGATCATCCATTGTACAAGGCACTCAATGAATTTGGCAGGCTGATAAAAACCCAATTCATCCTGACCTACTACGACGACCTGGAACTGCGTCAACGCATCGAGAAACAGCTCAACAAGGTGGAGCTTGCGAACCGGTTTTCAAAAGCCGTGTTCTTCGCCAGCAACCAGGAATTCCAGGACGGCAGTCGGGAAAAGCAAGAGATCGCGACCGCCTGCAAGGTGCTGATCCAGAATGCCATCGTGCTATGGAATACTTTGTATTTATCGCAGCGGCTGTCAAACACGAGCGGCGTCGAAGAACAACATGAGATGCTCAACGCAATCACCAGTGGTTCTCTGCTCACCTGGCAACACGTTAATTTACAAGGAGAATACGACTTCAGGCAGGCAGCAGCCAACGATGAGCCCTTCAATATGGAGAAAATTCTAGCGCTCAGACTGCCTTGAGCAGGTGATTTGCAAACGGAGACATCAAACCAAATGATTTCATGGGTTTAACCCCGCTGAGCGGACAATTACACCCGCTTATGTAATAGGAGCCCATGTTCACGTTGATCGGTGCAATGGCAGAGTTGGAATCATCGCTCATCAGTGAGCGAATGACGGCAGGGATGAAAGCGGCAAAAGCAAAAGGAAAAAATTTAGGTCGCCCCCAGCACACCCCGGCGCATCGTTGCCCGCATTGAAAAACTAGCTTGTATAACCAAGATGCATGTTCGGCAAATTAACCGAGAGATTGTTGAAGAAGTTGGGCGCAGCGTGGTAGAAAACATCGTCAAGGGAGTCCGTCAATCGGCACACTGAGACCCTTGTGATAAAAATTTACACGTATCCCGATGTGACCCCAACTTGAAGCTACTTCGCTGCCCGATCCGCTGTACCACACGTTAGGTGGCGAGGCAGCCAATGTATGGCCTGTTATCATTAGGAAGCTACGGATTCAGGTGTCTCCTAAATCGATTAATAGGCAATGTTGTCTACGAATTGCTGAGAAACGATATATAAGACGGCTATTTGGCCCTGATTTCAGTGTCTAGAATGTTTTTTTATTAGACGGTTACGGCTTAGCGTACGTTTTCGGGTGCGACACGTAAGTCGCTTAAATGAGTTGTCTCCCGTTGAGGAGACCATCCGTGCTACCGGATGAATCTAGGGGCCTGAATAAAGAGCGGCCCTGACAATGTAACGATGGAAGCCTTTGGCTTCGGGGAGCAAATCGCGAGAAGCGCTCCTTCCTGACAACCACAGTCGGGTAAGTGCTAGGTAGTTGGTAAGGTGAACATATGTGAATCAGTGATACAGGCCGTCAGTGCGAACAAGTGGAAGTGGTTTTTACGCTTGATTGGAGAAGGGAGTTTGATGACGGAATGCGGACTCGTAGCCCATGAATCTCTCGGCTGAAAGCTGGCACCTAACCCGACATACTTGTTTAAGGGGAACGTGGAAACCCCGTATGACTCCAGCTTGCTGGACAGTTGGCCGTGAGGCTGACCTATGGTTGTGCGGGTTTGAGAGGTTGGAAAAAGCGAATGCCTTGCTGTAATGGCGGGGATACGAGTCAGATGACTCGCTGCGAAAGCAGGCCCACGTCCAACTGGTCTTTCATTGCGAGAGAATGTGGAGAATCGACTTTATGAGGAAAAGCAAATGACGGCATCGGGCCTCTCGATGACTGGTGCATACTCATCCCGCGATCGTGCATGGAGCCAGATCGATTGGCAACAGGCGCAGTCACAGGTCAGTCGACTTCAGATGCGTATCGCAAAGGCAGTCCGAGAACGAAAATGGGGCAAGGTGAAATCCTTGCAATTGATACTGACGCATTCGCATCACGCTAAGCTTTTGGCGGTGAAACGAGTGTCTCAGAGTTCTGGTGCCAAAACACCAGGCATCGACGGTGTGCTTTGGCGCACCGCTGAGCAGAAAATCTGTGCCGCCTCATCGTTACAACGCAGAGGGTACAAAGCACAACCTGTGCGGCGCATTTATATTCTCAAAAAGAACGGAAAACAGCGCCCGCTCGGTATTACTACACTTTTCGACAGAGCCATGCAGGCACTTCATCTGCTGGCACTGGAACCTGTGGCGGAAACAACGGCGGACAAAAACTCGTACGGGTTCCGACCCAAACGCAGTGCTGCGGACGCCATCGCTCAATGCTTTCTATCGTTATCGAGAAAGACATCTGCGCAATGGGTTCTTGAGGGCGATATAAAAGCGTGTTTCGATGAAATTGACCACCCGTGGTTGATGGAGCATATCTGTACAGATAAGCGCCTTCTACATCAGTGGCTGGCAGCGGGATACATCGAGGAAGGAAGTTTCCACGATACGGAGGCCGGAAGCCCGCAAGGTTCCATTGTGTCTCCAGCTTTGGCGAATATGGTACTGGACGGTATGGAGGCTGTAGTTAAACAAGCAGTCACTAAAACCGACAAGGTCAACTTCGTCCGATACGCTGATGATTTCATTGTAACCGGAATCTCAAGGGATGTTCTTGAGACAAAGGTACAGCCTGCTATTGTGACTTTTCTAACGGAACGAGGGTTGAGTCTCTCGACAGAGAAAACTCACATCACCCATATCGACGACGGCTTCGATTTTCTCGGGTTCAATGTGCGTAAATACAGCGGAAAACTGCTGATAAAACCATCTCGGAAGAGTGTCAAAACCTTCCTTGATGACATTCGTGCATTGATCAAATCCCACCCGACGATCAAAACCGAAAGTCTGATACGGCTTCTCAACCCCAAGTTGAGAGGCTGGGCAAACTACTACCGGCATGTCGTCTCGAAACATATTTTCTGCAAGGTCGATTCGGCCATCTTTCAGGCGATCTATCGCTGGACACGACGAAGACACTCGAACAAGGGAGCAAACTGGATCTTTGACAAGTATTACAAACATCCAGCGCCTAACAACTGGTGGTTTCATGCTAAAACACGAACCGCTGATGGGCGTGCCGATATGTTCAGACTCATTCGGGTGGCCAGCACCAAGATCGTTCGACACGTCAAGGTGATTGCTGATGCAACTCCTTACGATCCTGCATACACCTCGTACTTTGCGCGACGCAAACTACAGCGCCGTACTTTTAAGTATGTGGAATTATGGCAACCCGTTTGACAACATGGACGGCTGGGTCGTGTGAACGGCTTCAGTTAAGGCTTGAGCCGTGTGCTGGGAAACTCGCATGCACGGTTCTTAGGAGGGCGGCGGCTGGTAACAGTCGCTGCCTATCCGATCCGTTTGGACTTCAGACCCCTTAGAGAATTTGGACACCAACTGCTGAAGCTGTGAGGCCATCTCTGCAAGCTCACCAGCGGAGTCGTTTACTTCATTAGACGTGTTCTGACTGACTTCTACCTGTTCTGCCACGTTCTGGATAAGCGATGATATTGCGTCACTGCCTGTTGCAGTCTGGCTGATTGCTCGACTTATTTCAGTTGTTACCTGGGATTGCTCATCTATAGCTACAGCTATGGTGGATTGAATTTCATTGATCCGGTTGATGATGCTCCCTATGGATTTTATTGCATCCACTGCTGATTCGGTATTAACTTGAATGTCGTTGATTCTCGATTCAATTTGCACCGTCGCTTTTGCCGTTTCTTTTGCAAGTTCTTTGACTTCGTTTGCTACAACGGCAAAACCCTTACCAGCATCGCCTGCTCTCGCAGCCTCTATAGTTGCGTTCAATGCCAGTAGGTTGGTCTGTTCTGCAATCGAAGTAATGACCTTAATTACGTGGCTGATACCAGTGCTGCTTTCGGAAAGTTTACGAACAGTCAAATCTGTTGTGTTGGCAAGTTGTACAGCATCTGACGCCACGAGTTCGGCTTCCGTTGAATTTTGTGCGATTTCCTTTATTGACGAGCTCAGCTCTTCGGTCGCGCTCATAACACTATCCACGCCGACGTTGACTTCCTGACTTAAAACCGATGCTTCCTGAGCATTTTCAGAATTTGCAGACACGGTATTGTTCATGCCGACGGATAAATCCGTTAGAGTGTCCGACGCCTGCAACAACCTGACGGAATTGTTGCCAATACCATGCATGCTAGATCGCAACTCGGAAAACAAAGAATCCAGTGCTCTCGCCATTTGACCCGCCAAGTCCTCTCCTTGTGTATCCAATGGGTGGTAAAGGTTTCCTTGTGCTGCAGCACTAACTGCTCCCAGCAAGCCATCTACACGTTCTTGAAGCGCTTGTGAAGCTTTCTGCTGCTGAAGCGCCTCAGCCTGATCAGCTGCATAGCGAATATTTTCTGCTTCACGAAACTCTTGTTCACGTGCGATATCTTCTTTTTCGCGATTTTGTTGCTCCTGCATGTTCCGCATCTGTTGGTCGCGCAGACGATGCGTTTCAATCAGATTTTTTCTGAAAACGTCGACCGTGCGAGCCATAACGCCTATTTCATCGTTACTCTCTAGAAATGGGACATCAACATCCTCATGGCTATCTGCCAGATCGAGCATAGTCGTTGATAATCGATACAGTGGCTTGGTAAGTAGACGCCCTAGAATAAGGTAGGTAATCAGCAGCAATACCAGCGTGGAGGAAAGCGATACTCCTACTGCAACCATCAATCCGCGTTGTAGTTTTGCCTGCAAGGGTGCAAGATCCCACGCCATCACTACGGATCCCACCACCTGATTTCTAGGCCCAAACACTAATGGACTACTTATTACGGTGAAGTCGGTCAAGCGATCTATCACTACTGTGTCAACCGCCTCGCTTGAATTGGTCGAATACTGCTCGAGATTGAAAGGTGACAACTCTTTGGACTGGTATGATGCTAATGGAGTGCCGTCTGCCAGCCTGACAATTGCACTTGACAAGGTATCACTACTACCCAGTTCCATGGCGCGAGAGCCATACAGCTCTTCTATTGACGCCGACTGCTTGAACTTGGTAGCTGGAGCAAGTTGAGACAACAGCGAATTGGAATTTATACTGATTGACTCATTGGCAGCTTCGGTCAAGACACTGCGCTGCTCGTTCAACAGGATGGTTGTAATGAATGTCAAGCCGATTATCAGGACCAAAGACACTCCCAACATAATCTTGCGACGAAGTGATTTGACTTTCAGTTGATTGTCAGTTGCATGGAGTGTCATTGTCTTCCGGCTTCAGGAGCAGATGCATACATCAAACGCGACTGTCACAACCCTCATGGATTGTGACAGTCCGCTACCACCTAAGGTGTTTACTCCAATAGCTCTGCAATGCTGAGCAACGAAGCAGGTACGGCAAGACCGTATCGATCAACAGCGTCCATGTTGATCATAAGTTTAGGGGTCTGATCTCGCTTAATCGGGTACTTACTCACATCCTTGCCTCCAATTACCACATCGACCAATGAATCTGCCAGCATTCTGCCCAGCTTTCGATCGTCTGCAATCACACCACCGGCTGCACCATTCTTGACGCCTTTTTCGGCATAAGAAAATAATGGCGTCTCCGGTGCATATTCAATCACAGTCGCGGCGTTTTCAAATACCGCTGCCTGGTTGCCCAATATGATGGCGGAATAATTGCCAGTGTTCTTTTGCATTACTTCGATAATGTCATCACGATCTGAAACAAACGCTTGTGCACAAGTGAGTCCAAGTTCATCACACGCCTGTTTTGTGCCTTTCCAATCGATCGCCGATGATGAGTAGTTCGTCTGACTAAGCAACAAGACAGAATCCATATAAGGATGCAACGTCATGAAGCTCTCCAGAACCGGTGTTATCTCAATGTTGTAAGTAACCCCTGTAACCATTACCCCCGGGGTGTTCATGCTTTGAATGGTTCCTAGTTCTACTGGGTGATTTCCTCCTCCAATAAAAGTAGGAATAGTGGGCGGGTTCTCGCCAAGATAAACTGACCCATTTGAACGCAAGACGATCTGAGCCTCTTTGCCACTACTCGCAAATTGCTTTACGACAGAGTCCAATTCGTCTACTGATCCCAGTGCATCATGAATATCCAGTGTTATTTCAGGAGCAATTTCAGCCAGTCGTTCCTGCACACCTTCCAGCACAGTACTGGCCATGCCAGATTGCCCTGCCCAAGCAACACCGACTTCCTGAGCATGTAACGTACTAGCAAACATCAGTGTAAAGGCCATGAGGTTACTGTTAAAAAGTGTTTTTTTCATCAATACGATTTTCCGGAGTTGAAACAGTATGTGTGTACAAGCCAGTAACGCTAATGCGCCTATTAAATATGTCGGTTCGATAACTCACTTGCTTAACCTACTCAGTGTTATAACTATTTCAGGTCTTGATCTGTGTAAGGGCCTGAGGTGAGTAGACCAGCCCAGTCACCCAGGCAGGCCCCTCCTCAGAACCCCTTACCAAGCTCCGATGACTTCGGCACGAGCTTCATCGCCGACTAAATCCATGTAGATGGCAGTAGTTTCGAGGTTGGAATGCCCCAATAGTTTTTGTACAAGGCGCGGATATCGAGTCTGCATGGCCATACGAACACCAAAGCCATGTCGTAAACCTTTTGGTGTTGCATGATCCCCTGAAATGTCCGCTGCCTCCATGACCGCCCAGATGTGCTTGGTGGCTTGTGTTCTCCCCCAAGACCATAACGCCACCGTTTTCAGTTTCCTGGAACGCCGTGCTTTGCGAACGCTATGCACCAGTTCAACAGCATCGAGTAGCGTGTCAGGGCAGGGGACGGAACGGTATTTGATCTTGTCGCGCTGTTTCAGGGTACGAACGGTAATGGACTTGTCCGACAGGTCAACACGCTCAGGTGTCAGTTCCAACGCTTCGGAAATTCGGCACCCTGTGTAGGCCAGTGTGAGGCAGAAGTTAGCAGCAGCTGGTGTCGAATTTTTGGCCGTAACAGTTTGTGCAAAACCCTTCGAGTTAATGGTCAACCATAGGCGTGGTAACTTTCTGCATGCAACTGCTTCTGCTAATTGCCGTACGTGTGCGAATGCTTGCGCGGCCGTTCTGGCCTGTTCTCTATCGGCGCGCTCGCCTTAACCCCGACTTAGAAATTCGCAGGTTGGGCCTGGCGAATTGATCAATCGTCTGTCCAGTGTTGCCAGTGGGGCGTTCAACGTTTCGGCAATTGCCACATACCAGGCGTCGTAGCTATTGAGGTTGTCGCGTAGAGCCCAGACTCGCTCGGCAAAGGGTTCGAAGGGAAACAACGAAACCGGCAGAAGCATGAGTTCGCGGTGGGCCATGGAGGCGTCCAGATCGATCAGCGTCCTGGAGGCGGTCAGTCTCCTGAGTACGTTAGTGCATTCTACCTGTAGGAGTGAAGGCGCCGTGAATTCATGGCTATGCAGCAGCTGCTCTGCCCACTGTCCTTCAGGACCGGAGTCGACCAATGCTGCAACGACAACTGAAGCATCGATGACAATGATCAACGGCGATCCTGGTCTCGTGCCTGTAGAATTTCGTCAGCCGACACATTAGTGCCAGACAACCCTTTGCGGGCACGCGCCGTGGCAATCCATTGCTCAGGCGATGGCCTGGAGGCTATCGATTCTATGGCGGCTCTCAGGAACTCCTGCATTGACTTGCCCTCTCGGGCAGCCCGTGAAGCGAGTTCATCACGCACGTCCTCAGGTACATTTCTAATTGTGATTTGAATACCCATGAAGGCATAATGCTGGCACTTATGTCAAAATGCAAGCGAGCAGTTTTACAATTCACTGCGACGAGGCACAGCACTGAAAGAGGTGGCTTTTGGGGCGGCTGAAAAGCATCCAGCTTCAAGCGCAGTAGGCGAGGGAGATCACGTCTCAAGGGAGGCTGACGCGCTTAGACAGCCAGCCACCGATGGCATAGCCAGAATTGAGCGTCTCGCAGCTGCAGAGAGATCTGTCAGGGAAGTGTGGCGTGAGGGTTGATTGCTCGGCTCTTGAACCGTAAGCCGACAATGGTGGAAGGATAGGGCGAAAATCAATTTGAGCATCAAGCAGTAGGTTAGAACGACAGGGCCAGTTTCTTGAAAAAAGTGAAATGTGAGGCACTTCTCTTGACGAATTTAATGGTATCATATATGTTACCGATATACTATTGAGCCTGATGACCTAAAGAGCGGAAGATTACGAGTTCAAGCTCGGTAAAAGCCGGTTTCGACAATGGCATGCAAAGTTGCCAGGGAAAACCGCTGCGATCATCGATGTCGCTGTTCGAAAGCTTGAGTTCGGCAATTTTAATTCAGCGAAGAACATCAAAGACGGTGTGTATGAGTGCTCGATCGACACGGGACCAGGGTACAG
>Ga0209828_1003734_pt1 | contig 11393 bp, 4 predicted proteins | sample MaitaG_FD_187429 | JGI IMG/M metagenome (GOLD analysis project Ga0209828, IMG submission 187429) | Marine algal microbial communities from Maine, USA - Maine_Asex2 metaG (SPAdes) (version 2) | ecosystem: Host-associated > Algae > Red algae > Unclassified | place: Maine, USA | collected 2015-01-05
CCATTACATTCAGGACAATTTGTACGTCCACGAAAACGTGCAATGATAATTCGATTTTGAATCTTATACATCTTTTTTTCAATCGCTTTAAAATATCCATGGATTCCAGCAAAAGAATCTGTACCATTCCATAATATATCAAGATCTTTTTGAGCTAAATCCATATATGGCTTATGGATTGGGAAGTTTAATTCTTCAGACATCATGATCAATAGGTTTAACCATGAGGCTCCTTTCTCTCCTCTCCAACATACTACGGCCCCGTCATACACGGACTTATTTGTATTGGGGACTACCTTCATTGGGTCTATGCCCAATACTTTTCCATAGCCTTCGCATTTAGGACATGCTCCATAAGGATTATTGAAATTAAATAGTTGGTGTGTAGGAGATAAGAATTCCATGCCATCCAATTCAAAGCGATTATTGAAGGATTTAATTTTACCTTTATCATCCAACAAAGCACATTCTCCATGGCTCTCATCAAAGGCGGTTTGGATAGAGTCTGCAATCCGCTTCCAATTTTCATCCTCATCATTCGTCACAAATCGGTCGATAACGATAAATACTTCAGATAAATCTATTGCTTTTATGGCCTTCTTTAAACGCTTATCTTTGGATTCCAATAAATCCTCGATATAGGATTGTTCACCTTTATCTATGACTCTTGAATATCCTTTTTGCATAAGGAGACTTAGCTCTGCCTCTAATTTTCGATCGTCATATTTCTTTTGTATCGGGATTAAAAGAATGATTTTACTGCCCTTTTTTTGCTTTTTTAGGTGGTCTATTACGTCTGTTACAGTGTGTCGAACCACTTCCTTTCCCGATATAGGAGAGTAGGTGATGCCCACTCTAGAATATAAAAGCCTTAAGTAATCATATATTTCTGTAAGTGAACCCACTGTAGATCTCGAGTTGCTTGTGCTCACCTTTTGTTCGATGGCAATGGCCGGACTTATTCCTTTGATGAAATCTACGTCTGGTTTTTTCATTCTACTCAAGAATTGTCGTGCATAGGACGATAAACTCTCAACATATCTTCTTTGCCCTTCGGCAAATAGGGTATCCATAATCAAAGATGATTTTCCAGATCCAGAAACACCAGTTACGACAATAAGCTTTCTTTTAGGTATAAGTAGCTCTATGTCCTTAAGATTGTTGGATCTAGCACCTTTAATATGTATATATTCCTTTGGAGAATAGGTTGAGGATGTTTTTTTTGGACTCTTTTTGGGCATCGAGGTCGTTCAGTACATGTTAAACTTTAAATGTACAGATATTTAAATATATTAAATACATAATTTGTTTATGAAATTGACTACAAAACTCGCATTTATAGAAAAGAAAGGTTAATTTCGCGTTAACAAAATCAAATACCTTTGATTTATTTGTTATTAGAATCATCTTTGGTAAGACTTTTGCAAGTAAACTATTTATTTAAACAAATCTAAATTCGCTCTATAAGCACAAACTTTACACTTAACATTTTTTAAACATTACTTTAGAAAACATTACTACAATGAGTGTAAAGAAGCTTAATGATAAAGATCTTATAAATCTTTATTTAAACGGAGATGAAAATGCCTTCGCAGAACTTTTAAGACGTCACAAGGAGAAAATTTATACTTCTATCTATTTATTCGTGAAAGATCATGATTTAGCAGAAGATATTTTCCAAGATGTGTTCATCAAAATTATCAATACATTAAGAAAGGGTAAGTATAACCACGAGGGTAAATTCCTTCAATGGGCTATGCGTATTTCTTATAACTTGTGTGTTGACCATTTTAGAAGAGAAAAAAGAAGAACCAAAGTATCTTCTTCAGAGACTTTTGATATTTTCGACGTGTTAGAAGCGAAGGATGACAACATGGAAGCAAGCATGATCAAAAATCAGAAATACAAAATGGTAAGAGAGCTTGTGGACAAATTACCAGCCGAACAAAGAGAAGTAGTCATATTGAGACATTATGCTGATATGAGCTTCAAAGAAATTTCCCAATTGACCCGTGTAAGTATTAATACCGCATTAGGAAGAATGCGTTACGCTTTGATCAACATGCGTAAAATGATCGAAAATAAAGAAGCAATGCTTCTAAGTTAATAAGCAACTTTCTCACACATTGTAGTATACAATGTAGATTGTTGCTACATAATAGGGAATCTGATTATCAGGTTCCCTATTTTTTTCTCATCACAAATCTATTCAGATACTACCAGTATAATATCTAAAATCTTGGCATTGAATCTTCCCATTTGCTTTTATTGTATAATTATATTTCTACTTCTTGTTGGGCATTTAGTGGTATATCCGGCAAGTACAATCTTGGTTAACCTGGAAGCCTCCGATCTCTAATCTCACGAAATGGACCCAGGCTCTCCTTGCGGTCCCATGGACCTTGAATACTTTAAGGTCTAGCAACCAAGACGGGCGGTTAAATTTCTCCGAACGATACATCTTAATACAAATTGCGAGGATAACCAGAGCTATTCTTACAATCTTTTTACTCTTTACTATCAAAGCATAAAATGCATAAGGTACAGAGAGCAATTCCTGCTTTCCAAGTGAATTATCGTTATTCTCTCTTGTAATATCTACCGCTAATTCTGAGTAATATGGAATTGAGCAAGGCCCTTTTATCGAGCTTCATAACAACACTAAATTCCTGTTTCATTTACTTCAATTTGATTCTCTAACCCCTTTAACAAAACCAAAAAACAACTTTAAGAGTTTATACATATTATATATTATTTTAATTTGTATCTTGCTGACCATCAATTATTTTTAAATGAAAAAGTTTGTTTTTGCATTAATATGTGGATTGTTATTGTTCAGTTGCAATCCCGATCATGACTTTGTAAGTGAAGAATTTGAAGAAGCTACATTGGATGAAAGACTTAAAGAATTATTAATCCAAGAGGGAGGGAGTCTTGAGCATTTTATATTACCTAAAAATACTGATTTTAATGCCATACCACAGGATCCAAAAAATCCGATCACTCGTGAAAAAGTGGAGTTAGGTAAGCTTTTATTTCACGAAACAGGTTTGGCTGTAAAATCTAATTTTGAAGATAATATGAGCACCTATTCTTGCGCATCATGTCATCATAAAGATGCTGGTTTTCAAGCCAATGTTCCACAAGGTATTGGAGATGGAGGTATGGGTTATGGAGCTCATGGCGAAGGGAGAGTTTTCAACCCACTTTGTGATGAAGAAAAAATAGATGTACAACCTATTCGATCACCGTCTACACTTAACATAGCATATCAAACAAATATACTTTGGAATGGTCAATTTGGAGCAACACATCTCAATGAAGGAACCGAAGATACTTGGGCATATGACACCCCATTAGAAGCAAATCACTTGGGCTATCAAGGTGTAGAAACTCAAGCTGTAGCTGGATTAGATGTCCATCGTTTTGGATTATCCATAACCAAAGAATTTATTGAATCTACCGTCTATAAAGAATTATTTCAAGTGGCCTTCCCTAACCATAATGAGGAATTTATTTATTCTATCGAGGCTGCCGGTTTAGCCATAGCGGCTTACGAGAGAACTTTATTATCCAATGAAAGCAATTGGCAAAAATGGTTGAATGGAAATCAGCAAGCCATGTCATTCAAAGAATTAGAAGGAGCTATTTCCTTTTTTGAATACGGTTGTGGCTCTTGTCATACAGGTCCTGCATTAAGTAGCATGGAGTTTCATGCATTCGGAATGAATGATTTAAAAAATTCGGAACAAATAATTAATGTTACTGAAGATCATATTGCACATTTAGGAAGAGGTGGATTTACAAATAATCCAGAAGATCTTTACAAATTTAAAGTTCCTCAACTTTACAATCTGAAAGATTCTAAATTTTACGGCCATGGAAGTTCATTCCAAACTGTTAGGGAAGTAGTTGAATACAAGAACACCGCTATTTCAGAAAACTCTAATGTTTCTCTATCACAATTATCAAGTTATTTTAAACCACTAAATATGAGTGAAGAGGACATTGATAACATAAGCCATTTTATTGAAAACTCTTTGTATGACCCTAATTTAGAAAGATATGTTCCGGAAGAACTACCTACTGGGCAATGCTTTCCTAACAATGATGCCTTATCGAGAGTAGACTTGGGATGCTTCTAAAAGGAATGATTGATGTTGGATAATTGATTTTTGATGATTACTAGTGGATGGATGATGTTGCTGAAATCTTATAAAGATTTGTAATCCGTGAGTAACTTTACTTTTGAGCATAAAAAAACCTACTCACTTTTGAGCAGGTTATTTTTTTCGAATAATTTTCAACACCCTTTGTATATAAGACAGAAAAACTTAGGTCTACCCCTATTAAACCACTAATTTTTAGGTAAATAATTTAGAGTTAGAGTCATTTCATCCTATTCTACTTGACATTACGGAAATTTATGTCCAAATTTCTACACTTCAGACATATCAATTTATATTTTAGAGAAAACAACTTAACATGTCAAGAGTGTTAATAACATTAGCAATCATGGCAACTTCCCACTTATCCTCTACTCAAGATCTGGCCCCGACCTGGTCAGAAGATATTGCCTGTCTGGTATATACTTATTGTACTGGATGTCACAACACCAATGGAGTGGCACCTTTTCCATTAGAAACATACGAACAAGTTGAACAATTGAAAGTTTTGATTTATCACGAAATCATTGTAGAAGGACGTATGCCTCCATACCCTGCTTCAACGCCGACTCATTTATTTGCAGATAATATTTCATTGAAAGATGATGAGAAAGAACTTTTCAAGGAATGGCTAGAAGATGGATTAGCTATAGGAAATGAAGCAAATGCTCCTGAAGCTCCCGTTATTGAATCTAACATAATGATAGAAAATCCAAACTTTGTAGTCCAAATGGAGCCATATAGGGTTCCAGAGAATTCAGGGACAGATCAATATAGGTGCTTTGTATTTCCAGTTGACTTTGAAAAAGATATGTACATCAAGGAAATTGAGTTTATTGCAGAAAATCCAAAAGCCGTGCATCACATTTTATTATATCATGATACTGGACAAACCGCTATCAATTTAGATGCGGCTGATCCTAAAGAAGGATATACATGTTTTGGTGGTATTGGGACTAATAATGCAAGATTACTCGGAGGATGGGCACCCGGTGGTCAACCTGCTATATACACTCATGGAATGGAAGTGAAAATTCCGAAGAACACAAATTTGGTCGTCCAATTACACTATCCTCAATATGCAGGCGGAGAAGTGGATGCTTCCAGAATCCATATGACACTCACCGACGAACCACAAAGAGAAATAAGAGTGGATCCAATATTATATCATTTTCCTCCCGGACTTGTAGATGGACCGATAGACGTGCCACCCAATGAAATTCGCACCTATCACCAAGAATTTGAGTGGCCAGGAAAAGTTATGATAACTAGTGTTAGTCCACATGCGCATTTGATATGTACGCATTTAGAAACTTGGGCAGAAAAACCAGATGGCAGCATTCAGGAATTGATTACAATACCTAATTGGGATTTTGAATGGCAATACAATTATCCTTATAAGAAGCCCATTGTACTAGAAGCAATTACAGTTTTGAAGAGCATAGGGATATATGATAACACAGTAAACAATCCTAATAATCCAAGCATCCCACCACAACAAGTTACATTGGGTGAAGCCACGGGTGATGAGATGTTTTTATTCTTTTTTAGTTGGTCACCTTATGAAGAAGGCGATGAGGATATCCTGTTAAGTGAAAAAGATCATATTCCTTTTTATAATGATTGCAGAAGTGCAGTATTAACAGGGGATGAGGAACCGGAATTATTAAATGTCGAACTCTTTCCAAATCCTGCAAAAAACTTTGTTATCATTGAAAGTGATACAAACTTTGATAAGGTGACACTTTACGATGTCCTTGGAAATGTCGTACTCAGAAAAAGTGGTTCTGACATAAAATCCATTGATATCAAAAACCTAACGGACGGGTCATATGTGATTCAATTGAAATCAAATGGATCCATACTTTCTAAAAATTTAATTATTTAAAATGAAAAGGGAAACAAAGTTCTCTTATTTTATACTAACTAAATAAATTAATATTCAAATTGAGAAATCGTATCTTTTGTGTTTTATTTTTTCTACTTTATTCAAGCACCTGTTTTCTTCAAATGAAAATCAATACTGAAAATATTGAAATCATTAGAGATTCATTCGGTGTACCCCACATTTTTACAGAGACTGATGCAGAGGCTGCCTATGGCATAGCTTGGGTGCAATGCGAAGATAATTTTGAATTGATGCAGGAGAACATTTCTATCATAAGAACAGAATCTGGCAAGATTACAGGTAAAGAAGGAGCTGGGCTTGATTTTATTGCTGCGATTTATGATTTAGAAGAATTTGTAGATTCAAGATACCAACAAGACATTACTCCTGAAGTAGAAACTTTGATGAAAGGATATATACAAGGTTTAATTGATTATGCAGACCAGCACCCCGACGAGATAATTTTAAAGAATTATAAACCGCCAAATATAAAAGAATTATTACAAGCATATACCTTTAATTTTCTAATGATCACTTTATCCATTGCTGATCCTGCAAAACTAATCACCAATGACATGGATTTATACGAAACCTTTGGCGACATGAAGCCAATGGGGTCCAATGGAATGGCGTTCAATTCGAATAAGACCTCAGATGGTAAATCTTATTTAGTAGCCAACCCGCACCTCCCAACCATCGGTCCAATCAGGTGCTATGAAATGGGAGTACATTCTAAAGAAGGATTAGATGTCCACGGGGCGACTTTTGTCGGAGGAGGAGTTACACCCATGTTTGGAGCAAACCAACATCTTGCATGGACTCATACCACAAACTTTGATGACTATAGTGATGTATATAAATTAGAAATGCACCCTACAAAAAAAAATCTATACAAGTTTGATGGAGAATATCTCAAATTGGGAAAAGAGGTAGTAAAACTCAAATTAAAAATAGGACCTATCATATTACCTGTAAGCAAAAAATTCTACAAAAGTGTATATGGGCCTGTCATAAAAAACAAAGATGGATACTTTGCTCATCGATGTAATTCCTTCTTCAATATCAAACACATTGAACAATGGTATGAAATGGGAAGAGCAAAGACCTATGAAGAATTTTGGGAAGCTTTAAAAATTCAGGGCGCCCCTTCTCAAACCATCACTTATGCCGACTACCAAGATAACATCCTACATCTCAACAATGCATTAATGCCCCTTCGTAATGAAAATTATGAATGGAGAGGAATTGTTCCAGGCAATACATCAGAAACCTTGTGGTCTTTCGAAGATGCAGCTCCATTAGAAGACCTAGTGCAAGTAAAGAATCCTTCTAGTGGCTATGTATACAATTCCAATAATACCCCCTATGACTGTACCGGTCCGGAAGATAATCCTAAGGTAGGTGATTATCCAACCAGTTGGGGCATACTTGAAACCAATACTTTAAGGGCTGTTCGATTTAAAGAATTAGTAAATGCTAAAGAAAAACTTAGCTTTCAGGATATTATTGATATTCGTGCTGACGTGACCTATCCGAGTGGTTCTTGGAATTTTAGAAATGTCCTAAATATGGATGATGTGCTTTTAATTGCAGAAAAGTATCCTGAATTCCAGGAAATGAATGAAATTCTAAAGAAATGGAATAGAGAAATGACGGTTGATAATAAACAAGCAACAATCATTGCTCTAGTAACATCTTACGTGGAACATGAGCTATTCAAACATTTCGCACTATACGATAACATTTTACCTGAAGATATGATAATAAAAGCATTTAGGTATGCGAAAAAATTCTTAAAGAAAAATTATGGTACCTTGGAAGTACCATTAGGAGATGTTCAAAAATTGGTGCGTGGTGATATAGAATTACCGATGTATGGCAGTCCCCAAACTTTAGCCAATGCTCACATAGAAGAATACAAAAAGGGAAAACTGAAAACGGTACATGGTGACACTTTTATTATGTTTGCTCAATTTGGCAAAGATGGATTAGAATCAATCAAATCCTCCAATCTCTATGGTAGTAGTGAGCGTCCAGATAGTCCTCATTACACAGACCAAATGGAAATGTATACTAAGCGACAATTAAAAGATGTTGAATTAGACTACGATAAGCTAAAAGCGAATGCTGAAAGAATTTATCATCCAGGTAAAGATAATCAGAATTAGCAGTTATGATACAGGAAGTATAAAAGACAATAGACCAATGTTTCAGTCTTGGATATAAGAATATTAGTGATCAGCTTGGCGCTATTTTTTGCTAAAACTCAGTGTAAATTTAAGGTGGATTACAGATACCAACCTACTATTTATATCTAGCTTAACTCAGCCTAGAAACTTTTCAAATTTCTGACCCTCTCAAATAAAAGAGGGTTTAAGGTAGTCGCGGGTATCAATGAAGTATTTTTAATTTTTAACTCTTACATCTGAATATCTATGCCTATTTTCGACTTATTCTACTTTGAGCTCTAGAAACAATTTATAGAGATATTATGTCAACAATTGCCTAGAAAACAAATCTTTCCCACTTACCACTTACCACTTCCCACTTCCCACTACGTGATTTTCTCTTTTCTATTAAACCCTCAGAGATTAAAACGGTTACTCGTAAAAAGCTAATCTAATCTTCAGGGAAATCTTTTAATCAAAGCTTCAGATATACCTCACTTTCCAACATCTATAAAAAGTATTAACAAAATTCATATAAAAATAAAATTATATATGTAAATATATTATAAAATTCTTTAATATATTTGTGCTATTGTTCAATTTCTAGGTGCTTACCCCCAAATCAAAATAATAAAATTCTATCATAACTTCTTGTTTATTAGGTCGTTATGTAAAACTACACTCTTACTAAGGTTAAAACAATCAAAATGAAAATCAACATTAATCATCAATGTTACAAACAACTTAGGCTATTTATTCCTAAATTCTTATTTCTTTTTATTGGAATCAATGCAGTTTTTGCAAGCAATCCAGATTTATCCAACACTAAATGGCTATCTGATTTTAATCTAAATGCCGTTAGTTATTTAGATTGCGACAATATTACAAATGGCGGTTTGATTGGAGACAATCAAGAAAGTTGCGGTCCCTTTAATCCAAATCCTCTTGTCAATGTAGAAAGCCCGACTGGTGGTGCTGGAACCATAGAATACATGTGGATTTCTAGGTGCGAAACCACAACAAATGGAGAAACTAAATATACCGAATGGGAGATTATTCCTGGTGCAAATGAAGATTCTTATGACCCCGGATATTTGACAAAAACAACTTGCTATATCCGTTGCGCTAGAAGAGAAGGTTGCGGTGGTTGGAATCAGGAAACCAATACAATTTGTATAGAAATAGGTGGAGATCTTAATTGTGACGATAATGATTGTAGCACCATTGATACATTTGATCCTGTAACCTGTGCATGTATCCACACCCCAGCAGATAGCTGTGATGATAATGATTGTTTGACGGTAGATTCTATGGATCCAATGACCTGTGAATGTGTTTATACGGAAGTTGGTAATACTTCTTGTGATGACAATAATTGTATGACTGATGATAGCTATGATAACACTCAATGTGAATGCATCCATACCCCCGTCAGTCTTCCAGATTGCAGTGACAATGATTGCTCGACGTTAGATCAGTATGATCCCACTACATGCAACTGTGTACATTCCACAATTGTAGATTTGGATTGCGATGACAATAATTGTTCTACAACGGATAGCTATGATACAACCACCTGCAATTGTATAAATGTCCCTATTGATATAGATTGTGATGACAACAATTGTAATACAGTAGATTTTTTCGATCCAATAGCTTGCGATTGTGATCACAAGGAAGTCAATAGTGATGCTTGTAATGATAATGATTGTGAGACGATCGATATATATGACTATGATAACTGCACATGTACACACTCGCCGGTAACATTGTCTGGCTGCGATGATAATGATTGTAGCACCGAAGATTTTTATAATACAGAAACATGCGAATGCGAAAACATTCCGGTAGGACCAGATTCTTGCGATGATAACGACTGCATGACTTATGATCAATATGATTATAACACTTGTGAATGCATGCATATAAACAACGGTACACCAGATTGTGATGATGACAATTGTTTGACTGTGGACTACTACAATGTAATGACTTGTGAATGTGAACATAAAACGGTCACGGCGAGTTCTTGTGATGATAATGATTGTTTGACGATCGACCAATACAACTACTCCACATGTAATTGTGATCATACCGATCAACCTGCTCCAACTTGTGACGACAACAATTGTCTTACAATAGATTCTTACAATACTATAACTTGTCAGTGTGAACATACACCAGCAGATGAAGAATCATGTGATGATAATAATTGCAGTACCGTTGATATATTTGATCCAAATCTTTGCGAATGTGTGCATACTCCTATTGATTTAGCAAGCTGTGATGACAACGATTGTTCCACATTAGATCAATATAATTCTGACTCATGTGAATGCGAACATATCCCTATTTCTTCTGAAGATTGTGATGATAATGATTGCTCTACAATTGATCGATATATTGCATCTATCTGTGAATGTAAGAACACACCTTTACCAAATGATTATTGTGACGACAATGATTGCTCAACAATGGATGAATTTGATCTTGACTCATGTGAATGCATATATACTCCTATAGATCAAACACAATGCGACGATAATGATTGTACTACCATAGATGAATATAATTCTGATAGTTGTGAATGTGAATATACTCCTATAAATGTCCCGAATTGTAATGACAATGATTGTTCTACCGTAGACTTATTCAATACCAACACTTGTCTTTGCGAGTACGAACCAATAAGTCCAAATGCATGTGATGATAATGATTGTACTACCATAGATGTTTATAATTCTGATAGTTGTGAATGTGAATATACTCCTATAAGTATACCGAATTGTAACGACAATGATTGTAACACTGTAGACTCATACAATACCAGTAATTGTCTTTGTGAAAATGATCCAGTTAATCCTTTATCATGTAATGACAATGATTGTACTACCTTAGATGAATACAATTCTAATAGTTGCACATGTGAATATACTCCTATAAGTATACCGAATTGTAACGACAATGATTGCAACACCGTAGACTCATATAATACCAACACTTGTCTCTGCGAAAATGATCCAGTTAATCCTTTATCATGTAACGACAATGATTGTACTACCTTAGATGAATACAATTCTAATAGTTGCACATGTGAATATACTCCTATAAGTATACCGAATTGTAACGACAATGATTGCAACACCGTAGACTCATATAATACCAACACTT
>Ga0209828_1003735_pt1 | contig 11388 bp, 10 predicted proteins | sample MaitaG_FD_187429 | JGI IMG/M metagenome (GOLD analysis project Ga0209828, IMG submission 187429) | Marine algal microbial communities from Maine, USA - Maine_Asex2 metaG (SPAdes) (version 2) | ecosystem: Host-associated > Algae > Red algae > Unclassified | place: Maine, USA | collected 2015-01-05
GCAACGCTGTATGAAAAGCACGGTATCGACTACCCATACGCGTACAACCGCAAAGAAGCTAAAGATCACGGCGAAGGCGGTAATATTGTTGGGGCCCCACTGGAAGGTCGCGTTTTAGTAGTTGATGATGTCATCAGCGCTGGCACAGCATGCAGAGAAGCCGCTGATTTTGTTCAGAATGGTGGAGCTACCTTAGCAGGCATTGCTATTTCATTAGATCGCCAAGAGCGCGGCACAGGTGAAAAATCGGCAGTAATGGAAGTCGAAGAAGCTTATGGAGTCAGCGTGCTTCATATTATCGGCCTACACAACGTAATCCAACATATCGAACAAACAGCAAATGAGCCTGAGTTACTCGAACGCATCACCGCGTATCGCGAGCAGTACGGTGTCATCGTAAAATAATATTGCCCCAGCCCAAAAGAAAAAGGCACAGACTTAGAGTCGGTGCCTTTTTTATTCGGTTTAGCCTGTGTGTCAAAACCAACTAAACCTTGCGGGACAAACGCTGTGATAGGGACTAAGCAGTAGCCGCAGTACTTGGCTGAAGAAACGGTTCATGCCCAATCGCTAAAGTGATCAGTCTAAAGGGCAAACCAGAAAGTAGACAGCAGACTTACATACCTTTACATGCTTGCAGCGCTCCCCACAAAAATTATTCAGCGGTATTTTTTCGCACTAACTCAGCATAAAGCTCACGAATTTTATGAGTCATTGGCCCTGCTTCACCCTTGCCAATCACTCGACCATCAATGTCATAAATCGGTGTTTGCGCGCCAAAGGTTCCGGTTAAGAAAGCCTCATCAGCACTATAAGCTTCATACAACGAATAGTTTTTCTCAAATACCGGAATGTCATTATCACGGCATAAATCGATGACTTTTTGACGGGTCACCCCATTCATACAATAGTCACCGCTTGACGTCCACACCTGCCCTTTTCGGACGATAAAGAAGTTACAGGCGTTAGTCGTGTTTACAAAACCGTGAGGGTCGAGCATTAATGCTTCATCAGCACCCGCCGCTTCTGCTTGCAGACAAGCGATTACACAATTGAGCTTAGAGTGCGAGTTAAACTTAGCATCCTGTGAATGCGGTAAACCACGCACCTGCGGCACACTGGCTAAGCGAATCCCTTTAGATTTCAGACGATTAACCGGCTTGGAGTGCTCCATAATAATTACTACTGTCGGGCCTGTTCGGGACAAGCTGGGATGCTGAAACGGTTTCACTTTGACGCCCCGTGTTACCATCAATCGGCAATGCACATCCGTCGTCATATTATTGGCTTCAGCGGTTTGACGCAATGCATCAGCTACCCCATTCCGATCTAAACCAATATCCAGTGAAACGGCTTTACAACTATCAAACAAACGATCCATGTGCTCCTCAAAAAAAGCCCATTTACCGTAATATAATCGCATGCCTTCCCACATACCATCGCCCAGCATAAAGCCTGAATCATATACAGAGACTTTCGCTTCATCGCGGTGCACAATTTCACCATTTAGATAGATTTTAATATCTTGATTACGGCTATCTTCATCCGCGTCGTGGGTCGTTATCGCATTGGTATTTGAGGTATCCATAGAGTCACTTACTTCATTTTAGTGTTGATAAAAACCTAAGCAGGCCAACAGTCATCAATATTTTCCTCCCTAAATTGACTAGCAAGACCATCTGTCCGGCGGTAGAAAAAACAATCAATCACTCATGTATTATAGAGATTGATTATAGGCTGTACCTTACCAAACACATAGCGCAGCACTAAGCCAAAACCTTAAATAATAAAAATTTATAGACGGCCAAAACATATGAGCACTGACCCTAAAAATAGCTTAATCCCCTTACAGTACGAGCTTTTAATGTCACTGGAAACGCTTGCAGGTTCCCAACAAATATTGCGACATTTTTTAATGAAACTGGTTAATTCCTTAGATCTGAAACATGCTTACTTTCTCCAAAAATCCAATGAAGAAGCTGGCACCAACCATCAAACCGTCAGAATACCTCAGGTTATGGCGAGCAATATTATTGATCACTCAGCCTTCGCTAATTTTCACGAAAATCCAGCGCCTGCAGAAACTAGCTTTATTGAGTGCGTTGAGATTAAGAAAAATTATTTTTATGTCTTTGGTCTAGCCGAACTCGGCTATCTTGTATTGCATCGCGAGCGAAAGCCTATTGATAGTATCTACATCAATGCTATCACTGAACCATTAGTACGTTTTGCACAGGCCTATTTCACCAGAAACCAGTTCAATATAAATATTGCGCAGGACAATTATAAAGGCCAGATGTCTGTCCAGCTTCAACAAGAAAAGCAGAATTTGGACACTATGATGGACTCTAGTGATCACAACTTCGTGCTGTATCAGCAGTCGATTCAGTCAGTCTCTTCGTCAAGAGGTGACAACCATCATGAAGTATTGATACGTGTACAGCACGACGACGATATCATCATGCCTCACACCTTTATTCCGACAGCAGAGCGCTATGGGAAAATTTGTGAGATTGATATCTGGGTACTTAATGAGACCTTGGGGTATTTGAGAAACCACCCTAATCAAACAATGAATGCCAATATTTCCGGCATTACACTGTGCAACGCGCAAGCACGCCGACAGATTTATGACATGGTCAGCAAGCATCCTGCAGAAGCGCCTTACCTTTGCTTAGAAGTCACAGAAACAGCTGCGATTGCCAGCTCAACTACCTGCGTCATCTTTATGCAGCAGCTGACTAAACTCGGTGTGAACTTCGCAATTGATGACTTTGGTGCGGGGATGTCTTTCTTTGGCTTACTTAAAGACTTGCCGATTAAGTATGTTAAAATCGACGGCTCATTTATCAAGAATGTTTGCCATAACGAACTCGATGCAATGGTTGTGAAGACAATCACTGAAGCGGCCAAGAAAATGTCTATCAAGACCGTCGCAGAGTTTGTGAAAGATGAGGCAACATTAGATAAAGTATCCGAGCTAGGCATTGATTTTGCACAGGGTTATTGCCTCGATAAGCCGCAAGAGCTTGCCATGCACTAAAGTTTCCAATGCCATGGGTTGAACAGTATGCACCAACGCTTAAATTTTATTGGCTGTGGTCAGCTAGGTAAAACCCTTGGCAGTCTCTTGTTTAAAACGGGTTCTGTACAAATCGGCAATGTACTGACTCGGTCTATCAATAGCGCTCAATCGGCTGTTAACTTGATTGGCGCTGGCATTCCCGTTGATAGTGTTGATGATATGCAGCAAGCTGAGATTTACCTCATCGCTTGTGGGGATGATGATATTGAGCGGTGTAGCCAACAATTGGCCGCTAGCGGCATGCTACGTTCGTGTGATGTAGTGTTTCATTGTAGTGGCGCTCAATCATCTCTGTTACTACAAGCTTGTAAAGATAAAGGCGCATCCGTCGCCAGCATCCACCCAATTAAAAGCTTTGCAAATTTTGAACTAGCCAGAGATAGTTTTGCTGGCACCTATTGTGGCGTTGAAGGTGATGAAAGCGCACTTTCTGTTCTTGCCCCACTATTTTCTGATATTGGTGCGAACCTCTTACCCATTGTTGCAGAACATAAAACGCTTTATCACGCAGCCAGTGTGATCGCCTCCAACTACTTGGTGGCGCTTCAGGAAATGAGCATACTTACTTTTGAAAAAGCAGGTATAGACAGAGAAGCCGCTATGTCCATTTTACAGCCCATTGTTACTGGCACTGTTGAGAATGTATTTAGCTTAGGCACTTCTGAGGCCCTTACAGGGCCAATTGCCAGGGGTGATCATGAAGTGGTTAGCGCCCAACTCATTGCAATGAAAGATTGGGATAAAGACTTGGCTACCGTTTATCAGCTATTAGGTAAGCTTTCAGTGCGACTAGCCACTGAGCAAGGAAGCGCTAAGCCGGAAAATCTCGCATCACTAAGGCGTTTATTAAGCTAATTTGCTGAAGGATACTTTTGCTCACCCTCCAGTTGAAAACTTGTCGCTTGCCCGATTAAGCGAGAGGTCTATGATTGGCACATACAAAACAACTTCTAAGAGCAAAAACAAATGTCAATCTTTAGCACAATATCAGACGCAGTATTCGCCGCTTTCGAAAAGAGTGGCCGTCGAAAAGCATTAGCAGAACTAAAAACTATGAGTGACCGCACTCTAGACGATTTAGGCATCTCCCGCTCACTACTCAGCCAAGGTATCTCATCATGGCCTTGGAAGAGTGACATGGAAGTCAATAGCACTGCTTTATCGAGTAAGCGCAGAGAAATCAAAGCAGCAATTAAAGAGCTTCAAGCGCTGAACGATAAAGAATTGGCAGATATCGGGATTTCTCGTGGCGAAATTACTCACGTTGTAAAATTTGGACATAATCGCGCTGCTTAAACAGTAAGAACGGCTCACCCCAAGAAAACCGGTCGGTTGCTTCTGCACTCACCGGTTTTTTTATGCCCAAACGGCTTTCAGTATACTTTTACTAAACCAAACCGTGAAAACTTGTCGCTTGTCCGACCAGCTTAAAAGCCTATGATTAGCCCATACAAATTAACTTTATAGGACAACAAAATGTCAATTTTAAACACACTATCAGACGTCGTTCTTGCAGCTTTCGAAAAAAGCGGCCGTAGAAGAGCACTAGCAGAACTAAACACTATGAGCGACCGCACTTTGGAAGATCTAGGTATTTCTCGCTCACTACTGAGCCAAGGCATTCAGTCATGGCCTTGGAAGAGCAACATGGAACTTAATAATGTTGCGGCAGTAAGCAAAAGCAAAGAAATCAAGGCTGCTATCAAAGAGCTTCAAGCATACAACGACAGAGATCTTGCTGACTTAGGTATTTCACGTGGTGAAATCGTAGACATCGTGATGAACGGCCGTGCTGCTTGATTACCACAACCGCAAGTCTTCAATAAAGCCGGTCAGTAGCAATACTCACTGGTTTTTTTGTGCCTGTAACAAATAGACCAATACTTACTGGCTAATAGTACCTCAGAAGGTTTTCAGCAAAACCCACCTCATTCCGCTTGTCTTTCCTGTTAATCACACTAGTGAAACGGTAGAATCTCATTTTTACCAGATTTATAAGAGCAGTCGTCCAATGGGAAGAGCGTATCAGAACCGTAAAGAATCCATGGCTAAAACCTCGGATCAAAAAGCCCGAGTGTATAGCAAATATGGACGTGAAATTTACGTCTGCGCCAAAGCGGGCGGTGTTGACCCTGAGGGCAACCTTGCGCTACGCAGCCTGATTGATCGCGCCAAAAAAGACCAAGTCCCTACTCACGTTATTGAAAAAGGCATCGAAAAAGCCAAAGGCGGCGGCGGTGAAGATTACTTCCCAGCACGCTACGAAGGTTACGGCCCCGGCAACACCATGGCGATTGTTGAGTGCTTGACGGATAACCCTAACCGTACCTTTGGCGACGTACGCGTCTGCTTTACCAAAACCAATAGCAAAATCGGCACACAAGGCTCAGTCAGCCACATGTTCGATCACCTCTCAATCTTCGTATTTCCAGGTGACGACGAAGAAGTCATTCTGGATGCCCTGATGGAAGCGGACGTTGATGTCACGGACATTGAAAGCGATGATGGAAAAATTTCGGTATTTGCGCCTAATGATGAGTACGGTAAGGCTAAGCAGACTATCTTAAGCGTGTTGCCAGATGTAGAGTTTGAGGTAGATGAGATTCAATTCCTAGCGCAAAACACGACGCCAATCACGGATGAAGATGACATCGCTATGTTTGAGAAGTTTATCGACATGCTTGATGAACTGGACGATGTGCAGAATGTTTATCATAGCGCTGAAGTTTAGCGGCTGTGGTTAATTGACCCGCGTTTAAAACCTAAACACTATATCCAACGTATACAGCAATCATGTTGTCTTAAAACGAATTTAAATCTTCAGGAGTTACTATGATTAAGAATGCTTATTTAGCCGGTGGTTGTTTCTGGGGCTTGGAAGATTTGTTTCGCAAGCAAAACGGTGTAGTTGATACGGAAGTTGGCTATACCGGTGGCAGCGCGCCGAACCCAACTTATCGCAGCCATGAAGGTCATGCTGAAGCGATGTTGATTAAGTATGACGATGACGTCATGAGCTATCGACAGCTGCTAGAATACTTCTTTCGTGTACACAACCCTACTACTGTGAACCGTCAAGGTAATGACACGGGTAGCGCATATCGCTCGGCAATTTTTTATCAGGATGATGCTGAAAAAGCGGCCGCTGCTGAAATGATTGCGTTTGTTAATGAGTCTGGCAAGTGGTCTAGCCCAGTTGTGACGACACTGGAAGCGTTGGATGTATTTTACGATGCGGAAGATTATCATCAGGATTATTTAGTGAAAAATCCGGGCGGTTATACTTGCCACGTCGAGTATTTTAAGTCTTACGAATAGCTTAAATTTTATAACATATTATTGTGTTTATTTAATTAAGATTGATTATTTTTATTGCTCTTAATGCAGGCATACATTATGAATACATGATATAGGTTTGCTTACAATTCATACCGTAAGATAAAATCTTAATCATTACCTCATTTTTTTAAATTTATTTTTACCTGTAAGAAAATAAACTCAAAATCACTAGTAAAAACCTTCTCCTTTTATCTAAATTAATACCATAAAAAAAGCAAGCCGCTTATCCCCATTTCAACAGCACTTACTAAGTGTCTTAAATAATTTATATTTTTTGTGTTCAATTTCAAGATCAACACTTAATGTGTTGATCTTGAACGCCATATAAGTTTTATCGAAAATTAGTTCGTCGCAGAAAACCCAGCTTTAGAATAGAAAAAACACCTTCATATTTAGCCCTCATTTGAGCCTCAATAGGCATTTCAACACCCACCTTTTAACGCGCTTTAACTTCATAAGTTTAAAGCCATGAAAGTGATATTTAAATAATCATTTGACGCATAATAAATGACCTATTATTGTATTAATTTGTCTCAATGTTAATTTTTAGACAACTAAACCATAATTAATAATCTAAAATAAGACATATTAAATGAATATTTCCTTCAAATAATTGACTACATTTAATAAGGTTTTTCACAATCTACCCCCAAATCACGAGGTGCTAAAAATGAGCATAGGAAACCACCCCAAACCACTCCCCGGAAAGGCAAGGATGCCTTTAGAACAAAATTCAATTACGAATAAAATCAAATACAAAATATTTGCGACGCTATTACTGATGCTAACGGCTTTTGCTACGCCGTCGGCGATTATGGCTGCTACCTATACTCAGCCCTATCCAGGCCCAGACCAAGACCCGAATGTAGTGCTCTTTGTATCAGATGACATGACTCAACAGATCTTAATTACCTACGATGAAAATGCTATGCCAGCCGATCAGCAATGTACTGCTGTAGATATATCTAACACTCCTCCTACTACCGCTTCAGTGCTATGTGAATTAGGTGGGAATGAGGCAGTCTCCGACTTAATTTGTAATCAGCCCGGTGTACCCGTTGGCTCAAGTGATGGCTACTGCGCAATTTTGATTGACGGACAACACTTTGCATTTGACCCAACACCAGGTAATGGAGACGGGGGGAATAACGCACCTGTTGAATATTGCACTGGAACAATGCAACAACAGAATGGCTGTAGAGGTGAAACCTTAACCTCACCACCAGTTATTGATGTCCCACCTGTAATAAATGTTAGTACTGTTGGTAGTACTGATTTCTGCCCAATTGATGGCATACAAAATCCAATATTAACATTTAACATTAGCAATACGGCACCTACTGTTGGTGGAGCACCTTTAATAATCACATCATTAGCCGACATTTCCATGCCAGCTGGCTTAACATTGGAATCCCCATTACCAGTGTTTCCTTTATCAATAACAGCGGGTGCTACACAGACATTCAGTTATTCTTATGATGAAATAACCACAATACCTGTAGGCAGCAATATTTCCATTACCAGCAATGCCAGCACAACGGCAACAACGATTCCAGTTACTGCTACGCCTCCTAACTGTGTTGTGACACCAGATCCACCAATGATTTCGGTCCCCCCTTCTATAGATATTAGCACTAGTGCCAGCCTTGCTTTCTGCCCAATAGATGGGCAACAAACCCCCGTCTTAACATTTGATATTTCAAATTCAGCACTCACAGGAGCAGCACCTTTAATAATCACATCATTAGCCGACATTGTCATGCCAACTGGCTTAATGTTAGTAGCTCCATTACCTGCTTTTCCTTTGTCAATTGCAGCTGGTGACACACAGACGTTTAGCTACACTTATGATGAAACGACCACAATACCTGCAGGCAGCAATATTTCCATTACCAGCAATGCCAGCACAACGGCAACAACGATTCCAGTTACTGCTACGCCTCCTAACTGTGTTGTAACACCAGATCCACCAATCATTTCGGTCGCCCCTTCTATAGATATTAGCACTAGTGCCAGCCTTGCTTTCTGCCCAATAGATGGGCAACAAACCCCCGTCTTAACGTTTAGCATTTCAAACACGGCAGCTGCGGGTGCATCACCTCTAGAAATCAATCAGCTGAGCGATATTTCTATGCCTGCTGGCTTATCGTTAGTAGCTCCATTACCTGCTTTTCCTTTGTCAATTGCAGCTGGTGGCACACAGACATTCAGCTATTCTTATGATGAAATGACTATTATTTCTGGTGGCTCTATTGATATTGTCAGCAATGACCCAGTATCACCAGTCAAACCCATCACTGTTACTGCTACGCCACCTGACTGTGAGATCCCTCCTCCAGTAATAGGTGTAACGGAAGGCCCTATCACGATTAGCACTGTTGGTGACACTCAATTTTGCCCAGTAGATGGTGTTGAGTCCCCTTTGCTAACATTTCAAATCGCAAATCTAGCAGCAGCAGGGGCAGCGGATCTGGAGATTCTTAACTTTACTGACATTGTCTTACCAGCTGGCTTAACGTTAGTTATGCCTGATGCGAGTAATTTCCCATTGTCGATAGCAGTAGCGGATGGCCCTGTGACGTTCTCCTATAGTTATGATGGAGTTACTGCAATTAACGGCAATATTTCCATAACGAGTAATGATACGGATAGATCACCAGCAACTATTGCAGTTATCGCTACACCTCCTGACTGTGAAGAAGAACCGCCTGTTGTTGAACGTCCTCCCGCAATGAACATCCCGGTCTTTGGGCCATTAGGATACTTGTTCACTTTGCTAGGCTTAACTTTCTTGGGGACACGCCGCCGTAAATAAGACGGATACTTATTGGTTAATAAGCTATATCCGTTCTTAATAATTAAGCCTTGCTTCTTGCAAGGCTTAATTATTTCCCCTAATACAGACCATCAAAATGAAACAGACTACATTGAGTATTGCTTACTTAATTGCTTTTCTTCTTAGCCCGATCCTGGCTTTTGCTAACACTAGCCTTTTTACCGACGCTACCGTCTACGGACACCCAGAGGCTAATGCTGTTGGTGTGAAAAACGGAGTTATAACCTTTATTGGTACAGAAGAAGCAAGCCGATCACATAGCAGCATTGATACTGAAGTGATAGATTTACAAGGCGCTGCGCTCTATCCTGGTTTTATTGACAACCATAATCATGTTTTTGAAGCTGCCTCTGAAGTCGGTGGTGCTTGCGAGGTGTCAGCAGAAGCTTCGCTTGAAGCACAAATTCCTTACCTTCAGTTCTTCCGTAAAAGTGCAAAACCCGGACAGTGGGTCATTGGCTATGGTCATTGGCTAGAATCCATTTTAAGCGATGAGGATAAACACACGCCTCTGGAAGTGTTGGGTAATGTTTTTCCTGATCAACCTGTCGTTATCATGGAGCAAACATCGCACTCCATGTGGGTGAACTCTCAAGCCTTGGCGAAAGTTGGCTTTACTGCAAAGTCTAAAGATCCTAAGGGTGGTGTCATTCTGAAAGACGAAGGCTTTATGCTGGGCATATTGCTGGATAACGCCGGCGACCTCGTCATGGAGCAGGCTTGGAACAGCCTGCAAGGCAAATTTAACCAAAGCTATGACGGCTTAATAAATGGCTTGCAAGCAGTCGCAGCCAATGGCATCACGACCATTATCCCGCAGTATCCGCACGGCATTAACTACATTTCACAGAACGATATGCAGTGGTGGTTGCAACAGCTGAATGCGATTGGTTATGGCGCGCACATTCATACTTTCGGTGATGGTGGCGTGCATGAGTCACTGGACGCAATTGCAGCGGCTAAGCAAGCGGGTTCTAAACAGGACTTCCATAAGACTCCTTGCACGAAATAAGCAGCGTTATGCTATCCCAGTTGCCAAGCTTCATCAGCTAGGTGCTAATGTCAGCTTAAGTAGCGATTGAGGCGTTTACCATTAACCCGACTAAATCGTTGGGCTTAGCTGCCGTAACTGGTTCGATTGAGATTGATAAATCGGCTGACTTTGCGGTGCTGTCGAAAGATATCGCGAGGCTAGCGCCTAAGCAGATCAAACAGACAAAAGTGATAATGACTATTTTGCAGGGTGAGATTGTTTATGACGCTGAGAAATAATCACGACAACAAACTGATCGATTAAGTTTCGATGGCTACGTATTTCAGATAATTGGTAGCTGTATTTCAGAACTTATACTTTTTTCTGGCAAAGTGCTCCAAAAGGCTCTATAAATAAGATTAAGCCAACTGATAATAATAGGGATATTCACTTAATATTATGAATCGAAAGATATTTGTTATCGTTTTAATTTCCTTGTTCACGTTGGAAGTGCTAGGGCCTGTACACCAATGGTTCGTTATACCTTTTACTCAGGGTATTGCTTCGGTAAGTGCTTTTTTGGTTCAGGCATTTGACAGCACTGTCATATCTGAAGGCATTATATTGCGTAGCCTCAGCAACGGTACTGCTGTCGCTATTCAACCGGGTTGTAACGGCTTAGAAGCGATGATTTGCCTCACTGCCGCAGTTGTGGCCTACCAAGCCACATGGTCGGAGCGCGTAATGGGTCTATTAGCGGGTTATCTCGCCATACAGGCTATGAATATCGTGCGCATTATTAGCTTATTTTATTTACTGCAATGGAGCCAGCAATGGTTTGAGTGGTTTCATCTCTATGTCTGGCAGGCACTGATCTTTCTAGATGTTTTGATTGTCTTTGTCTTGTGGATACGTTGGTTACCATCGCGTAAAAAGAATGACTCTGATGACGATAGTGAGCAAACACCGGAAGTAAGCCATGCCTGAGTCACCATTAGAAGCGTTACTAGCTAAAGACAACGCACAACCTGAGATCTCAGCTAAGCAGTTCCTGTTGAAAACACTATTGTGGCTGCCTGTTTGCTTTGTCGTTTGGTATTGGGCAGCCTGGGTATTTTCGTTTCCCGCTATTTTCCTCAGTGACTTATTGCTACC
>Ga0209828_1003740_pt1 | contig 11381 bp, 10 predicted proteins | sample MaitaG_FD_187429 | JGI IMG/M metagenome (GOLD analysis project Ga0209828, IMG submission 187429) | Marine algal microbial communities from Maine, USA - Maine_Asex2 metaG (SPAdes) (version 2) | ecosystem: Host-associated > Algae > Red algae > Unclassified | place: Maine, USA | collected 2015-01-05
TTCCATTGCCTGTTTGCTTTTGCCCTTTCAGGCCATTGTATTCCCTTTCAATTGACCGAGATATTTTTTATTATTTCATTTGCCCTGAAAGGGCATCATCATATAAATAGGGGTGTAGCCCCTTTATCAAATAAAGTAATTAGGAGCCCTGTATGGGCGAAATCAAGAAATGTGTCATTTTAATCTATCTGAATAAATTCTATTTACTATTTGCTGTCGCCCTTCTAGGGCTTTATTTTTTTGATTTTTAACAATGGCCTTGCATGTTTGCTTTTACCCTTTCAGGCCATTGTATTCCCTTTCAAAGGACCGAGATATTTTTTTATTATTTTATTTGCCCTGAAAGGGCATTATCATATAAAAAGGGGTGTAGCCCCTTTATCAAATAAAGTAATTACTAGCCCTGTATTGTATACTTTTCAATTGAAATTTACAAATGGGCGAAATCAATAAATAAATCATTTTAATCTATCTGAATAAATTCTATCTACTATTTGGCTGTCGTCCTTCCAGGGCTAATTTTTTTGGATTTTTAACAATGGAGTTGCCTTGCCTGCTTGCTTTTGCCCTTTCAGGCCATTGTATTCCCTTTCAATTGACCGAGATATTTTTTATTATTTCATTTGCCCTGAAAGGGCATCATCATATAAAAAGGGGTGTAGCCCCTTTATCAAATAAGGTAATTAGTAGCCCTGAATGGGCGAAATCAAGAAATGTGTCATTCTAATCTATCTGAATAAATTCTATTTACTATTTGCTGTCGCCCTTCTAGGGCTTTATTTTTTTGATTTTTAACAATGGCCTTGCATGTTTGTTTTTGCCCTTACAGGCTATTGCATTTCCCTCCAATTGACCGAGATATTTTTTTATTATTTCATTTGCCCTGAAAGGGCATCATATAAAAAGGGGTGTAGCCCCTTTATCAAATAAAGTAATTACTAGCCCTGTATGGGCGAAATCAAGAAATGTGTCATTCTAATCTATTTCATAAAATGACGGTAATTATTTGTTTTAGTCATTTCTATTCCTTTTGTACACGTTGCACTAATTAGCGTTTGTCACACTCCAGAAACCTTCCAATCACAGTAATTTTCTCAGATTATTTACTTTAGTTAAACAAATGTTTCAATCTGATGTATTAACTTGTATCATTAGGCGAATAACACTTCAATTATGCTAGAAAACGTTATTACTTTTGTTGAACAAATGCCATCTTGGCAAAAACTCCTTTGGATACTTACATGTCTTTCCTTTAATTGGATTGGAGAAGCAATAAAACCGTTGTTTAATTTTCAATATCAAAAATTGAAACACATAGGTGTAAATTTGGTTTTTCTCACTTCAGATATAATTATAAATTTACTTTTTGGTATAGCAACAGTTGGTATCTTCATTTGGGCCTCAGCCAATCAAATCGGGTTATTGTACTATGTAGATTTACCCCTCTGGATGGAATTATTAATCGCTGTAATGATGCTTGATTTATTTGCCCAATATTTGATTCATTGGCTACTTCATAGAGTACCTTGGATGTGGCGGTTTCATATGATACACCACAGTGATACTCATGTCGATGCAACGACAGCCACTAGACACCATCCGGGTGATTACGTTTGCAGAGAAATTTTTGCTTTGTTAGCGATTTTAATATTCGGTATACCATTAGCGTTTTATTTATTCTATCGTTTTTGTACGGTCTTTTTTGCTTACTTTTCTCATGCGAATATTCAAATTCCGAAGACATTAGATCGAATACTAAGCTATGTAATTGTCACACCAGATATGCACAAATTCCATCATCACTTTGAGCGTCCATGGACGGATACTAATTTTGGAAATATATTCTCTTTTTGGGATCGGATATTTGGCACACTCGTATATCAAGATACCAAAGAAATAAAATATGGATTAGATATGTTGGATGATAGTCTATCTCAGGATGTAATTTATCAATTCAAAATTCCTTTTCTTAAAGAAATAAAAACCGATCCTGATAAGGGATTTTGGTGGTAAGATAATATTTTTAAAAAAATAAAATGGGAAGAAGTGAAATACATTCTTCCCATTTTTTATTGATATGTAAATGGAATATTAAATTTTATTTTAGTCTTTATTAAATTTCTCTACCATTACAGTTGACAACTAATCACAGTTCCAAATAATGGAATCTCCAAAGTAGACAACGAGATTTGTCCAATCTGGGCAGTCTGAATTAGAAGTGATTGCAGTACATATAAGCTCACCATCTAAAGAATAATAGTAATTGATCGGATCATCATCCAAGCAAGGAGAATCAAATCTCGGCCACAAAGCCACAAAAGATACACCATCATTACAAGCTGGATATGCTTCGTAAACGCAATCACAGTAGAACGGATCTTCTAGTAGGGTTTGCAACCACGGCAGCTCGTCAAGGGTCGGCATTATACAAGGGATACACTCGCCTTCGTAGGCATATCCATTAACTTCACAATTAGCCTCACAAGCATTATTATACGTTATATCATCATATCCACAAACAGGATCATAATTGTCTTCGCATTCGCATATACATTCTCCTTCATAAGCTATTTCAATTCCCGCACATTCTGTAATACATGAGTTTTTATATGTAATGCCATCCACTCCACATACAGGAACATAATATATATCACTACAATTAAAAGATGAAATGATAGGATCCCCAAACACCCATTCAATATCAAAAAATTCTGTACACCTTGCATCTGTTGGGGAATTCGGAGCATCGCTACAAAGTAAAGTCCCATTTATATCATAATAATTTCTATTTAAATCAGCAATTGTATAGTCAACAGCGGTCCAAAAAAACAGATATTCTCCATCTTGACAAGCATAATATAATTCATATCCTTGTTCACAAGCGAAAGCACTCTGGGAACCATCGGTCCAACCTAATAAGCTATCATCTGGACGATCGCATTCCGAGTTATTACCTCCACTCTCACAAACTGGAATTGGATTAGTGAAATCCCACATCACATCATAATATTCCGTACATCTTGCATCTGTTGGGGAATTCGGTGCATCTCTACATAACAAGGTTCCATTTATGTCATAATATGCCCGATCTAAATCTGATATTGTATAATTATCTGTAAACCAATAGAATAAGTCTACCCCATCCTGACAGCCATAAAATAACTGATAATTTTGTTCACAACTAAAATTATCACCTATATCACTTGTCCAAGTTAAAGTATTAAAATCAGGTGGATTACAATCAGATCCGCCTACACCATTTCCTTCATCACCGCAGTTCCATGTATCCGTTTCGATACTAAGACCATAAAATTCTAGACAATCAAGGTTCGGTGAACCCGTGCAATATAAATCTCCATTCAAATTGTATAAATACGAGCCAGCATCATTATTTACTTGGATAAATGAATGTACACCAGCTAAATAGACCACGATATCTTCACTAGTACAATTACTTGGGTCTACTAACGTCAGTAGCCACGGAAAGTCCTGGAAGATTCCATCTTGATTTTGGGGTGGGGTTGTAGTACAATCCCAACTCATGATTTGATTGGAAAATCCATAGAAAGATAAACAATCAAAACCAACAAAGCTCATACAATACAATTGACCATTGCCATCGTACATATGATTACCTGAAATATCACAAATAAAAACAAAATCTGAGGCACCTTCTTGGTAGACTTTGATTGTTACCCCTTTACAATCAGTTGCATCTACCTTAGAATCCAACCAAGGATATGTAGCAAAAACATCATCGTTTTGACTATAAGATATAGTCGAAAATATACATAGATTCAGCAATACAATTACTGCTGTACTGAGGTTGGTAAAAATTTTCATGTGTTCAGTTTTAAAATTTAAATTGGTTATCTTTTATGAGAACGTGACAACGTAGAACTCCGCTGCAAATTCGTATTTTTTATATTATAAAATTTTAATTTTATCTCAATTTAGGTTACATAATTACCTGTCAAATGGGAAAGTTGATACTTTTATCGATTTCCCCAAATTATTGACTTGTAATGGAAACATTCGGTATATTACTTATTCGATTTATGGATTTTGGAATGATATTAAGTATTCATTTTTTCAAATCTTATATAATTTATATTTCGCTAACTAAACTTTTCACTTTTTGTAAATATTTATAACGATAAGCTCAGGAATTACGCTGCAACGTTAATGGGATTAAAAAGACCCACCTACTAAAAACCAGATTAGCACATAAAAAAATCAACCTTAAAAATCTGTGAAAATCTGTGCTATCCGTGGCAAGAAAAACACCACAGATAGCACAGTTTAACCCAGAAGAATCCAAACCATAAACATCTATGCAAGTCGTGGTAAAATAATTATAATTACTCTAACCTGGGTAACCTTCATCAAAACACCTCACTATAGAATAAAATAGATAATAAATATTAGCACAAATGGAATTAAATGATTTAACATATAAAGTCATAGAGTGTATATATAAGGTACACTCAACTTTAGGCCCTGGTTTGCTAGAGTCAAGTTATGAAGTTTGTTTAGCATACGAATTATTGAAAGTTGACCTGTTCGTTGAAAGACAAAAAGCACTGCCAGTAATTTATAATGAAATAAAAATGGAGGCCGGCTACCGAATAGATTTATTAGTTAATAAATGCATATTACTCGAACTAAAATCCGTAGACACCATCGCCCCAATTCATAAAGCACAAGTCATGACCTACCTAAAATTATCAGGCCACAAACTTGGTCTACTAATAAACTTCAATGTCGTCGATATGAAACAAGGAATAACAAGAATAATCATATAATCCGTAACAAAAAGAAATCTGTGAAAATCAGTGTAATCCGTGGTGGAAAAGTTATGAACAAAAATCTGTGAAAATCCGTGTATTCTGTGGTAAAAAGTTATATAAAACCCCCGTAATCTTTGGTGAATAAAAATCATCCCAGTCTACCCGCAATATACCCAGTCGTCCAACAAGATTGAAAATTATAACCCCCTGTAATACCATCTACATCCAACACCTCCCCAGCAAAGTATAAATTAGGAATAACATTCGACTTCATCGTTTCAAAATCAATACTATCAAGACTTACTCCACCACAAGTAACAAACTCTTGCTTAAAAGTAGTCTTGCCACTCACCTCATAATTATCATGAGCCATAATGTTGACCAATTTATTGAGTCCTTTTTTCCCTAATTCTCCCCATTTCTTGTCGAACACTAAATTTGCCTTTATAATCAAAAACTTCCATAGTCGATCCGGTAAATCATAAGGTCGTATGCTTGTTAATTTTTTTTGTGGGTGGCTTTTACAAATCGCAGATAAGTCCTGATATATAAGTTCGTTATTCTTTTGATGCACCCAGTTTACATTTACATGAAAATGATAATTCCTATCAGATAATATTCTCGCTCCTAACGCCGATAATTTCAAGATGGCCGGACCACTCATCCCCCAATGGGTTATCAAAATTGGCCCGTCAGCTTTTAACTTAGTATTTTGAATTGTCACCAATGGATCATCAACAACTACCCCCATTAAGTCTTTTATTGGATCCCTCGGCATGTTAAATGTAAAAAGCGAAGGAACAGGATCTTCAATCAAATGATCCATATTCTCCAGCCATTCTAATCCTGATCGCTTTGGGGATCCTCCTGTAGCAACTATAACCTTATCAAAATTCTTAGACTTTAAATTCGAGTCTTTAAATCTCAACGTCAAGCGATCTTTCGTTCTTTCTATAAGAGTAACAGCATGCCCCTTCAGAATAATAATCCTAAATTTCTTGCACTCATTTAAAAAACAATCAATCACACTTTGAGAATCTTGAGATACAGGAAAAACACAATCATCTTCTTGGATCTGTAAAGGAACCCCTCGTGCTTCGAACCAATCCATAGTATGTTGGGTGCTAAACTCTCGGAATGCCTTTTTGAGTTGCATCCCGCCCCTTGGATAGGCATCTGAAAGTAGCTTTATTGAGGTTTCAGCGTTAGTGACATTACAACGTCCACCACCAGAAATCTTAACCTTTGATAGAAGTTTATTTGATTTCTCATAGATGCTAACTGATGCATTTGGAAAATTTTCTTTCACATTAATAGCGGCAAAAAATCCTGCTGCTCCACCTCCTATAACGGCCACTTTCATAAGCTCAAAGTTATCAATTTTTTACATAGAAGGGAAGCACTTGGAGAGATTGGTAATCATTTAAATTGATGTAGTAAAAAACCTTACCTTTGCAATAATTTTAATACATGGATAATTCGGATAACAATAATAAAAAGAAGCTACTTTTAGTGGACTTAAGTCCTGACAAACCATCTCCTAAGAAGCAAAAAAACAACCCGCTTCACGGTATGAAATTAGCAGATATTCTCCAGAAGCTAGTAGAAACACATGGTTGGGAAAGACTCGGAAAGAAAATTAATATTCGCTGCTTCAACTACGATCCATCCATCAATTCTTCACTGAAATTCTTAAGAAAAACACCTTGGGCTAGAGAAAAAGTAGAACAACTCTATATTCAAATGCTTAAGAAGAAAAGAAGATATTAGTCGATGCAAACAAAAAAGCAACATCCTGAAGTAAAATCAAACCTACATCCAAGAAACAAGCATTTAAGTAGATATGACCTACAGACTTTAAGCAAATCGCATCCACCCCTAAGTTCCTTTATTAAAATTAATAAATACAATGATGAGTCTATCGATTTTTTTGATCCAATAGCGGTAAAGATGTTGAATACCTCCCTCTTAATTCATTACTACAATATAGAATATTGGGATGTGCCAGAAGGATACCTTTGCCCCCCAATTCCTGGACGTGCGGATTACATTCATTATATGGCTGACCTATTATCTAAAGTCAGTGGGGACAATCCAAAAAATGAAAAAATAAATTGTTTAGATATCGGAACTGGAGCAAATTGTATCTACCCTATTATAGGCAGCCAAGAATATGGCTGGAAGTTTATCGGGTCAGAAATTGACTCAATAGCAGTAGAAGCTGCGGAAAGTATAATTTCTAAAAACAAAGTACTCAAAGGTAAAATCAAAATTAAAAAACAAAATGATCCAACTAAGATTTTTGAGACACTTATAGATTCAAAAGAGAAGTTTGATTTGACCATTTGTAATCCTCCATTTCATGCTTCAGCCAAAGAAGCTGAAACGGCCTCTCTTAGAAAACTCAGAAATCTAAAAGGAAAAAATGTCAAGAAAGTAAAATTAAATTTCGGTGGACAAAATCAGGAATTATGGTGCCCAGGAGGTGAATCTAAATTTGTCATTGATATGATTTATCAAAGTAAGAAATTCCGAAATCACGTTCTTTGGTTTAGCTCCTTGGTTTCTAAAGAATCAAATTTAGAAGGAATATATAAAACTTTCAGAAAACTAGAACCCAAAGAAGTACATACCATTCCAATGGGTCAAGGAAATAAAAAAAGTCGAATAGTTGCATGGACATTTCACAATAAAAATCAACAAAAAGCATGGGCATATAAGAAGTGGTGCTGATGTAATTAAAAATCTGAGGGAATCTGAGTTATCTGTGGTAAAAAAATGCTCACCACCGATAACAAAGATTAACAAAGAGAGAAATAAGTTTTAAATAATTATTCAGAAAAGCTCTGTGTATATTGCAATTCTCCTTGATTTAGTCTAAAACAAAGCTTCTCTATCGCAACTATATTTCTATATTAGGTTAGTTTGTTTATCTAAATAATGCTTTCCAATCGCTTCAATATATGATACACTGCAGGACAATACCTTGAGTTAATAGCGTGCAGATTAGAGTTATTTCTAAATTCATAAGCGTCTGTATGAGGGTATTGTCGGCAAGCTTTTGGACGTACTTCATAGATATCACATTTATTATCATGCCCTAAAAACACACATGGACTTGTCCTCATCACCATATCGCCATCATTGTCCATTGTCAAATATTGTTCAGTAAACTGAGCTTCCTTCAACCGTAAGTGCTTAGCAATTCGCTTGATGTCAGAACGAACGAGCATAGGGGGTATATTTGTACAGCAATTCGCACAATTTAGGCAATCCAACTTAGAAAAAACTTCTTGATGCGCTTTATTGGCCACCTCATCGATATTTTTATTTTTCTTATCTGTAAGCCTTTTGACCAGTTTTACCTGAGCCTTTTTATCTGATTTATTGGCATTCTTCCATTCCTCAATCAAGTCATCCATCCTTAAAGCTATTTAATCTAATACTAAATAAGAGAATAATTCTTATTTAAAAAACCAAGATCAAATTCTTAGCGTTTAACTTATAACTAAATCTAAAAAATAAATGCTATCAAAAACTATACAAACTGCATTAAACGATCAAGTAAGAATAGAAGCTGAATCGTCACAGGTATACCTGGCAATGGCTAGTTGGGCTGAAATACAACCAGGAATAGATAACATCACTTCATTCTTCTATCGACATAGTGACGAAGAAAGAATGCATATGTTAAAACTCATACACTTTATCAATGATCGAGGTGGATTCGCTATGGTACCAGCACTTCCACAACCCGTGTTGACATTCCCTTCCTTGAAACATGCCTTCGAAACTCTACTTAAACATGAAATTTTTGTTTCAGAAAGTATTAACAAATTAGTAGATATTGCACTTTCAGAAAAAGATTATGCAACCCATAATTTCTTACAATGGTACGTGGCTGAACAAATAGAAGAAGAGGCCCTAGCACGTACAATCAATGACAAATTTGAAATGATTGGAGAAGATAAGGGAGGACTCTATTTGTTCGATAGAGATATCCTTAGTATATCGGTGACTGGTGGTAATGATTAATCTTCAATCTTTAGGGATGAGTCTACAATTTCTTATGGACAAAAAAAAGCGTTTGAATTAATCCTGATATCAAGATTGTCAAACGCTTTCTTAGTAATAATTTCTCTTTTGTTTCTTTTACTTTTTAATTCTTTTACTTTTTCAGCACACCTACTATCTTCGCCGCATTTCTTATCCATCTACACCAAAGCCAAATCAAAAAGGGATAAACTAGCACCACCCCAAAATTATAATAAATAGCATCTTCAAATTGTAAATGATGGAAATGCATGATGGCTCTCGTTATTCCACATCCAATACATTCTACATCAAATAATAGTCTTGACAAACACATAACTCGCCCAGTACCATCAAATGAATCAGCGGGTAGAAACCATAATATAAAAGGGAAGAGAAGCAAGGCTAAAAGCCAGATCCAATAGATTTTTTTTCTCATACGATTGCATAAAAAAAGACCGGTTGAATAACCGGCCTTTACCTGTTTACTTTATTAGTCGTAATAGTCACCCATCTTTGCAAGTGCGTAGATAACTCCTGGCAGCCAACAAAGAGCTGTTAGGACGAGACAGACAATCCAATCACTGCCTTCCCAGTCAGAGCCTAAGCCCATTCCTAAAAAGCCCCATCCAAGAATGGCAAGAAGTACGTATAACCCTTTACTTAGTGGCTCCTGATTATTGCCTAATTTTTTCTTCATTACTTTTTGAGCAACCTTAAGCTTGATGGTATTCTTCAAACCTAATTTTTCTCCTGTCATTTGTCTATATTGACGAGGACTCATAGTTAGGAAGTCATTAACTGTCATATTTGACAAGTTCATTTGGTTATTCGAAACTTTATCGACAGTGGTATGCACTGCAAAACTACTTTCAGTCATACAAAACATGAGTATAAATGAAAAAAGTAAAGTCTTGATGTGATTCATAATGATCAGAATTTATTTGAGCTTACTCTATAGGTTTTTCAGCATTCACCCCCTACTCTTTATTGGATTTTCAGGCAATTCCATGAATATTACTTTTATAAATATCCATGAACTTAGCAAATTTTATTTTTATTTGGGAATAGCATTAAAAGATTTTTTAATATTATTATGAGAAAAACTCAATTTTATTAATCAACTCACTGATTATCAATAATATATAAAATATGTTAAGAATCTAAAAATGTCTTCAATGCCGAAAGCCAAATTTTATCCCTTTCTAACATAGGATAGTGCCCACAAAGTGGAATTTTGACCAATGAACTATTCGGTATTAAACTTTTGAGCTTTGGTCCCATTTCCTTTATCGCTACAGGGTCATTGTCTGCCCATAAAACTAATGTAGGAATATTCGTCTTTTGAAGAGCTCCAATCCACCGATCATAATGCTCATACCGTTGGTCAATATATCGAGTAATTTTAGCCAAAACTTTACGCCCATTATTGCACACTAAAAAAGTCCACAAAGAATGTAATTCTTTTCGATCCACCTTAGATTTATCATACCAAATATTGGTCATGTTTCGCATAAATACAAACTCCAAACTTAACTCAGCAACTACTCTTCCAATAACGGGTGTCTTTAATACTCTTTGTATAAATCGAAGTTGAGCCATATCTATAAGCATACTGCCATTGGATAAAGTCAGTGATTTTATCTTAATATTAAAATTTCCTAATTGTTTTAATGCTAATATTTCAGTGGCTACAGAGGTCCCATAATCGTGAGCCACTAAATGCATTTCGTTGATTTCTAATTGTTGCCATAACTGAATCGCGATCTGCGCCTGATCAAATAAATGATATGAATAATCCAGTGGCTTATCAGACAATCCAAATCCTAAATGATCATGCACAATTACTCTGAATTGAGATGCTAATTCGTCAATAATTTTATAGTAATCAAAAGAACAACTTGGGTAACCATGCAAAATACATACAGTTCCAAGCTTATCTTTTCCACGGTCCACAACAAAAAGATTATAGCCGTCTACAGAAATGAATTTTCCTAATTTCTTCCACGAATTAAAATCATACTTCATAATTTAAGATAACAACAATACTTATTAAATAAATACAATTATGATCAAAATCAAATGGTATTCTTAAATTTATAATAATCTAAAATCAAAACCTGAAGGCTACCATTATTATAATATCCATAAAAGCTTTTACTCATAATCTTTCGTACCTTTATAAAGTACAAATCAATAAATATGGCAACATACGACTTAAATGTAAATGGAACAAAGCATTCTGTCAATGCAGATCCCGACACACCAATCCTTTGGGTTCTGAGAGATGCCCTCAACCTAGTTGGAACTAAATACGGATGTGGTATTGCACAATGTGGAGCTTGTACGGTCCATCTAGATGGCAATGCCATTCGGTCTTGCTCAATACCTGTCTCATCGGTGGGTGAAAAATCCATTACCACAATAGAAGGATTAGACAAGGAGGCAAAGCATCCTCTACAAGAAGCATGGAGAGAGCACGATGTTCCTCAATGTGGATATTGTCAAGCAGGACAAATCATGTCTGCAGCTGCATTATTAAAGCAAAATGCAACTCCA
>Ga0209828_1003741_pt1 | contig 11379 bp, 10 predicted proteins | sample MaitaG_FD_187429 | JGI IMG/M metagenome (GOLD analysis project Ga0209828, IMG submission 187429) | Marine algal microbial communities from Maine, USA - Maine_Asex2 metaG (SPAdes) (version 2) | ecosystem: Host-associated > Algae > Red algae > Unclassified | place: Maine, USA | collected 2015-01-05
GGGCGCAATGTCCTGCTCAGCTTCCGGGACTGGGATGGTCACACCGAGAGTGCTGTCTTCGACCTGCTCAACCCGAACGGTAACCCCGCCGGTGTTGGTGATCGTGAAGCAGTAAGTGACCACGGAACCAGCGTTAACAGAAACCAACTCGACGGAGTTAGCACAGTCGGCGTTGGCGCCGGCAGCCACCGTCTTGGCCAGCTCAAGGGCAGCCTCGTTCACTGCAGCCTCGTTCTCGTCGACCTCGGGATCGAGGTCAGGCAGCGGCACGCCTTCGGGCGTCGACGGAGTTCCAACGACGGAAGCTACGTTGTCGATCCCGCCAGCAGCGATCGTGCCATTCAAGCTAAAGCGGATCGATTCCGCCACGGCGAGCACAGCAGGCACACGGCCCTCGAGCACGTCCTGATCGGAAATGCCGGCAGGAGCATCAGTGAACAACACATTCGTGAGTTCAACGTCGCCGGTGTTCGTGATCACGAAGCACCAAGTGATGGGGTCGCCGGTAACACCAAGCACGAACTCATCGACGCCTTCGACAGCAAGGGAGCAGTCTGCATCGGCACCAGCAACCACCGTCTTACTCAGCGCAATCCCTGGCTGCAAGGGTGGTTCGGTCAGGTCGATTACGGCGGTGTCGTCGACTTCAGGCAGAGGCGTGCCATCAGGGCCTTCGCCGTTGGCTGTCGCCGTGTTTTGATCCGGCGTGTCAGCGGCAATTTCAAGATCGAACGACCGCGTGGCTTCAAGCCCAGCGCCAAGGACACCAACAGCGCCGTCGAAGTCATCGGGCGCCTGTAGGTCAGCGATCACGACATTCGAAGCATCGGTTGCGCTGGTATTACGAACACTCATGCAGTAGGTAACCGTGTCGCCTACCTGAGTCGGCAACGGCGTGCCATCGCCAAGATTCGCGTCGTCAAAGCCGGGGCAAGTGCCGTTCGGCCCTGCAACAACACTCTTAACGATCTCAAGTGCAGGTTGGACATCTTCGGGCGGGCATTCGAAATCGACGATTGTTGGGTCATCGTTTTCATTGTCGTCGTTGTTGACACCCGGGTCAGGATCAGCGCCGTCATCGGAGAAGTCAACGACTTCGACACCATCAGCCACGCCGCCCACGCGGGCTTGATTTGAAAGCTGGTAAACCGCTTGGCAGTCGTTACCCAAGGGACCGTCGGCGGCCGGGGTGTACTGCAGAGTGAGCACGAATTCTTCTTCGGTCTCTGGCGGCACCGTTGCGCCTGCGCCCAACATCTCGACGATGTCGATGCCGTTGTAATCGTCGTTTGTGGCGATATTGCCCGAGGTGTTTTCGTTGCCAAGGACAACGACTGAAGCAAATGTCGTATCGAGGAGCAGGTCTTCGAGCGTTAGTTCAATCAGTTCGATGCCGACAGGAGTGCCGGTGGTGGTGCTAGCGCGGTCAGTTGCGTCCGCAGCGGCAATTGCAGCATCGACATCGCCACTGATCGTGGCAGTCGATGGCAGGTTATTTCGAACACGGATGGTGTAGGTCACGTCGAACGACGAGCCATTCCATGTCGGGCCCGACGTGACCTCTTTGGCCACGCCGATTGGTTCACAGCCGCCGCCAACAGCGAAGCCAGACTGGCCACTGCCGACATCGCGAAGCAGGGAGATCCCGTTTACAGCGCCGAGCATGTCGACCTGCACGCGGCCTTCGATTTCGTGTGATGCAGTGGAGCGATCAGGGCCAGCGGGGGTGCTATCGTTGAAGACTGCTTGGGCGGGGGTGGTGCCGACAAAGGTGTATTCGCTGTCGCCACCGAAGATTGCAATCTGGCCTGGGTTGGCGGGATCGCCCCACGCCGGGGTTACGAAGAAGCCTTCGTTGTCACGATCAACATCGGTAAAGATCCACTGGCTGTAGAACAGTGGCTCAGAAAGTGAGATGGTGGCCGCGTCGCCGAAGGCCATCTCGATTCCCTTGGGCTTGTCACCCGGTCCGCCTTCGCCTCCGAACGGGAAGAATCCTGGGTACTGACTGCCCGGTGTGCCTTCGGCAGTTAATTCGAAATCCATGGTGATGCCATCAGTGGTCACCGATGCATTGGGGGTTCCATCGACGTCGATACGGCCAATCGGAGTCTCGTTCTCGGGGAACGGGTCGAAGTAGGTGGGGTTGTCGCAGTACGGGAAGGGGTTCGGTGCGGGGCCAAAGAAGGCCGCGCTTTCGGGAGTTGTCTGGGTCCCTGAGTAGGGCGGACCAGCAGCTTCGGCGCCGGGGAGGGCAAGCCCAGCCCCCAGCATGGCCAAGACCACAACCACCAGCAGCAAGCGCAACGTTGGACGCGATGTCCTAGGCGCATACGACCGCGATGAAAGCAACAGATTCATTAGGGACTCCTCCCGCTCTGACCGCCTGTTAGTTGCGATGCAGAGCCAGCCGTTGACACTATCACCGCTGCGTCATCGCGCGCTACAGAAGCCGGCGCGTATCAACTTTGGCAGGCCACGGTCTTTCCCAGCTAGTCGGCGGCCCCAAAAGCGGTCGAAGCTGGGAATGCGCTGCCGCCATCGTAGTGCCCTTCGGGTATCAGGAAGCCTCGTATCAATTTGGTCGCAAAGGTATCCGCATTCGTCAAATGGTCGGCGACCGTTTGCAGCACGTCGCCAAGCGCGGTTGCGCCAAAGATCCACTCGTTCAGCGCATCGTGGTTCGGGGCCATTGAGCCTGGTTGGGATGCAATAGCTTCGTGATAAAACGTCCGCAGGTCGTCGGCTAGATGGCGTATGAGCAACGGCATAGCGAAGGCCCACTCGACTGCTCCATCTTCGATGGCGTTGAGATCACCCGAGTCGGCGATCCCGCCGAGTGCCCGAGCTACTTCGTCGATCTGGTCAGCATCAGCACCGGTCACGCCGAACAGGGTGCGCCCGCGATTCGTTCTTGTTTCGAGAGCCCATGGCCGCAGACGGGCGACTTCGCCCAACAAACGCCCGGTGTAACTCGGGTCGGTGGTCACCGGAAGACTGAGCGGACAAGCCCACACCCCTGGACCGGCTTCTTCTGGCGCCTCTACTGGATAGTCGGCAATCGTGGGCTCGGTTGCGCTATCCAGTAGATCGAAGGTTGATCGCAACACTGCTTTCTGGAAGTCCGCGTCGCCCGCTGCCCCCAACGGTCGACCCAGAGCAAAGGGCACCCACAACGCTCGTGGCGGCCGCACAGCCTCGCTCTGCTCGCGGATAAGACTGATCGACGTGGTGGCTACGCCGGCTCGTTCGATGTAGTTCGCTAGGGCGCCGACCGCGCCAGTACAGATCGGTCAAATGGGTACCAACAGCGCAACGTCGACCCCGTCGGCGGCGAGGAGTCGGCCGACTTCTTCGCCGCTTTGTGCGAGGGCCTCGTGGTTCGGTTGTGCGCCCATGAATGAGTAGTGCCAATTCGCCACGCCGCCGATCTCACCATCGGCTGCCATCTCGCGAAGTCGGTCGAGCGGGAAAGAGATGTTCGGGTCTTGCTGAAAAGCGCTGCGGTCGAAGTTGGTGCTGATGTGGCTCAGCACACAGTCGCCGAAGTCAACATCGCCCGGCAGGATTCGATAGTCCACCGCACCCGGCTGGAAGGGCGGGTCGCTACGGCGGTGAAGCCCAGCAGTTGACACGATGGCCACGGTCGACTCACCGAGCGGCTTCGGCGTGATCCATGGCGCTGACGAAACCGGCTCCATCGCCGCAGCTCGGGCCCGCATGTGCTCGGCCTCAGACTCGTGTAGATCGATCAGTCGCACCATGAGCAAACTGTAGTCAGCGCAGACGGGGCCAGTTACGTGGCGCGGCGTCCGCGTTGGGGGCGAGCGATTCTCGCTCGGGTCATACAGATGGGTCGAGGCGACCAGAAGTGTCGCTATGCGCTGTTCGATTGTCGGGTGGCCAGAACGATCAGCGTGGGTTCGAACGGCTGGTTGCGGCAACGAGTCCTTGAAGTGCCCAGTTGACGGTGGCGCCGGAGTGGCTACACTGACGGGATGAAAGTAGCTACTTCAAGGTCAGAGGTCGGGATCCGCGACCTCAAGAATGGTCTGAGCAAGTACATCGATCGCGTACGGGCTGGCGAAGAAGTGATCGTCACAGATCGGGGTCGCCCTGTCGCCAAACTCTGTCCACTCGACGCACCAGACCATCGACTTGCTGATCTCGTCGCCGCTGGGGTGGTTCGGCCCCCCACGAGCGGCATTCGTCATCGATCTCGGTCCCGAATCACGCCGAAGGGAAGTGTAAGCAGTCTCGTTGCTGAGCAACGTCGGTGATCACCTACGTCGGCACTTCAACCTTGATCAAACTCATCGTCGAGGAGGTGGGGTCGGAGCGAGCCGAACTGATCTGGCACTCTGCTGATTCGCTCGCGTCGGTGGGCTTGATCGTGGTTGAAGCTCGAGCCGCGCTCGCGGCAGCGGCACGCGGCAACCGGATCTCGGCCGACCAGCTACACCTTGCCAAAGCAGAGTTGGCGGCGTTCGTCGACGATCTCCATCTTGTTGAAGTGACCCAGGACCTCATCGAGAGCGCAGCGCAGCTCGCGGAGACCGAGTCGCTGCGGGGCTACGACGCAGTCCATCTCGCAGCGGCCCTCTTCGTAGACGCAGCAGTCCTCACAAGCGCCGACCGAACGCTGTGCGAGGCAGCCGAACGGCAGGGCTTACACATCGCCGACCCTCTGATGACATGACCGGAGGGGTCAGACATTGTCGTGCGGGTCATCGCTCGCAGTCGTGCCGAACCTTCGACCCAACCAGCCCGCCCGATATTCGCCGCACCCAGTGACTGAGTCCGAAGCTGCGCCTAGTCCCGGGCGTGTTTTGCGCTTTCGACGCCGCAGCAGCGCGATGAACACCAACACCTGGCGCTACTTCGGCGCGATAGTGCGGCCCCATAATCATGCCTTCACCGATATTGTCACCGCCACATCACGGCCCCGATGCGGCGCCACAGAACATCGGGCGATCGGACCGCTCGCAGCGCCAGCTATCGACTGCGAGCGTTACCGAACGTGCTGGCGCCAGCGCGAATACTGATCTGTCTCTCGCGACCATCACGATTGAGATCGCAGCACCGCAACCTCGGGGAACTGGTCAGGTGAGCCGTAGCCGTTCTCGAACAGCCAGCGGACCCCAAGAAGGCACCGACACGACCACCAAGCGCGAACGACGTCGCGGTCAACCCCGCCGCCGTAGCCAGCGATGACATCGTCGAGGTGCTCTTCGTTTGCCAGCGTTATCGAGGCGATATCGAATAGAGCATCACCCTGGCGTGCTTCGGACCAATCGATGATGCCGGTGACCATGTCGCCTTCAACGAAGACGTGTTCGAGATGTAAGTCGCCGTGGATAAACACCGGTGTGTAGGACTGGAGCGCCGTCTCGGCGAGGTCGCGATTGCGGGTGACGACCTCGGGCTGAAGGACATCGTTGGCGATGAGCCAGTCGCACTCCTCAGTGAGCCGAGACGAGAGCGCGTCAAGACTTGTCCCACGCCATGGAGGGAGTGGTGCGTCGTGCAATGTCCGGATTGTCCTGCCCACGGCGGCCCATGCTGCTGGCGAGGCAGTCGATGGCTCCCCCAGACGGCCAAGGGTTCGGCCCGGCAGGGAGGCAAGTGCAAGCACCGGCGACTTCCGCCACAGGATCTCCGGTGTTGGCACCGGAGCAAGCGCGATTGCCTCGACCTCAACATCGGTGCGATTCTGATCGGTATCGACCTTAAGGAACGTGTCCCCGACGCGTAGCGTCACACGATCATTGTTGGCAAGAACGACGTCGACCTGGCTCACATTGTCCATCATTGCGGCTCTCGCCGCGAATCGAGGCTCATTTTCGGGCAGCAAACGAATCGCCGCTGACGCTGCAGGGTGAACCTCGATGCACGTTCGGCGCGTCGGGGTCAAGAGCCAGTTGAACCCGCCCGGTAATCTCGCCGCATAATCTCGCCGCATAATCTCGCTGATCGACACCAAGCTGCCGCCCGTAACGGCCCATATACGGAATCGCATACTGCCAGCGGCCGAGCGATAAGCCTCTGCGCTCGATTGGTCGCGTTGTGTGTGGCCTCGCGCAGGCCACCACCTACATATCGCCGGATCCCGGGTGGTCGAGTCTGCATTCGAAGCTGTGGATATGCGCTAGCTACTTCAGCTTTACATTTGGTAGCGAGTACGTGCCGATGTCGGACCGACTCCGCGCTTGTTAACGTTCGAGATCGTGGTGAAGAGCAACGTTCACAATCAACTGACTGAATTGGCAGCCACCGCGTCGGCGCTGGGCGGTGAGGCTGTCGAATGCGCAACGAGAGCGTCTGGGGAAGTGCCCCTGTGGGCGGCGTATCTGTTCCGCCCCCCGTCACAACTTTCTGGCTGGCACTCGCTCGCTACAGGCACCATCTTTGATCTCGTGCTGCTCCTGGTAGCTGGCATGAGAGGTCTGGTTCGACGGCTGCAGCGTCGACCAGATCCGATACAGATCGCTGCCTGCTATCGGGATCGGATCGAAGTCCTTACATGGAAGTCCGATTTGGCCGGTCGGGATTCACCCGACGTTGTTCAACACAAGCTTGGCGGCAGGCTCATCTACGTCGGAAATTTCACTGTGCGCATCGGAGGCGCCGCCTGGGGCATTTCGGAGCTTGATCGTGACGCTCTTGTGGCTGTCATGTCGCGCACGGCGTGGCAACCACAGCTTGTGCGAGTGGGCTGACAGACGCTCCGCTTCACGCGGTGCGATCGTTCCATCATCGCGCGGGCAATCCCGGTCGACCCCGAGCTGGAGATGCTGCTCAGCTCGAGCCGCAACTACCAGGCGCACAGACTCACGGACCTCCGTTGTCCAACAGCGCTGCACTTCAGCCCCATTGCAGCGAAGCGTTCGGAGGTGGCCTGGCCAGCTTCTTGTCATGGCCATCGCGACGTGCGCATGTGCTCGACCCAGCGATCGACTGAGTTCGGGTAGATCTCCAGCGCTACTGCAGGTGCACGGAGCCATGCGTTGATGCGGCCGATGGGAGCGAGAAGCATTGCGAGGCTGGCTTGTTCGCGCAGGGTCCCCGGCGACAAGGCGTCAGCATCATCAGTTATGAAGGATGCCCACGACGTCAGATACGAATCGCGCATCGCAGCCTTCTCGAGTGCTGTGCCTGGCCGATCAGGACGGTTGGGCATCAACGCTGTCAGCAAAGACGCGAAGGGGTGAGCCAGGCTTGTGTCGCCCCAGTCGAAGACTCTGCCATCGGCGAACACGTTGTCTGGGCGAAGATCGTCGTGCTGGATCGTTGCCGGAATGAGGTCAAGATCGATGAGGCTCGCAGTGTTCCGTGCGGCGTCAAGGAGCCATCGATGAAATGGAACTGACCCGTCCTCCATCATCTGTTCGAGCCGGTCGGCCGCAGCGAACGGTCGCATGTCGGGGCATCCCACCCTGAGCATGGCTTCCTCAGTACCGACCATGGACTGTTGGAGCTCTGCGTAGCCTAATAACGCCTGATTCCATGTCGCTACATCTGCGGTGCCTTTGAGCGTGTCGCCGCCGTCAGGGAGGAGCAGCCACCCTCTCTTCCGATCGACCTCGATCGGGGCGAGGACGTGATCCGGGGCTCGTTCGGCGAGAAGTGGGAGCAGGCCGCACTCGGCCGCGAACCCGGGGCACACCGCCTTCCCCCACACCAGATTTCGGTTGGCGTTCCAGCGAATAACGGTTGACCATGGCGTCGCCCGGACCACTTCGTGCTCGCCCAACTCGACACCGGTTGATCGCCGGTGTGCTTCCCCGGCCCACTCGATGAGTCCGCCAATTGGCCATGCGTGCTCATTGCCTTCAGTGTTTGCGGCCACCCTGAGAGTATGCACAACCACGAGCAACAGGTCGACGGAATTCTTGCCACCAGCAGCCGATCGGACCTCGTGACCAGCCAGACCGTGCCATAACGGCGCCCAATAATCACGATCCGGATTCGCCATCGACCGCCCGACTTCGGCCCATAAAGGGGCACCCGATAAGAGCTATGTCTGCCAGGCCGAGTAGCGGCCGCCAATCGTGGCGCCGCGTGTCGCGAAGCGATCAGCTGAACGTGAAGCCCGTGCCCGGGCGGTCTGGGATGACGAGTTGGCCGTCCCGGAGTTCGACGGATTCGGAGAACAGCGGAGCAAACCAGTCGATGTGTTCGACCGATATGCAATTGGGTGTGGCTGCGGCGACACACAGGCTGTGTTCGGTGAAGAAGTGTGATGACACCGGCGTGTCATCGGCGGCGGCCTGGGCGGCGGCTCGTCGAAACTCGGTGTAGCCGCCAACGCGTTGGAGATCGGGCATGACGATGTCGGCGGCGCGCGCATCGAGAACGTTCTTGATGCCGCGACTCGTGTATTCCGTTTCGCCCGTTGCGACCGGGATGTCCAACGTCGTCCTCACTTCGGCACACCCCCGCAGGTCGTGCACGGCGACTGGCTCTTCGAACCAGGTGATCTCATAGGGGTCGAGCAGCCGGCCGAGGCGGATAGCGTGCTTCGGCGTGAACTTCTGATTTGCGTCGACGAGCAACCCGACCCCATCTCCGATGGCTGACCGAACAGCGTGGACGCGCTCAACGTCGGCGGCGACGCTGTCGCTACCGATCCGCAGCTTGACCGCCATGAACCCTTGGTCGACAAATGAGGAGGCCTCGGCCGCGATGTCGGTGAGTGACGCGTCGAGCCATAGGCCGGAGCTGGCGTAGGTGTCGATGGTGTCTCGGCATGCACCGAATACCTTGTGCAACGGAAGCTCGGCGGCGCGGCCCACGATGTCCCAGCAGGCAACGTCGAGCGACGACATTGCCGAGATGGTGACACCGGCGTGGCCCGTCGGGTTGATTTCTCTCCACAGATCGCTCCAGATAGCGCCTGTGTCGTGAGGGTCACGCCCGACGATCAGTTGGCCGAGCCCGCGGATCATCTCGTCGAACGCGCCGAGCCGGGCGCCGTTGATCGTGAATACGAACGACTCGCCGGAAATCCCTTCGTTAGTGCGCAGCGTCAGGAGCACGCAACCGACCGATTCGATGGCGTGGATCGCCGTGCCGATCGGGCGGGGAAGTGCGAGATCGACGAGTCGGGTCTCGACCGCAACGATCTTCACTGGCCGTCCGACGGTGTTTTGAAGCTCATTGGCGGTACGACGGGTCCTGCTGGTCGAGCATGCGCATGAGTGCTGGCCATTCGTGTTTCCCGAGCGGGAAGTTGTCGTACTGCCGTTTCGACAGTTCCCAGATATCGGTAGGGCCGGGGTCGACTTCGAGGCCGCTGCCGTGCGCTTTGAGTAGCGTGCGGCACCCGCGAATGAGGTAGTGCATCACCATGAACGCCTCGCCGGGCGTCTCGCCCACGGTGAGGAATCCGTGGTTGCGCATGATCAGTGCTCGGTTTCCGTCCATGTTCTTCGCGAGCCGCTCGCGCTCTTCGAGCGTGAGTGAGAGGCCTTCCCAATCGTGGTAGCCGATTTCGCCGTAGAGCATCGAGGTGTCTTGAACCAGGTGTTCGAAGCCGTTGGCAAGTGCCGTGACCGCGAGAGCATCGGGTACGTGTGCGTGGAACACGACCTTCCATTTCGGGAAGTCGTTGTGGATTGCTGAGTGGATCACGAAGCCTGCGGTGTTGACCTCGGCGGGCCCTTCCAACACGGTGCCATTCGCGTCGACCTTGATCAGGTTCGACGCGGTGACCTCGTTGTAGAGCAAGCCAAACTTGTTGAGGAAGAAGTCGTGATCTGAGCCGGGCACGCGCATGGTGATGTGGTTCCACACCAGGTCGTCGTAGTTGTAGTGCGCAGCAAGTCGGTACATCGCTGCGAGATCGACGCGTGCTGCCCATTCGTCTCCGGTAAAGCTGGCCGAATTCGCTGCAGCGAAGTCGTCGGCGGTGACTTCTCGATTACTTGTCATGTTGTCCCGATCTGTTCGTGAAGGTGGAGTTCGTTGGTTCGTTCGATCATCTGCATCGCCGTCAGATGTGGCGCATCGAAGCCGAACTCGTGCTCGGCGGCATCATAAAGTTGGGCGACGTCGGTGGTGAACGAGAGGTTTGCGCCGACCTGGTCGGCGAGCCCGAGCGCAAGTCGGAGATCTTTGGCGGCGAGGCCGAGGTCGAACGTGTCGTCATACCCGCCGTTGAGCAGTTCTGGTCCGTAGCGGTCGGCGACGTAGCTGCGGCCGGTGCTGTGCTGGATGATGTCGAGCATCTTCGCCGGGTCCACGCCACCTTTCGCTCCGAGCAGCAGTGCTTCGGTAAGACACACCGAGTTGAGGTAGCAGAGCATCACCTGGGAGATCTTCGCGACATATCCAGCACCCTGCGGTCCGAGAAGGTCGTAGCGGTCGCCAATCGCGGCGAAGACCGGAAGGCACCGTGTATGCGCCTCTGCTTCGCCGCCGATCAACACGCTGAGCGTGCCGGCGTTGGCCCCCTCGACGCCACCGGTGACTGGAGCGTCGAGGAGATGGATGCCGTGTATGGAGGCGAGGCGAGCAAGGTGATTGGCACAGTCCAGGTCGTTCGTGCTGAGTTCTATCCAGGTGGCGCCGGCCCGCATCGCCGGAACGATCAGGTCACCGATCGCTCGCACCTGTGTCGGCCCGGGAAGCGAGGTGAGAACGACATCGGCCCGAGCCGCTGCGGCGGGCGCATCGACGGCTGCGGTTGCACCGTGAGCGACCAGCGCGTCGATCTTGGCCGGGTCGAGGTCGGTCACCGTAAGGTCGAAGCCAGCACCGAGCAAATTGCGCGCCATCGGCGCACCCATATTGCCGAGGCCAATGAAGGCCAGCCGAAGCTCGGACATGTCAGTCGACCAACCCGTCAACCAGCACCCGTTCACGGGTGTGGTGGAACTCGGTCGCACGTCCGTAGATCGTGGAGGAGTGATAGGAACGGTTCATCCGGTATGGGTCGAACACGTAGGTAGGCAGACCGTTGTAGCGGGTGGTGGCGCCGACGACGGGCGTGACGCGATGCAGCGAGTACCGGCCGGCGAACAGCTGCAAGTCGCCTGGAACCAGATCGAGCTGGCGAACGCCGTCGCGCCCACCGGCCAGGATGTGTGCGACGTGTTCGAAGTTCTCTGCGTCGGGCCGACGGATGTTGGGCACGTACTCGAACACGCCACCGCTGTCGGCCTTTTGAGCGAGCATGCTCACGGTGAACTCGTTGCCATCGAAATGCCACGGCAATCCCTGACCCGGTGACTGCACCCCGTACGGATTCCGGCCCAGCGGATCGGCCCACCGGTAGATCGGACGATCGACACCAAGACACTCCCAGATGAAGTGGACCATCACGTCGGAGTCATAGATCTGACGCAGCGGCGACTCCGGAGGTAGCAGGTCAGAGTT
>Ga0209828_1003744_pt1 | contig 11376 bp, 4 predicted proteins | sample MaitaG_FD_187429 | JGI IMG/M metagenome (GOLD analysis project Ga0209828, IMG submission 187429) | Marine algal microbial communities from Maine, USA - Maine_Asex2 metaG (SPAdes) (version 2) | ecosystem: Host-associated > Algae > Red algae > Unclassified | place: Maine, USA | collected 2015-01-05
GAAGCGGCTGAGAAATTCGAAGACGCCTAAGGCGGGCGTCCCATCCCACTCTGCATCACGGCCAAAAGTGGCCGATACATCCTTACGCAGACGGCCTAGGCCGTGCGCCATGGTCCGGTCGTACCGGGTGTCGGTATTCGCCAAAGCATAAGTTGCGCAGTCTAAGACTGCAGCATAGCGGTCGTCCGCGGGGACGATCTTAGGGGGAATCCGACGGTGGGATTCCCCTCCCAGCTCGTGCCCTAGGGCACGGGTGACCGATCGACGGGGCACATGGCGACCCCCGTCTCCCCCGGAGTACTCCCCATCCGAGGAGGAGGAACTCATGCGCCGACGTCGGCGTCGGGACCGTCTAGTGGTCCCGAGGGCTGTCTCGATGAGAGACAGTCGATCGTGTAACGGGCTAATCAAAGCGTCCAATGAATCCCGTAGGGCTGCCGATATGGCAGCCGCGTCTTGGGCCCCCGTTGGGGCCCGGTCACCACCTCCACGAGGAGGTGTTCGGGGTGGGCCGGCGGCTCTCGCCAGCCCGTCATATGGGCCCCAGGGTAAACGGGGGACCGCTTGGTCCCGCCTACCCGGGGGTAGAGGAGATGGAGGCGGGAATTCCCCTCCGGCTCCACCCTCCACACCTTGGGGGGAAGGAGGTGGGAATTCCCTTCCACCTACGCCCCCCGCACCTTGGGGGGGAAGAGACGGGAATACCCTTCCGCCTACATCCCCCGCTCCTTGGGGGGGGAGAGACGGGAATACCCTTCCGTCTCCACCCCCGTCTCCCGGCGCGCCACGCTCCGGCATGGCGGTGCCGGCTTGACGCTCCCGCCGAGGAGGGATCCCTCCGGGGTCCTGAGACCCCGAGCCCTCGCTGGCTCCGTCACGGTCGCCCCGTGACGGGTTGCCGGCGCCCGGGGCGCCGGTCTCCGCCACCCCAGTGGTGTCCATGGCGGGAAGACTCCGTCCTCCTGCGGTAACAATCAATCCTCAAAGACGATCTCAACAGAACAGTCACACCCAAGGGCAAGACAAAGCACAGCAGAACGACCACCGTGAGAACTGACACAGGGTAGACCCGACTGATCAAGAAGGGCCAGACCCTGTCCCCCGCTGATCCACCAAATGTAGTGGTTTCTGCCCACAAAGCCGACGGGGCAAGGCCCCGTCAGAAAACCCAGCACAGGATGCGGAGCGACACAAAGGAGAAAGAACACAAACGCCTGGATCACAGGGCGCGGAGCGCACCAGAACGCCGGAACTAACGCAAACGCAACGCTCATTTATTCGAGTACGCACGATGACCCCAAAGCATACACTCATATACCCTCAGAAACAAGACGCAGGACGTGCACAATCCCGACCCAGGAAAAGACGGTCGTAGGGGGGCCGGGGCCCGACGGGCCACGGTCCCTGATGAGGGGTCCTGGTGGCCCCTGCCACGGATCAAGGGACCCCCTTCCACTGGAAGAGAGATATGGTCCCAGGATTTAAGCCAGCTTGGACTGAAATTGCCCAATACATCACTAGGGACTTATCCCCAGATTTTCAACTCTCCGATCGAAGTCCTCGTGGGATATCGATAGTGGCCGAGATCTAATCTCGGTCCCGGGCTTCTCCCCAGCCAGAGGAGCTTCCACAAGCTTCCAGGCCCCTCTAGGGGGCCCGGATCGAGGGGTCGCGTGGCCCCTCGTTCGCGTCAGGCCCTGTCCCCCCCTGCCTTCGGGCAAGGGGGATGTCAGACCCGGGGGTGGCCCTGAGAGCCACCTGGCAGGCGCCCCGAAGGGGCGCCGCACACCGCTCCCTCTAGGGGCATTGCGTGGGTGCTCGCGACCCCTCCCCCGGCTCATACCGGGGGGATCGCGTCATCAGGGGAGAGGGGGTTTCCCCCACATATTCCCCACCTTAGGGCCTGCGTCTCGCAGACCCGGGGCTGTGTCCAACAGCCCACACACTGGCCAGGGGGAGCCCCCGGCGGTTCGTCCGGCCTTGCCTCTCCAGGGCCCCTCTGTGGGACATCCTGGCGGGCCGCCCCCGGACTCGGGCCCCACGAGGGCCTCGGTGAGCCCCCCCAGGGCATACAAAACGGTCCCCCTCGTTGGGGGGACCGGGCTACTCGGGTGTCCCGCGGGCACCCTCGTCGTCACGAGGTGGGACAGCGCCGAGAGCGCGTGTCCGGGGTTCTTCCCCCCTCCTCGCCGACCTCGTGCCCCGCCCACGGGTGGGGCTCTTCGGACTTCTTGGGGGCCCCGTCTCGCGGGGTCCGATGGCGTCGGCCGATGCGGCCCACGGTGCGGCCGCCATGGCGGTCGACAGTCGGGGCGGTGCCCCTGGTGACGTCCTCGGCGAGGAGGAGGAGATTGACGGCACCCTGGCCTCCCTCCTGTCGGCTTCTTGGCCGACTCCCGCCGTCGTCGACGACTCTTTTCGCCGGTTCCCCTGGGACCTCGGGGGGTCCCTGGTGGAACAACGGTATGCGGTCCTTGAGGGCCGCCGCATGGTCCGTCTATGGACGACCATCCGGGCCAACTATGGCCCGTTGTACGCCGTTCCCGAGGGGACGGCAACGGACTTCCCCTTTCTCCGCCGCCAGGAGGACTGGCGGGTGTGTCAGGTGCTTCGCCATTTGGCGGAGCGTGACCTCCCCCCGGAGGTAGGCGATAAGCCCTACTTCTCGTGGGACTACTACCCTGGCACCCCCCCCAAGTTGGGGGAGGAGGACCGCGGGTACTTTGTACCCGGCGCCCTGGGGGAGTGGACGATTCGGACTACCCTGGGCGTCCTGGTGCTCCATGAGCAGCGGGAGGTCCGAGAAGTTCCGGTATCTCGGCGCAAGGCCCTGTATCCGATCGCCCCCCTTTGGTGGGCGTCGGTCGAGGTGCCGCGCGGTATGGCCGCGCGGATGCCACAGATGGTGGCGCTGCGTGGCAGCAAGCTGATGGGAGAGGTCCTCGGGGGACCCTACCATATTATGTTGGCGACCCTTTGGGCCGCCGAGGTGGCCGACGTCTTCGTCGGCAGCATCCGCCATCATGGCCATCTGTGGCGTCTCCCCCTGGTCCTGCGGACGGCTTTTGTTGAGCTCACGGCAGAGCGACTGTGCTCGGCCGATCCGTCCGCTCGGCCCCTCTTGGAGGCCGGGTTAGAGCTCCTCCGCCTTGTGGAGGAGCATGGGAAGGAGTCGTGGCTCCTGCATGATGGGAGCCCCCGAGGGGTCTTCCGGTGTGCCAAGGTACTTGACGATGACGGGGTCTTGGTCCTCATGGAGGGCCTTGGTGACTCCACCCTCCCTTATGGGAGGGATGTCACTCACGAACTGCGTCTTCGTCCCCTTGATCGGGACCTGGCCACAGCCGGGCCGAACCGTTACGGTCCGGCGGCCCTTTTGGCTCCCCCGGCGGCACAGCCGGCGTCGCCCCCCGCGAGCTTCGCGGGGGTGCCGTATCCGGCCTCGCCCCTTGGGGGGGCGGTCTCTCGTCCTTACACCCCCCGTGGGGGTGTACGCTTTGGCCGATCGCGCCGTGCCTACCCCGGAGGAGGGTCGGTCCCCCTTATTGGGGGACGTTCGGGTCCGCCGTTGGCGGCCCTTCCCTTGTTCTCGTGGGACGGGGCCGCCCAATTGGGGACCCCGCGGCCTGTGCGGCGCGCGGTGTGGGATGGCTTGGCCCGCTCCCTAGGGGAGCTTCCCCCGATCCTTACCAACGGGGTGGATCACACCTTGATGATGGCCCTAAGCCGCACCTTGGTGCGGCTTCGCAACGAGATGGCCGTTATTGTGTCACGCCCTATGGGTGACCGAGAAGCGGATGTGCTGTACTCCTTGAGTACAGTCGACTCAATCCGCCGCCTCTTGGCGGAGGAGTATGGCGCGGCCGTGGCCGAGACCAATACCGTCTTGGCGGGATGGGCCATTCGCAACATGGCGTCACCCCCGGCTCCGGCCGGGGGTGGTATTTCGTCGGCGGCGCTACAGCGTCCGCCGTCCCCTTCCCCACCCCACTACGGGGTGGGGCCTGGCTCTTCTGTTCCGTCCCCTTACGGGGCGACCTTGGGTTCGGTAGCCCCGCCCCCTTATGGGGCGGGCTCGGGATCGGCTACCCCGTCCCATTATGGGGCGGGCTCGGGATCGGCTACCCCATCCCCTTATGGGGCGGGCTCTGGTGTCGCTATTCCTGTCCCTTATGGGACGGCGACTGGTCCCTCGGCGACACCCCCGACCTTCTCGGGGCCGGGGTATTACTCGCGCGATGATGATCCCGGTCAGGGTTATAACCCTGACTTTGGTTCTCGCTCCGGGGGTTGGTGACTTGTCACCAGGGGTGCTTGGCACCCCTGTCCCTCGGTCTTTGGTTGTGTTACCCTTCACCGCCCTTTGTAAAGGGAGGTGCCGCACTGTGGGGGAGAGTGCGAGAGGGCCCCGTAGGGAATAAAGGGGCTTAGCCCCTCTTCTTTGTGACCTTTGTCTCTACGGCCGCCCGAGCGACTCGTAGGTCTTGTACCCTTTTCTTGACTTGGTCAGAGAAGTATACCCCTTCCCGCGTCAAGGCGGGGAGCTTAATTTTCTTCCGGAGACAGTATTTCCGGAGGGCTTCTCTCGGAAGAGAAGAGGCAAATTGCCACGTGGCTTCCCCTTCGGGAAACCCAAACCATTTGACTAAGAGCTTCAATTGCCCGTCATCATTCCACCCATGTTTGATAAATTTTTCAAACACGTATTCGGGACCATCCTTAAGGTGGGTCCCCTCCTTAAAGAGGGCCTGTGCCTTCAGGGCACGGGTCCACTTAGCATCCCTCGCCGGGGGCGTGGGAGCTCCAGTGACATGGTCACTGCTCACCGTCCTGATGCCCCTGGGGCTCTCTACCAGGAATCGATACCCATCGGTCTGTAGTACCATATAAGGCCCCTGGGTCTTAAACCCAAGCTTCTTTGGCGAGCGGGAGTGGGCATCCAGATAGACCCAGTCCCCAGCTTTTAGCTGGTTATTCTTCTCTCGAGCGCGCGCGTCGAAGGCGCGCTTGTACGCTGCCTGGGCTTTCCCCAGGTGCTCCCGGACCTTGGGAATGAGGGCCTTCAGGTCCTCAACATATTGTTCCGCCGCCGAGCTGGCGTCGACGGGTCGTTCCTCGGCCTGTCTTAGCCGAGGCATCCTCTCAATCCCAATCAGTTGGAGCCGCCTCGGGCTCACGAAAGCAAAGGGGATTTCCCCAGTGCTAGAATGGACCTGCGTATTGTACGCAGTTGTCAAGAGGGACAGATGGCTGTCCCACTCGGCTTGGTGCTCTGCCACATAGCAGCGGAGCTGTCGAGCGAGGGTGCGGTTATACCGCTCCACCTGCCCGTTCGTCTGCGGGTGATAAGGCGAGGTATAGTTCGAGGCTATACCGAGCAAACCCAGGATGCCCTGGTAATATACCGAGGCAAACTGCGGTCCGTTGTCCGTAAGGACAGTGTCGGGGATGCCGTAGGCGGCAACCCATGTATCTATAAAGGCTGATGCCACGGTCAGGGCCGTGGCTTCCCTCAGGGGGATCGCTCTTGTCAACTTCGTGAACCGGTCACAGATGACCAGGACGTGCTTGTGCCCCCCTCTAGAGGTGGGCAGTGGGCCCAACAGGTCCATGGCGAGCCCCGAGAAGGGCTCGTCGGCGGCGAACAACTTCATCACCGTCGTATGTTTTCTCTCTGAGAGACGGTTCTTGGCGCACGCGGGGCATTGCTCCACGTGCTTGTACACGTCAACGACCATTGTAGGCCAGTACACATACCTACGGAGGGTGTTATACATCTTCCTCGAGCCGGGATGCCCGGCTAACACCGACTGGTGTTGGTGAGTTAGGAGGCGCTTCTTTAGCGCCTCGGGGATAACCACTTGGGTTTCCCGTCCGTACACCGAGCGACGGCAGAGTAGCCCGTTCTTTTCTCGGAAGAAGAACGCCTGACGACTCCACGTGGGGTCGGGGGGCGAAAGAGCATCGAGCTCTTTAAGCCTGGCCTGGCAAAAGGTGTCCTCAGCCTGGCCCAGGATAATCTCTCGGGCCGTCAGGGCCCCCATAGGGGCCTCCTCCGGTGACGCTTCTTGTAAGACGTCACTGGCCCGGGTCTCGACAGCTAGGACGGGGATGTCCTCGTCCAGGGGCGAGGTGTCCAAACCCTCTGTAGGGAGACGCGATAGCGCGTCTGCCACCTTGTGATCCTTTCCCGGCTTATGCCGTATTTCATAATTGTACTCCGATAGTCGGAGTCGCCATCGGTTAATCCGAGCATTCGGACTCATACTAGTGAGAACCGATAACAGGGCGCGGTGATCGCACCGCACCACAAATTCCGCACCTTCTAGGTAGGACCGTAAATAGGTCACAGCCCAGACGACGCCTAGCGCCTCGATCTCCGTGGCGAAATAGTTCTTCTCCGCAGGGAGAAGAGCACGGCTATAGTAGCCGATGGGGTGGTATTCCCCGTCGGACTGTTGTTGCTGTAGGCAACAACCCAGCTGTTCATAGCTGGCGTCGACATCGACGATATAATGCCCGTGCCTCTTGGGCAGGGCTAGGATAGGGGCGTCTAATAGACGTCCTCGGAGCATCTCAAAGGCGTCCGTCTCCTTCCCTGAGGGTGGAGGAAGCTTCTTAGGAAGCTTGGTGCTTGTAAGCGCCGTTAGTGGCTTCGCTATCTTAGCGAAGCCTGCTACGAAGCGGCGATATACGCCGCACATACCCAGAAAGCTCTTCATCTGGGTTTGGGTTTCCGGATAACGGAGACCCCGAAGCGCCCGGAGGTTTTTCTCCAGGACATGTACCCGTCCTGGTCGGATCACATGACCAAGGTATTCCACTTCCTCCTGGAAGAAGTGGCACTTAGACGCCTTCAAGGTGACCCCTGCCTTCCCGAGCAGGGTCAGCACCTCATCAAGGTGCTGTAAGTGTTCCTCGGGGGAACCCGAGAAAACAATCACATCATCCAGATACACCAAACATATCTGCCACTTCACGCCGGCCAGGATCATATCCATGGCGCGTTGGAAAGTCGCAGGGGCGTTGCACAACCCAAAGGGAAGGCGCACGCACTGCCACGCGCCCGAGTGGCACGTGAAAGCCGTGAGATGTTTGTCCTCCTCGGCTACTGGTATTTGCCAGTAACCCGCATTACAATCCAGGGTGGAGAACACCCTGGCGTCCCCTAGGGAGTCGATGCATTCATCCATCCGTGGGATGGGATACGCATCCTTGATAGTCATCAAGTTGAGCTTTCTGTAATCGATACAGAAGCGTACCGAACCATCAGGCTTCGGTACCATCACTACGGGGCTAGCCCATTCCCCACTTGCGGGCTCAATGACGTCCATCGAGCGCATACGCTCGACTTCACCCTTTTCTCTCTCCCGGGCCATCGGCCCGGCCTTGTACGGGTGTTGTCTCACGGGGACAGCCCCAGGCTTCAGTCGAATTCGGTGTTCCACCCCTCGAATTAAGCCGAGCTTTCCCTCCCAAAGGGAGGAATGCTTTTGGAGGAGGGCCTTTACGGGCCCCGACCACTCCGCCGGCACCGAAGAAACATCCACCTTCGGTAGAGGTGAACCCTCTACCCCCTTAGGGGGTGTAGCGAGCTCCTTGAGCTCGCTTTCCGAGACCTCGTACGTCGGCCCCTCGTGGGCGTCGATGTACCCGATGGTCATATCGGTGGTTAGCCGCAACGGCGTAACACCCAGGTGCATCACCTGGATGGTTATGGGCTCGTCTGCCATCATTATGGCAGGGCCTTGGGCGACCTGTAGACCATGCTTGTGGTACAAAGGCGGTCGCCCTCTCACGAGGCCATGCCCCGTGTATGTACTTCTTACGGGAACATGGGCTATCGTCCCGGGTTGAACCCAGGTCTTCCGGGCCGGCTTCAGTTGAGCCGTTAGCCCCTCGGGGCAAGCACAGACCGCCGAAATGGAGGGATCGGGGCGTCCCCTAGGGGCTCCCCTCCGTTTGATCGGCACCTTGGTGCCGTCTAGGAGTTCCACATGTTGCTCCTGTGTTGCAATGTTTTTTGTTGCAACGTCAATAAAGGAGGTGCCCAAAATAGCTGGGACACTCATATTGTTCACGACTCCGAAGGAGATGTAGGAGGTCTGACCCCCAAGGGTCACACCAAGACATACAGCTCCAACAATGGGGAGCCAGCCCCCATTGACATCATGGAACATCTTCGCGAGATCACCCAGCGGTTGTAGCGGGGTGTCGACCGGCAATAGCCGCCGGTCTATTAGCGTTGGGCCACTACCCGTATCCAATATAGCCCGGGTAGTGAGATCAAATCCTGCCGTCAGGAATAACCGGACGGCTAGTTGGTAACTAGAGGAGGGCATGAACGCGCAAGGCGTTCCCTTTGGGGGTCTCCCTTGGGAGGCCCCCACTACTCGACTAGGCCGGTTTCTCCCGGCCCTACGAGATGACTTGCATCTCCGGTCGACCCCTTGCGTCTCCCGGGCGGGTGGGATAACCCCACCCGCTACTCGTTTCCCGAGGGGGAGTTGTCCTCCTCGTCCTGCTCGGCCGCATCCCTCTCGGGGGAGGGTGAGTCGTCCGAGGACGACCACGGGGGACCATAATGTTCCCTCACCGCCGCGACCGGTTGTCCCTTACGGACTTCCTCGTCCGCTTTGCGGCGCTCTTCGCACCGTTCCAGAAAGGCTTTGGTCAACAGAGCCTTTGTCCCCGCATCAAGGCGGGGACACTCTCTAAAGAAATGCCCCCGCATGTTACATGCGAGACAGTTATTCGTCCGGGGTCGCCCGGGGCGACCCGCTTCTCCCCCCTTGGGGTTAGTCCGTGGGGAAGGCCCTCGAGGCCCTTCCCCCACCTTAGCGGAAGCCCCTTGGGCCTGTCCTTGAGGGGCCTCCTTTATCTTAGGGGGGCCCCATCGGGATGGACCAGCTTCCCCAGCCTTCGGGGGGTCCCTTCGGGGGGGGTACACCTCCCCCACCTTAGGTGGGCCCCATCGGGAAGGACCCGGAGGAACTTGCCCCACCTGAGGTGGGGCTGTTACGGCCGCGGTTACGTATTTCCGCGGTGCTGGTCGAGCAGCACGACGCACCCGACGGGCCTCGGCCCGTCGGTCCTCTTCATCCTTCTGCTCCTGGAGGCGCCTACGACAGACGTCCCCCTTCCGCTGGGCATATTGCACCAGCAGGTCCATTGGCATGTTGGGGGTGTTATGTTCGCGCACATCGGCGCGAATCTCCCAACCCAGCCCCTGCATATAGCGACTTTTCATCTGTCCTTCCGTGTGAATGTATCCACACAGGCGACGTAACCCCCGTAGGCGTACGTAGAATTCATTCTCTGTTTCCTCCGCCCCTTGGGCGGCCCCATGGAACATGGCATCTTGGTCGCTTAGCGACTGCTCATCCGCATATTTGCGGAGGAGCCAGTTGATCAGTTCCAAGTAGGAGCTGACCTCTCCACTCCGTCCTCCTTGGAGGGACGGCATGATCGTATACAATTCCCGTTTGAGATCACCCTTAGTGAACTCGGGAAGGAGATACAGGGCTCGGCCCTCCGAGACGTCATTGTCGTCACCCGCTTTTACGAAGCGGCTGAGAAATTCGAAGACGCCTAAGGCGGGCGTCCCATCCCACTCTGCATCACGGCCAAAAGTGGCCGATACATCCTTACGCAGACGGCCTAGGCCGTGCGCCATGGTCCGGTCGTACCGGGTGTCGGTATTCGCCAAAGCATAAGTTGCGCAGTCTAAGACTGCAGCATAGCGGTCGTCCGCGGGGACGATCTTAGGGGGAATCCGACGGTGGGATTCCCCTCCCAGCTCGTGCCCTAGGGCACGGGTGACCGATCGACGGGGCACATGGCGACCCCCGTCTCCCCCGGAGTACTCCCCATCCGAGGAGGAGGAACTCATGCGCCGACGTCGGCGTCGGGACCGTCTAGTGGTCCCGAGGGCTGTCTCGATGAGAGACAGTCGATCGTGTAACGGGCTAATCAAAGCGTCCAATGAATCCCGTAGGGCTGCCGATATGGCAGCCGCGTCTTGGGCCCCCGTTGGGGCCCGGTCACCACCTCCACGAGGAGGTGTTCGGGGTGGGCCGGCGGCTCTCGCCAGCCCGTCATATGGGCCCCAGGGTAAACGGGGGACCGCTTGGTCCCGCCTACCCGGGGGTAGAGGAGATGGAGGCGGGAATTCCCCTCCGGCTCCACCCTCCACACCTTGGGGGGAAGGAGGTGGGAATTCCCTTCCACCTACGCCCCCCGCACCTTGGGGGGGAAGAGACGGGAATACCCTTCCGCCTACATCCCCCGCTCCTTGGGGGGGGAGAGACGGGAATACCCTTCCGTCTCCACCCCCGTCTCCCGGCGCGCCACGCTCCGGCATGGCGGTGCCGGCTTGACGCTCCCGCCGAGGAGGGATCCCTCCGGGGTCCTGAGACCCCGAGCCCTCGCTGGCTCCGTCACGGTCGCCCCGTGACGGGTTGCCGGCGCCCGGGGCGCCGGTCTCCGCCACCCCAGTGGTGTCCATGGCGGGAAGACTCCGTCCTCCTGCGGTAACAATCAATCCTCAAAGACGATCTCAACAGAACAGTCACACCCAAGGGCAAGACAAAGCACAGCAGAACGACCACCGTGAGAACTGACACAGGGTAGACCCGACTGATCAAGAAGGGCCAGACCCTGTCCCCCGCTGATCCACCAAATGTAGTGGTTTCTGCCCACAAAGCCGACGGGGCAAGGCCCCGTCAGAAAACCCAGCACAGGATGCGGAGCGACACAAAGGAGAAAGAACACAAACGCCTGGATCACAGGGCGCGGAGCGCACCAGAACGCCGGAACTAACGCAAACGCAACGCTCATTTATTCGAGTACGCACGATGACCCCAAAGCATACACTCATATACCCTCAGAAACAAGACGCAGGACGTGCACAATCCCGACCCAGGAAAAGACGGTCGTAGGGGGGCCGGGGCCCGACGGGCCACGGTCCCTGATGAGGGGTCCTGGTGGCCCCTGCCACGGATCAAGGGACCCCCTTCCACTGGAAGAGAGATATGGTCCCTGGATTTAAGCCAGCTTGGACTGAAATTGCCCAATACATCACTAGGGACTTATCCCCAGATTTTCAAGTCTCCGATCGAAGTCCTCGTGGGATATCGACAGTGGCCGAGATCTAATCTCGGCCCCGGGCTTCTCCCCAGCCAAAGGAGCTTCCACAAGCTTCCAGGCCCCTCTAGGGGGCCAGGATCGAGGGGTCGCGTGGCCCCTCGTCCGCGTCAGGCCCTGCCCCCCTCTGCCTCTGGGCAAGGGGGATGTCAGCCTCGGGGGTGGCCCTAAGCGCCACCTGGCATGCGCCCCGAAGGGGCGCCGCACACCGCTTCCTCTAGGGGCATTGCT
>Ga0209828_1003745_pt1 | contig 11372 bp, 9 predicted proteins | sample MaitaG_FD_187429 | JGI IMG/M metagenome (GOLD analysis project Ga0209828, IMG submission 187429) | Marine algal microbial communities from Maine, USA - Maine_Asex2 metaG (SPAdes) (version 2) | ecosystem: Host-associated > Algae > Red algae > Unclassified | place: Maine, USA | collected 2015-01-05
ACTCATAACACAATATCTGCACCGCAGACGCCAGGTTCAACGAACTGTAGTCAGGATTAGCTGGGATGCTTACTCGGTAATGCGCTAATTGAATATCATGATTGTGTAGACCCATTCGTTCAGGGCCAAAGACTAACGCTACTGGAGCAGATTTAGCAGTTAAACAAAGCTGCTTTGACGCCTCTTCAGGTTGCATAGTCGGCAAATCAAATTCACGAGATCGGGCGGTACAAGCAATCACTAACGAACAATCCTGCACCGCCTCCAGCAAAGTATCGACGACTCTAGCATTAGCCAAAAGATCTTCCGCACTACTCGCCATTTTATTGGCTTCGTCAGACGGAAAATCACGAGGCTCAACCAACACTAATTGACTGAGTCCCATGGTTTTCATCGCCCGAATAGACGAACCAATATTACCTGGGTGGTAAGTTCGAACTAAAACAATACGAATATTTTCAAATTGATTCACAAATTAAAATTTGACCCAAGCAGAATTATTGTCGGCAGACTCTACACAACATTCGAGTAAGCGTACACCATTTATCCCTGCGTCTACATTTGGGTACCAAAGATTATTTAACGTCTCTTGATCATTAGCATCAGCAGCTTGCATGGCTAAAGCATAACGATGGTACAGGTTAGCCCAAGACTCGAAGAAGCCTTCCGCGTGACCCCCACCAATACGCGAGCAAACGCCCGGATCATCACTGTACAAATACCCCATACCACGATCCATTAGTTGTGCAGGTTGTCCCTGTACTTCGTAACGTAGCTGATTCGGATGTTCATCCCACCACTCAACGCTGGCTTTCTCACCAATCACACGAATCTGTTGCTGGTGCATCGATCCCGCATTCACAGAACTGGCCCACAGATTACCAACCGCGCCGTTTTTGAATTTGATGATAACGTTAGCATTATCTTCAAGTGGCGCGCGACTTTTAACAAAGCTCTGGCGAACACAGCACAGCTCATCGACCTCTAAGCTTGTAATCATTTCAGCCATTTGGAAAACATGCGTGCCTAAGTCACCCAAGACATAAGTTGGCCCAGAGATCTCTGGATTCATGCGCCACTTGGCACCTGGGCTATGTTCTTCTACGGCCGTGTTATGAAAACCATGCGCAAACTGCATATTGATAATACGCACATCACCTATGTCACCGCGTTTCACCATCTCACGTGCTTGATGCAACATGGGATATCCAGAGTAGCCATACATCACCGCAAATATACGATTTTTCTGCTCTGATAATTGCTTAAGCTCTTGTGCTTGCTCAACTGTAAAAGCCAATGGCTTTTCACAAACCACATGTAAACCTGCTTCAAGCGCAGCCTTACTAATCGCGTGGTGCGTGCTGTTTGGTGTCGCAATTGAAACCGCTTGAATGCCATCATCACGTGCAGCTTCTGCTGCAAACATAGCTTGGTAATCTGTATAGCAACGTGTGGCATCTACCCCTATATTAGTACCAAACTCACGACCGCGCTGCTCATCAAGATCAAATGCGCCCGCTTGTAACTGAAACAATCCATCGCGTGCCGCGCCAGCACGATGAGCATGCCCTATCTCACTACCACGACCACCACCAACCATGCCCCAGCGAATTGGATTAGTTAATTTTCTCTCTTCATTAAACATTTATTTTCCTGTTATTTTTTGCCGTTGCGTGTTGTATTAGCACGACTCCAGTGTCTATATCTTGTGAGAACTTAAATCTAGCTGAACGAATTTAAAGCGCCTGCCACGACGAATCATCCAAACTTGATTTGATTGATGCTTCTACGAAGTTTACGCCCCGTAAGCCGTCATTTACTGTTGGAAACCAGCGAGCTAATGGATCAACTTCAATACCTGTTTTACGTGCAATAATCACATCCGCTAAATCTTGATATAGATTCGCAAACGCTTCGATATAACCCTCAGGGTGCCCCATAGCAACGTGCGTGGCACGGTTAGCTGCTTCTGACAAACCAGCACCACCGCGTATCAAGCATTGAACAGCCTGTTCAATCGAACGATGCCAAAGCTCATCCGGCTTTTCCTGAAACCATTCAATGCTGCCTTTACTGCCAAACACTCTGATACGCAGACCGTGAACTGCACCCGCTGCGGCTTGCGTCACGAAGAAACTGCCCCGCGCTTTATTCCCATAACGAGTTAGTATTCCACAATAATCATCGGCTTCACGACCCGGAACAATTGCCGTGATATCTGCACTGAGCGAAGTCGGTTCTTGACCAGTAATATATGACGCCAAGTGATAACTGTGAGTAGCGATATCACCCATGATCAACGAAGGCCCTGCAATTTCAGGATTCATATGCCAATTGGTGCCGTTTTGCTCCGACTCAGTCAGCTGCGCTAAATGGCCTTGCACGTATTCGCTTTGCACCATTCTTAATTCACCCAGCACGCCCGACTCCATCATTGCACGCGCTTGGCGCACCATTGGGTAACCGGTGTAGCTGTAGGCAACGCAATATTCATTATTGCTCTCAGAGACTCGTTTTACCAAGTCTTCCGCTTCGCTTAGCGTATTAGTTAACGGCTTTTCACACAGCACATCAAAACCACATTCCAATGCTTTACAAGATAATTCGTAGTGACTATTGTTAGGCGTCATTATCGCTAACACATCAATCTTTTCCGGGTGGTCATGCTCGGCTTTAAACAGCTCATCCGAATTCGCATAGGCGCGAGGAATACCCAAAGATTTACCCATAGACTTAGATCTCTCGGCGTCTGACGACAGCACACTAGCCACCACCTCATACTGCTCGTACAAAGTCGCCGCTCCCCGATGAATCGGCCCAATAAAAGACCCAATCCCACCGCCAATCACACCCAATCGAAGCTTTCGCCCAATTGCAGAAACACTCCCAACCGACATAAAAAAACCTTCCTAAATCACTCAAACACTTAACAACCATTAAAAAAACTATCCCGCTTCTGCCACCAATTACCTCCAGTCGCCACCCAACCAAGCGCTAAACCACCTATGTTAATACCCGAATAATACGCATCGCCTCATCCCGCATCTGCGGCATGATCTGGCGCATAAAATAGGAGCGATCAAACTGATCCGGTTCTGCGTCGATCGCTTGACGCAGTTGTTGCCCAACCACCATACGCAGTGACGTTCCCACATTAAATTTAGCAACGCGTGTTTGCTTAAGTTGAATGATATCGGCTTCAGGAATACCCGTGGTGCCGTGGATTACTAGCGGAATTTCAACGGACGCTTCAATCTTAGCCAAACGCTCATAATCAATCGTACAAGTCGGCGTCGTCAAACGATGCACATTACCCACCGCAACTGCCATCGCATCAATACCACTCTCAACAGAAAAGCGCTGCGCCTGCTCAGGCTCAGTGTAAATTGACTTAATATGGTCGCGCCCTTCCTCATAAGGCACCGAGCCAATTTCACCTTCCAGCGAAATACCAAAGGCATTTGCCACCTCAGCAACCTGACGACAACGGCGTATATTTTCATCCAGGCTTAGCTGCGAGCCATCAAACATTACAGAGCTAAAACCTGACTGCATCGCTTTATAAACAATTGCTTCTTCGTAGGTGTGATCTAAGTGCAAACACACCTGCACCGAACTCGCTTTGGCCATTGGCGCGAGCATGCCCGCCAATGACTCAACACCTAATAAATCCACCATGTCTTTATTAGTCGCTAGAATAACCGGTCGCTTCAACGTTTCCGCAGCATCCAAAATAGCGCGAGCATCTTCAAAACCAAACACGTTAATGCAGGCTACTGCCGACGCAGATTCTGCTGCTTCGGGGAGTAAATCGTTTAAGGTTACTAACATTGAAGGTTCTCGATAAAGCTAGGTTATTTGAATTTGGCAATAAATGGCGACTGCAAATTTTTGTATTTACTAAGCAACTGGATCGGACATATGCGGCAGGCGATCGTATTGTTTCATAAAGTCTAATAGCTCGGGCATCGTCGGCATCGCTTCAGAGCAACTAGTACCTGAAACATTAATCGCCGCAGCGGCTGCGCCCATCGCAATCGCATCGTGCAGGCTGTACTGGTTTAGTACGGCATGCAATAAATTACCGGCAAATGCATCCCCCGCACCAAACGGTTTTTTTACTTCAACTGGGAAGATATCAATTTGTAATTGCTCAGTTTCATGATACGCCCAGCAGCCGTCTTCACCATATTTAATAATGACTAAACTCGCGGTTTTGGCTAGTAGGTTTTTTGCAGTTTTGTCGTCGTCCGTATTGCCTTTATCTGAGAGATACTCCAACACGTCAAACTCTTCACGGTTGCCAATGACCACATCCGCCATTTCAGCGGCTAATTTATAATAGATTGCCGAAGCTTCAGCGCTTTCCCAAGAGTAGGCGCGGTAATCAATATCAAGCACTACCACCGTACCGTTGCGACGAGCATGATCCATTGCGACTAAAGTAGCCTCACGCGAAGGACTTGCACATAGCGCCGTACCCGAAATCAGCAGCACCTTAGCACTGGCAATATAATCTTCACTAATGTGCTGTGGTTGCAATGCCAAATCAGCAGCGTTGTTGCGGTAGATCACTACTTCTGGAAATTTAGGGCGCATTTCAGTTACGGCAAGGCTAGTGCGAGTACCACTGCTATCCACCTGAATGCCACTGACATCGACACCTAAGCCACGCAGATAATCACAAACATAATCACCTAAACCATCATCAGACACGCAGCTGATAAAGCCCACTTTAGAGCCTAACTTCGCCAATGCTGCTGCGATATTCGCGGGAGAGCCACCGACATATTTTTCAAAACCAGACACTTCGTTAAAACTTTGGTTGGCTTCGCGCGCGTACAAATCCACACCCGCTCTACCCAAACAAATCACGTCTAATGAACGGCTTTCATCAACTGATAAAATGGATTCAGTCATATCAAACACCCCGACGCTGCTTTAAACGACCTTCATCCCACTCGACCATGGCCGCCTGCACTGAGGGGCGATCACTGACTTCTGGCAGACCAACTTCCCACCAGCTATCAACCGATGACCATTTGGTTTCATCAATATCAACCACAATGACAGCAGTACGGTCAGCGGCTTTAGCGCGTGCAAAAGCGCCCGAAAAATCACTTAACTGGCCGACTTTTTCAGCATGTGCGCCTAAACTTTCAGCGTGTTTAGCAAAGTCAACGCGTGGCAACTCGACATCACCTCTCGCGGTTGTGCAGTCGCGTAGCAAGTTATTAAAAGAGTCATTACCGGTATTGTTTTGGAGTTTGTTGATGACCGCAAAGCCTGCGTTATCACAAACGATCACAATCATCTTGTGACCGGCAAGTACCGAACTATAAATATCAGAATTCATAATCAAATAAGAACCATCGCCTACCAATACAATGACGTCCTCATCTGGGCAAGCCATTTTAGCGCCCCAGCCACCAGCAATTTCATACCCCATGCACGAGAAGCCAAACTCTATATCAAAGTTGCCCTGACTTTTCGCTTGCCAATTCATATTGAGCTCTGCGGGTAAACCACCGGCCGCGGTTACGATGCGATCATTGTCATCAGCCAGTTGATTGACCTGCCCAACAATTTGCGCATAAGACGGCATTCCAGTATCACTTGGTGCAGTGCGTTTGGCGACAATATCAATCCATGCAGCGCGCTCAGAAGCAGCAGTTTCCTGCCATGTCTCATCAGTCTGATAATCGCCTAGCTTTTCACCTAAAGGAGTAACCGTCGACTGCGCATCCGCAATAATCGGTAAAGCGCGGTGTTTATACGCATCAAAGCGGCAGGTATTAATACTCACTAGCTGCATGTCTGGGTTATTAAACGCAGACCATGAGCCGGTAACAAAGTCCTGCAAGCGTGTGCCAATGGCAATCACCACATCTGCCTGAGCAGCCAGTGCGTTAGCACTATCAGAGCCCGTTGGGCCAATCGGCCCGCAGTTCAGAGGGTGATCCCAAGTTAAGCAAGTACGCCCTGCAATCGTCTCAATCACTGGAATATTATACGCTTCGGCAAACTGCTGTAACTCGCTCGTAGCGTGACTGTAAAACACGCCACCACCCGCAATAATCAGTGGTTTTTTAGCGTGTCTGATAATCTCAGCGGCCGCCTCGATATCAACTTGCTCAGGCTGAGGGCGGCGGATGCGATGAATTTTTTCATCAAAGAAACAAACCGGGAAATCGTAGGCATAACCCTGAACATCTTGCGGCAAACCGATAAAGGCTGGCCCACAGTCAGCAGGGTCAAGCATGGTCGCCACAGCCTGTGGCAAACTTTGAATAAGCTGTTGCGGTGAGGTAATACGATCCCAATAACGAGTAACAGCTTTAAAAGCATCATTCACTGTCAGCGTAGGATTATTGAAGTGTTCCGTTTGCTGCAATACAGGATCAGGCAATCGGGTGTTAAAGGTATCGCCCGACAACATTAACAGAGGCAAGCGGTTGCTATGTGCAACACCTGCGGCCGTGACCATATTCGCAGCGCCCGGCCCCACCGAAGAGGTCGCAATACCAATACGCTGACGCTTATTCGCTTTTGCATAAGCAACCGCGGCTAGCGCCATCGACTGCTCATTTTGACCGCGCCACGTTGGAAACACATCCTGATGGTTCAACAATTGCTGCCCAAGACACGGCACATTGCCATGACCAAAAATAGCAAAGGCACAGCCAAACAACGACTCGACTGATCCATCCACTTCTATTTTTTGAGCCGCGAGGTATTTGACCAGCGCTTCTGCCACCGTTAAACGTACAGTTTCCATAACAATAATCTACGATTCATTTGATAAATAAGACTATAGAATAAATGGTTACAAATTTGCAAACGTTTTCAATATTTTCAGTTAAAACCGCTGATAAACCATAATTACGTTGTTTTCAATGAAATATCTTGATAACGTTTTCATTAATCTAACGCTCTACTATTATCCATTCAAGGCCTCAATTATGAAACTGCAACTATCCAATGCACCCTGCTCTTGGGGTGTCGAATTCGCAGGAAATCCAGATAATCCGCCGTGGCACAAGGTACTAGACGACATTCGTGATGCAGGTTACGGCGCTACAGAACTCGGCCCGCTGGGTTTCTTGCCAACAGACACCAGTCAACTGCGTGATGAGTTAGACAAGCGTGGCTTATCGCTATTAGCTGGCACCCTATTTCACTATCTGCACGACCCAAGCAAGCGTGACGAGGTTTTGCAATTCACCAAAGATAGCTGTGAAATCCTTCAGCCACTCGGTGCTAAATACATGGTTGTAATCGACCATGTTGCGTCACCGCGTACGGATCAGGCAGGTCAAATCGCTACGGCTACTCGCCTAGAAAAAGACAATTGGAAAGCAATGATGGAAACCATCCGTCAGGCTTCCGTCATTTGTCAGGATCACGGCATTACTCCAACGCTGCACGCTCACGCAGGCACTTTTATCGAATATCGAGATGAGTTAGATATGGCGATGAATGATTTAGACCCTGATCTAGTAAGCCTTTGCTTAGACACAGGCCATGCCCAATACGCGGGAATGGACCCAGCAGAAGTGATTCGAACCTACGCCGATCGCGTGAAATACCTGCACTTTAAAGACATAGACGCCAATGTGCACAAGCTAACCGTTAGCGAAGGTGTGGATTTTTACAATGCAATTAGCCAAGGCATGTTCACCCCACTCGGCCAAGGCTGTGTTGATTTTGGCACGGTCAAGCAAACCTTAATTGATATCGATTTTGACGGCTGGGTAACAGTCGAGCAAGATATGGATCCAAAACTGCCAGCAGACCCATTGCTTAATGCTAAAAACAGTCGCGAGTTCATCGAATCGGCTATCTTGAGCTAAATGCGCAAACCCACCACTCGCAAGCAAACTGATGTCACTCAACGATCTGTCACGATCGTTGATGTGGCCGAGCTAGCTGATGTATCAATATCAGCTGTCTCACGCGCTTTCAATGCGGAGGCCAGTTGTTCAGACAGCATGCGCAGTAAAGTGTTTGCGGCGGCAGATGAGCTTGGCTATAAACCTAACCGTCTGGCGCGTGGAATCAAATCCCGTTCAAACTTAGTCGGTATTATCGTTACCGACTTTGATAATCCCGCTTACCTGTCTATTCTCAACGACTTCACCGCCACCCTTCAGCGTAATGGCTATCACAGCTTACTGATCAATGTCGGCGCTGACACCGACATGCGTGAAGCCGTAGAGCTGGTCATGGAATATCACGTCGATGGACTTATTGTTACCTCCTCAGCATTGCCTAACGAGTTGGTTGAAGTATGCCATTCACAAGGTACGCCAGTCGTTATATTTGCGAGACACTCACTCAATAATCCCGTCTCCGTGGTTTGCTGTGATAATGTATCCGCAGGCCGGATGGCAGCGGATGCACTATCCCAAGCGGGCTATCAGAAGTTTGCGTTTATTGGCGGTGTAGAGGGCGCGTCAACTACCATTGACCGACAGCGTGGTTTCATTACTCGTTTGGTCGAGTTGGACCATACCAACTGGCAAGTTATCGATGGTGGCAGGCATAGTTATGACGCGGGCTTTGATGCAACTTGCCGATTGTTTTCATTTAACGAACAACCCGATGCACTATTCTTTGCGGATGACATTTTAGCCTGTGGCGGTATGGATGCACTGCGTCACGAATTAGGGCTAAAAGTACCTCAGCAAGTGGGAGTCATTGGAGTGGATGATATTGGTTTTGCGGAAAGTCGGGCATATAACCTGACGACGATTCGCCAGCCATTTGATAAGATGGTGCAGAAAAGTGTGAGTACGCTGCTTGAGCATATGAGCGAGGATGAATTAGTTATTAAAGAGGTGACATTGCCTTGCGAGCTAATCGTCCGTGGATCTATAAAGCAACAATACGAGCTTATAGCTAAATAACCGAGACAGGCACATAGGCCATTAGCCTCCTCGCTTTGCTGTCTGCGCGCTAATCTTGCTACTAAATTCATCGAACGTCCACTGCCCATTCAACGCTTGCCTCATCAACTGCTTCTGAGTTTGCGGAGCCATACCTGCCAACGGTGGATCAGTATCCAAATTCGTCGGAAAGGAATAGCCCTCACAGGTGTTATCTAGCACCGCATCTAATTCGAAAGAAGCTAGACCGGTTGAAGTATTCAGCAGCTCAGGATAAATCGCCAGACACATCGCTTCTCGGTCAACCGTCTCCATCGCCCGCCCAAAAGCAGAGGAAATCTGAAACAAGTTCGCAATACGATGCAAGTCCGCAGTGTGGTTGCTCCCCGCTGCGTGAAATAATGCAGGATTAAAAAACATCGCATCACCTTTATTCAGCGGTAATTGAATCGCATGCTCCGCAAAGTAAGCTTTAAATTCATCATGCCGCCAAGCCAGATAGCCTTCAGGATATTGCTGGGAAAAAGGCAACAACAGTGTCGGGCCGGACTCAATTGGCATATCGGTGTGTGCCACGCCGCCTTGTAGCGTTAACATAGTAGACATCTGGTGCACATGCGGTGGGAAATGCGTTAACACGGCCTCATCTTGAAATCCTAGGTGATAATCCCGATGCGGGGCCTGAGACTTACCGCCCGGCCTGACCACATTCACCTGTGCAGTTAACTGACAGTGCGGGCCTAACCAAGCTTCTGAAACCAAAGAAAACAACGGGTTTTTATAGTATTCAATGTATTTCTCAGGTGAGTGTAGCGCTGTTTTTTGCAACACATTCCAAATACGTCCATTAGCGCCAGCTTGAGCAAAATGATCAGCGGCCTGTTGGCCCTCTTGCAAACTGAATAGTTCATCCAGCAAGTCATTATGCCGATCAATCAGCTCCAAATCTTCGTAGAAACCCCGTATCACAAAGACGCCAGGCCCGGTTTGTAACGCACAGACGACTTCTCTTTGAAACGCTGTTTTCTTAACACAATCCAGCAAGCTATTGCGAAGCATGTCCCCGTCATAGCACAGCACGCCTAACTGGCAATCACTAGCCATTGAAAAGGCTGAGAGGTCAGTTTGTTGAGAGCATAATTCGTCAAAACCGTGAATATTTAAGGCGGCATGTTGTGTGTTCATTTCTCACTCCCACAAGATAATCTTAGCTTAATTATAGAAGAGCTTTTTGTGCTATGGAATAGATATTCCCTTTCTCAATTTAAATGAAATTAAATTTCTAAGATGCTAGTATCTTGATGAAAACCTCACAGGAAATCGCTATGCGTCAATCAAATGCTTCCTCAGTCACCAAGCAAGTCAGCAACCTGACACTGCCTGATAGTGTTGAAGCACTCCACAGATTGATTGCAGAACAGCAGCAGCAGCTCAGCGCTCGCTTGAAACTCGTTGCCGCCTACCTAGTTGAACATCCTCAGCAGGTAGCGTTTAGTACGCTGGCTGAAATTGCTAAAGCAGCAGGCGTGCATGCCTCTACTCTGGTTCGATTTGCTAATAATTTTGGTTTCAATGGCTTCTCTGAACTGCAAAAACTCTATAAAAATCAGCTATTACAACATCCCAGCAACTATCGTGAACGCATCAGCCAACTAAAAAGAGCCAACGATAACGACCAGAGTTCAACACCAACCCAACTACTCCATGAGTTCATTGATGGCAATCAGTTGGCGTTATCGCTCTTGCAGCAACAAATCGCACCAGAACTATTAGACGCTTCGGTAGAGACATTAATGAATGCTAGCGAAGTGTTTATTTGTGGAATTCGTCGAGTCTATCCGGTGGCAACATTCCTGAATTACACGCTTAGCCAAATGGATGTGCGTTGCTCGTTGATTGATGGTCAAAGCAGCATGCAGACCGAGCAAGCTAAGTGGATGAATAAAGACTCCGCGCTAATAGCAATTACGTTTAACCCATACGGCAAAATACCGCGTAAAACGGTTGAATTAGCCAAAGCACAGGGTTCAAAAATCATCCTTATTACAGACAATGAGTTGTGCCCCCTAGCGCCTCTAGTTGATCATTTATTTATTGTGCGTGAAGCTGAGGTTCGGGCATTTCGCTCGCTTAATTCTACCTTGTGCCTAGCACAAACGCTCTGTGTAGCACTCGGCTATCGCAAGCAAGACATTGACACTAAATAACGGTAATTGTGGTCTCGTTAGATTCATGTTCAGGACTTTAACAGAGAACTGTATTAGCCGATTTTTAAAAAGCACTTAAGCAGCTTGGATTCAAAGTGGGTTTGAACCCAACCCTATTAGTGTAATAATGGGTAAAATATTACCATTTATCGATTGTCTGGTCTTATTTTCTATGAAGTCCAAACAACCCATAAAACGCCCCCGCCGCCTTAGTTAGAGTATGCCCAGAGCGCCGCACACTACCAATCACCCGAGTCACTTCAGGCCCCAACAACGG
>Ga0209828_1003746_pt1 | contig 11372 bp, 9 predicted proteins | sample MaitaG_FD_187429 | JGI IMG/M metagenome (GOLD analysis project Ga0209828, IMG submission 187429) | Marine algal microbial communities from Maine, USA - Maine_Asex2 metaG (SPAdes) (version 2) | ecosystem: Host-associated > Algae > Red algae > Unclassified | place: Maine, USA | collected 2015-01-05
TCAGGCCAACCGCATCGACACCACCCTGGGACCGTCGCTCAAGGGCGACCTGTGGCTCGAACCCGGCCGTTACAGCTTTGGAATCCGAGATGTCAACGGCAACGATTCGGTCATCGATCCGGGTAGAGATCGAGCGATCATCGAATGGCTGCAGACCAACGCCGACGGTCGCCCAACGATCGTCGAGGCGGTCGGCGGTAGCGAATATCAATGGTGGGGTCGCGTGAGCATCTACACCGGATTGCCAACGGTGCTCGGCTGGCGCTGGCACCAGAGCCAGCAGCGCACATTGTTCGACTTCGAAGTGAATGAGCGCAAGCAAGAGGTGGCCGAGTTCTACACCACCGAATCGCCAGAGGTGATCGATTCGTTTCTGCGCGGATTCGACGTCACCTACGTGATCGTTGGTTCACTCGAAGGCGCCGTTGCCAACCCGCGCACCCTCGAACTCTTTGCCGAGAACCCGTCACTGCGCCTGGTCTTCGGTACCGCACAACTCGGCATCTATCAGGTCGACAAGCCCACGCTGGCCGAGGCGCCACGATCTGCACTCACCGCCGCCGAAGCCGCGAACTAGAAGGCTGCAGCTCGAAGAGCTAGTCCGCTACCGACAGCAGGTCGCTGGCGCAGGCCAGCGGTGCCATGGCTTCGATTGGTGCCGGGTTCACCACTCGTTCGCTGAACGCGAAGCGATTGTGGACCAGGAACCACTGGTCGACCGAACCACAGCCATCGCGACCGTCGTCGGGTTCGACGAAGGCTCCCGGGTCGACGCGGGTTGGTAGTTGGTCACCGTCGGCCCCGGCGAAACCGACGAAGCCACCAACGCCGGTTTCGGCACCTTCCTGCAGCCGGTCGAGCGTGGCCAGGATGCCACCGTCGAGTTCTTCGTCGGAGACCTCGCGAACACCAACGAATCCCGGGTTCGGGTTCTGCTCCCAGAGCGAACGATCGCGGGCGTAGCGAATCCAACCGAGCGGACCGGCATCGTTGTAGGTGGGTACCCACCAAGAACGCATGGCAAAGACGGTCGACTCGTAATCGGGAAACTCCTCGAGCGGTCGTATCTCGCGAGCGGTGTTGTCGGTGGTGCAGCTGATGGTGCGGTCGACGATGATGACATCGGCGGACCCATCGGTCGGTGGTCCCATGCAACTGTCGAACCACGTCATGTTCGGGCGGTCACGCAGGTACCAGCTGTATGGCCATGCGTTCGCAGAACCAATCGCCAGCCGAGCTGGCTCGCCGGTCTCGCGCACGGCGATGTCGTCGATGGTGTCGAGCCGATCGAGGGCCGCAGTCAGGTGGGTGGTGGCTTGGCCGGCTTGGCTCAGGATCTCGCGACTGTCGGCACCGTTGGGGAAGCTGGCGCGAATCGATGTGCCCGCGGTGAACAGCAGGGCGAGTCCAAGGACAGCACCTACGGCGGGCATGGCGGCTCGGTCTCGGAATTGCCACAGGTGTTGCACGCCCAGTGCGGCCAGAATCAAGATGGGCAGCAGCGGGTGGGCGATCAGCCACGGCATACGTTCGCCGGCGTAGCTGTAGAGAATCATGCTGCCGACGGCGAACCAGACCATGAGCACCGACATGATGGTCGGCTTGCGGAGCCCTCGCCATGTGCCGACTGCAGCCAGCGCCACAAACAACCATTCGTAGATGGGCAATGCGTAGAAGTAGTAGTACCAGGGCTGGCCGCCGCGGTTGACTTCTTGTTGACTGTCCCAGTACTCGATGGCCCGGGTGAAGCCGCTGGCCCAGTCACCGGGTTCGCGGAACCAGATCGTGAAGAACGCCAGCCATGAGATGGCGAAAACGCCGAGGGCGATCGCCCAGCCACCCCATCCAATGGCCCCGAATGCCTTGAACAGCGGCGGCCACTCGAAGTCGGGATCATCTTTGCGGACCCGAAGCAGAGGCAGAGCAGTGGCAACGACGAATGCGCCCAGGGCGGCCATGTAGAGCGCGATGAGTGGGAAGAGTTCGCCGGACAGATGACCGACAACGGCGATGACGGTCAGGCCGGCGCTGGCAAACAACAGTGACGCACTCACGAACGCCGGGTTCAGCTTGTCGGGGTCGGTTTCGGTTCCGCGTGCAACTCGATTCTGGGCATCGAACTGCGCCGCCAGGATGACCAGCAAGAACACTGCCAGCAACAACACGAAGAGGTAGGTCGACTCTTTGATGGCGAAGCTGCATGCCAAGGTGAACGTGAGACCGGTAGCAGAGGCGATGCGTGGCTTGCGCAGGTACGACAGCCCGAGCACCATGGCGAGCAGGGTCAGGAAGACCATCTGGGCATCTTCACGACCGAAGCGCGAGTAGTAGAGCATCGTGGGTGAGATGGCGAGTGCAGCGGCGGCAGCAATTGTGCCCACCCGGCCCAGTTCACGCCGCATGAACCATGGCAGGCCGACAACGGCGGTACCGGTCAGAGCCGAGAACAACCGGGCGACGGCGTCGGTTTCGCCGAACACCTCGTAGAGCCCAGCGGTGATGTAGAACCGTAGTGGGCCGTGGTACACGGGGTCGTACTCGGTGTACTGCCCATTGCGGAAGCGCCAACTCCACCAGGCGTCGAGGCTTTCGTCGTGGTGTAGTGGGCGGGCACCGAGCTCCCACAAGCGAAGTGCCAGCGCAGCCGCCACCAGCAGCACGATGATCGTGCCGGTGCGGGGCATGCGCAAGCCGCCGATCGTCATCCGGTCGGCATCGATGTCGGTTTCGGTTGTGACGGCTTCAGACTTCGTAGACAGTCCAGCCGGCGTGTCGATAGACGACATCTGCTGCTTCTTCCCAAAATGCAATGTTTGGATCCCAGTTGGGCGTGCGGGAATCTGGGCCGACCACTAGGTAGTCGACATCGTAGAGCTCGATCAGGTCCTGATACCCGGCACCCGCCTCGAGAATGATCCGAGAGGCTTCTTTGCGTTGTGACCAGTCGGGGATCCCCAGGTCGAACACCCAGCCGTCATTCCCCACCACGAGATCGCGACCGCTCAGAGCAGGCACCGGGTGCTGGTGGGGAGAGGCTTGTCCCGGCGCCCACCCGAGTTCGATCACGAAGACCGAGTCGACGTCGGTGCTTCGTGCCCACTCACCAACCGCTATCCCGGCGCTGTCCATGGCGGTCAACGGCCACGGCGATGTGGCCTGGTCGTTGGTGACCAGCACATCGATGAACCCACTGGCGGTGAGCGTGAAGGCCAGGGGAACAATGGCCAGCCAGGTGATCGGCATCTTGCGGACTGCGTGGACCAATAGTGCGGCAACCGGCAACGCCCCCAGCAGGAGAACGAAGATGAAGTAGTGGGTGTTGTTGCCATTCCAAGGGTGCGGTTTGATGGCGTTGGGTACGAAAAAGAACAACCAAACCGGCGCCAGACCAATGGCGAGCCGCTTGGGGAGCACGCCACGAATGAGCTGGGCCGCAACCAGCAATGGTAGGAAGAAGCCCAGGTTGCGGAACCAGAAGACGATCCAGTGCGCCACTCGACTGGTCGCCCCCAGCTCAGCAGGGATGCCGCCTGGATTGCGGATGTGTTCGACCCAGTCGTAGGGGTATTCCAGCGAGCTCGATGGCGGTTGCAGGAACAGCACCACGGGCACAGCCAGTACAGCTGCAGGAATCAGGAAGTAGAGCCACTCGCTGCGAAATCGGGTCCCGATCCACCACAACCCGACGAAGGCAAGTGGCACGCCGAATGCGAACAGATTGAAGAATGGTGTGAGACCCACGAGCACGCCACAGAACACCATCGTACGTTTGCGGTCGATACCGCGATCCTCGATGTTGGACCAGGCTGTCCACAGCCACCCGAGCACCAGCAGCACGATCGGGAAGCCGATCATCGTCGGGCGTTGCGGATAGAAATGGCCGACGATGGGGTTCTCGAGCACGATGGGATTGGCGTTCCACCAGGTGCGAGCGTCGGCGATCGGGATATCGGGCAGGCGGGTATAGGTACGCGGCAGGCTGCGGAGCGCGTCGACGCCGCCATTGCTCAGGTCTCGGAAGAAGTCTATGAAGCCCCACCCACCGAAGAACAGGAACAAGGTGGTGCCCAGCAGCGCCACGGCTTGACGGTTGAACACCCGCATGCCGACGCTGTACATGACGCCGGGAAATGCCATGAGCGTGAACGCTCCCGAAACTTGCAACGATCCTGGAAGCGTGGCTCCCGCCGGGATGAGTAGCGCGGCGAAGTAGTTGATGCCGGCGTGGTAGCCGATGTCGTTGCCGGTGGCCAGCGGCAGGTTCAATGCCGTGTTCTCGCTGTAGGCAAATGAGGCGGTGTACGTGAGATGTGCTTGCCAGTCGGAAAAGGATGCAAGATGGCCGACTTGGATGCTGCCGTCGGCTCCTGTTTGATAAGCGAAAGAGAACATGCGCCCGATCAGCACCCACACGGGTATGAGCAATGCTGCCAGCAGGATCGGATTCGTGCCGCTCTTGAGCGGCTCGGTGAGCCGCCGGCGCAGGTCGGCAATTTCTTCTTGCCATCGGGTGGCCCCCCTTCGCCAGCCCGGCAGCGATGCGGCCAGCATTGCGACTGCGGCGACGACGACTGCGACGCCGTCGAAGCTGAACAATCGGGTCGACACGACGCCACTGAGCGTGAAGCCGACGATGCCGAGCACCCAGCCGGCGAAGAACCGTTCTTCGGTTCGCATGGCGAGGTTGGTGTGAAAGGTGAACCCGATTCCGGCCGCGATGCACGAAGCAAAGATCAGCACCATGGCAACAGTCACGGCGCTGATCTTATTCGCTGAGCAAGCAAAGGCAGGCCCGGCCCCGAATGGGCGCCGAGGGGAGATGGGTCAGGGTAGAAAGCGACCACATATCGGCCACGGTTGTGAGCCGCGTTGGGAATAGAGCAGTCGAGCGCGTGCGTCTTGTTCGGCCGGCGGCGCGTGCGCGGGATTGTCGTCGCCACCCACGGTTCCCCAGGTTTCCCAGGTGAACTGATAGGCGCCATAAAACGTGTTCCCGGTGTCGATGTTGTAGGTCTCGGTCGACTCACAGAAACGTAGTTGACGCCACTGCTCAGGGGTCGGCTCTCGGCGTTGGCTTCTGGCGAATGACTCGTCGGCCCGTCGGTGGATCTCGGCGATACTCACCACCCACTCCGCGTAGGGAATCTGCCCGAGGGTGCGCCGCAGCGCCCGGTTCAACGCTTCGGCTCCGCGCAGTTCGTCGTTGATGACATCGCCGAGCTCGAGGACGTTCTCGTCGGCCTGGCCGGCGAGACGGGCGTAGGTCTGGGCCGCCGTCTGCAGACGTTCGGCCTGCTGGCGGAGAAGTCCATTGCGATAGCTGAGATCATTGGCGGATTCGGCATCGAAGATCACCAGCCCAGAAAGGGGTGGCCCGATGCCGATGTAGGCATTGATCGCCATGTTGCGAGCCCGAGTCCGAGCCGACTGCATTTGTTCGTTGCGGCCCTGATCGTTCAGCGATATGAAGTCGCGCTCGATGGTCAATCCATCGATGGAGTCGAGCAAGTCGCCAAGTTCATCGGTCAGGCGTGCTGCTTCGAGACGAAGCGCATCGAGTTCGGCCCGGGCCACGTCGAGGTCGAAGAGTGCGGGGTCATCGACCTCGTCGAAAAACTGAGCATCGACCGGCGGCGCGGTTCGAACGGTGCTGAGCAGGGTGGACGCAACCACCACAAAGACCATCGCGAGCGCGATGTAGTTCCTGCTCCACATAGCCCAGCAGTATCGCACTACGCGCGTGCATTTCGAAAGTGACAGGTGGCAGTTTTCTGCCTGACGGGTGTTCTGGAGCGGTTTTAGTGCTAAAACAGAAACCAATGCCCGATCGAGTCAAAACCCACCCCTCAACCGAACTTCTCGCGCTGCACCCTGATCTCCAACCGCCAGGCTGGCACGCTCAGGCGATGTGTCGAGGAAAAACGCACATCTTCTTCGCCACTCCCGGGGAAAGAGATGGGCGCCGTAACCGACGCGAGGCACTCGCCCGTGCGTACTGCGCCTGCTGCCCCGTAGCTCAAGAGTGCCGCGACGCCGGACGCGGCGGCCGTGAACACGGACTATGGGGCGGAGAGAACGATGAGCAGCGGGCGATAGAAGGTTTCGGCCCGCGCTCACCTCACCGTCGGGCAGTTGCTGCGGCGGCCCGAAAGGCGCGACAAAGCGAAAAAGAATGCGACAATGAGATCGAAGTGGCCTGAGGCCACGCAATTGACAATCATTGACAATCATCGACAAGTCGGCAATCGCACGATGCACCATCTCCTAACTGGATGCAGGCGGTGAGTTCTTCCCCTGAAGTGAACGACCTCACCCTTGCGGCTGCCGCGGAGCAGCTTGGCGTGCATTACATGACTGCCTACCGCTACGTGCGCACCGGGCGCATGCTGGCGACCAAGCGTGGTGGCCAATGGTGGGTCGCTGCCGATGATCTCGCCGCAGTGATTGCCGAGGGGACCGGAGCCCGGCGACGCGAGCCCGGTGGTCAGGGAGTAGATCGAGCGCTACCCGTACAGTCGTTCACCGAGCGTCTGATCGCAGGCGATACTGCCGGTTGTTGGGACATCATCGAGGATGAACTCAGTGCGGGGGCGGTGCCGCGTCAAGTGCATGAACAGCTGCTGCGATTTGCGCTCATCCATGTGGGTGAAGCATGGCGGTGCGGAGACCTGACCGTTGCCGACGAACATCGAGCGACATCGACGGCGTATCGCCTCATGGGGCAACTGGGACCCCGGTTCCGCCATCGAGGGCGACGTCGAGGCACAATCGTGATCGGCGCGTTCGCAGGCGATTTTCACGCTCTGCCCAGTGCCATGTTGGCGGATTGCCTGAGCGATCGTCGCTTCGAGGTCATCGACCTGGGCGCCAATACACCAACCGAGTCGTTTGTGGCCGTGGCTCGCGAGAGCGACGATCTGATCGGCGTCGGGCTCTGCGCAGTGGTCGACTCGATCATTGCCCAGGCGGTGCAGCAAGCATCGGCGATTCGAGCTGCTCTGCCAGCTACCCATCTCGTCGTCGGGGGGCCCGCAATAGCGGCGTCAGCGGCCAGCTTTCACGACATCGTCGACGAGGTCTCGCAGGATACCGAACATGCCTGTTCCGCATTCGAAAAAGCCGCCGATGCCATGAAGGCGGCAACCGCAACGTGATTACGACCTACAACAGGGGATACACCGGTGCCTGAGGGCCATACCATTCATCGCCTCGCTCGAGATCTGAACTCATCCTTTGAGGACAGCAAGGTTCGAGCGTCGTCGCCCCAGGGCAGATTCGAAGCCGGTGCCGCCAAGATCGATGGGCAGACCTGCAAGGGGTTCGAAGCCTTCGGTAAGCATCTGGTGGGCCACTTCGCCGCCGGCGACGTGCTGCATGTGCACCTGGGCCTGATCGGCAAGTTCCGCAAAACGAAGGGTGATCCGGTTGGTGCTGTTCGCCTTCGACTGGCGTCGGACGAGGTGAACTGGGACCTGCGAGGTCCCATGGTGTGCGACCTCGGGAGCCCTGATCTCGCCGACAAGGTTGCCGATTCGGTTGGGCCCGATCCGTTGCGTGCATATGCCGCGAGCAACTCCGATGCCGAAGCGCAGGCAACCGCATTCATCGAGGCCATGAAGCGCCGACGTATTGCCGTTGGCGCCGCCCTGCTGGACCAGAAGGTCATCGCGGGCATCGGTAACGTGTACCGCGCCGAGTTGTTGTTCATCTTGGGTATCGACCCGTTGACGCCGGCGAACGCGCTCGACGATTCGGAGCTACGCATGTTGTGGGATCTCTCCACCGAGCAACTGCGCCAAGGCGAGAAGCTCAACCGAATCGTGACCGTCGACCCGGCGCTTGGTGGTCACAAGACGGCGCGCTCGATTCCCCGGGGCGGTCGGCTGTATGCCTACAAACGCGCCGACAAACCCTGCCTGGTGTGTGACACGCCGATTGAACTGCTTGAGGTGGCGGGCCGCAAGATGTGGCGCTGCCCCAACTGCCAACCAACCGCAGTAACCAAAAAGAAGACCGCTGCCAAGAAGACCGCTGCCAAGAAGACCGCTGCCAAGAAGACCGCTGCCAAGAAGACCGCTGCCAAGAAGAAGACTGCTGCCAAGCAGACCGCTACCAAGAAGAAGAAGACAGCTACCAAGAAGAAGAAGAAGACGACTACAAAGAAGGGTGTCTGATGTCGGCTGCTGATCCGATCGACGCGTTCCTGTTGGTGAGTTTTGGGGGACCGGAAGGGCCCGACGAAGTCGTTCCGTTCCTCGAGCGGGTGACTGCGGGCCGGGGTATACCTCGCGAGCGCCTCGAACTCGTAGGCCAGCACTACTTCGACCGCGGCGGCGTCAGCCCGATCAACGAGCAGTGTCGAACACTGTTGAGTGAGCTGGGAGATGCCTTCGCATCCGCTGACATTCACCTGCCTCTGTACTGGGGTAATCGCAACTCGGCCCCCTTTCTCGATGACACCGTGGCCCAGATGCACGCCGACGGTGTCAAGCACGCCGTGGCGTTTGTCACCTCGGCGTTCAGCTCCTATAGCGGATGTCGTCAATATCGCGAGAACATCGCCGCTGCGATCGGCCCCGTGCCTGGCGGTGGGCCGACCATCGACAAGCTGCGCGTGTTCTTCAACCACCCCGGATTCGTCGATCCGCTGGTCGACGGTGTCGTCGCCGGGCTAGAAGCGCTTGATCCCGCTCGTACCCACGTCTTCTTCACCGCCCACAGCATCCCATTGTCTTCGGCGGCCACGTGCGACTACGAGCAGCAGATCACCAACGCCGCCGGGCTGGTGGCCGACCGTGTCTCGCAGGCTGCGGTCATGCCCGGGTGGTCCGTTGTGTGGCAGAGCCGCAGTGGCCCGCCGTCGATGCCGTGGCTCGAACCAGACATCTGCGATGCCATCACCGCCGTCGATACCCGTGCCGTCGACCACGTGGTCGTCGTCCCCATCGGGTTCATCTCCGACCATATGGAAGTAATGCAAGACCTCGATACTGACGCAGCTGCGGCCGCCGAGACCGCTGGCCTGGGGTTCACGCGGGTCGCGACATCGAGCAGCGACAGTCGCTTTGTCGACATGGTGGTCGATCTGGTGCAAGAGAAGACGAATGGCGTGGTTCCCGTTGCGCTGGGTGAGCTGGGTCTCGTGCCCACCCAATGCAGCGCCACCTGCTGCCCGGCGCCGCAACGACCGCCGCGCCGGCCGGCCTGACGCTCAGCGGCGAGAACGTACTCGGGCGACGACGAGGCGCACGACCCGATACTCGAGCACGGTGCGACCCAGCAGATCTGCCAGATAAGCAATCGGGGCACACACCATCGCCCAGAAGAGGTACGTGCGCAGGGCCACAGCTCCGGGCACCCCTGCATCTACCGACGCAGAGATGCGAAACGTCAGCAACGGGGTCACGACGATCATGAACGAAATGATCCATGGTGGAAGCTGGCGTAATCGAGACATGCGTCGTACCTTCATTGACTGCCGCTCCATCGGGCCGCCGCGCCCGTGCTTGAGGTGAGTGGGTCGGTCTGACTACGCCTTCTGTGCCGATGGGGTATGGCTTCGTGCGGCGTCTGGCAAGTGGAAGATGCGGCGGGGTGATTGAGCATTTCGCAGGGCGACAAGTACGATGCTTACATGGCACGACCCCTGGTCGACACATTCGGACGGGTCCATCGAGACCTGCGCATCAGTGTTACCGACCGCTGTAATTTTCGCTGCACGTACTGCATGCCCGAAGAAGGCCTCAAATGGCTCGATCGCGCCGACATCTTGTCGTTCGAAGAAATCGAACAAATCGCACGAGTCATGGTCAACACCTTTGGGGTCGACAGCATTCGTCTGACCGGTGGCGAACCAATGGTGCGAGCCAACCTCGACGAACTCGTGACCCGATTGGCGGCGCTCGGCACCGACGTTGCCATGACCACCAACGGGTCGACGCTGCGCCGACATGCCCAACTGCTGAAAGACGCCGGCCTGCGCCGGATCAACATCTCGCTGGACTCGCTGCAACAAGAACGGTTCCTCGAGCTGACTCGCCGCGATGAACTCGACACGGTTCTCGATGGAATCGATGCTGCACTCGAAGCCGGATTCGACCCGGTCAAGATCAACTGTGTGGTCATGCGGGGGGTGAACGACGACGAACTCGTCGACTTCGCCCGCTTCGGTCGAGACAAGGGCGTCGTCGTGCGATTCATCGAGTGGATGCCGCTCGACGCAGACGAAGGCTGGACCAACGACCGCGTGGTCAGCCAAAAAGAGATCGTCGATGCCATCAGCAAGGTCTTTCCCCTCGAACCAATCCAACGAGGCCATGAACCCGCGCAACGATTCCGCTACCTCGACGGCAAGGGAGAAGTCGGCGTCATTGCCAGCGTCACCCAAGCGTTCTGCGGCGACTGTGACCGAGTTCGCCTGACCGCCGAAGGTCAGTTCCGCAACTGCCTGTTCGCGGTCGACGAATTCGATCTACGCACCCTGGTGCGCAACGGCGCATCCGACGAAGAACTCGCCGCCGAGATCGAGCGTGGGGTCGGCGCAAAATGGGCTGGCCATCAAATCGGCAAGGTGAACTTCATCCGACCGCATCGGTCGATGAGCCAGATCGGCGGCTGAGATGGCGAGCGACCCTGTCGACCACGGGTTCACCCATCTCGACGAACACGGCGCCGCCCGCATGGTCGACGTCACACCCAAGGAGTCCACCAAGCGGGTTGGTGTGGCTCGCGCTCGTGTAGTCATGAGCAAAGAGACGGCCACGGCTATTCAGCAAGGTGTCGTGGGCAAGGGCGATGTGCTTGCCGTAGCTCGCATCGCAGGGATTCAGGGCGCCAAGCGCACCAGCGATCTCATTCCTCTCTGTCACCCGATCATGATTGGATCGGCCGAGGTGAACTTCGACATCGGCGACTCCTGGATCGACATCGAAGCCACCGTGGAAACAGTGGGGCCCACCGGTGTCGAAATGGAAGCGCTCACCGCATGCTCGGTCGCAGCGCTGACCATCTACGACATGTGCAAAGCCCGCGACCGCGCCATGACGGTGGAGAACCTGGGCCTCTGGCAGAAATCCGGCGGCCGCTCCGGCGACTGGAGCCGTGCTTAACCGCTCCGCTCGGGCCGGCGTTCGCCGGAGATGGTTTTCTGGTTGGTTGGTGCGCTCCGTGCCTCCGCGCTTTTCGCTCGTCCCTCGCTCTTGGGTGTGTTTCACCGCTCCGCTTGGGCCGGCGTTCGCCGGAGATGGTTTCTGGTTGGTTGGTGCGCTCCGTGCCTCCGCGCTTTGTGCTCGGTGCCTCCGCGCTTTTCGCTCGTCCCTCGCTCTTGGGTGTGTTTCACCGCTCCGCTTGGGCAACGCTGATCAGCGTTCGTT
>Ga0209828_1003749_pt1 | contig 11366 bp, 12 predicted proteins | sample MaitaG_FD_187429 | JGI IMG/M metagenome (GOLD analysis project Ga0209828, IMG submission 187429) | Marine algal microbial communities from Maine, USA - Maine_Asex2 metaG (SPAdes) (version 2) | ecosystem: Host-associated > Algae > Red algae > Unclassified | place: Maine, USA | collected 2015-01-05
TCATGGCCGGCGCCGGTTTGGGTCGTGGCGGTTGGTCATGTCTTTGACGTCTTGGCGTGATGGGTTTATGTACGGCTCGAGCGAGCGCAGCGAGGTGTGTCGGCTCTTGGCTTTGAGCATCGGAGCACTTTCCCCGCCTGCGGCAAGGTGGGTTAGGCGTGAGTGGCGTAGCTGGTGCAATGTGTAGTGCGATCCATCAGGCTTGGTCGTCGCGCCTTTGAATAGCTCGGCCGCCCTCCGATAGGACAAGCGTGCATGGCCGGTCGTTGAGCAGAGATCGTCTTCGGCTGGAGCCCGGACGGGTCGCCGGTTCGAGATGAATAGTGGGCCTTTGGTTCGTTTAGCTATCAGGCCGGGAAGGCGTCGGGCTGTGAGGCTTGACCAGCTGATGTTTTCGGCGCTGCCGCCTTTGCCGATGACGATGGCTTCTTTATTGGCCAGGTCGAGGTCTTCGATGTTGATGAGCAAGAGTTCGTTGGCTCTGGCCGCAGTGTCGTAGAGCATTGCCCAGTAGCACCGGTCTCGTCGATCGTGGTCGTTGTTCGACCAGAGTGATTCGAGTTCGCCGTAGCTGATTGGTCGGGCCTGGCGTTCAGCGGCAGTGGTGCGCCGGTTCTTGCGGATCTTGATCTTGCTGGCTGGGTTCTTATCGGTTCGTTCGTATTCGATGCACCAGGCGAAGAAGCTACGGAAGGTCGCCAGGTTCCGGTTGTAGGTCGCAGGTGTTGCGTCGCCGTAGCGGTCTTTGAGGTGCTGGCGGAGTTCGGCTTGGCTGACTTCGTGGACTCGGATGCCTTGTTCGAGGTCATCAGCCAGCGCCATTAGTGTGCGGCGGTAGACGCCTCGAGTCGCGTTCGTGAAGTCCGATGTGGCCAAAAAGGCTTCGGTGGCGAGTTCGATGGGCCCCTCAATGCCGGTGTGGTGGCCGATGCGCAATAGCTGTCCCATGGCTGGACCCTCCAGTTGCCGCAGTAAATACGTGCACTCACCCTAAACCAGGCTCTAGGCGGTTGCAGCGATGTCGCGTAGTCGCCGGGTGGGTTGTGGCAGTAAATGTGCTAGTTACTGCGGCAACTTCCGTCGTTGGGTCCATCGGGTCGGACGAGAATCGGCGTTGGTCCTGAATGGGCTGGATGCCCCTCAGCTGGGCTGTGAAGAAAAGAGGGGTCAGCGTTGATGTTATTGAGCCGTTGAGTATGGGCACCGTTGTGAACACCCAAAGGGCTCCCTAAACAGTCGAACGGGCACCGTCTCAGAAACGCGGTGTGGACATTCCACCCCGGGAACCCGCGTCCTCAATGATCTACAGTTCCCACATGGCGTTCGATGCGATGGCCCCTTACGGAGAGTTGCGAGAAACGACTGTGCGGCTCGCAACCTGGAACACGTGGGCGCGGTACTCGCCTTGGCAGGACAGAGAACGCTTGCTTTTGCGCGAGCTGCGGCGAGTAGACGCCGACATTGTGTGTCTGCAAGAGGCTTGGGTAGTCGATGACGAGAGCCAGGCCGAGCGATTCGGTGCACACCTTGAGATGGAATTCTTCCATCACGGTGATCGGGTCTATGACGACGTAATCAGCGGCCATGCCATTCTCGCAAAGTGGCCAATCACCAAGGTCGCAGACATCGTCTTTGAGACCGAGACACCCGGCAGCGGTGGCGGTGCCGTGATGGCCCGAGTTGATGGCCCCCGGGGCTCGCTAGATGTGGTTTCTCTCATGCTCGAATATCGCATGGATCTGGGCCATATCCGACAGTCTCAACTGGCTGAACTGTGTACGTGGGCGAGAGACAAAGCTGAACGGGCCAACCCGCTGATCATTTGCGGTGACTTCAACGCTGACCCGCAGTCGGACGAGATTCGTCGACTGTCGGGACTAGCGCCGGTGTATGCGCCAAATATGGTGTTTTACGACGCCGTTTCAATGGCAGCGACCGGAGATACAACGACGTACTCGAGTCGCAATCCATTTGCAGCCGTGGGGCTATACCCCGAACGCCAACTCGACCACATCTTCAGTCTGTGGCCGAAGGCTCATGGCGTTGGCCACCCGGTTCACGCCGAGGTTATTGGCTCCGCACCCGTCGACGAGCTGTTCGCTTCTGACCATTTCGGATTGTTCGCGGATCTGCGTTACTAACAAAAAGCGCTCCTCCCAGCGGCGACCGCGAGAGGCTAAAGGTCGAGGCGTCGTTGCATGTTCAATCGCACCTCACCGTACGGAGGGGAATTGTGGATAACGGTAATTATCTCGAAGGATCATCTCCGAGAACTTGTGAACCTATAGAGTTGCCCATATATAGGTTTAGATCTATAGTTGTGGCATGAGCTGGGAGATAGAGGGAACTGATCAATTCGTTGATTGGTACCGAAGTCTGGCCTCCGAGGAGATTGATTCGGTAGACGCAGTGGTTGAGATGTTGGGGGAGGAGGGTCCGAATCTTGGACGGCCTCATGCCGACACGCTCGAAGGTTCACGGTTGCAAAATCTGAAAGAGCTCCGGCCCCCTGGCGCCGGGAAGTTTCTGCGAATCTTGTTTGTGTTTGACCCGCGGCGCCAAGCAATTCTGTTGCTCGGCGGCAACAAAGAAGGTAACTGGAAGAAGTGGTACAAGACCGCAATTCCTGAGGCCGAACAGCTCTACGACGACTATCTCGAAGAACTCGAGGCTGAAGGCCTCATCAAACCACCACAAGCAAATGACTGAAAGGAAGACGACCATGGCAGGACGAACGAAGTGGGCCGACATTCAAGGCGAAGTCAGCGCAGAACGGCGTAAGCGAATCGACGCAATCAAAGCACAAGCTCACGCTGACTCGGTCGCGTTCAACCTCGGCGAGCTGCGTAAGGCACGCGAACTCACCCAAGTCGAACTAGCCGAACGACTCAAGACCGCACAGCCATCGGTGTCGGCAATGGAGAACGCCGGCGACAACCTTGTCTCGACAGTGCGGTCCGTAGTCGAAAGCCTTGGCGGGCAGCTGGAGATGGTGGCGGTATTCGGCGACGAACGAATAGCACTCGAGGTCGCCAACCCAACCTGAGATCCATTACAGAAAATATCGGTTATTCGTAACATGGGTGTGGGCGATGGTTGGGTTAGCGTGGGGGAGTGACCGGCACCCCGTCTCCTACAGACACCGTTGGCGGGTTTGATCAGCGACTCACCCAAGCCCTGACCATCATCGATAACGCTCTGCCTGCTGCGACCGATCGTGAACGCTTTGGCGAGTACGCGGAACTCGCCGATCATGTCATTGCTATTGCCCATCACCTTGAAGCAGTAGACCCCGACGAGGCAGTCCGACTGCTCACTTCATGCGGTACCAACCAAGACCAACGCGCCGCCTACACCGGCGCACTCACCACCCTCCAAGCCGCCCACCGCATCCAACAAAGCGTCGCAAACGGCGACAACACACCGGAACTGGCCGAAATCCTCACCCTCACCGGCATCATCCAACGACAGTTGGGGCGGTTTGAGGAGGCTGAGGGCACCCAGGCCCGCGCCCTGACCATCAAAGAGGCTGTCTACGGTCCCGACCACCCCGAAGTCGCAGTCACGCTGGGCAATCTTGGCATCGTCCAACAGCGGTTGGGGCGGCTGGCGGAGGCTGAGGGCACCCAGGCCCGCGCCCTGACCATCAAAGAGGCTGTCTACGGTCCCGACCACCCCGAAGTCGCAGTCACGCTGGGCAATCTTGGCATCGTCCAAGGGGGGTAACCGGAATACGCCCCAAACCGGCCATTCAGTTCGCAAAGCGCCAAATCAAGCCGATCTCGGGTCCACCAGATCACCCAACTCGTCGAATACATCAAGGCAACGTCGACAGCGCCTTCACCGAACCGGCCAACGAATTCCTGATCCAAGTCTGACAGTACGAAAAAGCGATCGCGATCCTCATCCGAAATTGCGTCAGGAAACGCGTCAAGGGCCGCACGCTGCTTCAAAGAAAAGAGTTCGAGTCGGCACGAGAACACCCCACCCCGAAGCTAGCGACCATCCAAGCGCAGCGCCGGGGGCAACCCCACCGCCGTTTCTGCTCCGTTGCTAGCGCTACCCCTGTAGGAACGAAACCCAACAACCGAAGCGCCCCAAGCTGAAGCCCACCCGCGAGACGAGCCGCCGGTCCATATCGGCGCTCCACAACTTCTCGACGTTCGTGCTCGCCCAGCCAGAAGCAACGTCGAAGGACATCGATCTCCGGTGGAAACCGGTCCAAGGCTTCACGATCACTCTGAGTAAGAAACCCACCCCGTTGCATCCTGTGCACCTCCGCATTTGGTGGAGATACCAACAAGGTATCTCTCTAACACGTAACCTAGCCCCATGGAGCCACGTCGTCTTTCGAACTGTGCAGCAAGTCGAAGCGCGTTGAATATCTCTACTAACGACCAGAGTTTCACCTGATGCCGACAACAGAGATCACGCTCGGCGCAGCCTTGGAAGCGTTCTTTGCCGACAAGGACCTAGCCCGCAACAGCCTCCGCACCTACCACCAGACGCTCGATGCACTGGTCGAGGATCACTGCCCGGAGCTGGTGTTGGTGAAGCTCACCCCAGCCAAGGTCCGAAAAACACTGGAAAAGCGGTGGGGTGACGCGGCACCGTCGACGTGGAACTCGCGTATGACAGCGCTGCAATCCTTCGTGCGCTACTGCGATCGCAATGAGTGGATCAAACGCCACCCGCTCAAAGGCATCAAACGCAAACGCGAACCACGAGACGAGACCAAGGCCATCGCCTACGAAGACATCGACACGATCTTGTCCGATCCCGGTGTCGGTTTGCGCGAGAAGCTGCTGTGGCGGATGCTCTACGAGACCGCCGCTCGAACCAACGAGCTATTGGCACTCAACATCGAGGATCTCGACGTCGGCCGCAAACGGGCAGTGGTGATCGGCAAGGGTGGACACCGAGAAGTCGTTGTGTGGGCATCAGGGACAGCCCGATTGTTGCCGCGATATCTGAATGGTCGCAAGCGAGGGCCAGTGTTCGTCACGAGCCGAAAACCAAACGTCGTTCCTGCTGACTCGGATTTGTGCCCTGATACGGGACTGGGGCGTCTCTCGTACCAGCAAGCCTGGAAACAATTCAGCCAAGCCAGCAAGGGATCCACGCTGCATCAGCTTCGCCACTCCGCGCTCACGCACCTTGGTGAAGAAGGAGTCTCGGCGATCTTGCTCCAGGCTAAGAGCCGCCATAGCGACCCACGAACGCTTGCGCGGTACGTCAAGCCTGGGGTTGAGGCCGTAGCGGCCCTCACCGCCGAGTTCGACCGCGGCCGACGGTTTCGGCAATGAATGGGAGTGATCAGGCGCTTGGACACGTCTATCAAGATCCTGACGCTCCGCGCCGATTCAGTGCCTTCATTCGGCGTGCGCTTGTGGTGCTGGGCATGGTTGCGACCCTTGGGCCCGTCGTGGTCATTGTGGTCGCCGATCGGAACGCTGATGAGTTGTCTACTGAGTTGGCTCGCAGCTCTGAGCAGGATGATCTGGCCTTTACTGCGGTTCTGGCGTTGGCTCCGTCGTCGGCGGTGCAGGATTTGGTGGTAGCTGCTGGTCTTGAGGCTGCAGTTGTCTCTGAAGATGGTGGCACGCAGTGGTTGTTACCTGAGAGCGCGGTGATGGGTGAAGGGTTTGACGCTTGGCGGGGTGACATCGTTCGCAGGGCACAGAATCTGGATGGTCGCACGTTTCGCACGGTTGATCCGCTAGGTGGATCCTGGCAGCACAGCGTCGTTGTCACTCAAAACAATCGCTTATTGGTCACAGGCCGACCCGTGCCGGCTCCGGTCACGGACCTTGATCACGCGAGTTTGTTGTTGGGCTTGGCTGTGTTAAACGTTGTGCTGCTTGGCGGGTTCGGGGTGGTTTTGTATCGGCGGGTTATTCGTCCTTCCCAGACCTTGCTGGACGCTGGAGAAGACATCCGAGTTCGTGGCGAGATCCGTGGTGGGGTCAAATCGAAGCTCGACGCGTTTGCTTCTGCTCCGATCGAGTTGGCGCGTTTGGGGTCGGTTCTTTGTGAGATAGAGGCCGAGTCTCAGCGCGGCTTTCATCAGATTGAAGCTCTACTGAGATCGGCTAGTGCGCTTGGAGGATCGCTTGATGAGCGGACCGTTCTCGACACAGCGCTCGAACATCTTCAAGGCTTGCTTGGGATCGAACGATCAGCGATCTTGCGTCACGATCCGCACACAAACACGTTTGAGGTGCTCGCTATGCGCGGCCATAGCGAGGCGTGGATTGAGGAAATCAGTGATACTCCCGGCCATGAGTCCCAGGCTTCGTTATTGGCGATTCGTGATGGGCGCCCCAATCAGATTATTGATACCGAAGCATCGTTTGTTGTTGCCAGTGTGCGAAGGCGGGCTCGGCGATATGGCTACCGCAGCATCTTGGCGGTTCCCTTGACTGGTGGTCTTGAGCGAAGGACGACGTTGGTGTTGCAGTCGGATGAACCTAGATCATATTCCTTCGATGAGATTGAGCTTTCGAAGTCGTTTGGGTCTATGGCGAGCGCAGCGCTTCGTAATGCTGAGTTGTTTGCGCATACTGATGAACGACTTCGGGTGCAGACGTCTCGACTTGAGGCGATCGTTGAGAGTGTGGAGCATGGTCTGTTGATTGAGGGCGCTGACGGGAGGGTTTTGTACGCGAACGCGTTGATGCGATTGTTGTTGCGGTCACGGCGGGAGTCCGTTGAGTCGATGTTGGTGGATGACTTCTTGGATGAGGTTCTGCATTCGGGAGGGCTGGGGGATGCGGAACGTCTTGAGCTTGATGGACTTAGCACGGCTGATGACGGTTGGGTTGATCTTGAATTGCAAGTCCGTCCAGCAGAAGCCACGCAGGTTTTTCGGGTACGCAAGTTCGTAGTACGAGATACGAGCGGTCGCGAGATCGGTCGTGGCTCGACCTGGAACGATGTCACGCGTGATCGTGAGCTGGAGCGAATGAAGTCAGGTTTGCTGGCAGCAGTGTCACATGAGTTCAGAACGCCGCTTGCGCTGATCAAGGGCTACGCGACGACCCTGCTTGCCCAAGATGTGGCCTGGAGCAATGCTGATCGCACCGAGTTCTTGATGATGGTCAGCAGTGAAGCCGACCGGCTTACCGAGTTGGTCCGACGCATTCTTGATATGCGCCGCATCGATGCTGGAATGGTGGCGTTGCAGCTGATGTCGGTGGATTTTGATGTTGTCGTAGAGTCGATGCTTGATGGGTTGGCTCATCACCATGACCGCATCGAGGTCCAAGAGTTTGAGCGAGTGGCCGTGGACATCGACGCCGCCAGGATCACGACGGTGTTGAGGAATCTGGTGGAGAACGCCTGCAAGTATTCTGATGCCCCAGCGCCCGTCGAGGTTCGCGTCGAACAGACCGAAGACTTTCTGCATGTCAGCGTTCGCGACTACGGCCGTGGTGTGTCGCCTGCGTTTCGAGAACGAATTTTCGATACGTTTGTGCGTGGTGAGGCTGGCCAAGAAACTGAACATGAAGGAATTGGGCTTGGCTTGGCCATCAGTAAGGGATTCGTTGAGGCGCACAACGGCACAGTCTGGCTCCGAGACCCAGCCGTTGGTCCTGGGAGCGTTTTCGGCTTCAGTTTGCCGACGGCGCGCAGCTTGGTCACAAGCGACTGAGCTGGCGTGACCAAGATCCTCGTTGTTGATGACGACGCTCCAATGCGCGAATTTTTGCGGCGCAATCTTGAGGCCCGCGAATTCGTGGTTACCCAGGCCAGCAATGGTCTTGAAGCGCTTGCCATGGCTCATCATGAGGTATTCGACTTGGTGATTCTCGACATCATGATGCCTCATCTTGACGGATATGAAACCTGCAAGAAGTTGCGCTCTTTCAGCGCGGTGCCGGTCATCGCTCTCACCGCAATGGGCGACGAGCGCGACATCGTCCACGCGCTTGATTGCGGTGCAGATGATTGCCTAACAAAGCCGTTTGGGGTTGAGGAACTGCTGGCTCGTCTGCGGTCAGTACTTCGTCGAGCCACGGTGTTTGATGTTGTGGACCGCAGCGAACAGGTAGTCGTTCGCGACTTACGCGTCGACGTAGCGGGAAATCGAGCATGGATGGGAGACGAGCCGCTTGACCTCACCCGCACCGAATTTACTGTGCTTCGAACGTATGCAGAGAACGTGAACAAGACTGTTCCTCACCAACACGTCCTGGGTGCGGTTTGGGGCGATGGTTATGAGACTGAAACGCACTATGTGCGGATCTATGTCAGCCGGCTCCGCTCCAAAATCGAGCGTCCAGGTGAGGAACCGTATTTTTCGACTGAGCATGGTCTGGGCTACCGGCTTGGCGACTAGATGGCCGCGTATGTTGGCAATATACGAAACGTTTACGACCAAGGGTCACTTGTTTAGAGACTTGCAGCGCGTGCTACCCGTACGTTGACGGTCCAGCGTCGTTTCGATGACGACGCACATATGAGGGGAACTCGTTATGACAAGGGGAATGCGCACTTTTCTTGCGCTCTTTACGATCTTTGGGCTGGTTGCAACTGCCTGTGGAAGCGATGGCGTTGCTGATGTCGTCGAATCTGCTGGCGACGCAGTTGCCGATGTCGCAGAAGACGCTGTCGATGCGGTAGAAGACACTGCCGATAACACGATGGCCGACGAAGAGCCCGACGACACCGGTGCTGAAGCTACCGAAGCTTCAACCGATGAGATCGTGGGCACGATCAAGATCGGCGCGGCTTTGAGCGAGTCCGGCAAGTTTGCGGTCGAGGGCAAAGATTCACGCCAGGGTTATGACACGTGGGCCCGCTGGGTCAACGAAGAATATGGGGGCATCCAGCTGCCCGATGGCCGCTACGAAGTAGAGATCATCTACTACGACGATGAATCAGACGCTGATACCGCAGCGAACCTAGTGCAGAAGCTCATTGATGATGACGGCGTGAACTTTATGCTCGGCCCATACAGCTCTGGTCTGACTACTGGTGCATCTGCAATTTCTGAAGCGGCCGGCGTCATCATGGTTGAAGGTAACGGAACCTCAGACTCGATGTTCGAACGAGGATTCGAGAACTTGTTCCTCGTCGCAACGGTCGCCTCTGACTACACCAAGTCAGGCATCGAAGCGTTTGCTGCCGAAGGCGCAACAACCGCTGTGGTTGCCTACGAGGACACGTCTTTTCCAACTGCGGTTGCGAATGGTGCCATTGCGCACCTTGAGGCAGCGGGAATTGAAGTTCTCGCGGTTGAGACCTACCCCAAGGACCCAACTGATCTCACGCCGATCATTTCCAAGTTCCGTGAGCTTGATCCAGACATCTTCATTGGCGGCGGCCACTACATCGACGCCGTGTTGTTCTTGAACGCAGCCGAAGACGTCGGCTTTGCACCTGATGGAATGCTCATCACGGTTGGCCCATCGAATCCAAAGCTCACCGACGAACTCGGCGACGCAGTAAACGGTGTCGTTGGACCAACACAATGGGAAGCAACCATGGCCTATGAAGGCCAATGGCTAGGATCCGCTGCAGACTTCGCTGCTCGCTATGAGAGCTACTGGGGCGAAGAGCCGGTGTACCAAGCAGCATCAGCTGCAGCTTCTGGCCTCGCGTTGCAGATCGCAATTGAGCAGGCAGGAACGACCGATACTGATGCGGTCCGCGCTGCTCTTCGCAGCATGGACGTCGAAACGTTCTACGGCCCGCTCGGCTTTGACGAGCGCGGCGTCAACGTGGGCAAGCCGATGGGAACCGTGCAGGTGCAGGATGGCGTGATCAACGTGATTGCGCCGTCAGCAGCAGCGATCGCTGACTTCAGCTACCCACGCGACAACTAAAGCCGTCGGCATGTCAGCAAGACCCTCGTTCTGCTGACGTGCGTTGACAAGGGGTTCGGGACTTTGCGGGCCCGAGCCCCTCGATACCCGCGACTGCTAGACCATTAACTGTCACGCCCTTTTTCATCACTGAAAGAACGTTCTGTCTCTATGTCCACATTTCTACAAGCGCTTGTCAACGGCATAAGTACGGGCGGAATGCTCACGTTGATGGTCCTTGGCTTCTCCATCATCTGGGGCGTTATGGGTGTGATCAACTTCGCCCACGGCGAGTTCATCATGGTCGGCGCCTATATGGCCTGGTATGCGAACAAGGAGTGGGATATCGAGCCGTTGGTGAGCGCGATCCCCATCTTCTTCATTATGTTCATCGTCGGCTTCATACTGCAAAAGGTGCTGGTCAACAGGGTGATCAACCGGCCACACCTCGTCTCGCTACTCGTCATGTTCTCGGTATCAATCGTGATAGCGAACGCCGTCAAACTCATCTTCGACGCCGACTTCCGTCGCGTGCAAAGCGACATACAACGAGGGTTCTGGGAAGTCGGCGGCGGCGTCACCGTGCCCCGCAAAGGCACCGTGGTACTCATCGTTGCGCTCATCGTGCTGGTGGCCCTGCAAACTTTCTTGACCAAGAGCCGGCTCGGCAAAAGTATTCGAGCCGCCGCACAAAACCGAGAAGCAGCCCAAATTGTTGGCATCGACATCAAGTGGGTCTACGCATTCACGTTCGCCTTGTGCATCGGGCTCACCGCAGTGGCTGGAGCGTTGACGAGCCCCATCATCCCAATCTTCCCGTTCATGGGCGCCCCGTGGACACTTCGGGCCTTCGTGATTACCGCCCTTTCCGGCCTGGGATCAGTCAAAGGCGCGTTTGGAGGAGCGATGGCGCTCGGTCTTATCGAGAGCCTCGTCGCCACGTACACCCCGGGCGGCATTGGGTCCAACATGGGTGTCATCGTTGCCTTCGGCCTACTGGTCGTCACGTTGGTGACCCGACCGCAGGGCCTCTTCGGTGGCTTGCGTCCAATCGATGCGACGAAGGGCTGAGATCATGAAGAACCTCCTAACCAGGTCAACCCTCAATAGGGTCGCGGGTGCCACCGGTGCGATCGTCGTGGTCTACCTGTTCGTTCTTCCGCTACGCGAGAGCACGACGAACTCGACCCTATTCACACTTACCTTGATGCTCACATCTGTGGCGCTGTCCATTAACTGGAACCTTACGGGCGGCTTCACAGGTTATGTCGACTTCGGGCACGCGGTCTGGTTCGGGATCGGCGCCTATGTCACCGCCATCTTGATGTCGGAGCAATCAAGCTTGCTTCCCCAACAATGGCCGCTGGTGCTGTCGATCATCATCGGGGCACTCGTGGCTGCACTAGTCGCCAACCTGGTTGGCCGGATGACGTTGAGACTCTCGGGACCGTACTTCTCTATCGCGATGCTGGGATTCTTCGTCTTCATGCGAGAGGTTGTACGAGTGTCACGACCACTCACGAACGGCGGAGTCGGGCTGACAATTGAACCCACGAT
>Ga0209828_1003751_pt1 | contig 11364 bp, 6 predicted proteins | sample MaitaG_FD_187429 | JGI IMG/M metagenome (GOLD analysis project Ga0209828, IMG submission 187429) | Marine algal microbial communities from Maine, USA - Maine_Asex2 metaG (SPAdes) (version 2) | ecosystem: Host-associated > Algae > Red algae > Unclassified | place: Maine, USA | collected 2015-01-05
AAAGGATAGGGGCTTTTATCATTATCAATAAAGAGCTATTCCAAAACTTTAATGATCATAGCTTATTTAAGAAGCTTTCTTTTGAGCTTTGATTCGATCATCACGCTCTAAGCCTTTTAATAGTTTGTTTTCCAATTCCTCCAATTTACTATCAATCTCTTTTAAGAATGGATCGCCTTTTTCAAAATTATCTACCAATCCGCTTATTTTTTCTAAACGATTGGTCATTTCTTTTAATTTAGCCATAAACTTAATTTTAACTCAATATACAAAATTATTTGCTCATTAGTTCAGCAATCTTTTCTCGTAACTCCTTAATCTTATTGATATTCGTCCAAATTGCTAAACGGTCGATATCTGTCAAAACTCCTGATTTAGCGAGTAATTCACCTAATTGCATTTCATAAAATGCAATATCCTGTAAATAATCATTGATTAATTCTTCTCTAGTCATATTACAAAAATAATCACTTTGCTGAATTGTTAGCATAAAAGCTAGTGTCTTAATTAATATTCTTTCAGCATGTCTTCTACTCTATCGTCACCTTATAACTCCGTTGCTTCCCATCCACATTAAACACCACAAAATACAAACCAGGAGTCAGGTCTTTTTCTTCCAATGATAAATGCGCCTTTTGTTGTCCCAAACTATCCCTTGGCGCAAAAGTGGCTACCTTTTGACCCAATACAGAATGGAGACTTATATCCACCTTTTTTCGCTCCTCCATTTGATATTCTACTATCAAATTATCTTTAGCAGGATTTGGATAAATTCGTACCGACAAATTCAAATCCAAGTCATCAATACCAACGCTTTTATCTGCAAAAACAGCTGTCAAAGTATCCGAAGCGGCTAGGCGAATGCTAGTAGTAGGATTTTTAGAGTCTGCTATAAAGTTGCCCGCTTTGCTTTCCCAATGACTAAACGTATAGCCATCTTCTGCATTGACTATTTTTACAAGATGTTCCATGCCGCCAAAATAACTGGCACTCCACGGAAGATTTTCTATGGTCAAAGTATTGAATTCTATCGCTGCCATATTTGGTGGGTCAGTCGTTACTACCAAGTCATGTGCCCCCTCTAAATCATCGTAGCAACTAAGCATCCCTTCTTGTAAGAAATTACAGCGATCATCAATAAAGGTGCGCAGTCTGTCTAGGTTTTGTTCCCACTCTTCCATACTACCACCCCATCTTTCGATTTGTCTAGGCATTTCAGGCTTTAATAAATCCACCATACCCTCTAAGGTCGTATTCATATTTTCACAAGAAAATACCGTATTCATTAAATCTGCTTGGCGAGAATAATATAATTGCTTGAAGGTTGGACTTTCTGCGATTAGCTTTAAGAAGATTTTTTCGTGCATACCCAAATCTTGTCGAGTCTTATAGTCTATCGGCTGTCCCGCAGCTAATTGGTCATAGTAAGCTTGACAGTGTGGGTCCCAATCTTGAGAACAACATTGCCGATCTAATTGAGTGACCGTATGATAAATCGTATCTGTAGCGGCAAATACTTTGTGGCCTTCTGTGAAGGTTTTACAAAGCCCCGGCGGTGGCGGCGGATTAACTTTTGCCAATTCATTATACAGTTCCTGACAAGGCGTATCCCAAGCCGAATCGCAACAAGCAGGGATTTGTTCGACCACTCGTGCAAACAAAGTATCATCCATCGGATAAGGGAAAGAAGGCAATAACATGGATGGACAAATCTTTTGATCTACTTCAAAGTGCGTATCATAAAAAGTAACCAGTAAATTAGCTATACTATCTATATCACAAGGCTTCGCATCCGCCTTTCTATTTGGAATACCTGTGTAGTTGAGGTAATAATCAAAAGTAGCATCCATATCCCAAAGGATATACCCCCACTTTTTATGCCCACCTTTAGGGTCTAAACCTCGCCACCAGCCTGTATTATAATTCAGCCAATCTGCAGCAACACTATTCGTATTCATAATAAAGAAATCAATCAAGCTCAACATATCAATATTATCCGTAGCAAAATCATAATTCTGCTTATCGCCCATATCATTCTCCAAAATAAAATCTCGAATATTCCCCCAATCTATATACGCTTGCATGCCCCCATATTCTGCCTCCGTATCAGACCAAGTTGTTAAATATTGAATATTAAATTTGTCTTGCTTAAAATACGCATCCGTATAATCATGATCGGCAGGTCGCTCTCTCAAACCATATAAGCCCCAGTATTGTCCATTAAAAAATACAATGACTCGTTCCACCGCCCTTACGTCCAAGTGCATGCCACCCTCTTGTGCTAATACATGCACATATTCATCTCTAAGGTGGGTAGAACCTTCGTGATCTGGCCCTTCAATGGCCGGATAATTATCATCTCCAGAAGACCGAAACATAAATCGTTGATAATCATCCCTATCAGAATAAGAGAATAGTTTAGTCAAGACACCTTTAGAATAGCCCATTTCATCCCTACTAATCCAGTCAATACTACGGTGGTTTAATTTCCAAGAATCTTGTCCATGACTATTTAACTCTCCATAAGAAGTCGCCTGTCTTTTTCCATCCTTATCAAAATATTCTAAAGAACCTACGGGGCGAAGGGATTTAGTACCTGTTGCTAATTCTAGCATCTGCTCGGCACTTACAGAAAAAACAGGTAAAGAGAAATCTTCTCCTATAAAGAAAGTATGAAAAGTCATTTTACCCGGTATAATATTCTTGTCTTTACTAAAAACCTTTGCTTTAACAACGGTCGTTTTAGAAATAAGAATAGGCTGCGTATATAAAGGAGACGTTTCGGTAGGTTCCGTACTATCTAAAGTATAACGTATCTCTGCATTGGTTTCTTCCGTACCAATACTAATATTCATTGCACTACCATAAAAGCCCGCTTCTTGATGAATAACGGGTGCCTTCGTATATCTATCAAATTTAGGATAAACGAAGTTCGCTACCTTAGGGCTAGGTAGCGTACAGACTCTCCATACGCCGTCCCCATCTGTTTCGCGTGCGGTAGAATGCGCCAATAAGGCAATCGCTACATCCACCTTATCCGCAGTCGTACCGTCAGGTTTTGTCAAGACCAAGTCTTCGTTTCCTTTCGTTTGTGCTATTTTGAAATTGGTATGGATATAATCGCCGTCCACCATATCTCTTCCAGAACAAAAGAACAATAGAAAACCTTTGGCAGGAATAATGGTATTAGCAGGAATTTTCCACTTCTTTGGTTTACTTTTTTTATCAGATAAATACCAGCCACCTAAGTCTACATCTTCCGAACTTTCATTATATAATTCCACCCAATCTTCATATTTATTGAAATTGTCAGGTAATTGAATCAAATTAGAAGCAGAGTATTCATTAATAAATACTTGTGCAACAATGCTATACTGTAAAATAAAAGTAAATAGGGCAAATAAAAAGTACTTAATTTTCATCTTAAAAGTTAATACATGTTTGCTACTCCCTAAAAGGAATTACAAGTAGTTTAAGTTGCGGACAACTTAAATTAGTTAATAAATCGGGTTGAAAATAAATTAACGGTTTTTAGGAAAATAGATTCGATGTCGCCTATTTCTCACTTCCCAACAAACCAATCAATTTGCAGGTACTTACTTGTTAATAAAAATCAAAATGAAAACCCATTGAATGTCCTCTGGTTTTCCTTTTTATTAATCTACTTAAGGAACGTAAGACTTGCAAATAGTATTTGCTTTTGTAAGAAATATATATTCGTAGCGGTACTATCTAAATTGAATAAGATAGCAATTTTTTTATGGAGTCTTTTTGTAAATAGGTTTTTAATCTAGTAGAACAAAGTGTAGTCAATATACCTGCTATAAATGTGAATTCCAATATAGGGGATACGTTGAAAGTATCCCTACATTTAGCCTTACATTTGTACCACTACCAAACATTAGACTTGTTCACCAATAAGAAACACGTATATGAAAACATCTTTTTCCTTCTAAGAAACTATTCTTTTAAGTCCGTAGCGTAGGCTATGCACTGAAAAAAACAATTTCTTACAAGAAAAAAATATGAATTTCATATACATCTTTCTTATTGATGAACAAGTCTATTGCAAGGAACATTTAGGTAGATCGGTAATCATTTTTTGTATACGTATGTCTTGCAAGGAAGCCTATAAAAGTCCCTCATAGCTAGGGATTAAGGCATATCAATTGTGGTGGTAGTTCTAAAATAACAGGGCAAAAGTATAAAAAGATTCTTTTTTTGTCAAGCACCATTTTCTTAATTAAGAATTAAGAAGGAAGAATTGAGAAGAAGATATGCTGCCTATTCGCCTTAGAATCAACAGCTATAAAGTCCCTTATTCCTCTATAAATACGTACTTTTTCACCTAGAAGGTTGCGTTAATAGATAGGATTGTTAATTATTTCATAAACCCCTTATAAACGCACCGATAACCACTGCAACACCTCTCGAAGATGACCTCCATCTAATTGATGCGCACCTTCATGCTCTTTGTAAATAAGATTACGAACGCCCGCCTTTTCCAACTTTTGTTTTAAGGCTTGGCCATCGGTAATAGGCAGTACTTTGTCCCTTTTTCCATGACTCACATACACATCTACTTTTGCAATAGCAGCAGCATTTGCCAAACTTTTATCAATGACCACAGGAACTTTTCCACTCAATAAAACGGCCCCTTTAATCTTTTCAGGTGCAGATAAAGCAACCGCTGCACTCATAATTGCCCCTTGACTAAAACCTAACAGAAATACTTTTTTAGGGTCTGCCTCATAATAAGCTACTATTTCATCTATTACTTTTATGAATTGTAGCCGACCTTGATCTTCTTCTTCCGCATCTATCACTACGCCCGTTTCAGAAAAACCAACCTTATACCAGCCAAAAGAATCGGGTTCAAGTTCTATAGGAGAACGCACACTTACGACTAATAAACGAGGGTCAAAGTGTTGAGCTAGTGGTTCATGCAAATTTCGCTCATTCGCTCCAACTCCGTGTAGGATAATTAATAAAGGGGGATTCGTTGATTTAGACGTAGGATGGCGGACCAAGTGTGTTAAAGATACCTTTTTTTTTGCTGTTTTTACTTCTTGAGGTTTCGTGCGTACTTCTGTTGCAGATTGGCAACAAGGAAATAGTAGGCTAATGAAGAGGAAAAATACAACATGTTTCATGAGTTGGGTTTATTTAAATTCTCATTTTAGTGAAACACAAACATTTTCTAACCAAAAAAAGAATATTTTTAATTAAAAACCATCGTAAATACCCCCAAAAGTACTATTTTTATTCCCTATGAAGAAAGAACAAATAGGCTTACTATTATATGCGGAATTAAGAAAAATTGATCAGCATAAAGAATGGACTACCCAGGAAAAAGTAGAAGCGCTCTATCGCTTAATGAGTAAAATATTTGTAGAAGCAACTAGGGAAGAACGGGTTTTATTTACGACCTTATTTTCCCGTATTTCTTATGCTTGTCAACGCTATGATATTCAGAAGCAGACGGTCTTCTTCGTACATAATTTTAGAATAGAAGCACAACAATTGTGGCGCAGCCAAGCACTATCAGAAGAAGTAATTGCTAAAGAATTATATCCTTTGGGCTTGAAAGCGGTTAGTTCGAGTATTGCCGCCTTATTTTTAGCCGACATTCCTAAAGATATTCTAAATATATTACCTCCATCAGGTTTTTATAAATCTCGTCCTGTCGAAATACAAGCTTTCAAGCCTTCCGTTCGAGTAGTGGTTATGGGAGAAGACGAAGAGAAATGTCAACTAATTGCCCAAGAGGAATCTGCTGTTGGGGAAGAAATTCGCATTCAATATAATATTCCTGAAAGAAATGAGAATTTTAATACCACGATTCGTGCCTTGCGAAAATCTTTTGGTTTTCCAACAACTATTAATTTATTAGATGTAGAAATTGACAAAGACGGCATTTATCGCCCCGTAGCATTTGTCATTCAACCAGATTATTTAATAGATGTAACGGCTGTTGCTTCGTGTTTTTTAGAAAGTGGCACTGAACCTTTTTTATATTTATTGAAAAAATTCACCCCATTTACGACGAGTGCCCCTTTGATGATTGGTAACATTGCCAACTTCTTTTTGGATGAATTAATGACCAAACCAGCAAGTAACTTTAAAGAATTATTTCCTGCTGTTTTTCGATTGAATCCTTTGGCTTTTACGATGTTCTCAGATAGAGAAATTAGAGACATTCATGGCAAATCACAATTGCATTATACCACCCTCAAAAACATGGTGCTGCATCAATTTGCCAAACAAGATATTTTAATAGAAGATTGCTATATAGAACCTTCTTTTTATTCTGAAAAATATGGCTTGCAAGGTCGTTTGGATGTTTTTTATAATAACACGAAGGAAGAAAAAGAAGCCGCCATTATAGAATTAAAAAGTGGAAAGATTTATAAACCGAACCGCTATGGCATCAACCATAGCCATTATACACAGACCTTATTATACGATTTATTGATTCGGTCTACTTTTGGTAAAAAAATTAAACCGACTAACTATATCTTGTATTCCGCAGCAGAACAACGACCGCTGCGGTATGCGCCAACGCTGAAATCGCAACAATACGAAGCGATTCAATTGCGCAATCAATTGCTAGCCATTGAGCAAGCTTTAATTAATATGAAAGACGTGGATTTGGTCAACCCTCCCCTACTACGGCATTTAAATCCGGATCGTTTTCCACAACTTTCTGGTTTTACCAAAAAAGATTTGGCCAGTTTTGCTAAAGTTTTTAACGGCCTCACTCCTTTAGAGCGAAAGTATTTCACCTTATTTACCAGCTTTATTGCTAGAGAACATCAAATAGCAAAAACGGGCATACATGGTTCCCATAAAAGAAATGGGCAAGCGTCGATTTGGTTAGATACCTATCGACAAAAAGAAGATAATTTTGACATTATTAGTTGTCTAAAAGTCAAGGAAACTAAATTGCAGGATGCTGACCCTTTTATTTATTTCGCCAAAACAGACAAGACCAATGACTTGGCCAATTTCCGAAGGGGCGACATTGGCTTTTTATATCCTTTGCGAAATATAGAAGATGGTCCATTAAAAGATCAGGTTTTTAAATGTACCATTATTGAAATTACGAATAAGCGGGTAGTCGTTCGATTACGCTCTAAACAATTTAACACCAGCGTTTTTGAAGAAGATATTTTTTGGAATTTGGAGCATGATCTAATGGATAGCGGTTTCGCCAAACTCTATCAAGGTTTAGCGGCTTTTGCAAAAGTATCGCCAAAAAAACGGGCTTTATTACTAGCGCAGAACCCACCCAATATGCCCAAAACAAAAGCCGTAATCGCACCCGCCGAATTAACAGCTGAACAGCAGGCGATCTACAAAAAAATCATTAACTCCAAAGATTATTTCTTATTGTGGGGTCCACCGGGGACGGGCAAGACGAGCATGATGCTCAAACATTTGGTTGCCTATTTATGGAAAAATACCAACCAGAATATTTTATTACTCGCCTACACCAACCGAGCTGTAGATGAAATTTGTGAATCAATAGAAAATATTGACGATAATATCCGAGAAGATTATATTCGTCTAGGTTCTAGGTTTTCTACGAGCGAACAATTTAGAGACCAACTATTGGATCATAAAATGGCCAATATTAAGACCCGTGCGACCTTAAAGGAATTATTATTAAGCCATCGCATTTTTGTAAGCACGGTCAATTCCATTGCTGGCAAAAAAGATTTATTACAAATCAAGCAATTTGATCAAGTGATTATTGATGAAGCTTCTCAATTATTAGAACCTTATTTGGTCGGTTTATTGCCGCATTTTAAGCGTTTTGTTTTGATAGGCGATCATCAGCAATTACCTGCGGTAGTCTTGCAAGAAACAGAAGTCTCTAAGGTGGTAGCCGAAGATTTGAATGCAATTGGTTTAAATAATTTAAGGGATTCTTATTTTGAACGTTTGTATAAACAATGTATCAAAAACGGTTGGCATTGGGCACATGCCCAATTGAGTCATCAAGGCAGGATGCACCAACATATCATGGATTTCCCTAACCGTTTTTTCTATAATAATAATCTAAAAATCTTACCTCAAAATATTGGCAATGGAGCGCAATTACTAGAATTGGCTTATCAACTTCCGCCCGACCCTACTTTCTTAGAAAGTGAGCTTTGTAGCAAACGGGTTTTATTTATTTCGACCGCTATTGACAACACCAGTATCACACACAAAACGAATCGCCACGAAGCATGGAAAATAGTAGAAATCATGGAAAGTATCACTCGTATCTATGCGGCTAACCAATTAGCGATCACCCCAAAAAGTGTAGGAGTCATTACGCCTTATCGAGCGCAAATTGCGCAGATTCGACAGCATTTAATGTCTGAAAAAGTAGATATTCGACACTTAACGATTGATACAGTAGAACGCTACCAGGGCGGGGCTAGAGATATTATTATTTTGTCGCTTTGCACCAATAGTTTATCTCAACTAGATGCTTTGGTTTCGCTTTCTGAAGAGGGGGTTGACCGCCGCTTGAATGTTGCTTTGACAAGGGCGAGGAAACATTTGATTATTTTGGGGAATGAGGAGGTGTTGAAGATGAATCCTATTTATGGGAAGTTGATTGAGAATGTTTAGAAAAGCCCTTCAACACCTAGCCGATTTCCGTTTCTTCCCAATCCGACCCTTATCCACTATTTTTTGTATATAAGTAGTTGCCAAAGGAACTTTGCAAGCAGTACCGCCCATCTCTACACTTACTTTTCCTATTTTCGTGGCAACCTCTTGTGCCTTTTCCGTTAATGCGGGTATATACGAACCGATGACAATGACAAACCCATTCATCGTATAGCGTACTCGATTAGGAGCATTATGAATGTCTTTTGCTACCCTGTCTAATAATTTGCTATACGCTGGTATATCCAAAACTATATCTTCATTTACGCCTGCAAAATACGCTAAGGTGGACCAGCCTGCTGCCGCAATGCCTTCTTCCTTAGACTCCATCCACGCTTGTCCTAGTTCAAATCCAAAGTCCGTTTCTGCTGCCACCCAAGGGACGGTAAATTCACTTAAATAATACCAATAGGCTTTGGCTACCCAATCTTGCAATTGTGCTTTAGTAATTTGTTTTTCATCTGCCATTAAACCTGCTAAATACATGGCATCCGAATTACCCGTTTCGTACAGGGCTAAAGACAACTCATGATTCTTTTTTGTTTTTTTGAGTACCTTTTTGAGGTCTGCGACTTTTACACCAAAGAACGGTTCTTTTGCTCCATGTTTAAGGAGGGTTTTCTTGGTTTGTGCATCTCCGAATGCTTCGAGTTGTTGTAAAATTTCTGTAGTTGTCATAGTTGTTGGAATTTTAAACCAAGATACTAAATAATCCATAAGAAAAGAAGTCAGAAGTCAGGCCGAAAAATAAATTTTTCTGTCAGAAGAGAAACTTATGATGTGGAACACGATACGTTGAACACGTCATAAGTCTGACATCTGACAATAAAATGGTCTGACATCTGACTTCTTTTCTTGTGACATCTGACTTCTCCCTCTAAAACATTTACCTTTGCTTTTTGTTGACTAGAATCATCTTTAACAAAGCATGAGTGACTTCATAAAACATGAGTGTGGTATCGCACTTATCCGACTGCTGAAACCTATTTCTTACTACCATGAAAAATACGGTACAGCACTATATGGCATCAATAAATTGCGGCTGCTTCTTCAAAAGCAAAGAAATCGAGGGCAAGATGGCGCAGGGATGGCGACCATAAAGCTAGACCCGCAACCGGGGAAAAGATATATTAGCCGAAGAAGAACTGCCTCCAAAAATTATTTAGATGATTTATTCAAAGGGATCTATGACCACTTTAAAGGTTTAAGCCCCGAACAAATCAATGATCCTGTTTGGTTAAAAGACAACAAACCTTATATCGGGGAATTACTATTGGGGCATTTGCGCTATGGCACACATGGCGATAATAGCATCGAAACCTGTCATCCTTTCCTTCGACAAAATAATTGGATTAGCCGAAACTTGGTGCTTGCGGGTAACTTCAACATGACCAATGTGGATGAACTCTTTGACGAGTTGGTACAGTTGGGACAATACCCTAAGCGGAAATCAGACACAGTAACCGTACTGGAAAAGATTGGTCACTTTTTAGATGATGAAGTCCAACGTTTATTTAATTGGCATAAACCAGAAGGTTATTCCAATAAGGAAGTAAATAATTTGATTTTTGACCAATTGGATATTCTTCGATTATTGCGTCGGTCTTGTAAAAAATTTGATGGAGGTTATACCATGATGGGCTTAATTGGTCATGGAGATTCTTTCGTCATTAGAGATCCTGGAGGGATTCGACCTGCCTTTTTTTACCAAGATGATGAGATTGTTGTGGTTGCTTCCGAACGACCTGCTATACAAACAGCTATGAATGTCCACTTTTCTAAAGTCCAAGAACTAGAAAGAGGTCATGCTTTAATAATCAAGAAAAACGGCGCTGTTAGTATAAAACGCTATATTGATAAACTACCTTCCACTCCTTGTTCTTTTGAACGCATTTACTTTTCTAGGGGTACGGATAGAGATATTTATTTAGAGCGAAAAAAATTAGGTGATCAGCTAGCTAAACTGGTGTTAAAAGCGGTCAATCAAGACTTTGAAAACACCGTCTTTTCTTTTGTTCCCAATACTGCGGAGGCCTCTTTTTATGGCTTAGTAGAGGGTTTAGAAAAGTGTTTGAATAAGAAGAAAAAACAAAAAATTATTCAATTAGGGGTAAAATTAACACCCGAAAAACTAACAAAAATATTAGCGCAAAAGCCTAGAGTAGAAAAAACGGTTGTTAAAGATGCGAAATTGCGCACCTTTATTGCAGATGATGCTTCTAGAAATGAGATGGTTTCCCATGTTTATGATGTGACGTATGGAATTATTCAAAACGAAAAAGATACGTTAGTCTTAGTAGATGACTCTATTGTACGAGGTACTACACTAAAAAATAGTATTTTAAATATCGTTTCGAGGTTGCGACCTAAAAAGATAGTGGTGGTCTCTTCTGCCCCTCAAATTCGCTACCCTGATTGCTATGGCATTGATATGTCTAAATTGGGCAACTTTGTAGCTTTTAAAGCTTTGGTCGCTTTATTAAAAGATACTGGGCAAACGCATCTTTTGGAAAAAACGTACAAGAAGTGTAAAAAACAGGAGCATCTACCAAAAGAGAAAATTAAGAATCATTTACAAAAGCTATATGCTTTATTCACTTACGAAGAAGTATCAGATAAAATAGCGGAAATTGTTACCCCAAAAGGAATTAAACCAAAGGTAAAAGTAATCTACCAAACGATAGAAGGGCTGCACAA
>Ga0209828_1003753_pt1 | contig 11354 bp, 13 predicted proteins | sample MaitaG_FD_187429 | JGI IMG/M metagenome (GOLD analysis project Ga0209828, IMG submission 187429) | Marine algal microbial communities from Maine, USA - Maine_Asex2 metaG (SPAdes) (version 2) | ecosystem: Host-associated > Algae > Red algae > Unclassified | place: Maine, USA | collected 2015-01-05
TGGTTTGAGGGCAGGGTTTCGCCGAGGGACGAGGTGAAAGCCGGACTGTTGTTGGTGGGGGGTGGGGGAGGATTGTGGACTTGGTGGTTTGAGGGCAGGGTTTCGCCGAGGGACGAGGTGAAAGCCGGACTACTCCCAGTAAGGGGCGCGAAGTTTGCGTTTGTTGATCTTGCCCATGGTGTTGCGGCCGATCGTGTCGACGACGTCCACCGACCGAGGACACTTGTAGGAGGTCAGCCGGTCCTTGCACCAGGCAATGATGGCAGCTTGATCAGGTGGGTTGTCAAGGTCTGTGGGAATGACGAGTGCCTTGAGGCTCTCGCCCATGTCGGGGTCCGGCACACCAATGCAGGCCACGTCGGCGATCTCGGGGTGGTCGATCAGCACCAGTTCGGCTTCGGCTGGGTAGATGTTGGCGCCGCCCGATACGACCATGTCGCTGAACCGGTCGGTGAGGTATACGAATCCGTCGTCGTCCATGTACGCGATCTCGCCCAACGTGAACACCCCCGGCGCAATGTGGGCCGCGGCGGTCTTTTCGGGGTCATTGGGGTAGACGACGCCGCGTCCGGTTTCGTCCTTGAAGTACAGCCGACCTTCGGTGTTGGCGGGCACTTCGTTGTCGTCGTCGTCGAGGACCATGGCGGTGAACGGTGCTATCGCCCTGCCAACCGAGCCGGGGTGGTCGAGCCATTCCTCGCTGCTGATCGAACAGGTGGTGCCGACTTCGGTTGCGCCGTAGGAGTCGCGGAAGACCGGTCCGAACCACTCGATCATCTGGCGCTTCACATCGATCGGGCACTTGGCGCCGGTGTGGGCGATCAACTTCATCGACGACACGTCGTACTTGGCTCTGACATCCTCTGGCAGCTGCAACATGCGCACGAAGTGAGTGGGCACCATCACGGTGGTTTCCGTTTTGTATTTCTCGATGGCGGCCAAGGTTGCTTCGGCATCGAAGCGTCCTCTGATGACCGACGAGATGCCGGCAGCCAGCAGGCGCATTCCGCTGAGGGGACCGGTGTGGTACATCGGCCCCACAACCAGGTGCGTGCCGAAGGCGGCGAAGGTGGTATTCGTGAGCGCATCTATGTGACCAGCCATGTCGCCACCACCCGCGAACATCGTGGGTGGAAGTTCGGTGCCCTTGGGCAGGCCGGTGGTGCCCGAGGTGTAGAGCAGGTTGGGTAGCGGCAACGTGTCCATGGGCGGATGCTCGGTTGATCCGGCATCGAGCCATTGACGCCAGTCGGTGACACCGGCCGGGTGATCTGCGCCCCACATGATCACGGTTTCCACGCCGGCTTCGGCGGCGGCGTGTTGGGCTCGACTCAAGGTCGACTCATCGCAGAAGATGACCTGCGACTCGCTGTCGCTGACGATGTAGGCGGCTTCGTCGGCGGTCAGGTGGAAGTTCACGGGCACGGTCGAACAACCCGCAAGCAGCCCACCCAGGTGAGCCAGCGCCGTCTCACCTGCGTTCTCGGCGAACACTGCCACGCGACGCTTGGGACCCAAGTCCATCGCCAGCAACAGGTTGGCGCATCGGTTGAGCGTGTCGTTCACCTCGGTCCAGGTCAGATCGCGGTATTGATCGGCCAACGCAACAGCAGATGGGTCGGCGGCGGCGAGTGCCGCAGCGAATTCAGGCATGACGTCAGTCTTACGCAGAAACGATCGGAGTCAGAAACTCGTCACTCAGGTCGGGTGCACCGTGGTAGTGGCGAACGAGTTTGCGGTCGGCAAACTTCCACTCGCCGTCTTCTTTGACATAGGCGTCGTCGTAGTGGGCCAGCAAGATGCCGACGGTGCCATCCTTGCGTCGGAACGACTCCTGGATGTGCCAGCGACCGGTTCCGGTACCGGCCGCATCGTCGAGATCACACGACCCGTTCAGCGTGGTTTGGATGACGGCGTCGAAGCCCTGCATGGCCTTGTGCCAGAACTCGATGATGGCGTCGCGGCCTTTCAACTCGCGTCCCGGCGCCAGCGTCCACTCGGCATTCGACGCCCAGGTGGCACCCCACAGCTCGCCGTCGTAGCGCACGACCGCATCGGAGTAGCGGTGGACCAGGTTTGCGATGTCGGTTCGGCTCATGGGTCCACCATAGGAAGCAGCGGTCGGGCGGCTTTAGTTCGCGATCGGCACTCGTGTGAGCTCGTTGCTGGTTCCGATCAAAATTTCGTCGTCGCCGACTGCGACCCCGTTGCACACCCGGCGGAAGTTCGGATGTCGCTGACTCAAAAGAGATCTGCTCGGAACCATCGGTGGCGCGGACTCTGGCGTCTGGTGATCCAACGAGTCCCAGAAACTGCCAGCCGTTGCGTTCGAACTACACGAGAGCCGAACCCTGTTCGACAACGGTGATCACCCATCCAGCGGGTCCATGGTCGATGCGATAGAGGGCATTGCTGAGTACTGCTCGTCCTTTGAAGTTGTCGGGAAACAGAGCAACGGTCGCGTTCGCATCTGGCGCGAGCATCGTTACCAGCTGGCCGCCTGCGTCGGCGAGCACCAGTGTCTGACCATCAGCCGCCTTCGCAGCGAGAAACCTGGGGTCACCCAACTCGCTGAGCCGGTCAGCGATGGGCACGGGCACGATTGCTGCTAGGTCGGTTTTGCTATCGAGGACGGTGAACGAGTCGCCTTCGGCAACGGGATAGGCGCGCCACGCGCTCCTGTTCCACCTGGGGTCTTCTGGTTCGCGAGTGGATAGTGGGGTAGCGCGGGTGCCGGATCGACTCACTACGACGCGCTGCACAACTTCTGGGCGTTCGAGACCCGGTGGTGAGAACGTCGTGCCTCCACAGAGCAGCACGCTCAGAGCCTCTTGCTCTACCACGAGCCCACACACGGATTCTGCCGGTCCGGCAACCAGCTCGTCGTCGATTTCCTTGAACTCGGTGGACCGCCCGATGTTCGAGCGAGAGTGCAGCGAGGGCGTTCGCGAGTTCGTGGTCGACGGGTTCGATCTCGGTGATCGGCGACCCGAAGACGATGGGTCGCTCTCGTTCTCGACGTCGCCTGCGAAGCCACGACAGCGCCCAGTTCATAGCGACCCGGTATACCCAACCCGCCGGGTTGTCGAAGTCCGAAACGCGTTTCCAACGTTGTAGCGCTCGGGCCATCGCCTCGTTCAGGGCATCTTCGGCCAACTCCGGGTTGTTGAGCGAGAGCGCCAGCGCTCGACCGAGCGGCTCGGCCTGTTGGCGGTAGAAGTCATCGAATGTCAGAGGCTGGGTCTTGGTTTGTGCATGCGAGGTGATGTCATGCGTCATGCACGAGTTTGCCTCGTCGAGCGCTGAGATCGCAGCCGTGTCCACGTTCTCTCAACGCTCAGCTACCGCACTCGGTTCCGTCTCGAACAAAGAAATCTTGCTTCACCCGTCGGGAAGCGCAATGGCGGTGATGAACGATTCGCCACTGCCGTCGATCGATTGCACGAGTGCCGTGTCATCGCTTGCGATGAAGCGCACGTCGGTCCCGTCGGGAGGTGCGACTTCAGCAGCTGCCCAGTTCAGCCCATCGTCGGAGGACGCGATCCAAGCTCGCCCGTCGGGTTGATACACGTAGGTCGCCCAGCGAGTGGGTGTCGATGCCACAAGCACCGTGGCATCGTTGCTCACTTGCGCGACGATCTGGCGCAATCCGATGCCGGTTGCACCCGATCCACCATTGAAGAACAGGAACGGCTGGCCACTGATGTCTTCGCCTGCCCACAGGACTTGTCCGATCTCGTTGGCCGCAGACATCGGCACCGCAATGGCCGACCCCTGGTCTGCGCCGGGCAGCCATGTCAGGCCATCGGTCGAAGTTGCGAGCTGCAATCGGGTGTCGTTGTAGATGGCGAATGCACCGTTCACGGTCGTGAGCCCGGCGGTTGTTCCGCGATCGAAGGGTGCTGCAGATGGCTGGAATGGCTGGCCGTTGCTGCTGATGAACAGCCGACTCGGTGCTGGCAGTTCTTGGACACCGCCGAAGCTCAGCACGTCGATCTCGGAGTTGCACTGGTCGACCGTCACGGCGTCATCGGTGATGGAGTGCCCGCAGGTGTAGGCCTCGCCCAACGACAGCGCGGGGAAGTCGATCTCGACCTCGGTGCGCAGCAAGACCAAGACCTGGTCGCCTTTAATGGCAAGATCGAGGACCTCGGAGCGGTACTTCAAGCCGACCGGTTGCGGCTCGTCTACATTCAGATCAAGCGTTGTCCACGTCTCGAGATCTTTGGAGATGGCGACCAGCGGACCGAGCCGGTCGGGCGTGTTGGCATGCTCGAGCCAGATGGCGAACCCGTCACCGACCCACTCGAATCGGGTCACGGTCATGTTCGGGGCCAGATCCCACGAGCTGGCAGGTTTCCAGTTGCTCCCGTTGCTGGAGCTCACGGCGATCGTGGCGTCGTCCACCACGTTGGGCGGTCGAATGCCGATGAATCCGTTGGTTCGATCAGCGATGATGAGCGACGGCGCCAAGAACCGTTGCGACGTCGGTCTCGGTTGTTCGAGGTCTATGCGCTCACCCGGAAACACGGGCCGTTGGAATGTAGTGCTGGGTTCGAGTGAGACGTTTTCGCCCGGGAACGAGGGCCGTTCGAATGCGACGCTGACTGCTCCCGGATCTTGGGCTGGCTCTGGCCCGGCCACACGCTGGGCGAGCGCACCAATGAGCAGCAGCGCAACGATGGCGCCCACGGCGATACCGGCTGCTCGGCGTCTCGATGAAGCGTTGCGCTCGATGATGGCTGGCAGATCGACACGAGCGGGTGAAGCCTGCGCTACTTCAGCACGCAGTCGCGCACCTTCTTCTTGATCGCCCACTTGGTCGAAGTGCTGGTTGGCTGTGAGCCCGAGCATGGCCATGGTGGCGGCTGCATTCCAGTCAAAGACGTGGTGGGCGATCGAAACGGCGGTCGAGGTGATGTCGTCGGGTTCGGTGGCCACGTCGCCGCAGTCGGCACTGGCATCTCGGTGTTGGCGGTGATGGCGAATTGCTTCGCCGAACACATGTTGTCGGGCATGCTCGGTGTCGAGCTGCTGCGCCCAGTTTTGGAAGACCGAAAGGGTGCCGGCGGTGAGCGCGGCATCGGCCTGATCGCAAGTCTCGGCTACAAACTGCACGGCGCGAGCCACCAAAGGCAACTGATCGCGAGTGAAATCGTCGAAGCTCAGCGTGGTTTCGGGTTTTGGTTCGACGGTGATGTCGGTGGACATGGGAGACCATTCTCGCGTTTTCGAATGGGAAGGCCGTTGAGCACTGGGCAGTCCTGTGTAGTCATTCGGTAACGGAATGACGCTGGATGTTGCCACGCCATCGATGCTGGGCTCAGACCCAGTTCAGTATCGACGAAGATTTCGGCGCAGCTCGGTGAAGCGTTCGGGTACGCCTGGGCGTTCCAAGGCTTGCGTGCGGAGTTCGGAGAATTTCTTTGGAGCCACTAGATGAGTCCTTCGTACGTGAGTTCGGTCGTTGCCGCTTCCGGTTGTTTGATGGTCAACGTTCAATCGCCAACGATGTACCGTCGCACACGCGAGGTTTCAGGGAAGCAGGCTGAAAGCGTCGACGTGGTTTGGTCGAACCACAGAGAAGTGGCGATGATCGAGCGTGGCGATTGTCTTCTCATTGAGCCGCTCGGCTGTCACAATCACCGAAGCATCGACAGCGCCTAGTGGCAGATCGCCGTACTGGTGAACAAGCTCGGCGATTCGGAGCCAGTCGGCCGCGGCCACTGGCTCGACTCCAAGGTCCCCGCTTGCGAGGTCGCCGAGGAATCGGACCTCGGCATCGTTGCCGAGTCGTGTCCCGATTAGGTAAACGACCTCGGTAATCACGAGCGTCGGAACAACTAGTGGCTCGGGGTAGTCGAGCAGGAGGGCGAGGCTTGCGTCATGGTGACGATCGTCAGCGTCGACATAGGCGTAAAGAGGGCCAGCATCAACTATCAGTGCGATGGTGAAACCTCGCTGGCAAGGATTTCCTCGATGCGCTCAGAGATGTCAGAGCGTCCGCTTCGACCGGCACCTGCTGCCCCGAGTTGGCGCCGCGGGGCGAGGTGAACCTCAATAGCTTCGCGGGTGAGTTCGGAGATCGTCATGCCCCGGCGCTCGGCCTCGTGGCGAAGCTTGGCGTCAACTTCTTCAGGGAGCTTAATCGTCGTTCTGTTCATGATATGCCAGCATACCGTTCGAGCACGATGTCCATCTAGAGTTCGCTACCGAGACGATGACCGATCTTGTGGCCGGTCAGGTGGCCAATCGAATCGACGGTGGGATCGGTAAGGCGACCATCAGGCGTCGGTTGGTTTGCCGTCGTCGACCAACTCCTTGATTTCCGAGGCGGTGCCAGCCACAGGCGACCGCCGCGGCAACTGGACTACCATCTCAACATGCCGGCTCCAGACCAGAAGCTCGACAAGGTGACCGTGATCGACCCACTTCCCGGCATGACCCAGGTGCTTCGCCGAGAGTTCGAAGAACGCAATGTGGCCACAGCTGCCTCGCCATACCCAGGTGAGATCGCTGAATGGCTTCGCACGGATTCGCGGCTGCTGGTCTTGACCCTCGACGATGCGGTTGGGTTTCCCCTGTTCGAGGAGCTTCGCAACGATTCGGTGATCGATCGAGTGCTCGGCCTCTTCGACGAGAGTGATTCGGTACGGGCGTTCAAGGCGTTGGCCGATGGGATCGCCATGATTGCGCTGCGGTCCGACGAGTCAGCCCATATTGTCGATGTGGCGCTGGCAAGCCAGCGGGGCCATGCGCTGTTGTCGACGGAGATGCTCCGGGGTTTGGCTCAGCGGGCTCGCCCCGACGCCAGTCTTCCGGTTACTGGTCCCGAAGTCGATTGGCTTCGTCGGCTCGCAGCTGGAACTACGACCCATCAGCTTGCGAACGAGCTCGGTTACAGCGAGCGAGCCATGTTCCGAATGCTGCACGATCTGTACGGTCGGCTCGGTGTGGCCAACCGACAACAGGCGCTTATGGCAGCGACGCGAGCTGGTCTGCTCGAAGAGTCGCCGTCGCTGCCATGACGGTGGCAATCAGATAGGTGCTGGGCTCAGTTGCATTGTGAGTACTGCAGCCCAGACACATGCGGCCAGGCCCAGCAGGCCAAGCACCGTGGCGACGGTTGCGGCCGTTGACCGAGGCAAGCCATGTGCGGTGCGGTTGCGTCGTACGGAGCTGGCGAGCATGAGCGCAACAATGGATCCCAGGCCTCCTATCCACAGGAGCCCGAAGGCGACTGCGATGATTGCTCGGGTTTCGGTGGGGGTTTTTATCGCACCGGGCTGACGGGCGCCGCGGTGGCTGGTCGCAGCAATGGTGGTGGTGGTCATGGGATTTCCTTCTTGGTTTTTGTTGGGGGGGAGAGAGATCTTGGATGTCCGAACCGAGTTTCGGCTGCGGACAGGGCGTGCTATTCGTAGATCGAGGAGCCTTCGACGGTGCCTTGCAGTACCTGGTCGATTTCTGCGAGGCGGGCGTCGAGCTCGACTTGGAGTGGCTCGGTGCAGGTCAGGTCGGCGAGGGCGATCTGGCGCTCGAGTTGTTGGAGCGACTCGAGGGCGTCGTCGTTGGTGGCCAGGCTGAGTTCGTCGGTCAGGTACACGTAGGTCTCGACGCTGCCTCCGTAGTTGTATCCAGCTTCGGCCATGCACCGGACCCATTTGTCTTCGATCTCGGCGAATGCGGGATCAAGACCACTGGCCGCTGCATCGATGAGCTCTCGGGCGTCGGACGGAAGCGCCTCGACGAAGTCGGTTCGGACCTGGTCGATTGCTCCGTTGGCGCTTGAGGCGCAGTCGAAGTTCTGAAGATCGAACTGTTCCCGCTCGGCCGGGGTGAGGCCAGACAGGTAGGACGAGAAGTCGTCACCCGAAGCAGCGATCGTTTCTCGCTCGATTGGGTCTGGTTCGATGGAGATTCCGTAGCCGAACTCTTCGCGGAACTCGCGCCTATTGCCCATGTGACGCCGTACTCCTGGGAGGTCGTCTTACTACCGCAACTTGCGGCCGCAGAAGCGACTCCAGTTGTGGGCCAACGTCATCGTGGTTGCAAGGAGCAGAGCGACCAGTGCTGCCGAGATGAGCTTCTTCGTGATGTTTTCCTCATGGGCCGAGGGCCCTCGATGGGCCTCGATCTGGTAACTATCACAGAAGAACTCCGGCCTGTCACTGACGGGCAAAGGCCTCCGGCTGACACCTTTTGGCAGTCGACTGCCAGCGCGATGTCGGTGTGGCCGCGTGGGGTCTGTCCCGGATGTGCCCTACCGGCCGATGTCGAGATCGTGGAGGGGAAGCGCCGAAGTGTCTCGTTGATGGCAACAAGTTCGATTCGTTCGAAGTCGGATGCAACAGCGAGGCAAGGTTTCAACCCCGCAAGCCAATGGCCTCCAGAATCCGACTGGTCCGTTGCTGCTACTCGTAACCGACGACCTGCACGACATGCATGCGAGGCTGAGCAAGGATGGGTCGGTCGTCGCTACGAGCCCATCCGAGTTTGCCGGCGGCCGACGATGTCACTTCCGTAATCCGAGCGGCAAGGTACTTGCCGTGTACGAAGTGGCCAATACCTGACAGCCTGGCGAACGCGCCCGCTACCGGCGGAATTGTTCGGTCAGTCGAGGTCGGCGTCGGGATTGGTTGACCTCGCTCTCGTCGAGCATGGCACCAGGTTCGACCCACTTGCCTTCGAGTTCGGGTTCCAGCGCGGCTCGCACGGCGGCGACGCCGTCCTCGGTCATGTTGGGCCAGCCGAATTCGACGATCTGGGGCTCGCGCTTCGTCCCCGGCACGTCCATGCGGAAGACGGCCTTGCCCACCTTGATCTGACTGTGGCGTCCGAGCAGGCTCGTCTGCATGGAGGTGGCGATCGTGGTGAAGCGTTTGACGTCGTCGCTCACGATCGTGCGGTTGCCCAAGATGACCTTGCCGTTGTTGGCAATCATGACCGGGTTGGCAGCATCGCACAACGACTGATAGCGAACGGTCGTGCGCCAGAACATGCCGATGGCGGACACGATCAGAAACGCACCGATCGCATCCTTCCAGCTGGCGAGAATCACTACCAGAATGACGATGATCGCGGCTGCGGGGTAGAAGCGCTTGCGGAAACGATCGTTTCGCTCGCGGATCTTGTCGTGGTCGATGGTTCGTTCCCAGATCACGCGGTCGGCCATGTCTCAGTATTACTTGGTTTCGACCGGAGTTGGTTTCGCTGCTGATCGAGCGGTGGTGCAGACTGAATAGGAGCCAGACCAAGGGGAAGTCCATGAGCAAGCCCGACATAGTGATCCGAAACGGCAGCGTTATCGATGGCACCGGTGCGTTGGCACGACACGCCGATGTGGCCATAACCGATGGCGTGATCAGCGAGATTGCGGCAGAAGTCGACGGCGTGGGCACACGCGAAATCGACGCTGAAGGTCGCATCGTCACGCCGGGGTTCGTCGACATCCACACCCATCTCGACGCGCAGATCGCCTGGGATCCAATCCAGACATCGAGCTGTTGGCACGGCATCACCAGTGCGGTGCTCGGCAACTGCGGCGTCACGTTTGCTCCGGTAGCACCCGGCGGTGCTGCGGTGTTGGCCGAGATGATGGAGAGCGTCGAGGACATTCCCCAACAAGCGATCCTCGAAGGCATGCCGTGGGACTGGTCCACCTATGGCGAGTATCTGCAGTGGGTCGACCGCACAGACAAAGGCATCAATGTCGGTGGCATGGTCGGCCACTCCGCCGTACGCCTCGCCGCGATGGGTGAGCGCGGCATGGACGAAACCCCGTCTTCTGCCGAGGACATCGGCGCCATGGTCGCCATGGTCGACGAGGCAATGGCTGCCGGCGCACTCGGCTTCTCGACCTCACGAACGTTACTGCACACCGTTCCCGACGGTCGACAGGTGCCGGGAACGTTTGCCGACGAAAACGAACTACTCGCATTCGGTGATGTGCTGGGCGAACACGGCAAGGGGATCTTCGAGGCAGCAGCTCGCCTGGGTGAGCGCGACCGCGAAGAACACCTGCCCAAGACCCGAGCCGAGCTCGCCTGGATGGGCGAGGTGTCGCGGCGTAGCGGGCGACCGGTCAGCTTTGGCCTTGTGTCGAGTGTTCGCCGCCCCGAACTGTTCCGCAAGATCGTGGAATTCACCCACGAAGAGAACGACGCCGGCGCACAAGTGCGTCCACAGACGACCTGCCGCGGCATCGGCGTCATCTACAACCTGCTGAACCGACTGCCGTTTCGTAATGCCACCTGGAAGCGCATCTTCGACATGCCCGCCGACCAGCGGCTGGCTGCGATATCGGATCCCGAACGTCGCGCCGACCTGCTCGCTGCCGATCTGGCGGCACCTGCCGACAAGATGTGGATCTTCCCCGATGGCGACGCCCGCTACGACTGCCGGCCCGAAGACAGCCTGCAAGCCGAAGCCGATCGCGCCGGTGTCTCGCCCGTCGAACTGTTCCTCGACCGTTGCATCGCCAGCGGCGGCTCGCTGAATCTGAACTATCCGATCTTGAACGAGAGCCTGGACTCGGTGCAGGAGATGCTCGACGACCCGATGATCAGCTTGGGTCTGGCCGATGCTGGCGCCCATGTCGGGCAGATCATGGACTCGAGTCAACCCACGTTCTTCCTGACCTACTGGGTGCGCGAGAAGCAGCGCTGGCAGCTCGAAGAGGCCATTCGACGCCTCACGTCGGATACCGCTGATCTGTTCGGCATCACCGGCCGCGGTCGCCTGGTCGAAGGCGCATTCGCCGACGTCAATGTGATCGACTTCGACAATCTGCGTCTACCGCAGCCCGAGTATGTCTTCGATTTCCCCAATGGCGCCGGCCGATACATCCAGCGAGCAAGCGGCTACGACTACACGATCGTGAACGGCCAGGTTTTCATGGACCACGGCGAACACACCGGCGCGTTCGCCGGCACCACCCTGCGTTCGTAGATCGTCGATCGCAGGTCAGGCGAACGTCTCAGCCGCGACCGTGTCTACCCAATCTGAAGCGCCTAGGCAGTATTGCCTAGGCCGATATACGCGACTTCTCGGGCCTCTTCTACGTCTATCGGGCGCAGAGCAGTCAACCGAGGGGCTCCGAGATGCTGGGTAGAGGAACGAAAGACCGACAGCCAGAGGCGCAACGCGCTTCGGGCATTGATTACGTCGTGGGGTCTCGGTGTGAGGATCCCGGGCGTATTGCCGTAGCTGGTGGCGTGTATACGCGGTTGCAGCACGTTGGCTGTCCTGGCACGTGGACGAGCACGTTCGATTCGCAAAGCCTGCAGTGCAGCTGCTTCTGCCACACCGACGACGAGAGCTCTACCGAGTCCTAAGCGACAGGCGCGTCGACC
>Ga0209828_1003754_pt1 | contig 11353 bp, 9 predicted proteins | sample MaitaG_FD_187429 | JGI IMG/M metagenome (GOLD analysis project Ga0209828, IMG submission 187429) | Marine algal microbial communities from Maine, USA - Maine_Asex2 metaG (SPAdes) (version 2) | ecosystem: Host-associated > Algae > Red algae > Unclassified | place: Maine, USA | collected 2015-01-05
GAAATGATGATGCAGACCACGATGCGTGACGTTTGCCCGGTGCCCCACCAGAACGAGATCAGTGGCACGATCGCAAGGATTGGAACCGCCTGGACGATGACCATGTAGGGGAACAAGGCCCGCTCAAACACCTTGGCTTGGCTCATGATCGTCGCCAGCACGAACCCCAGCGCGATTGAGATCGCGAGGCCGATCATTGCGACCCGGGTCGACGACCAGAGGCCAGACAGAATTTCACTGAAATTGCCCCAGTCGAGGAAACCGACTTGGAGTACCTCATGGGGCGCGGACAAGAGGAAGCGACGCTGAGGTTCGAGCAGCACGTACGTAACGAAGTACCAGCCGCCGATGATGAGCGCCCCCATCGCTAGCGGTGGAAGCAATGTTGCCGCGATGCCTTGGCCGCGAGATCGTTCAGCCTGTCGAGTTGCGCCGCTCAAGGCCGCTCCGACGCCACCGCCTGAAAGGTCGGCTGCGGCCGCTTTGGTGGAGGCCTCTGGAGTCATCGTCATCAGTGACCACCTCGCAGTGCCTCAGATACCTCGCCGCTGAGCTTTGCAAAAGCGGGGTCGAACCGCAGCGCCGGGTTACGGGGATAGTCGAACGGCACGTCGAACTCGGCAACGATTCGCCCGGGTCGGTTGGACATCACTAACACCTTGGTCGACATAAACACGGCTTCGGAGATCGAGTGGGTGATGAACAACCCGGCGAACCCTTCGCGCTGAAAGAGCTGCTGGGTTTCTTCATTGAGGTGTTCGCGGGTGATCTCATCGACCGCTCCAAACGGTTCGTCGAACAAAAACACCGGGGGTTTGAGGGTGAGGGTGCGGGCGAGCGACGCGCGCATTTTCATGCCGCCAGACAATGACTTCGGGTAGTGCTTCTCAAAGCCGCCTAAGCCAACCAAATTGATCGCGTCTTGTGCCAGCCGGCGGCGTTCGGCTTTGGGTATGTCGTGCAGCTCTGCGAGCAACTCGACGTTGCCCATGACGGTGCGCCAGTGCAACAGCGTCGCGTCTTGGAATACGTAACCGAGACGATCGCGGTCGACGTCGACGTGCCCCTCTGTTGGATCGAGCAGGCCTGCCGCGATCTTGAGCAACGTAGATTTGCCGCAACCCGATGGGCCAACGATCGTGATGAAGTCGCCGCGATCGACCTGAAACGAAATGTCTTGGAGCGTGTGCGTGCCATCGGGAAACGTCATGGCGATGCCGTTAAAAGCCAACGATGTCGATGTCGCGGCGTTCGAAGAAATGTCGTTCACCAAAAACCCCTCAGCACACTCACGCTTACCCTCCCCGGACCCTAGCTTGCGGTCCACGCTCAAATGGCACGCAAGACATGAGTTAATTGGCACGAAACAGACTTCACCCCAAATGGGTGCAGACTGGACACGGCTGTCAGCTCCAGCCAGACCTACAGTGGCGCCATGCGCACTGGGATCTTTTTGTTTGGCGGCGTCGAGATGGATGACGCTGGTGCCGGGCCTCCGGCCCCGACCGATCGGCGCTACGGCTCAAAAGAGGTGTGGCACGCGACCGAACGAATTCTCGACATGGGGGTCGCGGCCGACAAGCTCGGATTCGACTCGTTCTGGCTCACCGAACATCACTTTCAATACGAGGGATACGAGGTCGTACCCAACGGCCTGCTGCTCGGGTCAATCCTGGCCGAACGCACCGAACGCATTCGGATCGGCATGATGTTCAACATCGTCGGCATGTGGCACCCGCTGCGCATGGCCGAAGACTTCGCGACGCTGCACAACATTTCTGGTGGGCGAGGCATTCTCGGCATCGGTCGCGGCACGGTGCCCCGAGAACAAGAGAATTTCGGGTCTCGCATCGGATCGTTCGACAACCCCGACAAGGTCGACGCCGACGAGTACAACCGCAAGCAGTTCGACGAGGGTGTCCAGGTCATTCGCATGGCACTCGACAATGAGTCGTTCAGCTTTGACGGCGACATCTATCAGTTCCCAGCTCCGGGGATTCCCGACCGGGGCGGTTTTGTCGAAGAGCTCTCACTCGTGCCTCGGCCCCTTTATCCCTATGAGATCTGGCAGGCAATCACCTCACCGCCGACACTCGAGGCGGTACCCGCCAATGGGTGGGGCGGTGTCATGTGGCTCAAGCACCACGTCTTCATGAAACAGTTCTGGGATCGCTTCGGCGAGGTGTACGAAGAGACCCACGGCACCGCGCTTGCGGCGGGCGAGAAGCGCACCCTGGTTCTCAACACGTGCATCGAAGACACCCGCGAAGCTGCGATTGCCTCGGTCCGTGACGGCCACGACGAATACTGGAAGTTCCTTGGCCCGTATGGCTGGAGCAAGGGGTACATGGGTGCTGACGCCAAACCAGCCGAAGCCGGCCTCATTCCAACCCTCGACGAGTCGCTCGATGGCAAGGTCTGGCTGGTCGGAACCGCCGATGACGTTGCCGAACAAATCCAGTGGTACGCCGAGTACCTCGGCGGCATTGAGAACCTGGCGCTGTTCCCAGCCATGCCCGGCGATTCCTACAACAAGGTCGAGGAACAGCTGCACCGATTGTCCGAGGGCGTGCTTCCACACCTGTAGATTCGGGTGTCCAGGGAGCTACCAGGTCTATGAACACCGTCGTGGTGCAGGCGCATCCGCTCGACGAGTCGTTCTCAGTTGCGTTGCTCGACGCTGCAGTCGCTGGCTTGGCGGCGAGAGGCATCGAGCCAGTCGTGGTGCGGCTCAGCGACGGTGCTGCGCTCGACTGCTCGGCACTGGCACATGTGGAACACCTCGTCATGGTCTACCCGACGTGGTGGGGGTCGACGCCCGCAATGTTGCTTGGCCCGCTGGTCGATCTGCTGAGTCCATGGATTGACGGTGACGCTGACCCAGGCACCAGCCCATTGGGTTCGGTCGAGCGGCTGACCATCGTGACCTCGCACGGCAGCTCTCGCTTTGTCAACATGTTGCAGGGCGAACCCGGCCGCCAGTTGTGGCGCCGCACGATTCTCGCCATCTGCGCACGCCGTGCACGTTGTGAGTGGCTGGCGCTCTACAAGATCGACCGGCCCGAGTCTGCTGCCCGTGTCCACTTCCTGGAGCACGTAACCGAACGGCTGTCGGCCTAGTTCAGTCAGCTACCAGCGGGACAGGGCCGATTCGATCTTGGCGAGTGCTTGGTGCTCGTCGCCCTGACGAGGCAGCCGGAGAAAAGTGCGACGACACAGTCGATGACAGTTGAGGCGGACGGTCCACATGATCGTGCGCCGACCCAGATCGCGGGCAGATCGAGTGGCGGCCCCCGAGTGCGGGCTGGTTGTGATCGCAACGAGCCGTCGAACGTGGGTCATCGCTGGGCGGAGCCGATTCTTGGCGTCGAACTGAAACGAAACGCCCTCGACCAGCACCCGTTCGAGCCAGCTCTTGAGCACCGGCGGCACGCCGAACATAACTGTGGGGTAGCAGAACACCAGTGCATCGGCTTGCCTGACCGCAGCAGCCGACGAGCGGGTCACATCGGTAATCAGTGGTGAGCCACTTGGATAGGCCTGGCGTTCGGCGGCGCTCATTGGTTCGGCGAATCCGAGTTTGTGCAGGTGCAACACTTCGACGGTGTTTCCCTTTTGCTCAAGCAACCGAGCAGCGGCCTTTGAAATGTGGGCATCGCTGTCTGACGGGTCATAGCCATCAACAACGAGTACACGCATCACTCGAATATAGGATTGCTAGCCGTGACCCAACGCATGGCGCTGTATCTGCAAGACAAGCACCCGATCTCCTATGAGATCGAAATGGCCAAATACGCCGAGGCGCAGGGCTTCTCCGAGATCTGGCAAGCCGACACTCGTTTGGCCCGCGATTGTGTCGTTGTGATGTCGGCGTTGCTGGCCGAGACCACCACGATGCGGTTCGGAAGCGGGGTGCTTCCGATCTACACCCGGAACCCAGCGGTGATCGCGGCAACCTGGTCCACGATGTGGGAGCTCGCGGGGCTCACCCCTGACGGCCAGAGCCGAGTGATGCTCGGGCTGGGCGCATGGTGGGAGCCAATTGCGAGCCGGGTAGGCGCCGATCGGCGCAAACCGCTCACGGCAATGCGCGAGAACGTCGAGGCGATTCGTGAGCTGTTTACCATGCAAGAGGTCACCTACGAGGGCGAGTTCGTGCACCTCGACCGAGTGCGCCTCGACGTCGCATATGGCGACACTGGTCCGCGCGATATTCCGCTCTACATCGGGGCAACCGGGCCCAAGATGCTTGAGCTGACCGGCGAGATATGCGACGGGGTCGTTCTGAACTACGTGGTGTCGACCGACTACATCCGCGACGCTGTCGACAAGGTTGGTGCCGGAGCCGCCAAGTCAGGCCGCACGATTGAAGAGATCGATCGCCCCGAGCTCTTGGTATGCGCGCTGTCCGACGATGACCCCGAGGCTGCTGTTATGACCGGCAAGTCGCTGGTCGCCTACTACCTCGGCACCGAGCCCCACATCATGGAAGCCTCGGGCGCCGATCCCGAGCTCGTCGAGCGGGTCCAAGAGATCGTTGGCTGGCCCGCAACCGAAGCCGACTATCAGCGAGCCGCCCATCTGATCCCCGACGACCTCGTGAACAACTTGATGGCGGTCGGTACGGCGGATCAATGTCGCGCCAAGGTTGCCGACTACATCGAAGCAGGCATCACGTGCCCGATCTTGTACCCAATCATGGATGACATCAAGCCGGTCATCGATGCGTTCGCCCACTGGGAGCCCTAAGCCAACGTGACCATCGATATATCTGAGCTCGCGGAACGCCCCTCCGGGGGCGTCCTAATCGAGAACGCTGCGGTCGTGACCGTCGATGACGACTTGACATTGCACGATCCGGGGTGGGTGCACGTGGTCGACGATCACATCGAAGAAGTGGGCGGCGGTGAGGCTCCGGTCGAGGTGCGCGAGTCGGCGGGGCGTACGATCGATGGCTCCGGCCAGGCTGTGATGCCGGGCATGGTCAACGGGCACACTCACCTGTTTCAGACGTTCTTTCGGGGTCAGGCCGACGACAAGCCGCTGCTCGAATGGCTGCGTGAGTCGATCTGGCCAGCGGCCGTGCACCTCGATGGCGAGTCTGCGTATCTCGCAGCGATGGTCGGTCTCGTCGAGAACTTGCGTACCGGTGCGACCTCGGTCGTTGATCATCAATACGTGCACGTCGAGGAAGCGATCGACGACGGTGTATGCCGGGCGGCTGACGAATCTGGCGTGCGGTTCCTGCTGGCTCGTGGCTGGGCCGATCGCAACTATCCCGCTGCGATGTGCGAACAGGCCGATGTCGTGGTCGAGCGGGTGCGGCGAGTCCGCGAACGTTGGCATGGCCATGACGATGATCGAATTCGTATTGAGCTGGCGCCACTGATTCCATGGGGCTGCTCGAACGACGCCATGGCGACGACGGTCGCCGAGGCCAGGTCGTTCGGAGCCGGCACCCATATTCACTGCGCCGAGACCAAAGAAGAGGTCGACATGAGTCTCGACGAGCGCGGCATGCGCCATGTCGAGTGGCTCGACGACATCGGTCTGCTCGGGCCCGACTTTCAACTCGCCCATTCGGTATGGCTCGATGACACCGAACTCGATCTGATTGCTAAGGCCGACGCGACCGTGGTGCATTGCCCGGTCAGCAACATGTATTTGGCCTCGGGCGTGCCGCGGATTCTCGACATGCGCGAACGAGGCATAAACGTCGCGCTCGCCAGTGACGGCCCGGGCAGCAACAATCGCCAAGACATGTTCGAGGTGCTCAAGGCAACCGTGCTGCTGCAAAAAGTGCACCACCTGAACGCGATGGCCTTGCAGCCCGAAGACAGCCTGGTCATGGCGTGTCGAGGTGGCTCGCATGCGATTGGTCTGCCCGACTCGATCGGTGTCATCGAGGCTGGCCGCAAGGCCGACCTGGTGATGGTCGACCTCGAGTCGGTGTTCATTGCGCCGGTCCATCGGGTTGTGAGCGCACTCGTCTTCAATGCTGCACCTGCCGACATCACGACCGTCATGGTCGACGGTCGCATAGTGATCGACAACGGTGAGGTCACCTTTGTCGACGAAGCAGAACTGCTCGCCGCTGCCCGCGCGTCGGCAGCAGAGGTCTTCCGTCGCGCCGGAGTATCGAGCCGATTGACCCGTTGAGGTCTTAGCCAGCTCGGCCAGGTTGTACGTTTGGGGGCACCTACCTCGACGGAGACCTCTGTGCCGCTTGTCGCTGCCTATCACCGGCCTACGAGCATTGGCGAAGCACTCGCCCTGCTGGCCGAACCAAATCGTGTACCGCTGGCTGGTGGCACGACGATCAATGCAGATCGTGCCGCATCCGATGTCGAGGTTGTTGATCTGCAGTCGCTTGGTCTCGACAGCATCGGATTCGACGGCGGTCGGGTTCGGATCGGGGCGACGGCGACACTCGACGCAGTCTCGACGGCATCGGCTGTGCCGCCGGCTCTGCAACGAATCGCGAGGGCCGAGGCCCCGTCGACGCTGCGCACCCTGGCAACCGTCGGCGGCGCCATCGCAGCGGCCGACAGTGACAGTGTCTTGGTGGCAGCTCTGCTGGTGCACGACGCCAACGTCGAATTCGCCGGTGGCGCTGAACACCCCCTGCGTCTCGTGCTGCGCCAAGGGGTCTCGCCTGGTGCGGTGATCACGTCGGTCAGCATCGACCCCCGTGGCGATTTGGCCGACGCTGCAACCGGCCGAACACCGGCCGACGTGCCAATCGTCGCTGCAGTAGGGCGACGCGTAGATCGCACGGTCGTTGTCGCACTGACCGGCGTGGCTGCAACCCCTGTGCTGGTAGATCCATCGGCGCCCGCGACAGGTCTCGAACCGCCCGGTGACTTTCGAGGCACCGCCGAGTATCGACGCCAACTCGCCCAAGTGTTGACCGCCAGAGTGATCGAGGCCCTGCGATGAGTTTCAGTTCCCACCTCGACCAGCCCGAGGCATCGGCCGTTCCATCGTTGGTGCCAGTGAGTATCAATCTGAATGGCTCGACGATCTCCGAAGACCTCCAGCCGTCGGAGTCGCTGCGCGAGTGGCTACGTCGCCACGGCATGTTTAGCGTCAAGTTCGGCAGCGATAGTGGTGAGACCGGCGCCGCGGCAGTGCTGCTCGATGGTCGCCTTGTGAGCAGTGACGTTGTGCTGGCAGCTCAGGCCAGTGGGCACTCAGTGACGACGGTCGAGTCCCTCAACACGAGCGCCGACCTGCATCCGATTCAGGTCGCGTTCACCGTGACCGGGGCAATGCAATCGGGGTACTCGGCGGGCGCCATGATCTTGGGCACTTTGGCTCTGCTTAAGAAGAATCCGTCGCCAAGTGATGCTGAGATCCGCGACATGTTGTCGGGCATCCTCGATCGCGAGACTGCCTACGTCAAGGTCGTCGAAGCAGTCCACCGTGCAGCAGCGCTGATGCGCGGCGAAACCGTCGAACCATTTGGGCCTCTCATCGTTGAACCGATGACCGATGGCACGCACGCGGTGCCTCACGATCCGACCAGCCCAGTGCCGCAGGCATCGCAGGCCATACCCCGCCTGATTCCATCGCGCGATGTGCCTGAGATGTCGGTCGTCGGCAAGCCCGAGGTCAAGGTCGACGCAGTAAAACTCGCCAAGGGCAACCCGGCGTTCACCGATGACATCGAGCTGCGCGGCATGCTTTTCGCCAAGTTGCTCACGAGCCCGCATGCCCATGCCCGCATTCTCGATATCGACGACTCCGCCGCTCGCGCAATGCCCGGCGTGGTTGAGATCTTGCACTACAAGAACACGCCCCGCGTCAAGTACGCGTCAGGCGGCCAGAGCTGGCCGAACCCGCACCCGCATGACCAGGTCAGCTTCGACAACAAGGTGCGCCACGTCGGCGATCGGGTTGCGGTGGTCGCGGCCGTGACGGTCGAAGCAGCCGAGGCGGCCCTTGCCCTGATCGATGTCAGCTACGAGGTGCTTCCGGCCATCTTCGATGAGCGCGATGCGATGGCTGATGGGGCACCGGTGATTCACGACGAAGCAGACACGCTCGAGATCTTCGATCGTGACCGCAACATCGTGCACGAGATCACGGCCGAACGAGGCAACGTCGCAGAGGCGCTCGCAAGCGCGCCGCACGTGTTCGAACAGACCTTTCGAGTGCATCAGGTGCAGCAGTGCCCGATCGAGCCTCACATCTCGATTGCGTGGCTCGACGCTGATGAGCGCATGGTGATCCGCACCGCTACCCAGGTGCCATTTCATACGCGTCGCATGGTGGCGCCGTTGCTCGATATGGACATCAAAGACATTCGAGTCATCAAGCCTCGCATCGGCGGTGGCTTCGGCGCCAAGCAAGAGATGCTGATCGAAGACATCGTTGGTCTGCTCGCCAAGGCCACCCGGCAACCAGTGCGTCTCGAACTAACTCGCGAAGAAGAGTTCATGTCGAGCCGCACCCGCCACCCGCAGACCATCACCTACCGAACGGGCGTCGATCACGACGGCACCTTGATCGCCCAAGACATGTACATGATCGGCAACACAGGGCCCTATGGCACCCACGGGTACACCGTGCAGACGGTGAGTGGCCTGCGAGGGCTGACCTCGTACAACGCTGCGAACAAGCGCTTTCACTGCGATGTCGTCTACACCAACATTCCGGTGCCAGGTGCCTATCGCGGGTACGGGGCTCCCCAAGCCGAGTTCGCTCTCGAGGCCCACCTCGAAGACGTCGCCCACGAGATGGGCATCGACCCTGTTGAGTTCAAACGCAAGAACTGGGTCAAGGTCGGAAGCGAGATCGACATTGCCCCCCACCTTGGCGAACGCGCGGTTGTTGACGGCGAACTCGATGAGTACCCGAGGATCATGTCGTCGGGCATCGAAGAGTGCGTGTCACAGGCGCTGCGTGACATCGAGTGGCACCGGCGCGACGACGTGTCATGGCGTGAACCGGCTGATCGGCCGAACATTCGCCGTGGCTTGGGTTTCGCTTTTTGCATGCACGGCACCGCCATCCCGTTCCTCGACATGGGCGGCTGCTCGATCAAGCTGAACGACGACGGCTCGTTCAACATGCTTGTTGGTGCAACTGACCTCGGCACCGGTGCCGACACTGTGCTCGGCCAGATCGCAGCCGAGGTGCTTGGCGTGCCGCTCGACGACATCAAGGTCTATTCAAGTGACACCGATGTGACCCCATTCGACACGGGCGCGTATGCCAGCTCGACGACCTACATCTCGGGCACGGCCGCGATGCAGGCCGCGCAGAACGTGCGCAAGCGACTCAAAGAGAGGGCCGCAATGCTGCTCGAGATCGACCAACCGTGCACGATCGAGTTGCGTGACAAGCGGGCCTATGCGCCCGACGGCCGATCGGTGAGTCTCGAAGAGATTGCGCTCGATTCGCTGCACTGGCAAGAGCAAGAGCAGATCATGGGCACGTCGTCGTATGTGTCACCTGATTGCCCGCCGCCCTTCGCTGCCCAGGTTGCCGAGATCGAAGTTGACATCGAGACCGGCCAGGTCACGGTCACCAAGCTGGTGATGGCCGTCGACTGTGGTGTGGCGATCAACCCGATCACTGCGAGCGGACAGGTTGAGGGTGGCATGTTGCAGGCGCTGGGCTACGCGCATTGCGAAGAGTTCGCCTACGACGACGACGGTCGCATGCTGAACACCACGTTTGGTCCGTACAAGATTTATCGGGCCGACGAGATGCCTGAGATGGTTGTCTACCTCGTGCAGACGATGGAAGACAGCGGTCCCTTTGGCGCCAAAGCAGTGGCCGAGATCCCTAAAGACGGCGTTGCGCCAGCGGTGCGCAATGCGATCTTGAATGCAACAGGGGTTGCCATCAACGATCTGCCGTTTACCCCCGAGCGGGTCTACAACGCGCTGCATGCATGATCAGGTGTTGACCCCGTGGAGCTGATCCTTGGTGACTGGTTAATCGCTGACGCGACGAGCCCGCCGCTCGCAGGGTGGGGCGTCGCGGTTGATGGTGACACCATTGCTGCGACCGGCACGCACGCAGACCTCACAACGGCGTACCCCGACGCGACTCTTCGCGACTGCGCTGGTCACGTCGTGCTGCCGGGGTTCGTGAACGCGCACGTGCATCTCTATGGCACGTTGGCTCATGGCATACCGGCCGCCGACAACCCGCCGACCGATTTCTGGAGCTTCCTGGCCGACTACTGGTGGCCATTGGTCGAAGACGCGCTCGACGTCGAGATGATTCAGGCCGCCACCGACTATGTGTGCGCCGAGATGCTGGCGTCAGGAACCACCAGCTTCTACGACATTCTTGAGGCGCCTAAGGCGTTGCCCGGAGTGCTGCTCGCGCAAAAGGAGATCGTTGCGCGACGGGGTCTGCGAGGTCGGTTGAGTTTCGAGGCGACTGAGCGGGCCGGGCCCGAGATTGCGACGCGTGGCCTGGCCGAGAACGCGGCCCTGATTGACGATTGCGAACGCGGTGACCTGGTCGACGGGTTGATGTGTTGGCACACGGCGTTCACCTGCTCTGGCGATTTCATCACCGAGGCGTTTGGCTTGGCGACTGATCGAGGTGTGCTGAGTCATGCGCATCTCAACGAGGGTGTGCACGAGGGCGAATGGTGCGAACAGAACCTTGGCATGGGCACCGTCGAGTTTTACGACTCGCTCGGTGTGGCAGGGCCCCAACTGCTGGCGAGCCAGTGTGTGCAACTCACCGCTCACGAGCGCTCGCTGCTGGTTGAGCGTGGGGTGCGCATCACGCATATGCCTTTGGCGAACTGTGAGGTAGGCGGCGGCATCGCGCCGATTCCCGAACTGCTCGATAGCGGCGCCACGGTGGGGCTTGGAAGCGACGGATACATCAATGACTTTTATGCAGTGATGCGCGGTGCGTTTCTCGTGCACAAGGCTCGTTTGCAAGACCCCGGGGTCATGCCCGCAGATCGGGTACTGCACATGGCCACTGCCGGGGGAGCGGCAGCGCTCAACCTCGACCGCGTCGGACGACTCGAAGCTGGCTGGGCTGCTGATTTACAAGTCGTCGCAACCGACTTCGCGACGCCGGTAACCGAGCACAACCTCTTCGAACAGTTGGTGCTGTGGCGCAACCACCGTGACGTACGCGACGTGATGGTCGCTGGCGCGTGGCGAGTGCAGAACCATGAGGTGCTCGGCGCTGATATGGCCAAGCTGCGAGCTCAAACGCGAGAGCAAGCAGCTCGGCTGTGGGCCAAACGATGATCCCCGAGCTGGCCGCCGCTATCGATGCCGGCGAACCGGTGGTTCTCGCCACCGTGGTTCGCACAAGCCGTTCGGTGCCCCGACGTTCAGGTTCGAAGATGCTTGTCTTCGCC
>Ga0209828_1003756_pt1 | contig 11350 bp, 9 predicted proteins | sample MaitaG_FD_187429 | JGI IMG/M metagenome (GOLD analysis project Ga0209828, IMG submission 187429) | Marine algal microbial communities from Maine, USA - Maine_Asex2 metaG (SPAdes) (version 2) | ecosystem: Host-associated > Algae > Red algae > Unclassified | place: Maine, USA | collected 2015-01-05
ACCAACGGCGTCGATGCTGACGAGTTCCCTGGCCCGGCGATCCCTGTTGGCGACACGGTCACCTGGACCTACGAAGTCACCAACACCGGTAACACGGCGTTGGCGGCGATCGAGGTCGTTGATGATCAAGGAGTCACGATTGTCTGTGAGACTTCAGTCGCCCCTCTGGGCCATGTGATCCCGCTGTTGCTGCCTGGAGCTTCGGCTACCTGTGAAGCAACGGGTGTGGCCATTGACGGCCAGTACGAGAACAACGTAGATGTCACCGGTACACCGGTTCTTCCCGACCCGGAAACCTGTGACTGCGATCCATTCGATCCCGAAACCTGGCCAACCGACCCAGAGTTCTTCGACCCACCGGTCGACGACGAAGGCAACGAGTTGCCACCAGAAACCGACGACGACCCATCGCACTACTACGGCTCTGACCCATCGATCAACGTAGAAAAGTCCACAAACGGCCAACAGTCAGACGAAGAGCCAGGACAAGGAATCGCCGTTGGCGATGACGTGACCTGGACCTACCTGGTGATCAACGACGGTAATACGGCTTTGGCCAACGTGGCCGTGGCTGATAGCGACGGTGTTGACATCTTGTGTGATGTTGATGGCGATGGCGCCTTCGAAGGCACCAACGTGATTGGTCACCTGAACCCAGGTGACTCCGTGACCTGTCAAGCAACCGGTATTGCGGTTGGTGGGCAGTACGAGAACATCGTTGACGTCACCGGTGATCCGGTTCTGCCGAATCCTGAGACCTGTGACTGTGATCCGTTTGATCCCGATAGCTGGCCAGATGACAGCTCACTGTTTGATCCAGCCGTCGACGACGAAGGCAACGAATTGCCAGCTGAGACCGACGACGATCCGTCGCACTATTTCGGGACCTCAGGCGGCATCGATGTCGAGAAGGCCACCAATGGCGTGGACGCTGACAACTCACCCGGACCAGCACTGGTTCCGGGAGAAGCAGTCACTTGGACCTACGTTGTAACCAACACCAGCCTGAGTGCAATTGCGAACCTGGTCGTCACCGACAACCAGGGCGTGGCCCTTGACTGCGGCGACGGAACCAACGTGATTGCTCTGCTCGGTGTAGGCCTGTCCCAGGAATGCATCGGCACCGGCACTGCGGCCAACGGCCAGTACGTGAACGCAGTCACCGTGGTCGGCGATCCTGTCCTTCCAAATCCGGACTGTGACTGCGATCTCACTGATCCAACCACATGGCCAGAGGACCCAGAGGACTACGAACCACTCATCGACGATGAGACTGGTGAGCCCGCTGACCCCATCACCGACGTTGACCTCTCGCACCACTACGGAGCCGAGCCCGGCATCGACGTGGAGAAGAGCACAAACGATGTCGACGCTGACCTGGCACCTGGCCCAAGTGTTGTACCGGGCGCACCGGTCACCTGGACCTACGTGGTTACCAACACTGGCAATACGACGCTCAGCGACATTGTCGTAACCGACAACCAAGGTGTAGCGGTCGACTGTGGCGATGGGACTCCACTGATCACCCTGCTCACGCCAGGTGCATCGCAAACCTGTACCGGCAATGGTCAAGCTATGCCCGGTCAGTACAGCAACACAGCCGACGTTTCTGGCACACCACTGCTGCCAGATCCAGAGACTTGTGGCTGCGATCCGTTCGATCCAGCAACCTGGCCAACAGACCCCACGCTCTATGTGCCAGCTGTTGACGCATCCGGCGATCCAATTCCGGATCCGAGTGATAGCGACGACTCGCACTACAACGCAACCGACGGCGGTCTCAGTCTTGAGAAGGCGACCGAGTCAATCGATGCCGATGAGGACTTCGGTCCGCTCATGGCAGCAGGCGCAGAAGTCACCTGGACCTATGTGGTGACCAACGAATCAAACTCGGCCATGCTCAACGTTGTCGTCGGCGACGATCAAGGCGTAGTAGTCGAGTGCCCTGGCGGCAGTTCCGTCATTGCACTGATGTTGCCAGGCGAGGTAGTTGAGTGCTTCGGCACAGGTACTGCCTCCAGTGGCTACTACCGCAACATTGGAACGGTCGCAGGCTCCATAGCTGCACCCGATCCAGAATTGTGTGACTGTGACCCTGCCGATGCAACGACCTGGCCTTCTGACCCAGACGCTTACATTGCGCTGACCACGCCAGATGGAAGTCTGGTTGATCCCGCAGTCGCCGCGGACCCATCGAACATGTGGGGCAGCACCGGATCGCTCGACCTGGAGAAGTCCACTAACGGCAACGACTCCGATACCCGAGACGATGCTGGCGGCTGGCCAATCGGTACCAAAGCCGAATACTCCTACGTGGTCACCAACTCCAGCAATACTGCGATCACCGACATTGTCGTAACCGACGATCAAGGCGTGATCGTTGACTGCGGCGATGGCACGGCCACAATCTCGATGCTGCTACCAGGTGCCACGGTTACCTGCACCGGCACCGGCACCGTAACCAACGGGTTCTATGTGAACGTCGGCGAAGTATCCGGTACCCCCGGCCTTCCCGATCCCTCAGCGTGTGACTGTGATCTCGGCGATCCATCCACATGGCCAACGGACCCATCACAGTTCCTGACACCATTCGATCCGGCAACCGGCGAGCCCTACGGGCCCGTTGGTGACCTGGATGAATCTCATCACTTCGGCTTCATTGCAACAACGACCGGCGGTGTTGCCAGCCCGGGCGTAGAGGCCGGAACCACTCCGGTGGCGCCTGATGCTGACACCCCGGTGGGACCGTCTTCATCGGACCTCCCAACGGGACCGCTTGCTCTTACCGGAGCAAACACCCGCCAGATGGTGAAACTGGCGCTCGCCGCAATTGCGACGGGAATGTTCCTGGTGCTCGGCGCTCGCCGCCGTTCCAAAGAAGATGAGCCAACCAACGGCATCGATCACGGAGGTGCATCATGAACCGTTTGACACCAACACCACCCACGACAGCCCGACGCAGCCAGCGATGGGGGGCAGCACTTGCGCTAGCGGTGCTACTCCTTGTCGCCGGGTGTGGTGATGACTCGGGCAGTACTGCCCTGACGACAAAGGACGACCCCTCATTGGAGTCCGTTGCTGACGCTTCAGCAGCTCAGGACCCGACAACTGGCGAGTCCAGCCCCGACACCGTTGGCGTGAACGCTGGCGATGCCCAAGACCCAGAGAACGACCCAGTTGTGGACCCACCACAAGCACCGCTTGCCTCGGCTCCAGCCGAAGACAGCTCGCCTGCGGACCGACAGAACAGTCAGTCGGTCGGTGGCGCTGAACCCGAAGTCGTGGAATTGGCAGCAGACGCATCTGGTCAAACATCTGACACCGATGAGCAGGGCAGTGCGTCGGGCGATGGGGTGGCTGAACAGCCAGCTGGCCCTGTGTTCGACGTGCCGGTCTTCCCCGGATCAGGCCAATCAAACCAAGGCACTTCTGCTGGCACCGCAGAGACTTCGACCGAGCCAGGTCAAGTGCAAAATCCGGTGTTTAGCCTTGCTCAGGACCTTCCGGAAGATTCGTGCGGCGACTCGTGCGAAGTCGGTGGGTTCGAAGCTAGTTCTGGCGAAGTTGACGGCGTTGCCCCAGCAGACCCGATCCAGTTTGTCGATGAGCCCAGCGATGAGCAAGACCCGTTGCCCGAAAGCATCGACGATCAATGCCCTGCTGGCAGCGACCCTGAATGCAAGGCGATTCTTGAGGTCGAAACCAGCGAAGCGGCCGATGTCAACGACGTCGAAAACGTGGAGCCAGTAGCCAATTGTGAAACCAGGCCATGGGGTCGAGGATGTCCGGGCCCAGTCCCCGACTACAGCGAGTCCGAGGAACTCCTCGAGCAACCCGACGATCCACAAGATCCAGTGGAGAGTGCCGAAGAGGGCGTCTTTGTTTCCCAAGAGGTGCAGGACCTGCTGCTCTCTCCCGTCCCGAAACCCGAAGCCAAGGTCGAACCGGCTAAGTGAGTCCCGCCGTTCGGATTTCGGTCCGTTCGCTCAGCTTCATAGACTCATCTCTCGACGTTGCTCTCGAACGAGAGCTCTTGAAAGAGGATTGCCGCTATGGCCGATGAGTTGTTGACCGAAATCCGTGATCGTGTAATGATCCTCACGCTCAACCGGCCCGAGGCCATGAATTCGGTGAATCTGGCCTTGGCCGAGCAGATGGCAGCCGCCCTCGAAGAACTCGACGCAAACCCTGACCTCTCGGTTGGCGTTATCACCGGCAATGGTCGTGGTTTCTCCGCTGGCATGGACCTCAAGGCGTTCGTATCGGGCGGCATGCCCAACTTGCCCGATCGCGGGTTTGGTGGCATCACCGAAAAGGCTGCCGACAAGCCACTCATCGCGGCAGTCGAAGGGTTCGCTTTGGCTGGGGGCCTGGAGATAGCGCTGAGCTGTGACCTGCTCGTTGCTTCCAAGGGCGCCAAGCTGGGCATCCCCGAGGTCGGCGTTGGCCTCTTCGCTGGTGCCGGTGCGCTTTCTCGGCTTCCCCGTCGCGTGCCTTATGGCATGGCCATGCAGATGGCGTTGACCGGAGAACCCATCACCGCCGATGTCGGCCACGAGTTCGGGCTCGTACAGGTGCTGACCGAAAAAGGCGAAGCGCTCGAAGGTGCGCTCGACCTTGCCGCCCGGGTGGCCAAGAATTGCCCACTCGGACTCGCCGCCTCCAAGCGGCTCATCCGTGACCTCGGAGGTGTCGATGGCGCGTTCTGGGGGGACCAACAACCTCTCATCGATAGCGTCTTTTCAAGCGCCGACGCAATCGAAGGCGCCACGGCCTTCGCCGAGAAGCGATCACCGAATTGGACGGGCCAGTAGGCACGGCTGGTCCCGAACAAATCCAGTCCTGGTAGCTTCGGGTCATCATGGCTGACACCCCGCTAACCGAAGTTGAGTTGTTGCGCTGGGCCGAATCGCTCGCGGGCATTGCCAAGACTGGCCTGGCGTTTACCGAGAGCCTCTATGAACAGGAACGGTTCGAAGAGATCCTGCACGTCGCCGCCGAAATCAAGGCGCACTCGGGACGCGGGTTCGATGTCGCTGAGCAGGTTGACGAATGGATGGGCGACGTTGGCGAAAGAACCGCCGGCTATGTCACACCCAAGACCGCAATCGGTGCAGTCGTGGGCAACGATGCAGGTGAAATTCTTCTGGTGCAACGCTCCGATAGCGGGATCTGGTTGTACCCAACTGGCTGGGCCGACGTTGGCTACTCACCAGCCGAAGTAGCGGTCAAAGAAGTGCAAGAGGAGACCGGCATCGAGTGCGAACCGGTTCGTCTGCTCACCGTCATCGACGGATTTCGCGCCGGCTTTACCCGTATACCGCTGTACTCGCTCGTCTTCTTCTGCAAGGCAACCGGCGGCGAACTTACGCCGCATCCGCTTGAGACACTCGACGTTGGGTTCTTTGGCCGAGACAACTTGCCGGAACCGCTCGCCGGTCAGGGCGACTGGGTCGAGCAGGCCTTCGCCGCAATCGAAGGTGTCGAAGATCCCACCGGCTTCGATCAACCAAGACCAGCGGCAGAATGGCCAGACTTCCCGTCGCCCGACGTGACATGAGCGCAGGTGCTGATCGAGAAATTAACGCCATAACTTTGGTGACACTAGACATGAACAAGTCGGTTCAGTTCTATGTCGACCTCGGGTTCGAAACCGTTTACGGCGGTGCCGACACGGAGTTCACGTCGCTCAAGATAGGTTCCAATTTCGTGAACCTGCAACACACAGGGAAGGTGCCGGGCACGGGTTGGGGTCGAGTGATCTTTCACGTGAAGAGCCCCGACGAGGTGTATCAAACCGCGACTCAGGTCGGGTATCTATCTGAAACCGAGCCCGCGGATGCTCCGTGGGGCGAGCGCTACTTTCACATTTTGGATCCCGACGGCCACGAGCTCAGTTTCGCTCGCCGGCTGTAAGCATTGGTGCTTGCGGCGACTTCAGTTGGTAGCAATCTCCAGGCGGGCACTTTTGGCGGCTCGGGCACTCGCTCGAGTAGCAAGAACTCGAGCGACCATTCGGCGGCCATAGTGGTCGATGGCCCAGCATGCCCCGAGTAGCGGCGCAATGATCAGGCCGTCGGCCCACCAGTGATGGCCAGTACCAGCGACCACGAGCATGGTGATGATCAGGTGGCTGAGCGCGAGCCAGCGCCACCGGCTGGTGCTCGCGGCGACGATGCCGAGCGACACGATCGCCGCCCATGCAACATGAATCGATGGCATGGCGGCGAACTGTTGTGACACCCCGGTGCCGACCGGACCATACGGGGAGACATTGAACTGTGCCGGCAGGTCTATGAAGCCAAGTTCAGGCATGAAGCGCGGTGGTGCGACTCGAACGAAACGGATGAAAAGGCAGAACGCCGTCAGGATCGAGAGCAGGTTACGCCACTGCGAGAACGCGTGACGCTGGCGGATGAAGAGCCAGATCAGGAATGCCCAGAGCGCCGGAACGTGCACCCCCGTGTAGTAGAGACTCGCAATTCGGCCCAGCCATTCGTTGTCGAGCAAGAACTCCTGCACGGTGAGTTCACTCGGCAAGAAGAATCGTTCTTGCCACTCGGCGATCGACCGAGCCCGATCGAGAGCTCCTTCGGCCTGAATCAGCGGCAGCTTACGGGCCATTCGCCAGACGGAGTACAGCCCGGCGATGATGGTCATCTCGGTAGCCGCTTGCGCGAGGTGTGGGGTCAGCGCGGTCTGCCGAGTGCGGCGGAACCCAAGTCCCAAGAGTGCGAAAACGACCGTTGCGATCGCGGACTGTTGCCAGGTTGGCCAGTTCATTCGGGCTGCACTAGGCCGTCGGCAACAGCGAAGCGAGGGACCGGCATGCCCCTAAGGCTAACAATGCACAAGCCGCCAACTAACCCAGCGAGCGGGTGTATTTGGTGGGCAAGGGCAGGTTGGTTCGGATCTGGCGAATGCCAGGAGCAGCCGGAGGCGAGCGGGTGTATTTGGTGGGCAGGGGCAGGTTGGTTCGGATCTGGCGAATGCCAGGAGCAGCCGGAGGCGAGCGGGTGTATTTGGTGGGCAGGGGCAGGTTGGTTCGGATCTGGCGAATGCCAGGAGCAGCCGGAGGCGAGCGGAAAATCAGTAGCTGCGGGGGAGGCCCAGGACTTTGTTGGAGATGAAATTGAGGACCATCTCTTGGCTTACCGGGGCGATCTTCATCAGGCGGGCTTCGCGCCAGTAACGCTCCACGTGGTACTCGCTGGCGTAGCCGAAGCCGCCGTGGGTCTGCATGGCGCGGTCGGCGGCGAAGAAGCCAGCTTCGGCTGCCAGGTACTTTGCGGTGTTGGCCGCTTCGGCGCATGGTTTGTCGTTGTCATAGAGCCACGATGCTTCGCGGATGATGAGCTCGGCGGCTTTGAGTTTCATGTGAGCTTCGGCGAGCGGGAAGGCAATGCCTTGGTTCTGTCCGATTGGGCGATTGAAGATGATGCGTTCTTTGCCGTAGTCGGTCGCCCGGCGGATCGAGGCTCGACCGATGCCGAGCGCTTCGCTTGCAATCAGCACTCGTTCAGGGTTCAGACCGTCGAGGATGTAACGGAACCCCTTGCCCTCGTCGCCGATACGGCGCGAGACAGGCACTCGTAGCTTGTCGTAGCGGACTTCGCACGACACGACTGCGTTGCGCCCGAGCTTGGGGATGGGGGTGATGTCAACCGCTGGGTCTTGCAGGTCGACCAAGAACAGGGAGATGCCGTCGGTACGACTTTCACATTCTTCGATCGGAGTGGTGCGCACCAGCAACAGGCACATTTCGCAATACGGAGCCTTGGTGGTCCACACCTTGGCACCGGTAATCTCGTATTCGTCGCCGTCGCGCACGGCCCGAGTCTTGATCTGGGTGGTGTCGGTACCGGCGTCGGGTTCAGTGACACCGAAGGCGACATGCAGATCACCTGATGCGACGCGGGGGAGTACCTCGGCTGCGAGCTCCGGAGTGCCGTATTTGCGCACGGGTTCCATGCCGAACATCGACAGATGAACTGCCGAACAGCCGTTCATGGCCGCGCCCGACGCTGCGATTTCCTCGAGCATGATCGACGCTTCGGTAATGCCCTGGCCGCCGCCTCCGAATTCTTCAGGTATCGACAGCCCGACCCAGCCGCCCTCAGCAAGCTTGTCGTAGAAGTCCCACGGGAACTCGTGATCGGCGTCCTTTTGGTACCAGTAGTCATCGGGGAAGCCGGCGCAGATCTGGCGGATGCCCTGGCGGATTGCTTCGTGGTCTGCGTTCGGGGTGAAGTCCATCGCCACCATCGTCGTTGATGAACTAATTCGTTGGCAATTCGACTGCGCTATGGTGACCCCCAATGAGCTCTCTCTTCACCATTCTGCTGATCGTTTGTGCTGCGGTGGGACTTCCACTGCTGACTGCAATCAGCGCGGCCAAGAAAGGCCACTCGTTCTGGCCTTTCTATGCGTTGGGCATCCTGGTTCCGATTGGGTTGATCGTGAGCTACTTCATTAAGGATCACGGTTTCGACGCCACCCCTGCATGGTTCCAGCAACGGTTCCCGCCGGTGCTTGGCGTCGTTGGCTGGGTCATGACTGGACTCTTTGCCGTTGTTGCTGCGAGTCCCGCTATCTGGCTCGTATTCGTGCTTCTTTGTGCGGGCCGGATCTACGCTTGGTGGTCGGGCCGATCCGAAGCTGCCGCCGCAATCGCAGCTGCATAGCCACTCCTTCGGAGCGCTCTTCGCTACGACATGCCCAGCGGACTGATCTCGCAGAACATGCGGTCATTGCCAACCGCCGCTTTAGCTTTTTTCGGAGGCTGATAGCGGCCCGGTTGGTTTCTTTGCGACACTGGGCCGGTGCTCACCGAACTTTCTGCTCACCCCGAAGCGACTGACCCAGATCCGTTTGCTGGCCCGGATCATCCGATCCGTCTACTGACGAGAGCGGTTGCCTTTGGCAAAGAGTGGACACCCGCCCATGCCGAGCGAATGTCCAAATTGTTCAATGAGATGGCACCGGAGTGGTCCGAGCGCCATGTCGAACCAGTCAAGGCGGCACCCATCCGTGACGCGCTCGACCGGGGCCAATTGCCCGTACAAGGGGATTGGCTCGAAGTTGGGTCAGGCACTGGTGCCGGCGCCCGGGCACTCGACGGTCGCACTGGCTCCCTGGTTTGCACGGACCTATCGGCTGGCATGCTCAGCTTCGCTCCGGAGATCGCGCCCCGGGCGCAATCTGATGCGAGCGCGTTGCCGTTCGACGCGGACTCCTTCGATGCCGTCATGCTCATCAACATGTTGTTGTTTCCCGGCGAGATCGATCGGGTATTGCGCCCAGGCGGTGTGGTGTTGTGGGTCAATACACTCGGCGATCAGACGCCCATTCATCTGCCAGCTGCCGACGTGCTCGAAGCGCTGCCAGGTGCCTGGTCGGGCACTACCGCCCGCGCCGGTACAGGCTTCTGGCTGACCGCCCGTCGAGCCCTCGCCTAACGTGAGCACCCCTGGGGTACTCACGTTAGCGATTACCGCGATGCTGGTGCTGGCGTCGGCGTGCTCGGCTGGCAGCGCCGATGTCTCTGAGCAGGTCTTGCCAGCGGCGGTAGCGAGCGCGGTGCCGAATCCGACCGTTGTACCGTCGCCAACACCGGACCCAACGGCAACTGCCGTACCGCCAACGGTTACTCCCGTGCCTGTACCTACGGCCACGCCGACTCCTGCGCCTACACCCCAACCCGAGGGCCCATGCGATGCTGGACCGCTGGCGCTGCCCAATCCTGACCGGCCGATCTATACGGGATCGATTGCCATTGATCCGGTCACCGGATCGGTCACTGGCCGCCTCGAAATAGCGTTCACCCCCGATCTCGACATCGACGCGTTGTACCTGCGCTTGTGGCCCAACGGGCCCCGGCCCGCATCTGGCGGGGTTGTGCTGGAACTGCTCGACGTTTCGGTCGACGGTCGGCGCGTAACCCCCGACTTGCTTGCGCCGACGACTGCACTCCTGTCGCTGGCATCCCCGGTGAGTGCTGATCAGACGGTCTCGGTTACAACACAGTTCACACTCGTTGTTCCGACCGAGTTGCGCTCACGGTTGTCGGGTCGCGATGACTACATGCGTCTCGGCACGATTCTGCCGATCCTGCCGTGGGAGCCTGGCCGAGGGTGGGCGCTCGACCCGGCGACAAGCCTGTTCGCCGAAGCTGTTTCTTCGCCGGTAGCGGACTACAACATTGAGGTCAGTGTTCCAGACGGTTTCGGTGTGCTTGCGTCCGGGGTTGTCGACGAGGAGGGTGTGTGGCGGGTCCAAGCAGCGCGCGACTTTGCATTGAGTGTTGGCCGGTTCCGTACCGTGACCGGCATGGCCATGGCGCCTGAGCCGGTGCAGATAACCGTGGGCGTGCACGACACGATCGACGATGACCCAAACGTGTACTTGGTCAAGATCATTGACTCGCTCGAACAGTTCAGCCAGCGGTGGGGTCAGTATCCCTGGCCATCTCTCACGTTTGCGATCACCCCGAACCTGCGGGGCGGGATCGAGTTTCCTACCCACATCATGCAAGGGCCAGACACCTTTGGCCGGGTGACCAGCCACGAGGTTGGGCACATGTTCTTCTACTCGTTGGTCGGAAACAACCAGGGCGCGGAGCCGTGGCTCGACGAAGGCATCACTAGCTATGCGGAGTTCACGTACGAGGGCACGCCCGCAAACGCGTATGAGATTCCGGCCGACGGCATCGGCAACGCGACCGAGCCGATGACGTTTTGGGAAGACCGCTCGGCGAGCTACTACCGATCGGTGTACTCCCAAACCGGTTTCGCGCTGCAAAGGCTCGGCGAACAAGCCGACGTGGACTGTGCCCTTGCCCGCTATGTGGCCGCGAACGCGCACCGCATCGCTACCGCCGACGACTTCGTTGCTGCCTTCGAACCAACCTTCCCCGACATCATCAACCAACTTGCTGCCCTCGGTGTCGTAATCGAACTGCCACAGTGAACTTCGTTCTCCACGACCGGCGATAAGTACGATTGGCTGCTCAGGGGGAAGCGATGACGAACCAGCCAGATGAGTGGAGCCGGCGACGGTTTCTGCAGTACGCCGCTGCGATGGGGGCGGTCGCACCGCTTGGGCTCGCAGCTGCTTGCGGAAGTAGCGAAGAAGCGGCCGCGGTGATCGCCGACGCAAGTGTGGGGCCGCCGACGAGCGTGCCTGATCCAACCGCGAGTGCGGTGCCGCCGACGAGCGTGCCTGCGACCGTGGTGCCTGACCCGGCGCCAACAGTCATTCCTGAAACCGCTGGGGTGCAGTTCGATCCATCGCTCGGCTATTGGCAACAGGGCGGCTATTCGCCCGTCAGCGATGAACTCGATGAGACCAA
>Ga0209828_1003760_pt1 | contig 11348 bp, 8 predicted proteins | sample MaitaG_FD_187429 | JGI IMG/M metagenome (GOLD analysis project Ga0209828, IMG submission 187429) | Marine algal microbial communities from Maine, USA - Maine_Asex2 metaG (SPAdes) (version 2) | ecosystem: Host-associated > Algae > Red algae > Unclassified | place: Maine, USA | collected 2015-01-05
GACACCGCTGCGTGCAACGCTTCGCTACGGCTCCCGACCGGCTCGCAGCCACCGCTGCGTGCAACGCTTCGCGACGAAGGAGCGAACAATGAAATAGTCCGAACGACCTATCCACTATGGGCGACGAGGCAATGGCGATGATCGCTGCGATGCTGTTGGGCGATGCGACGGACTCTGTGCGCTCTTGTGGCGCTGGTTGCCACCGCCGCTGGCGGGATTTACGTTCCAGCAGCCGATGCGACGCTGCCCCCGCGCGCCCCTGCGTTCGCGGCCCAGACCAACAACTCTCAGACCGACGACGCGGCCGCCCCCGATCCGACGATCAGCGCCCTCGCCGCGGCTGGGTGGTCGGCGTCTGACCCCGGCGATGTCATCGACGACGAACTACTGCAAGCGTTGGCCTCGAGCGGTCTCGTCGGCGAGTGGCTCGACACCGCAACGACCACGCCGACCATCGCGCTCCTCCGGGTGTCCGGCGGTACGTACGACGGCCACCGCAGCGCGTTGCTCGACATTCTCGCCGACCGCGGCTCATCGGCGTCGGAACTGGCCATCGCAGAAACCACGCTCGCCGAGACCGAAGCCGAACACCGGCGCGGGTTACGTGAACGGGCCCGCGCTACCACGGCGGCCAGCGGCTGGACCGAACGCCAGACCGACCTTGAAGACCGCATCGACGACGCGCAAGCGCAGTTACGCCACGCCCGTGAAACCCTGGCCGAGATCGCGATCAGCCGCTACATGGGCGATCCGCTCTCGGACGATTTGCAGCTGTTCCAGACGCAGAAGATCAATGACGCGAACCGACGCAACTGGATCCTCGAAACCACCGACGACGACTACTACACCGTCGTCGACACGATGGAGGCCGAACTCACCGACCTGGCCGTGCAGCGCAAAACGCTCGCCAGCCGTCAGGAACAGGCCGAGGCGCAAGCGACCCAGATTTCGCGGACTGTCGATCGGCTCGCCGATGACATCAGCGAGCAGTCAGCGGCCGTCGCCGATCTACAAGCTCGCGTCGCCGACCATCGGATCGACGCCCGCGAGCTGTTGCCCACGGTGCACAACGCTCGACTGATCGCGACAATCGACCGGCTTCGTATCCGGGTGGTCACGGTCGACGCCTACGTGCGGGCCGCGGCGACGATGAACGACCAGCCCGCCGAGTGCGCCATCGACTGGGCCTCGATCGGTGGTGTGTCTCGCGTCGAATCGCATCACGGCACCTACCTCGGCCGCAGCGTGCTGGCGTCGGGCGATCTCGATTCGCCGTTGCTCGGCCTGCTACTTGGCGGGGCGGGCGTCGCGACCGTGCGCGACACCGACGGCGGCGCCCTCGACGGCAACAGCGAGTTCGACCGAGCGTTGGGCCCGATGCAGTTCTTGCCCCGAACGTGGCGGGTCTTCGAGGTCGACGGCGACGGCGACGGCGACACCGACCCGCAGAACATGTACGACGCGACGGCAACGGCGGCTGCGTACCTGTGCAATCTCGGCCAGACGAAGCGCACCGCCGATTTCGGACAACGGCTGCTCGGCTACAACAACTCCAGCGCCTACGTGACCAAAGTGATGTCGTCGGCTAGCGAACTGCGCTCGTTCGATCTGCCTACGATCTCTGGGTGACCGACCGCTCCCCTGCCGAGACTCCCCTGCGCGGTGGCGTTGCCAATGCGGGTGCCGTTGTTCGGGTGCACGACGATCGGTTTGGTGATTCGGTACGACGACCCGCCGGACCCCACACGGCCGCCGTGCAGGCGTTCCTACTGCACCTTCGGGCCAGCGGCGTGCCCGAGGTTACCGAACCACTCGGTGTCGACGACGAGGGCCGCGAGGTGCTGCGGTTCATCGACGCCGACCTGCCCACCGGAGAAGCGGCCGCATGGGACTTTCCGCCGACCCAGCCCGATCATTCGATTCTGTTGAACGTTGCCAACGTCCAGCGCCGGATGCATGAGGCCGCGGTCAGCTTCGTACCCGACCCGGCAACGGTCTGGAGCGGTGACCACTACTTTCCCGCGGGGTCGACGGGTTCGGTGGTCTGCCACAACGATCTGTGCATCAGCAATGTACTTCGGCGGGGCGACACCGTGGTCGGCATCATCGATTTTGACTACGCCCGGCCGGTCGATCGGCTGTTCGATGTGGCCGTGGCGCTGCGACATTGGTTGCCGATCATGGCCGTCGAGGATTGTCCGCCCGCAGTCGCCGACCTCGACCGTCCCGCTCGTTTCGCGGCGTATTGCGACGAGCTTGGGCTGGCGGCGGCCGAGCGGAGCCAGGTCCTCGATCTCGGGCGTGCGTTCCTGCTGCATGCCAAGGGCAACGTGGCCCGGCTGGCCGCCGATGGCGTTGGCGGTTTCCCCGAGATGATGGCTGCGGGGTACGCCGAGCGGAATGACCGTACGGTCGGCTGGCTTGCGCGGGAACGGGCGTCCTTGCTGCGAGCGAACTGAAGCGTCGGCGCAAGCTGTGTCAAGCTGACGCGATGTGGATCTGTCCCGATTGTGGCCGAGGTTTCGGCAAGACCCGCCAGGGTCATTTCTGCGAGCCGGGCCTGAGCCTCAGCGACTACTTCACCACGGCTGACGAGCGCGAGGAGCCGATCTTCGAAGCGATCCGGGACCACGTCGAGTCTCTTGGCGATGTCCATATCGAAGCACTCGCGGCCGGCATCTGGTTCAAGAACGGGCCGACCTGTATCGAATTACGGCCGAAGACGAAGTGGGTCGCCGTCTGTTTCAAGCTGCCGACGAAGCTGAGCGGCGATCGGTTCAGCCGCAACGTCGTGCAGGCTGGCGGCACCGGTTCGAAGTGGTACCACGTCGTAAACGTGCGCGACGCCGCCGAGGTCGACGAACAGCTGCTCGACTGGCTCACCGAGGCCTACTTCACCGCCGAGCTCTGACATCGATAACTGATATCGCCTCCGGCTCATGCGTTGCACGCAGCAACCTGCGTGGAACGCTTCGCAACGCAGGAGCGAACAGTGAAACCAATATCGCCTCCGGCTCATGCGTTGCACACAGCAGCCGGCGTGGAACGCTTCGCGACGCAGGAGCGAACAGTGAACCAATATCGCTTCCGGCTCATGCGTTGCACGCAGCAGCGAACGGTGAAACCGTCATACCTGCTGAGTAGGTTGGGATGATGGCCATTCTGGACCCGATCAGCGTTCCCATCGACGGTGTTTCCAGTGCTCGTGTTTCCGGTGCTCGTGTTTCCGGCGCTGGTGTTCGCGGCGCTGGTGCGGTGAACCAGCCCGACCTGTTCAGCCATCCGGTGCTTGGGTCGTTTCATCCGGCGGTGCGCGAGTGGTTCACTCGGAAGTTCCCGCTCGGCCCAACCCCGCCGCAGGAAGACGCCTGGCCCTCGATTGCCGCCGGGAACGACACGCTGGTTGCCGCTCCTACCGGGTCGGGCAAGACGCTGTCGGCCTTCCTTGTCGCGATCGATCAGTTGTACAAACGCCACGATGCCGGCCAGCTGCTGCCGAACACGTGTCAGGTCATGTACGTGTCGCCGCTGAAGGCACTGGCGGTCGACATCAGCGAGAACCTCGAAGCCCCGCTCACCGAGATCGCCGACCTGGCCCGTTCGATGGGCTTCGAACCGCCCGACTTACGGGTCGGGGTTCGTTCGGGCGACACGACGAGCTCGCAGCGGGCAACCATGATTCGTCGGCCCCCGAACTTCATCGTCACGACGCCCGAGTCGTTATATCTGCTGCTGACGGCCGAGAAGAGTCGCGAGGTGCTGCGCACGGTCGACACGGTGATCATCGACGAGATCCACGCGGTGGCGCGCGACAAGCGCGGCTCACATCTCAGCCTCACGCTTGAACGGCTCGACCACGTGTGTGGCGAACCACCGGTCCGCATTGGCCTGTCGGCTACGCAGCGGCCGATCTCGACCATCGCGCGCCTGTTGGTTGGCGCTGGCCGCTGCGATGCGAACGGCAAAGCGCAGTGCACCATCGTCGACAGCGGCCACCAGCGCGAACTCGACGTTGCGCTCGAGCTCCCGACCTGCGAACTCGAAGCGCTTGCGCCGGCCGAACAGGTCGCCGAGAGTCTCGACCGCATCGCCGAGCTGGTGGCCGAGCATCACACGACCCTGGTGTTCGTCAATACCCGGCGTATGGCCGAGCGTCTCGCCCACCAGCTCACCGAGCGGCTCGGCGAAGACCAGGTCGCCGCCCACCACGGCTCGTTGTCGAAAGACCGGCGGTACCGCATCGAACGCAAGCTGCGGGCGGGCGAACTGCGGGTGCTCGTCGCAACCGCCTCGCTCGAACTCGGCATCGACATCGGCCCAGTCGAACTCGTCTGTCAGATCGGGTCGCCCCGCAGTCTGGCCACCTTCCTTCAGCGGGTCGGTCGGTCGGGCCATAGTCGCCACGGCACCCCAAAGGGTCGGCTGTTCCCGTTTACGCGCGACGAACTCATCGAGTGCGCGGCGTTGCTCGCCGGTGTGCGCGCTGGCCGGCTCGACGCGGTCCATCCACCGCCCGCGCCGCTCGACATCCTGGCCCAGCAGATCGTGGCCGAAACCGCTGCGGAACGCTGGCAGGTCGATGATCTGTATCGGCTGTTCACACGGGCCGCCCCCTATGCCGACCTCACGCGTGAGACATTCGACGAAACGTTGGCGTTCGCGACTGACGGCATCGTCACCGGCCGTGGCGCACGCGGTGCGTACGTGCACCACGATGCCATCAACAACGAAGCCGAAGGGCGCCGGGGCGCCCGGCTTGCTGCGCTGACCTCGGGCGGCGCGATCCCCGAGATCGCCGACTACCGCGTCATCGCCGATCCCGACGACACCTACGTCGGTTCGGTCAACGAAGACTGGGCGACCGAGTCGATGCCGGGCGACATCTTCCTGCTCGGCACCCATTCATGGCGTATCCGCCGGATAGAGCCAGGGGTTGTCCGGGTCGTCGACGCCCAAGGCCAACCGCCAACGATTCCGTTCTGGCTCGGCGAAGCGCCGGCTCGCACACCAGAGCTGTCCGACGAAGTCAGCTCGCTACGGGCCGCGGTGCAGAAACACCTCGAAGACGAAGACCCCGACGGTGCCCGTGCGTGGGTGAAGGCCACCTGCGGCCTCGACGACACCGCGTCGGAACTCATCATCAGCTACCTCGCGGCGTCACTCGCCATCCTCGGCGCGCTGCCGACGACCGACCGCATTATCTTCGAACGGTTCTTCGACGAGTCTGGCGGAATGCAACTGGTGGTGCATGCCCCATTCGGCGGCCGCATCAACCGAGCATTCGGTCTGGCACTGCGGAAGAAGTTCTGCAAGAACTTCGACTTCGAGCTCCAGGCCGCAGCGAACGACGACGCCATCGTGTTGTCGCTCGGCCCGCAGCACAGCTTCCCGCTCGACGAAGTGCAGCACTACCTGAAGAGCGACAAGATCACCGAAACCCTGACGCAGGCCGTGCTCGTGCCGCCGTCGCCGATGTTCATCTCGCGGTGGCGCTGGAACCTCAACCGATCGCTCACCGTGTTGCGCTTTAAGGGCGGGCGCAAGAACCCGCCACCGATTCAGCGCATGGAGGCCGACGACATCATGGCGGCCGTGTTCCCGTCGGCCGCTGGCTGCCAAGAGAATGTCACCGGCCCCATCGAGGTTCCCGACCATGTCATCGTGCGCCAAACGATGTACGACACGCTCAACGAAGGCCTCGCCGTCCAAGGTCTCACCGACCTGGTGCGCCGCATCGAATCGGGCGATCTCGAGATCGTCACCTGCGACAGCGTCGAACCCTCACCGCTGGCCCACGAGCTGCTGCTCGGCAAGCCGTACACGTTCCTCGACGATGCCGAGGCCATCGATCGCCGGACCCGAGCGGTGCCATTGCGGCGAGGGCTACCGGTCGACATCACCGAGATCGGCTCGGTAAACCCTGAAGCCATCACCCAGGTCGCCGACGAAGCGGCCCCCGATGTTCGCACCGCCGACGAACTCCACGACTTGTTGGCATCGCTCATCAGAACGCCGGCGCGCGACGAATGGCTCGAACCCATGGCCCAGCTCGTCGAGAAGGGCCGAGCCGTCGAGCTGCGACCTGGCGACGAGTCCAGTCTGCTGTGGTGCACAACCGAACAACACGATGTCGCCGTCGACCTCGCTGGCTCGACGGCCGAGGCCGAAGCGGCCCGCATCGAAACCGTGCGGGGCCATCTCGACATTTCGGGTCCGCTGCAGGTCGCCGAGATTGCGACGCTGGTCGGCTTACCCGATAGCTCGGTGACCATCGCCCTCGCCGCGCTCCAGTCCGAGGGTTTTGTCATCGAAGGCAAATGGCGGCCAACCACGCTGCGCACCGGTGACACCGAGTGGTGCAGTCGCCGACTACTGGCCCGCATTCACGTCTACTCCCAGAAGCGCCGCCGCCGCGAGATTGAACCGGTCACGGCGCAAGACTTCTCGCGGTTCCTTCTTCGTTGGCATCATCTCGCGCCCGACAGCCAAGTTCGGGGTCGGGCTGGGCTCGTTGCCATCATCGAACAACTCCAGGGTTACGAGCTGGCGGCGGGCGCGTGGGAGTCCGTCCTCGCCGACCGGGTGAGCGGCTACAAGACCCAATGGCTCGACGACCTCTGCCTCGGCGGCGACCTCGCATGGGGTCGCCTCAGCGCCGACCTGTCCGAGGACCCCGGCGGTCGCAAGGCTGGTCCATCTCGGGCCACGCCGATAGCGCTCACGACCCGTCACGACCTTGGTTGGCTCATGGCCGCAGCTCGCGGCGATTCCACACCTGCGATTCCCGAAGCCGGCGCCGCCGCTGAAGTCATCGAGCTGTTGCAGCGTTCCGGAGCCCAGTTCCACACCGAGTTAGCTGCTGGCACGGGTCGCATCCCGACCGACGTCGAAACCGGCCTCTGGGAGGCCGTCGCTCGGGGTCTGGTCACCGCCGACAGCTTCGGCGCGGTGCGAGTGCTACTCGACGGACGCACCCGTACGACCCGCCGTCGCGAACTGCGACGGCGTGGTCTCCGTCGCGGCGCCGCCGGTCACGAGCGGGCCGAAGGCCGGTGGGCAATGTTGCCGCCACCTGCCGTCATCGAAGAGCCCGACGAGCTCGCCGAAGCTGTCGCCGAGCAATTGCTGGCTCGCTGGGGTGTCGTGTTCCGCGACATCGTGCAGACCGAATCACTGGCCGTGCCATGGCGCGAGGTGTTGTGGGCGTTCCGCAGGCTCGAAGCCCGAGGCATCATCCGCGGCGGCCGGTTCATCACCGGCTTCGCCGGCGAGCAGTACGCGTCACCGGAAGCGCTCAAGATGCTGCGCTTCGTTCGCAAACAACCGCGAGAGGGCCAGCGGGTACAGGTTCGCGCCGTCGACCCCTGCAACATCACCGGCCACATTCTTCCCGGCGCCCGTATTCCTTCGGCTGGCAGCAGAACGATTACGTTCATCGACGGTCTGCCCCACTACGACAGTGAGTCGGTTGCTCACGGTCTGGTACCCGACGACGCGTCAGTCAGCGCGTCGGCGAACGGTGGCCTCACCGTCGAACCGTCAGGCGAACAATTCGGCGCCGACGATCGCGAGCGTGTCCTCCGGACACTCGTTGTCGGCCACAAAGCCAGTGAGCTCTGACAACGGCACCCATTGGGTTGCGGTCACCTCGCCGTCATTGAACGCGAATGGCCCGCTCGACGTCGCACTGAATAACCACCCGATGAGTTTCACCTCGTCGGTTTCGTAGCTGACGGCTCCTCGATCGACGAGCGGCGTCGTGATTCCGGCCTCTTCCAGCAACTCGCGCTGCCCGGCTTCAAGCCACGACTCGCCGGGATCACAAATGCCACCGAATGCCAAGTCCCAGGCGCCGGGGTAGACATCCTTCCAATCGGCTCGCTTGTGGGCAAGGACTGCCCCATCGTCACGCTGCACGACGATGTACACCGTCCGATGTCGAAGGATTCGATCACGAATCTCGGCCCGCGTGACCACCTCGATGACCGTGCCATCGGACTCGACGTGTTCCACGAGCTGTTGGGCGGAAGCTGCGGCCGCGTTCGACGGGTCGCTACCGAAGTCTCCTGAGCTCAACCCTTGGCCTTCGACGCCATGAGCTGATTGACGACTTTGCCGTCGGCCTGGCCTTGCGTCGCCTTCATGATCTTGCCGACGAAGAACCCCTGCACCTTCTTGTCGCCGTCGAGATAGCGGGCCCACTCGTCGGGGCTTTCGGCGATGATCGCGCCGAGCATCGACTCGAGCTCACCGGTATCGACCGCCTCGAACCCTTTCGCTGCCGCGATATCGGCGGGGTCGCCGCCGTTGTCGACCAGTTCGACGAGCACGTCTTTCACCTGGTTGCTCGTGAGGTCGCCGCCAGTTTCCATCGTGATGAGCTTCGCGAAGGCCGCGGCTTCGAGTTTCCCCGGCCCATCGGCGAGGTTGTTGTTCACGTGTTTCATCACCGAGTCGGCGGGAGCGCCAGCCTCAATCGCTCCGAGCGCCAGCGGGTCGAGCCCGCGTTCGACAGCCAACGCTGCGGCGCTGGGTTCGGTGCCGGCAGCAGCCGCCAACGCCTCTCGCCGATCGCTCGGCAGCGCGGGCATGGCGGCATCGATTGCCGCGATGTCGTCGGCCGTCGGTACGAGCGGAACAAGATCGGGTTCTGGGAAGTACCGGTAATCGTCGGCGTCCTCTTTAGCCCGACCGGGCAGCGTTCGTCCCGCGTTCTCGTCCCAGTGGCGAGTCTCCTGGAACGGCGCGTCGTCGGCGTTGTAGAGGTTGAGATGTCGCCGGGCTTCGTAGTTGATGGCCCGGCCGAGTGAGCGCACCGAGTTGATGTTCTTGACCTCGCAGCGGGTGCGCAGTTCGTCGCTTCCGGCCGGCCGGATCGACACGTTGGCGTCAACCCGCATGCTGCCTTCTTCCATCTTGGCGTCGCTCACGCCGATCGTCAGCAGCACGTCGCGCAGCTCCGAGACATATGCCTTGGCATGTTCGGCGTCGTGCATACACGGTTCGGTCACGATCTCGACCAGCGGCACACCTGCGCGGTTGTAGTCGATCAGCGTGTACTGCGCGTCGCTGATCCGACCGCCGCCGCCGATATGGGTCGACTTGCCGGTGTCCTCTTCGATGTGGGCCCGCTCGATCGTGACCCGACCACCGGTCGGCGGATCGAGGTAACCGGCCGCGTTCGTCGGCTGGTCGTACTGCGTCGTCTGGAAATCCTTCGGCATGTCGGGATAGAAGTAGTTCTTGCGGGCGAACACCGCAGGGTTCACCGTGCAGTGCAGGGCCCGCCCGAGCTTCATGGCGTAGTCGATCGCGGTGCCGTTGATGACCGGCAGCGACCCGGGCAGACCGAGGCACGTCGGGCACGTGTTGGTGTTCGGCTCAGCGCCGAACTTGTTCGCGCACCCACAGAAAAGCTTCGTGTTTGTCGCCAGCTCAACGTGGACTTCGAGCCCGATGACAATCTGCCAACCGTCGAGTTCGTTCTCGGTCTGGGCTACACCGGTCATGCTGCACCTCCAGCGGATAGCGCCGCCGCTTCGAGAGCTTCGGCGGCTTGGAACATTGGAACTTCGCCGAGCGCGGGGGCCAACAGCTGAACGCCGATCGGCATGTTGTCGGCATCGGCTCCGAACGGCACCGACATGGCTGCATGCCCGGTGAGGTTCGTTGGGATCGTCGCGAGGTCGCAGAGATACATCGACACCGGATCAGCCTTCGCGCCGAACTTGAATGCCGTCGTTGGGGTTGTCGGCGACAGCAGGATGTCGTAGTCCGCGTACGCCGCATCGAACTCGCGAATCAGCAGCGTGCGAACCTTCTGAGCCGAGCCGTAGTACGCGTCGTAGTAACCGGCCGAAAGTGCGTAGGTGCCGAGCATGATGCGGCGCTTCACCTCGTCGCCGAATCCGCCGGTGCGGGTCGCTTCGTTCATATCGCCCGTGTTCGCAGCGTCGACCCGCATGCCATATCGCACACCGTCGTAGCGGGCCAGGTTGCTCGACGCTTCGGCCGGAGCGATCAGGTAGTAGGCCCCGAGGCCGTACAGGGCAGCCGGGATGCTGGCTTCGCCGACGGTCGCTCCAGCGGCTTCGAGCGCCTGCGCGGCTGAGCGAACCGCATCGAGACAGTTCGCGTCCATGGCATCGCCCATCAGCTCGGTGACGATCCCAACCCGCATGCCGTCGACGCCGGCGCCAAGCGCCTCGCTGATACTCGCCGGAGCAGCCGGCACCGAAGTCGAGTCTCGCGGATCGTGCCCGCTGATGACGTCGAGGGTCAGCGCGGCATCGGCCACGGTATGAGCGAACGGACCGATCTGGTCGAGCGACGAACCGAAGGCGATAAGGCCATACCGCGACACCAACCCGTACGTTGGTTTCACGCCGACCAAACCGCAGTAGGCGGCCGGTTGGCGGATCGAACCGCCGGTGTCGGAACCGATCGAAAGGGCGCTGAAACCAGCGGCCACCGCCGCGGCACTTCCGCCGCTTGAGCCACCCGGCACCCGGTCGGTGTCGAGCGGGTTCCGGGTTGGGCCGAACGCCGAGTTCTCGGTCGAGGAACCCATCGCGAACTCGTCGAGGTTGGTCTTGCCGACAAAGACGGCACCGCTGTCGGCAAGCGCGCTGACCACCGTCGCGTCATACGGCGGCTGCCAGCCTTCGAGAATCCGCGACGAACACGTCGTCGGGATACCCCGCGTGCAGAGGTTGTCCTTCAGCGCGACCGGCACACCGGCGAGCGGTCCGGGGTCGTCGCCCGCAGCTACCGCGGCATCGACCTCATCAGCTCGGGCGCGAGCTTCGTCGGCCAGCACGAGGTTGAACGCGTGAATCTCGGCTTCTCGCTCTTCGATCGCGGCGAGGTGTTGTTCGAGTACTTCGCGGGCCGAACGCTCTCCCGATCGCACCCCAGCCGCGATTTCGATCGCGGTGGCACCGGCGCCACTCATCGAGACGGTCACTGTGACTCTCCAAGGACCGGTGGCACTCGAAACTGGCCATCTTCGGCCGCTGGGGCCTGACTCAGAACTTCGTCTCGGTCGAGGCTCGGCACGACCTCGTCGACGCGAAAGACATTCGTCAGCGGCAGCGGATGCGACATCGGCGGAACACCGTCGAGATCGAGCGCATCGAGGGCGGCGGCATGCTCGAGAATGGCGTCGAGCTGCTCGGTAAAGCGGTCGAGCTCGGACTCTTCAATGTCGAGCCGGGCGAGCCGCGCAACATGGCTGACATCGGCTCGTGAAATGCGATCACTCATGACCGCTGATGCTAGCGAGCAGTCGCGACGTCCAGCCGTAGAATTAGCGCCCTGTGACCGCGCACCCTTTTCTCTCCGACGAT
>Ga0209828_1003762_pt1 | contig 11347 bp, 9 predicted proteins | sample MaitaG_FD_187429 | JGI IMG/M metagenome (GOLD analysis project Ga0209828, IMG submission 187429) | Marine algal microbial communities from Maine, USA - Maine_Asex2 metaG (SPAdes) (version 2) | ecosystem: Host-associated > Algae > Red algae > Unclassified | place: Maine, USA | collected 2015-01-05
GTCGGCGCGAGCGACGAATCGGCCGTTGGGGGGAACGCGGCGGACGGTGGGCCGAAGAAGAAGCGTCGTCGGCGTCGACGCAAGCCGGCCGGCGAGCGCACCGCGCCGTCCGGCGACGCCTGACTCGCGAGCGACGGTATGGCGTCGGCGACTCGGGTGCACGTCGGCGTCGGCAGCAACCTGGGCGACCGGGTCGCGCATGTCGACGCCGCCTGGTTGGCGATGGCGGCGCTGTCGAGCGATGGCGTGGTCGGGCGCTCGGCGCTCTACGAAAGCGAGCCGATGGGCCCCGCCGATCAGCCCGACTATGTCAACGCGGCCTGCCGCTTCTCCACGACGCTGTCCCCGCACGCACTGCTGGCCGCCCTGCAGGCCATCGAGCGACGGGAAGGACGGGTCAGGCCTGCGCTACGCTGGACGGCCCGCACGCTCGACCTGGATGTGCTGCTGTACGGCGATCGCGTGATCGAGACGCCGGACCTGGTGGTGCCGCATCCCGGCATCGCCGAGCGGGCCTTCGTGCTGCAACCGCTGGTGGACCTGGACCCATCGCTCGTGGTACCGGGGCGAGGTCCCGTCAGCGAGCTGCTGGACGCCCTCGGCACGCACTCCCTGCGCCCGCTGGCCCGGCGGTCGTCGACCTGATCGACCGCGCGACGCGGCGCGGTGTCAATGGGCCGACGTTGCGCTTCCACGCGGCATGAAGGACACTCCGCGCGATGGAGTTGCCGGGTAAGGGAGCGATGAGCGAACGTCAGAGCCTGCGCATCGCGCTGCTCGAGGATAGCGAGGAACAGGCTGCGCGCGTCCGCGAATGGATCGAGAACAAGGGCTATCACTGTGGCTCCTTCGCCGCGGCCGACGATTTCCAGCGCGCCTTCCGGAAGACGAGTTACGACGTCGTCGTGCTCGACTGGACGCTCGAGAGCGGAAGCTCCGGGCTCGAGGTGTTGCACTGGATCCGGCGGACGCTGACCAGCGACGTGCCGGTGATCTTCGTCACTTCGCGGCAGGCCGAGGAGGACATCGTCAAGGCGCTGCGTGCCGGTGCCGACGACTACCTCGCGAAGCCCGTCCGGCAGCACGAGTTGCTGGCGCGTCTCTATGCGCTTGCGCGCCGGGCTCAGCCAGAGGCGGAAGTGCTCGAGTGTCCGCCCTACACCTTCGACACCTCGGCGCGCGAGGTGCGCATGAACGCCGAGCCGGTGAAGCTCACCGAGAAGGAGTACGAGCTCGCGCTGTTCCTGTTCCGGAACCGTGGGCGGGTGCTGTCGCGACAGCACTTGCTCGCGACGGTGTGGGGCACGTCGGCCGAACTCAACACGCGCACCGTCGACACGCACGCCAGCCGACTCCGCAAGAAGCTCAGGCTGCTCGCCTCGGAGCGGTGGAAGCTGACTTCCATCTACCAGCACGGCTACCGCCTCGAAGAGCACTCGAGTCCGCGTTGACGTGTTCGGTCCGCGGAGCTCCGCGCCGGATTCGGCCGATCGCCCCGCTCACCGGGCGATCGTGGGTCGCACAGGCTTCGGCCCACCGATTCACCGGAAGCTCGCAGGCGGCATCACCCTTCGATGGTTACTCGGCTTCTTCTGCGTCCTGCTGCTGGCGAGCGGGCTGCTCGGCTGGTCAGAGGCGACGCGCAAGGTCGATCGATTGATCCACGACGTCTGGGTGCGGATCGGGCAGAGCGAACCGCCGGACGACGTGATCATCGCCGCGATCGACACCGAGAGCCTGACGAGTCTCGGGCGCTGGCCCTGGTCCCGGGAGTTGCAGTCGCTCGTGCTGGAGCAGCTCGCGCAGCACGGTGCGCGCGCGGTCGTCATCGACGTGCTGCACATGGAGCCGGACGTCAGTGCCGCCGCGGATGCCCGGCTCGCCGCCGCGGTCGCCGCGCTGCCGATCGCCATCCTCCCGGTGCTGGTCGAACGCGGACCGAGCGGGGCCGTCGTCGAGCGATTGCCGCTGCCGGCGCTCAGTCGTGCGGCGACCGATCTCGGACACATCGTGATGCCGATCGATGACGACGGGCTCGTCCGCCGCATCGAGCTGAAGGCCGGCTTCGGTCGACCGCACTGGCCGGCACTGTCGCTTGCCGCCCTCGCCGCGCTCGACCCCGCCGCGGCCAGGTCCGACGCGCTGCCAGGCCTGCGCCCGGCCGCGCGCGCGCGGCCCGGTGCCTGGACCCGGGACCACGAGGTGATGGTGCCGTTCGTCGGACCGAGCGGCACGTTCACGCGTGTTTCCGCCGCCCGCCTCGCACGCGGCGAGGTGGCGCGCGAGGAGATCGAGGGTCGGGTCGTGTTCCTCGGCCTGACCACGACCGGGCTCGGGGACGTGGTGCCGACGCCGGTGTCGGCACTCGATCAACCCATGCCCGGCATCGAGATGCACGCGAACGTGTTCACGGCACTGCGCGGCGGCACGCTGGTCACCACGATGCCCCTCTGGAGCGGCCCGCTCGCCGCCTTCCTCGTGCTGCCGCTCATGCTGGTGCTGTACTCGCGCGCCCCGCCCGGACGCGGACTGACCGGTGCGCTGATCGGCGCGAGCCTGCCGATACTCGCCAGCCTGCTGCTGTATCGCTACGGGCGTCTCTGGTTCGCGCCGCTTTCCGCAAGCGTGCCGATCCTCGCGAGCTACCTGCTGTGGAGCCGCCACCGGCTCGAGTTCGTGAACCGCTTCCTCGAGCGTGAACAGGCGGAGATCCAGCCTCACCTGCCGCGCCGCGATCCGCACGACGACGGCGCCCTCGTCGCCTTCTTCGAGAACGCGTCGCGGCATCTGCCGATCAGCGGCTGGCGATTCTTCTCTCGGGGACGGAGTCACGAGGGCGGCAAGCCGCTGCCACCGGTGAGCGAAGAGGCCCCGGTCGGGCGCTGGGGAAGGCAGGGGCGGGTGCATTCCCGGCGCTACCGGACGCCCGGACAACTGCGCATCGACCTGGTCGTCGACGATGCGGAGCGGGCCGACGAGATCACCGCCTACGTCGACTCGCTGTCGCGCATCCGTTCCCGCATGCGGCCGCCGCGGAAGACCAGCACGATCGAGCGACTGCAGGGCAATGCCGAACGCCTGCACGAGCAGATGGCATGGCTGCGTGGGGTGAAGGTCTTCAGCGAGACGGTGCTGGCCGGCGGTCCGATCGGCTTCGTGGTGTGGAATCCGGCGGGGGAGTGGGTGCGGGGCAATGCGCTGGTGCGCGAGATGCTGCCGGTGCTCGGCGAGCGGGCGCTGCTCGTGGAGTTCCTGCGGGCCGTCGGGCATGACCCGCACGGTCCCGAAAGCTCGGGCAATCGGCAGCGCTTCGACGCGCTGCTGCTGGACGGCCGTCCCTGGCAACTGTCACACGAGAGCGGCGAGCGGGCGCTGGTGGTGAACCTGAGCGCCATCGGTGGCCGGCTCTCGAAGCGACTGGTCTGCGCGAGCGTCATCGACGTTTCCGAGATCCGTACCGCCGAGCGCGCCCGGGCCGAGATGGTCGACTACCTCTCGCACGATCTGCGCTCGCCGCTGGTCTCGGCGCTTGCCTTGCTCGGCGACGATGCCGAGGAAGGTGCGCCCGGGGGACGGACCGATGCGGCTCGACCGCATCGTCCGATCGAGGCGCTTCCGCCGGTGGCCCGTGCGGACGTGGCGGGCAACATTCGCCGAAGCCTCGCGATGATGGACGATCTCCTGAACATCGCGCGCGCGGACTCGCTGAGCGAAGCGAGCTTCTCCGACGTGCTGATCGAGTCGGCGCTCGACAATGCGCTGTCCGAACTCCAGCCCCAGGCGCGCGAGCGAGGCATCCGGCTCGACGTGGACGAGTGCGAGGAGGAACTCTGGATGAGCGGCGACGGCCATTCGCTCGAGCGGGCCATGGCCAACATCGTCGGCAACGCCATCAAGTACTCGCCGGACGGCACGATCGTACGGGTGAAGCTGCACCGGGTCGGCGATCAGGGCGTGTTCGAGGTGTCCGACGACGGCGTCGGCATCGATCCCGCGGTCATCGGCGAGCTGTTCACCCGCTTTCGTCGTGACGCGCGCGTGGCCGGACGCATCAAGGGCACCGGGCTCGGTCTGGCCTTCGTCGCGCGGGTGGTCGATCAGCACGCAGGGGTCATCGAGGCGACGAGCGAGCCGGGCCGCGGCACCCGCGTGGTGCTGAAGCTGCCACTCGAACGGGTCGCCGACACCGAGGCCGCAGAATGACGCCGATCAGGCGGTGACCATCTCCACCTGGCCGTCGGCCGCGCCGATGATCAGCCGGTCGGCCGGGCGCGCGGCGAACAGGCCGCAGGCCACGACGCCCGCGATCGCGTTCAGTCGTGCCTCGAGCGCGAGCGGCTCCTCGATGTGGAAGCCATGGCAGTCGAGGATCACGTTGCCGTTGTCGGTGGGCGGCGTCTCGCGGTACTCGGGATCGGCGCCGAGGCGCACGATCTCCCGAGCGACGTGGCTGCGCGCCATCGGAATCACCTCGATCGGCACACCGAAGGCGCCGAGCACGTCGACGCGCTTGCGCTCGTCCACGAGACAGACGAACTCGCGACTCGCCGCGGCGACGATCTTCTCGCGAGTGAGCGCGCCGCCTCCGCCCTTGATCAGGCGCAACCCGGGATCGGCCTCGTCGGCGCCGTCGACGTAGAGCTCGAGTTCACCGCTCATGTTCAGGTCGAGGACGTCGATGCCGGCGGCGCGGAGCAGGCGCGACGTGCCCTCCGAACTCGACACCGCGCCTGCCGGGCGCCGATGCGAACCGGCGAGTGCCTCGATGAAGAAGTTCACCGTCGAGCCGGTGCCGACGCCGAGGCGCGTTTCCTCCTGCACGAGCTCGAGCGCGGCGAGTGCCGCGGCACGTTTGCCGGCCTCCCCCGCAGCGGCGACCTTGCCGCCGGTCGGCGGGTTCGTCATCGAGCCGTTCGCCATGATTCGTGCTTCGGTTACATTGGCGGGCCACGACCGACCCGGGTGCCGCAGGCGGCCAGATGAAAACGCTCCACGAAGAATACCTGAAGGGCATTCTCTCGGCCCGCGTCTATGACGTGAGCGTCGAGACGCGCCTGCACGCCGCGCCGTTGCTGTCTGCACGAACCGGCAACTCGGTGCTGCTCAAGCGCGAGGACGAGCAGCGGATCTTCTCGTTCAAGTGCCGCGGCGCATTCAATCGCATCCATCGCCTGCTGGAGAGCGAGCGGCTGGCCGGACGGACCGTCGTGGGCGTGATCGCCGCCTCTGCCGGCAACCATGCCCAGGGCGTGGCGCTCGCGGCCGGTCATCTCGGTATCGAGGCGACCATCGTCATGCCGGTCACCACGCCGAGCATCAAGAGCGACGCGGTGAAGGCGCTGGGCGGCGAGGTCGTGCTGCACGGCGACGACTTCGATACGGCGCTCGGTCACGCGATCGCCCTCGGCGAATCCCGTTGCTTCCCGTTCATCCATCCGTTCGACCACCCGGACACGATCGCGGGGCAGGGTACCGTCGCGGTCGAGATCTGCCGCCAGCACCCGGGCCCGCTCGATGCGGTCTTCGTGCCGGTCGGCGGCGGTGGGCTCGCGGCCGGGGTGTGCGCGTACATGAAGTACCTGCGGCCCGAGGTCAAGGTGATCGGTGTCGAGCCGGTCGACGCGGCGTCGATGCACGACGCGAAGGCCGCGGGCGACATCGTGACGCTGGCGAGCGTCGGGCTGTTCGCCGACGGGGTCGCGGTGCGGCGCGTCGGGGAGGCGACGTTCGCGTTGTGCAAGGACCTGCTCGACGAGGTCGTGCTGGTCAGCGTCGACGAGATGTCGGCGGCGATCAAGGACACCTTCAACGAGACCCGCACGATGGTCGAACCCGCCGGCGCTCTCGCGGTGGCGGGGATGAAGCGCTGGGCGCACGACAACGAGGCGCGCGGGCAGACCTTCGTGGCCGTGTCGAGCGGGGCGAACATCAACTTCGATCGGCTCCGACACGTGGCCGAGCGAGCGGAGATCGGCGAGACCCGGGAGGCGCTGTTCGCGGCGACCATCCCCGAACGCCCCGGCAGCTTCCTCGACTTCTGCACCGCGCTCGGTCGGCGCAGCATCACCGAGTTCAACTACCGGCGCAGCGAGCCGGACATCGCGCAGGTGTTCGCGGGCATCGAGGTGCCCGGTGGCCGCGTGGAGCGCGAGGCACTGCTCGGCGAGCTCGGCGCGTCCGGCTTCGAGGTGCTCGACATGACGGACAACGACACCGCGAAGCTGCACGTGCGGCACATGATCGGCGGTCATGCCCGAGCGGAGGCCGGCCCCGGCGGGGAACCGATCCGCGAGCGACTCTACCGCTTCCGGTTTCCCGAGCGCCCGGGGGCGCTGGTCGATTTCCTGACCCGCATCGGAACCCGCGGCGACATCACGCTGTTCCACTACCGGAACCACGGTGCGGCCTATGGCCGGGTGCTCGTCGGCTTGCGCTTCGACGCCGTCGCCGAGGCGGGCATCGACGAATTCGTCGCCGAGCTGGGTTTTCACGGCGTGGAAGTGTCGGACGACGCGGCCTGCCGACTGTTTCTCGGCTAGAGGCTCGGCGCGGACTCGGCCAGTGCTCGGTCCGGAACTGGCCCTGGCTCGGCGCTGACTCGGCCAGTGCTCGGCCAGTGCTCGGCCATGGCTCGACTCGGGCTCGGCGCCGTCCGCCGGCCGGCACGTCGATGACGTCCGCCGGACGAACGCCATGGCCGATGCTTCAGCGGTGTTCGCCGGGCGGGCGCCACACGTGCGCTTCGGTGACGACGGCGTCGAGCGGAACGTCCCACCAGTCCGGGAAGACCGAGTCCGCGCGTTGTGCCTCGAAGGCCACGCCGACCAGGTGCGGCGGTCCCGTCCCGTCGCGGCGCATGGCGAAGCTCCGGTCGTAGAAGCCGCCGCCCATGCCGAGCCTGTCGCAGCGCGCGTCGAAGCCGACCAGCGGCACGAGCACGACATCGACGTCGGCGGGCGCCAGGCACGCGGCGTCGTCGACCTCGGGCGTCAGGATGCCGAAGCGGTCCGGCCGCATCGGGGTGCGCTCGTCGTACGGCGAGAAGGCAAGCGCCTGTCCGGTCAACGTCGGCAGGAGCGTGACGCGATCGCGCGCGCGGCAGTCGGCAAGCACTGCGTCTATCGACAGCTCGCCGCCGAGGGCTGCATAGCCCGCGACCGTGCGCGGGGCGAGCGTGTCGAGCAGGAGAAGGAGTCGGGCCGCTACGGCGCGTTCGGCGTCTTCGCGGCCCTGGCTCCCGAGTGCCGAACGGGCGGCGCGAAGGCGTTTCCGCAGCGCGTCGCGCGGGCTCGGCGGTCGCTCGTTCGAGGGGCCTTTCATCGGTCCGCCCCGGCCAGTCCGAGACAGGCGGCGAACCGGTTCACGAGGGGTGTATCAACCACGAATGCCGTCTCCGGCGTGCTACCTTGAACCAAGCGGCTCAGGTGGGAACTCCCGGAGCCGTCTCAGGCTTTCCGCCGTAACGGACATGCACAACAACAGCGAACGAGAATCCCCGGGGTGCAGAATTAGGTCAAGGGATATACCCGTCCGAATGACCAACACCGCAGAAGATACGGGTCGAGCCTAGCACGCCGTTCGGGTCAGGCAGGCGTACCGATTCCTCATGCTGGAGCATCTTCAACTTCGCTCGCAGAACCGTCCGGTCGCCCGCCGAGGCCGCCGCCGGACCCATCGCTCGACCCACCGCCTGATCCGCCACTCTTGCCGCCACTCTTGCCGCCACCTGGTTCGCCACCTGGTTCGCCGCCTGGTTCGCCGCCTGGTTCGCCGATTGGCCCGCCAAGTGGGCCGCCAGTCGACCCGCCGTCTTCCTGCCCGGACGGCCGCCCGGCCAGCCACCTGCCGTCCACGTCCCTCTCGTCCACCGACGTCATCGCCGTCGGTTCCTCGTCCGTCGTCAGCAAGCCGTCCAGCCGCGCGTTCAGCCGTGCGACCCGGCCTGCCGCCGCGCCGTCGTCGCCCGCACGCGAGCGCGCATCGAGCAGCGAGCTCGCGGTGTTGATCGCGGTGACGATCGCGATCTTCTCGAGTGTCGAGGTCGTGTTGCGCTGCCGCGTTTCGCGCATCGCCCGATCGACGTAGGCGGCCGCCTGGCGAAGCTTGTCCTCCTCGTCCGGGGGGCAGGCGAGCTGCACTTCCTTGTCCAGGATGCGTAGCCGCACCCGGCTCGGCGAGCGGTCGTCCCGGTCGCTCATTGTCCCGCCTCCATCGCCTTGAGTCGCACGATCATCTGCTCCACCTTCCCGCGCGCCGTATCGTTCTTGTCGAGCAGGCGCGCTCGTTCCTCGGCCAGTGCCGCCTGCTGGAGACGCAGGGAGCGATTCTCGAGCTGCAGTCGATCGCAGCGCGCGGCGAGTTCCAGCACCTGCCTTTCAAGGTCGACGAGTTCCTCGTCGAGAGAGCGGCGGCTCATGAGCGCGGGCTTCCGGGGAAGAAGGCGCATTGTATACTTCGCGAAGCTCACCAGACCCCCACCCGCTTGAGACGCCCAGCCACCGACGAACTCTCCGCCGTCCTCGCGCGCCTGGACGTTCCCCTGGGCGTGCCCGAGGCGCAGGGGCTCGCTTGCGGCCTGCTCTGCAGCCGACCGGCAACGAATGCCAAGAGCCGCTGGTTCGCCGAGCTCCTGGATGCCGCCGCGCTGGTGCCCGAGGCCCTTGCCGAACGCGCGAAGGACCTGCACATCCTCGACGCCTGGTTCGGCGCCGAACTCGCCGCGCTCAACGACAGCGAGCTCGATTTCGCGCTGGCCCTCCCCGACGACGACCGTCCGTTCGACACGCGCGTGATCGCACTGGGCGAGTTCTGTGCAGGCGTCGTGTACGGCGTCGGCATCGGCATCGCCGCGCAGGGCAATCCTTCGCTGCCGGCAGACACGCGCGAACTGCTCGAGGACTTCATGGCGATCGACGGGGCCGACACCGAGGCCGACGCCGATGGCGGTGGGGAAGCGGCCTTCGTCGAGCTGTCGGAGTATGTGCGCGTCGGCGTGCTGCTCATCCACGAGGAGCTCAAGCCCGTCACCGCGTCGCCCGGTCGCGAGGCGGCTCGGAACGGGACGGGCCGCTCCTCCGGCAACACGGTTCACTGAAGCGCATGGCACGTCGTCAGAAGGGCGGGAAGGCGGGCTCGCCGAAGGCCAAGGTCGGCCCCGGGAGGCGCACGCGTGCCGGTGCCGATGACGGCGCTGCGGCCGCGCCGTTCGGCAAGTCCTGGGCCACCGAGTACCGACGGCGTCGTCGGGCGCTGATGAAGGTCATGGGCGACGACGCGATCGCCGTCATTCCGGCGGCGCGCGTCGCCTGCCGGAACCGCGACAGCGAGTACCCCTACCGCGCGGACAGCGACTTCCACTACCTGAGCGGCTTCGACGAGCCCGAGGCATTGATCGTGCTGGCGCCCGGGCGCAAGGCGGGCGAGTACCTGATGTTCTGCCGTGATCGCGATCCCGACAAGGAGACCTGGCACGGCCGCCGGCTCGGGGTCGAGCGCGCACCGGCGGCACTCGGTGCGGACGACGCCTTCCCGATCGGCGACGTCGACGACATCCTGCCCGGCTTGCTGGAAGGTCGGCGGCAGGTGTTCCACACACTCGGCAAGGATCAGGCCTTCGACGCGCAGCTGCTCGGCTGGCTCAACCGGGCACGTTCATCCCGCCGCGCGGCCGCGAGCGACGACCCCGACGTCTTCGTCTCCCTGGACTATCACCTGCACGAGATGCGCGTGCACAAGAGCCGCGCCGAGCTCGCGACGATGCGGAGCGCGGCCCGCATCAGCGCCGCCGGCCACTGCCGCGCGATGAGCGTCGCCCGGCCGGGCATGCGCGAGCACGAGCTCGAGGCGGCCCTCGTCGGCGAGTACGTCCGCCAAGGTGCCACGCATGCCTTTCTGCCGATCGTGGGCGGCGGTGCGAACGCCTGCATCCTGCACTACACCGAGAATCGCGACGAACTGCGCGACGGGGATCTGGTCCTGATCGATTCGGGCGCGGAGCACGAGCTGTACGCCGGCGACATCACGCGCACCTTCCCGGTGAACGGTCGCTTCGACGAGGCGCAGCGTACGGTTCACGACATCGTGCTGGCCGCGCAGCTCGCCGCGATCGCCGAGGTCCGGCCGGGCAACCACTGGAACGCGCCGCACGAGGCCGCGGTGAAGGTGCTGACCCGCGGGCTGCGCGACATCGGCATCCTCAAGGGACGACTGGACGCGCTGATCCGCGACCAGGCCTACAAGCCCTGGTACATGCACCGGACCGGACACTGGCTCGGCATGGACGTGCACGACGTCGGCGACTACCGCATGGGTGAGGACTGGCGCGCGCTGGAGCCGGGCATGGTGCTGACGGTCGAGCCGGGGCTCTACCTGCCGGCGTCCCGGAAGGTGCCGCGGGCCTTCCGCGACATCGGGGTGCGCATCGAGGACGATGTCGTGGTGACCGCGGACGGTTGCGAGGTCATCACCGGAGACGTGCCGAAGTCGGCCGACGACATCGAGGCCTTCATGCACGCGGCGCGGGAGTCCGCATCGCCGTGAGCCGCGCGTGCCCGTGATGGACGAGTGCGACATCGCGATCGTCGGTGGTGGCCTGGTCGGCACGCCGCTCGCGCTCGCGCTCGCCACCGGCGGTCGTCGTGTCGTCCTGATCGAGCGGCGCGCCGCCGGCGATGGACCGGCCACCGATCCGCTGGCGGGAGAATCGCTCGATCAACGCTGCACGGCGCTGTCGGCCGGCACGACCGCCTGGCTCGATCGACACGCGCTCTGGCCGGCCCTGAGCGACGATGCCTGCCCGATCCGGACCGTGCATGTCTCTCACCGGGGACGATTCGGAGCGACTCGTCTGGAGGCAGCCGAGCTGGGGGTCGACGCGCTGGGCCATGTCGTCGAGAACCGCGCCGTGCTCGCGGCGCTCGAGGCGCGTCTGGCCGCGAGCGACGTGCGGCTAGTGACCGGGGTCGCGGTCGCGTCGGTCGAGCCCGCGGACAGGTGGGCAACCGTGCGCTACGCCGTTCCGACCTCGGAGGCGGCGGCCGGGGGAGGGCGAAGCGCCGATGGCCCGAGCGGTCATGAACAGGCGACGGGGGATGCCCCTGAGGATCAGTCGAGGGGCGAGGGTGCCTTGCGGGCACGACTGGTCATCGGCGTCGACGGGGTCGATTCGCGGGTGCGTGCCGCACTCGGCATCGCTGTGCGCCGGCACGACTACGCGCAGTCCGCGGTACTCGGCGCGATCCGCCTCGAACTTGATCACCGCCATGTCGCGCACGAGCGCTTCACGGCCGGCGGACCGCTCGCCCTGCTGCCGCGGCCCGGGCGCGTGGTCTCCTTCGTCGAGTGCGCC
>Ga0209828_1003766_pt1 | contig 11337 bp, 10 predicted proteins | sample MaitaG_FD_187429 | JGI IMG/M metagenome (GOLD analysis project Ga0209828, IMG submission 187429) | Marine algal microbial communities from Maine, USA - Maine_Asex2 metaG (SPAdes) (version 2) | ecosystem: Host-associated > Algae > Red algae > Unclassified | place: Maine, USA | collected 2015-01-05
TAAATGTATTACAGAAGATTCACCATATCCATTACCCCCAATTAAGGCAATATCAATTTCATCCTGCTTGGGAGGCTCTATATTCAAGGTATTTCCTTTTAGCAAATTCGAGTTCTCTTAGAATAAGACCTGTTTGTTCTTTATTGCTTTCTAGAGATACGTATCTATCCATTTTAATCAATGAACCTCTTACTCTTTGTCCCATCGGATGTTTAAAGTAACCAATAAAAAATTGAAATGTTCCTCCTAATACAATCAGTTCTCGGTCATCCATCGAAAATTCATCAATTTCAAATTCGATAAGCTCTTCAATTTTAGTATCTAAATCTATCAATCGACAATTGACATTTTCTTCATTGATTTCACTTACTATTCCAAAAAACATTTTCTTAGTAATAAACATTTCAGCTTCAGCACAAATAATACTTTTTTTACTACTTAAGTATTTACTGTGTTTCGATGAAGAATCTAATAAATTGTTTTCTGAAATAGCAAACGTATAATCATCATCCAAATTCTTGAATAGAGAATTCATATCAACAGAATGTGATTTGCTCACATTGGAAGATTTCTTGTTATTAATTACCAAACATTCCATATCAAACCATTTTTTTTATATCGTCTATTTGCCCTTCAGAATACTTTATGAATTCAGGAGCAGCATCGAAAAATGATATAATTCTTTGTGCAGAGATTAATTCAGGATTTTCATCTCTTTTAATTACTGTATTATTAAAAGCTCTGGAACTTAACTTTACATATAAATGATGAGAGCCAGAAATACACCTACCTATATGGGTAAGCACATTCCCATTCCAAAAAATGAAATCTTCTAAATCAGATAGACCCAAAACCTTACTAATCTTTTCATTTGCAAGACTTCTAAAAAAATTATCTAGTTCATCTTTTTTGTCATCCATTACAAAATGACTTGAAACAGATAAATCAACATCTGAAACCTTTGTTTGATTCAGTAAGGCAAGAATCCCTTTAATAAAATTGTTTGCGATGTTAGCGGCAGCCAAATCTTTCACACTAATATAAAGTCCATCCTTTGTACAATCAAAAGAATAAAACATAGTTTGAAATGTGCTCCTATTTGGTGTAAAGTATCCATTCTTAATACTCTCTAACTCTTCTTCACCTATTAAATTATTTACACTTAACCATGTTTTATCGATTATTGAAGGATTAAACATACCTCCAACACTGACTTCGTATTTTAAATAATCTTTTGAGTTTCCTGCTTTGACCATTAGAGCATAATATATAGAACTATATACAAGTAATATACCTAATTTAATGTAAAATCATTTACCTCCATGTTCACATCAATATTTACATAATAACAACCCCCCCCACATAAGAAGGTTTTTTCTTCTACCCCCTACTTTGCAAAAATAGCACTAAATTCCTACGTAATCTAGATTTCACTTAAAAACAAAGCCCTGTAAATCAATCATTTACAGAGCTTTTTAAGTTGACCCACTAGGACTCGAACCTAGAATGACGATACCAAAAACCGTAGTGTTGCCAATTACACCATGGGTCAAATTAGACTGCAAATTTATAATAATTATTCCGTTGGCGAAATACTGAGCTAGGAATTTTCTAATTGATATATAGATGGATAATGACGTCCCCTTTGATCCCAATCTAATCCATAGCCGACGACGAAGTCATCTGAAATTGATTTGCCTACATATTTCAATTCAAAACTAGACACTTCTAATCGTTCAGGCTTTACCAATAAACTACAGATAGAGATTGATTTCACGTCTTCTTTCATGAGTCTTTCTATATAGAAATTCATGGTCAATCCAGTGTCTACTATATCTTCAATGATCAAAATATCTCTGTTTGTGGCATTTCTAGGAGAAGACCAAACTTCGCTGACTTCTCTTTTGGATTCCATGCCTTCGTAGGAAGATAACTTCACAAAGCAAAATTCATGTTCAAAAGTAAATTTTCTCACTAGATCTGCTGCAAATATGAATGCTCCATCCAATACAGTAATGATGATTGGATTTCTACCCTGAAAATCTTTATTGATTTTGACTGCGAGTGAATCCAAAATACCCTTAATCTCTTGCTCAGATATAATTTCAACAAAAGATTTACCATTTAATTCTATCTTGCTCATAATCTTTATTCTTCGGTTGGAACTCCTTTTAGACCAAATTGATCCAATAAGTATACCAATGAAGTGATAGCAGCTGCTCCCAATTCTAATTCTCTCTTATTTACTTTATCTATGCGGTCTAATTTTGTGTGGTGTAAGTCAAAATATCGCTGAGAATCTGGTTTAAATCCTATCAGTAATCCACCTTGAGGTTTCAGCGGGTTAATATCTGCTCCTCCACCTCCTGATTTTAGATAGAGGTCATAGGGTTCAAGATAAGTACTGAAAGTTTGGAAATTTCGTAAATAAGTTTTAAAAACTTCATCATTTGCGCTACATCCGAAACCCCTTGGAGTAAATCCTCCCATATCAGATTCAATAGCTGCTAAATGAAATTCTCCCAAGCTATCAGATACCTCTGCATATCTCTTGCCGCCGGCTAGTCCATTTTCTTCATTCATAAACATAACACAGCGTAGTGTCCTCTTTGGCTTATAATTGAGCGCTAATAAGGTTTCGAAAACCTGAATAGAATGCACACATCCAGCTCCATCATCATGTGCTCCACCACCTAAATCCCAGCTATCGAGGTGTCCTCCGACCAATATTATTTCATTTGGGAATTCTGAGCCTTTTATTTCTGCAATTACATTGTGAGATTCTTTATCATCTTCCATATAACAATCAGCCGAAAGTGAAGCTTTGATTACTTTTTGAGTAGACAATTGAGCTGAAAGCCATTCTGCATCCATGGTACTTATTGCAATAGCAGGGATTTTTACTTCAACATCTCCATAAGAAGAAACTCCAGTATGTGGAATACTATCGATCAGTGTAGTCATAGACCGTATTAACGCAGCTTTGGCTCCATAAAGACTAGAGCGAGCAGCTCCGTTTACTCTCTGATCCACCGCTCCACCATACGCCCAACCTGTATGAACCTGCGTAGGATCCATTGGTCTATTGAAGAAAACAATTTTATCTTTTAAAGATTTTTCACCTAAAATACCAAGGGTGTCAAGCGAAAACACCTCAATGATTTCTCCAGAAATCTGCTTTCCTCCAGTCCCAATGCTATTCCCAAGAGCAGTTGCATGTAAATCTCTAATTGATCCATCATTTAACTTTACTTGCACTTTGGCCTCTTCTTTTCTTACCCAAGAAGGAACCATACAAGATTGTTTCCAAACCTTTGTACCCTTAAATTCTAATTCTTTGGCGGTATAACTGACTGCGTTAGCAGCATTTTCAGTTCCTGTCATCCTTCCACCAATCTCTTCAGACAAGTAATGTAACCTTTCATAACATTTCGCTTTAGTTAAACTATAATCGTAAATGTCTTTAATAAAAAATGCATGATCATTTTGTCCAAAAATTGGACTTATTCTCAACAAAATTGAAAAAAATGATACGAAAACTACAAAAAAATGGCCTTTCATCATATTTTTATATTAATTATTAAAACTAGTAATAAAATTTGATATATATTGCAGCTTAAGTCGGAATCTAAAGCCGACTTGGTTTCATTTGGTTAAGCAAGAGGTAATGTAGATTTTCTTACATTACCTCTTTTTTTATCTTCTATTTGATTAAATTGGAACATATTTAGTAACTATTATAAAAATTCACGTCTAACTTTTTAGGCTTCAAAAAGGTTAAAAGATTGATTAATCTACTTTATCCATTATTGTCGAGAGATATTCCTGACTCAATGTCTGATGAAGACGTTGTGAAAGAACATCTGAAAACACAGAATCCGGCTTACTTTGAAATATTGTATAAACGCTATTCTGGGAAAATCTATGGTAAAAGTATTTCCCTCTTAAAGAATGACGCCAAAGCAGCTGATGCTACTCAAGAAATTTTCATGAAGATATTATTGAATCTTTCAAAATTTAGTGGCAAGAGTCGATTCTCTACTTGGATATATTCTATCACATACAATTTCTGTATAGATTTAATTAGAAGAGAGAAAAAGGATCCTAGTGTATTGGTCGAAGATATGGCTGGTTCCCATGATAAAGAACAAGAGGTAAGTGATGCGTTTTTATTAGAAATGAAAGTAGAAAGGTTGAAGGTTATTCTTGAAGATATACCGACGATGGATAAGTCGATATTATTGATGAAATATCAAGATGATCTTTCAATAAAAGAGATCAGTGAAATTACAAAAAAGTCGGAAAGTGCCGTCAAAATGAAAATAAAAAGAGCTAAACAGAAGTTTAGAAAGACTTATAAAGAAAAGTATACGGAGGAATATTGATATGGAAGAAAAGGATACAAATAGTTTTAAAGATTTAGAAAATCTGCATTCAGAGGATTTTAAATCTAAATCTGATTCAATTAAGCTTAAAATTGAATCAGAAACATCTACCTTTAGGTACTTAGGAGATATCATAGATTTATACTTTTCTAAGGTGATGAATGTATTTATTGCAATGACCGGAGGCGGCGATGAAAACTCAAACGAATCCGAAGAGAAATAGGGACAGATTTACTCCTTATTATCGTTATCAGAAAATATTTTATTAGTATGGATGAATTTAATTTGAAGTATATCTTCATGGATCTTGGTAAAAGTTTCCTCGACGGAGTTCCCAAAATTTTAACGGCAATAATCCTTATAATAATTGGCCTTATAGTGGCTCGAGTTGTTTCCAATGTTTTAAAAAAAGCTTTACACAAAATAGGTATAGATAAATTAGGGGAGAAATTGAATAAAATTGAGATGGTGAATAAATCATCCATCGAAATTAAGATTACCCAAGTCCTTTCAAAAATTGTTTACTACATCATATTTTTGTTCTTTTTGATTGCGGCAACTAGCGCGTTAGAAATGCCCGCTGTCTCGAATCTAATGAAAGACATTCTTACATTTATACCAAATATCATTGTAGCAGGTATAATATTAGTAATTGGTTTTATATTTGCGGAAATGATGAAAACTGTTGCACATACTGCACTATCTTCGTTTGGGGTTCCGTCTGCAAGAATGATTTCTTCATTTATTTTCTATTTTTTGTTGATCAACATCATTGTGAGTGCTTTAGGACAAGCAGCGATAGAAACAGAATTTCTTTCTCAAAATATTTCTATACTCATTGCAGGCATCGTTTTGGCCTTTGCGATTGGCTATGGATTGGCATCTCAAAATACGATGGCAAATTTTATTGGGTCAATGTATACTAAAAACAGAATAAAAGTTGGAGATACAGTAAGGTTAGATGGAGTAGAAGGAAAAATTTTAGAAATAGATCGTTCTGTACTGACCATTTTGACAAAAAGTGAGTCTAAAGTATATGTACCCTTAAGTAAATTGACTTCGGAAAAACTTGAAAAATTAAATTAATAACATTAAACACATTACATTTAAAACACTAGACATTATGAGAAAATTGGTTTTAGCATGCTTTCTAGTTTGTGGTTTTTTCTTCGCTGCAGATGCACAAGAAGTAACAGTAGACGAACTAAAAGCAATGAAAGCAGAAAAGCAAGCTGCAATAGATGCGCTTACTGGCGAAATTGGAGATTTAGAAAAACAAATCAAACAATTTCCAGGCTGGAAATTTGGTGGAGTTGGTATTATAGGTTTTAACCTAAATTCTAATAACAATTGGTATTTTATTAATAATCCTCAATCAACCAATACAGGATTAAATTTTAATGCATCTGCATTCGCAAATAAGGATGAAGAAAAATTCTTTTGGAATAATCTTGCATCATTAACTTACAACGTTCAAAGCACCAAAATAAGTGAAGATGCTGAAGCTGTGAAAAGCTACGTTGATATTTTAGACATATCATCAATAGGAGGATATAAGTTAGCACCTAAATGGGCATTAACAGCAAAAGGTACTTACACGACTCCTATGAGAACTTTCAATAATATTGGAACATTAAGAGCATCATTAGGTGCAACTTGGAAGCCAATCACAAACCTTGTTGTAAATTTCCACCCATTAGCATATGAGTTTAACTGGCCAGGTGATTTAGTTTCAGTTCCAGGTTGTGAGATTGGTGCAACATATGCTGCTAATATTTTACCAGGAATTGCATGGAGTTCTAATTTGAGCGCCTTTATTCCATATTCAGCAGGAACTGGTACCTTAAATCAATTTCCAATAAAGGCTGATTCTCCTATGAATAATCCTGAATACGATACTGGTGCCGCAGCTCTAAGCTCTTTAGAAGTACCTTATTCTACAGGAGGGTTAACAAACTGGACTTGGGTCAACAGCTTTTCAGCAAATATTTGGAGAGGCATTGGAGTTGCATTTAGCGTTGGTCTAAAAAGCAATGCTCAGTTAGCTAACCAATGGCAATATCAAAGAAATCAGACATATAATCCAAATGTTGAGGCAAATAATCCTTTACAAAGTTACTACACTTTAGGTCTTGCTTATACTTTATAAGATATACTTTTAGAGTCAAAATATGGAAGCCCGCTCATTTAATGAGTGGGCTTTTTTATTGATCGAAATACGAATTTTAAAGGCTCTTGTTTAGGAGCCTGAAATACGGATACTAAACCTCAAAAAAGAATCTAAATATTCTAATTCAAATAAATAATCCCTGCATTGAGCATAGTTGCAAAACTTACCCAAGCCAAATAGGGCAAAAATAAAAATGAAGCTACTTTATCTATCTCCTTAGATTTTCTGATGTAGGTAATAATCATAAACCACAATGCTATTATTATTACAATTGCGATTTCTGGTTGCTTCATTGAAAAGAAAACGGGGGACCACAAAAGATTTAGAATCATTTGAACTATAAACACCATTATAATAGATTTTTGAGTTGAATGATCTGTCCCAGAATGCCAAATTCTCGCAATACTTAATCCAATTAATATATACAATATGGTCCAAGCAGGCCCAAATACCCAATTTGGAGGACTGAAAAAAGGCTTATTCAATGTGGAATACCAATCTGTTATAGCATTTGCAGTGGAAAATCCAGAAGCAAAGCCAAGAATCATAACGATGGCTACACAAATTATGGATTTGACAATGAGAGACATATTTTGCATAAATTATTTGTTTCAGAGTAAGTTATCAATTAATTAGAGATACAAATGAACCGAATCATTTTATTTTAGCCATATTATAGCCCATTTTAATCATAATAACAGACGATGTCAGACAAAAAACTTTTTTTACTGGATGGACATGCATTGGTTTACCGAGCTTATTTTGCATTTATCAATAGACCCCTCATCAATTCTAAAGGCGTAAATACATCCGCTGTTTCTGGTTTTACAAGGACCCTTTGGGATATTATAAGAAATCAAAATCCCTCTCATATAGCGGTAAGTTTTGATCCTATAGGCCCTGTATTTAGACATACAGAATTTCCAGCCTACAAAGCCAATAGAGATGCACAACCAGAGGTGATTGCTGATTCTATACCCATCATCAAGAATATCATAGAAGCGATGAATATTCCTATTGTGGTGGTAGATAATTTTGAAGCGGATGATGTGATCGGCACCTTAGCAAAACAAGCTGAAAAAGAAGGCTTTACAGTTTATATGGTCACTCCTGATAAGGACTATGCCCAACTGGTAAGTGACAAAGTATTTATGTATAAACCCTCAAGACAAGGGAACGGTATCGATATTCTTGGAGAAAAGGAGATCTTGGAAAAATGGCAAATTGCCAGAGTGGAGCAAGTCATAGATATTTTGGGGCTTCAAGGCGATAGTGTGGATAATATTCCAGGGATACCAGGGATAGGAGCAAAGACAGCGGTAAAATTACTAGCAGAATATGACTCCGTCGAGGGTCTAATAGCCAATGCTGATAAATTAAAAGGGAAGCAAAAAGAAAAGGTGATTGAGTTCGCAGACCAAGGAATGCTATCTAAAAAATTAGCTACAATAAAGCTAGATGTACCAATCCAATTTGATGCAGATAAATATAAAGTAGAGGACTTCAATAGAGAGAAGCTGACAGAAATATTTGTTGATTTAGAATTTAGAGCATTGGCTCAACAGGTGTTAGGGGCACCAACAAATTTGAATGCTGTCCAAGGTAATCTGTTTGGAGGAGGAAGTACACCGGCGGAAGTTAAAAAGCCGCAGTATTCAGTGGCCAAAAAGAATATGGAGAATACAGATCATAAATACTTCTTAGTGGACGATTTTAAAGATTGTAAAAAATTAGCAACTAAACTAGCGAAACAAAAGAGTTTCAGTTTTGATACAGAGACCACAGGGATAGATGCAAATATAGCAGAACTAGTTGGTATTTCTTTTTCTATTATAACGGGAGAAGGTTACTACATTCCTATTCCAGATGATAAGGAAGCGGCAGTTTCAAAAGTGGCAATATTCAAAGAAGTATTAGAAAATGAAAAAATTGAGAAGATAGGCCAAAATATCAAATACGATATTTTAATGTTGAAGTGGTATGATGTAGAAGTGAAGGGAACCTATTTTGATACGATGTTAGCACATTATTTGGTTGAACCGGATTTGAGGCATAAGTTGGATTATCTCACAGAATCTTACCTAGATTATAAAATGGTGTCTATCGAGGAGTTGATCGGGAAGAAGGGTAAGAAACAATTAACCATGCGAGATATAGAGGTAGAGCGAGTAAAGGATTATGCCTGTGAAGACGCAGACTTGACACTCCAACTAAAGAATCATTTAGCTAAAATGATGAAAGAAAATAAATTGGTAGAAGTTTATAATAAGATTGAAGAACCGCTTGTAGATGTACTAGCAAGTATTGAATTTGAAGGATTTAACTTAGATGTCAATTTTTTGAATAAGTATTCTAAAACACTCACAGGTTGGATTGAAAAACAGCAGAAAGGAATTTTCGAAAAGGCTGAGGGAGAATTCAATATTGCAAGTCCTAAACAAGTTGGGCAAATATTATTTGATAGATTAAAGATTCCTTACCGATGGAAGAAGACTGCTTCAGGTCAATATTCTACAGATGTAGAAAAATTAAATGAGCTTGCGGTTGACTATGACATTGTAAAAGATATACTTAATTTTAGAAAATTAGCTAAGTTAAAATCGACTTATGTAGATTCACTTCCGAGAATGGTCAATCCAAAGACCGGACGAGTCCATACAAACTTCAATCAAACACGGGCCGCAACAGGACGTTTGAGTTCTGAAAATCCAAACCTCCAAAATATTCCAATAAAGAATGAAGAAGGAAGAGAAATAAGAAAAGCATTTATTCCAAGAGATAAAGATCATCTTTTGCTTGCCGCAGATTACTCACAAATTGAGTTGCGACTTATAGCCGAAATAAGTAAAGATGAGGCCATGTTAAGCGCCTTCCAAGAAGGGCTAGATTTCCATAAAGCGACGGCAGCTAAAGTATATAATGTTGATTACGATAAGGTAACAGTTGACCAGAGAAGAAATGCAAAAACTGTAAATTTCTCCATAACTTATGGTGCTGGTTCTACAAATCTTTCTCGACAATTAGGAATTAGTAGAAAAGAGGCAACAGAAGTAATCAGTGCTTACTTCAAGTCTTACAGCAATTTAAAAAAGTACATGGAAGATACGGTCACTTTTGCTAGAGAGAATGGATATGTGGAAACACTTTTAGGACGGAGAAGAACTTTGCGAGATATAAATTCCAGAAATGGAATGATCCGAAGTAATGCAGAAAGAATGGCTATAAATACACCTGTCCAAGGAAGTGCAGCAGACATGATAAAAATTGCTATGATAAGAATCCACCATAGAATAATAAAAGAAAAATTAAAATCAAAAATGATTCTTCAGGTGCATGATGAGTTAGTCTTCGACGCAAAATTATCCGAATTAGAACAACTAAAAGTTCTAGTTGAAGAAGAGATGGTGGGAGCTATGCCGAATTTAAATGTCCCTATTTTAGTAAGTATGGATACTGGTCAGAATTGGTTAGAAGCTCACTAAGTGAGCCCATTAAAGTATATAATCCAGACATTTTCTAAAAGTAGAACTACGTATTTATATGGATTTTTAAAAATTTAATACTGTTATGTAATTGAAAAAAAGCTTATTACGTATAATGAATTGTCATATTCATAATATACCCTTTAATACTATTTCTACTTTGTGATTTTGTCGTTAGCTTTACACTAATCATTATGGGATAATTCTAATCTTCAAATAACAACAATCCACTTTCATCTAGATTAGTTTTAGCTTACCAAATAATATCTATTCATTTACCAATGAATGGCTTAAAATTTATACGCTTTATATAAACTAACTTTTTAACCCTCTTAACTTCCAAAAGATGAAAAACCTAGACGCTCCAATTTAAATTCTCTTTACAGACTAATTCGCCCATATCTCGCTAGATATATCGGCGAACCCCTATGACTTTGCTAATGCTGAGCTTACAATGCTATGTGCTTTGTTAAGCTAGCTAGCACACGAACTCATTTTATTAACCATTTAACCTTCTGTATATGATTCCATTTTTCACAGCTGCTTGCCAAGCACAACAAACACCTATTAGAATAACTTCTACTAAATGTAAAGATTAAATATTACCGAGAGAAAAGTTAATACAACAGACAACAACTAACGGGATGGTAGTAAAAGTACCCATCCTGAACCATTTAATTCCCTAAGTTTTATTAAAAAATCATTATGAAAACAACAACAACTATTAAATCACTCATGCAGACGAATATTTATAAAAAACACGCTAATCAATGTAAACCCAAATCATTTTTTCTTCTCTTGGGCTTTTGCTTTTTCGCAATCAATATTTTTGGACAATGTGATGTTTCAACTCAAATAGGTTCAGATTTGGATTGTGTAATTAATGCAACAACTCAATCGTATACTTGTGCCGATGCAGGAGCAAAGTTTTGTCTAATGGGTGGCAATGACTGCGGAGATTCAGCATGGAAATGTCATAATCTTACAGTAGAAGTATGTGAAACATTAGAACCTATTCCATGCAGCGAATACTCCTATGGATCATATCTTTATCAAGGATGTGGAGGATCTTCAACTTCCAATTTATTGCTTATCGAACCAGACGGAGGGGGCGATTACAATTGTAGTATTGTTGCTGATGGCTATTTAGATTTTGGCCAAGCTGCAGTTGGCGATAGTTACACCTTAATTGTATGCTCTACATCAAAAAACTTATCTACAGGAGAAGGCGGTTTTACATTTAATTGTCCTACTTGTGAAATGATGGTTGATTGTCCTACTACAAACTATAGACCATACA
>Ga0209828_1003767_pt1 | contig 11334 bp, 7 predicted proteins | sample MaitaG_FD_187429 | JGI IMG/M metagenome (GOLD analysis project Ga0209828, IMG submission 187429) | Marine algal microbial communities from Maine, USA - Maine_Asex2 metaG (SPAdes) (version 2) | ecosystem: Host-associated > Algae > Red algae > Unclassified | place: Maine, USA | collected 2015-01-05
AAGATCCACATTCTCAATCAATGCTTGGTGCAATGTTTCCAAGCCAGATTTTTCTCCATGCTGCAAGAAATCAAGTGCCGCTCGGCAATAGATCAGCTCGGCTCCACCCGCATGAAAATCTCCTTCACGGATCACCTCATCGGCCTGATCAAATTCCTCGATGTTAATGAGAAATTTGGCATGTGAGCTCCACATTTCGGTAAGCTCAGGACCCAGCTCAGTCGCCTTCTGGAAATAGTAATGTGCTTTGGTAAACTCTTTCAGCTCGTAAAAGGCCTTGGCAAGGGCGCAAAAGTACTCCTCCCGACGATCTTCCAGCTCAATGGCTTTGAAGTACGAGTTGACTGCACTGAGCCAACGATCTTCCCTACTATAGCACAGGCCTAAAAAGTAGTAGACTTCATCGTTGTAGGGATCCAACTTGGAAGCCTTGCTAAAATATTCCTTGGCTTCAAGGTAGCTACCCATTTTCAGGTAGCACTCACCCAAATTACTCAGCAAATCAGAATCAGGACCAAAGAACTCCAGGGCATCAAAATAGATGACCATTGCTTTTTCATATTGACAGGTCTGGAAACATAGATCTGCGCACTCGCGATAACCCAATTCAAACTCCTCATTGATCAGGTACGAATATTCGTACGCTTCGATCGCCTCTTCATATTTACCGCGACATGAATATGCGTGGCCTAGATTGTACCACGCCAAAAAACTATAGGGGCTCTGATCAATCAGCTTTTGGTGAAAGCGGATGCTCTCATTGTATTTTTTGGTCAGCTCGGTGCAAACCCAAACTTTTTCCAACGCTTCTTCATTGTCTGAATCAAAAGCCAAAGACTTCTTCAGACAATCAAACATTTTATTGTAATTCTTAATGGTCTCATAGACCTGCGCTTCGCTCAAATAGATGTCGCTCAGCTCTTCTTCGGTGGCGTTGATTTTTGTTTTCTCGATGAGCTGCAGCGCTTCGCCGTACTCGCCTTGGCTGCAGAGAATCTTTGCACGGAGCAATTGTATCTCAGGTTCGCAGGGAGCGTAGGCCTCGGCCATGTCCAAAAAAGTCAGTGCTTGCTCTGAATTTCTCAGCGCGAGAAAAAGTTCCGCTTTGCGGATGTGCAAGTCTGCTGAAAATCCATGCTGGCCAATGGCATAATCCACCACTTCGATCGCCTTGTCGAAGAGCAATTCTCTCTCGTAGTAGAGAATCAATTTGTGGAAATCTTTTTCCTTGATGAAGCTGACTTCATCTTTCTGGCTCATCTTCTCAAACTCATTAACAAGAAGAATGAGAGTATGATCTCGTTCTGAATTATATTTCATGCTCCTAGGGGGAAGGATTGTCGTTTATCGTTGAGTAAAGAAAGCAAATAATAGGGGACAATGTGGTTGAGATATTGCTTTTTTATCCACATTCTCACATTTGCTCTCTTGAATTACAATAACTTGTAATGCGAACAATATTCAGTGAAACAGGAGCTTAAATATTATAACATATTTAGATTGATGGAGTTAGTTTGGTTAACCTATTCTAAAACATGAGGAAATATATGTAGAGTATTCATCAGGGGTACAAGTGTTAAAATTTGAAGTTTCTTGCCCGATATATGCAGTTCTTGACATATGATCGTCTCAAATTTTCCAGAAACCAATCTTTTACCCATTACACCTAGGTTTAATACTATCTCCCCTTTTGTCTTTGTCGCTTCAACATCTGCACCTATCGCTCCTTAAATGCACGCTCCGCTTGAAACAATCTCAATGTCTGAATGGGTGTGATCACCTCCCCGAGCTTGCTCACAAGATCGCTTCTCAGATCGAGTAGCTCTTGATCCTTCTGTATGATCTTCGTGATAAATTCAGTGGCCTGTTCATCGTTCATCTCTTCAAGTCTTCGCTTGGTCAACTTGTCCCTTTGAAGTTCCTTTTCTCGGGTTAGATACGTGCCATCGCTTACTTCCATTTCTGATTGCTCACCAAACCAATCCATCGTTGCCATCTCTTCAGTTGCCTGAATCCGCTGTCACGTTGTGCGTGCTGAGTCAATGAGTAGCAGCACATCTTGGTCCTCTTGCAATTGCGTTTAGATTTACCGATTCCGTATTCAGGTCGATGCTTTGACTCGGCATTGCTGCAAAGGTTTTGATATACCTCCCGATCGGTTATCGCAGTGATTTTTATCTTTAATTAAATACAGTACAGATGTATGTTTGACGAAAAGAAACTCTTTACCCTATCAAAAGATTTTCTCAATGATCACTACCAGGGCACCAAGAAGCAGCGTATGCGAGATCTGGTCGAGGTGCTCAAATTTCATGAGTGGAAATATGCGGTTCAGAACAATCCGGTGATCAGTGATTTTGAGTTCGATCAGCTCTTTGCAATGCTACAGCAACTGGAGATAGAAGCGCCTGAGTTTCTCGATCCCTCCTCACCCACTCAGCGCGTTACTTCCGATCTGGTCGGAGATTTTGTCACGGTGCAGCATCTATCACCCATGCTATCGCTGGCCAACAGCTACAATGCCGATGATCTCAATAGCTTTAATGATTCGGTGATCAAGTTACTCAAACTTGATGCCGGCACAGATGTCGCCTACACCGTCGAGCCAAAATTTGACGGAGGCACCGTCGTCCTGATTTACGAAAACGACAAACTGATCAGGGCAGCTACCCGAGGCAATGGGCAGCGCGGCGATGAAATCACTCACAATGTCAAGACCATCCGCTCGGTACCGCTCCAGGCCGCCTTCTCGCGCTATGGTATCTCACGCTGCGAGCTGCGGGGTGAGGCCATCATACGCAAAGATGAATTTGCCGAGATCAATGCCGAACGGGCAAAAAATGGGGAACTGATATTTGCCAACCCACGCAATGCAGCTACTGGAGGCCTGCGGATGAAAGATCCCCGCGAGACAGCCCGTCGGGGCATTCAGGCCTTCATGTTTCAGATCGCCTATCTCGAGTACGATGACGCATTCGAACCTCTCATAAGTCACTGGGAGCACCTCAACATCTTGCGTGATCTTGGTTTTAAAGTTCCAGCTAGTGGTCGCAAACTCTGCCAAAGCATTGATGAAGTCATTCAATTTGCCCAGCAGTCAGAGATCGAGCGAGAAGCCTATCCGTACGAGATCGATGGCATGGTCGTCAAAGTCAACAATCTCGACAGTCACCAGATCATTGGCTCGACCAGTCACCACCCTCGCTGGGCCATTGCCTACAAATTTAAGGCCAAGCAAGCCACCACTCAGCTGCTCACTGTCGAGTATCAAGTAGGTAAAATCGGCTCCATCACTCCCGTAGCTAAACTTGAACCTGTGCAGGTAGCCGGAGTGACTGTATCGAGCGTATCCTTGCACAATGAAGACTTTATTGAGGAACGCGATTTGCACTTTGGTGATCAGGTGTTGGTAGAGCGAGCCGGCGATGTGATACCATATATAGTAAAGGCCCTGCCAGAATTGCGGGAAGCTGGCGCAAAAAAGATTCATTTCCCCGCTCACTGCCCCATCAATGAGGACGAGCAGATACCATTGGTGCGCATCGAAAGTGAAGCCGCCTGGCGCTGCCCCAATTGCACATGTGGTGCTCAGGATCTCCAAAAGATCATTTTTCACGTTTCGAAGCCGGCCATGAATATTGATGGTTTCGGGAAATCTATTGTAGAGCGCTTCTTCAATTTGGGATGGCTGCAGAAGATCCCAGAAGTCTACCAATTGGATTTTGATAAAATTCGCGAGCTGGAGGGATTTGGTGAGCGCTCAGCAGATAAATTGCAGGCAGCCATTGAGCAGGCAAAAAAGAATCCGATCCATCGACTTTTGCACAGCCTCACCATCCATCACCTGGGGCAGCGGGGAGCGAAGATTCTGGCAGAACAGATCGACCATGTGCTCGATCTGCAGAATTGGTCGTTGGAGGATCTCACCAATCTAAAAGACATTGGCCCCGTCTTGGCAGCCAATGTGGTCGAATATTTTGGGCGAGCAGAAAACCTGGCAGACTTGCAGGCAATGGAAGCAGCCGGTGTCAATCTACATCAAACCGACGAAGATGCTCCGCGCAAGCACATCAGCGAGGGGCCATTTCTTGATAAAACCATTCTCTTTACTGGAAGCCTCTCCCAGCTTACCCGCACGGAGGCCAAAAAGCTCGCGGAGCATCACGGGGCCAAAGTGCTCAGTGCCGTAAGTGCCAACTTGAACATCCTGGTAGTGGGCGAAAAAGCAGGCTCGAAGCTGACCAAAGCCGCTCAGCTGGGCACTGTCGAAATTATCGAAGAGCAGACTTTCTTAGATCGGATAAATGGTGAGTGAAACAAAAAATCGGGCTGCCCGTTTGGTTTAGGTAAAATGTTAATTTTGATGCACATTCGCAGATCAAATTTTTTAAATAAATCTGCGTAAGACCCAATCGCGATAAATTCATGGCAACAGCAGAAGTACAGTACAATAGTGAAGTGGAGGCCGTCGATGCCCTCGCTCAGGCCTACCGAGATTTACGAAGTGAAATCGGAAAGGTGATCATCGGTCAAGACGAAGTTGTTAAGTCCGTATTGATTTCTCTTTTTGCCAATGGCCACAGCTTACTGGTCGGGGTACCAGGCCTGGCCAAAACACTTTTGGTGAGCACGATTTCTGACGTATTGGATCTGGAATTTAAACGGATTCAGTTTACACCAGATCTCATGCCTTCAGATATCACTGGGTCTGAAGTACTGGACGAAGACCGTCACTTTAAGTTTAATGAAGGGCCTCTTTTTGCAAACATCGTACTCGCCGATGAAATAAACCGTACGCCCCCGAAGACCCAAGCCGCCTTGCTGGAAGCGATGCAAGAGCGCTCGGTGACTGTCTCAGGGGTTCGGCACCTCCTACCCGCACCATTTTTTGTGCTTGCCACTCAAAACCCCATCGAGCAGGAAGGAACCTACCCGTTGCCAGAGGCACAGCTGGATCGGTTCATGTTTAATATTCCGCTCACGTATCCTTCGTACGAAGAAGAAATCAAAGTGGTTAAAGCGACCACATCCGATCACACACCCGAGTTGGGCAATATCCTGACTGGAGAACAAATCAAATATTTCCAGCAGCTGATCCGCAAGATTCCCATCGCCGACAATGTTTTGGAATACGCTGTAGAGATTGCCAACAAGACACGACCAGCCTCAGGCATGGCGACCGACAGGGTAAAACAATTTATCACCTGGGGTGCTGGCCCACGGGCATCTCAATACCTTGTGCTCGGATCAAAATGCCATGCTGTGATCAGTGGCAAGTACTCTCCCGACATCGAGGATGTACGCGCTGTGGCTAAAAATGTGCTGCGTCACCGTATCGTGCGCAACTACAAGGCCGAAGCCGAGGGCATTACGAATGATGACCTGGTGGAGACGCTGTTTTAGAGAAACAATAGTCATCAGCATTTTCGCCCATCTGCAATTAGTTTCCGAATGCTCATGGGACCTAAGCTAGCACGCAACAATTCAGCACGTCTATCGATTTCTTCTGCACTCTCCTCATCCACGTCAACGATCGGGACCAACTGGGCGATCGGTTTTCCTCGACTGGTGATGGTGATATGCAGACCTTCTTGAACCTCTTTCGAGAAGTACACTAAGATGTGTGTTGGCTTCAAAAATTCCAACTACCTTCAAACTAGTTTTAAACCAAGCGAGCTCATTATCTTTCATTTTACTTCCTTTCCTATCCTCGAAGTGTCTGCCTACGACCTACATCCGGCCGAATTTGCATTAATCACTATCTGCCATGCCTCCTCAAAATGCACCAAATTAACAGACCGAATCATCTATCTTTATACAAAAGAGATTGACTTTTAATAGATCTATGAAAAATTTTGTTCTAATCACTTTCTTGGTCACAGCCTTCTTGGGCTGCACAGACGAGGCTCGAAAGCGCCTCGAGCCTAACCCTGTTGCCATTGGTACACTCAATCAATTGGTCATCGTTGCCGATCAAGATGTTTGGGACGGACCGATAGGCGATAGTCTTCGGTACTTCTACGGATCGGCTTTTCCGATTCTCCCCCAACCAGAGCCGCTCTTTGATCTCAAGCATTTTACACCCGAAGACCTCGCTCTCGAACCCACTCGCCAAGAGCTGAAAGCATATCTGGTGCTCGCAAATTTGGGCAACGAAATGTCTGCAACAACCTCCATGGTGCGTGACGACATCAGCTCGACTAAAGTGCAGCAAGCCCTGGGCGATCCCAACTACAATGTGAGTGTGGGCAAGGACAAATGGGCGGTCGATCAGATTATCGTCTACATCTTTGCGGCCAACGAAGAACAACTAGCCCTGCAGGTTAAGAAACGCTTTCCCGCGGTCGCCAAGGTGATTCAAAAAAAATACGAGCGGCAGATCGATGCCACTGTTTACCTGGGAGGACCCGACAATATTGTAACCAACAAAGTCTCCGATCTTGTGGGCATTAACCTGAAGATACCTAGAGAGTTTAGAGTTGCCGTAGAGCAAGAAAATTTAATCTGGTTGCGCAATGATCGAGATGAAGCCATTAATAATTTGATTATCTCTCGACTGCCTTACTCATCGCAAGATCAATTTGCGCTTGATAATATTATCAACTTGCGCAATCAATTTGGCAAGGAGCTCGTAAGCAGCACTACCGACAGTTCTTACATGACCACCAATGATATTGATTTGCCTGTGGTGGAGCAGCAGATCGAACTCGCGGAAAATTATGCCGTCGAAGCCCGGGGTATCTGGGAGATGGTTGGGGAATTTATGGGAGGTCCCTTTCTCACTTACCTCATTCTCGACGAAGCCAATTCGGAATTAATTTTTATCGACTGTTTCGTCTTTGCCCCCGGCAAACGCAAAAGAGACTATATGCTGAAAATGGAGCACATAGTCTCGTCGCTGGAGTTGTAGTAGCCCAAATTTTTTTCGTGTTTCTGCACTAAGAAACAAATTCCAAACTCTTCGTGACAAACGCGCTGAGATCAGAACCCTTGAGCATATTTTGATTTAGTCGGGCAAGGTCATACAGGTAACTTACGAAGTCTTCTTTCTTTTCGGCACTCCGCATTTTCAAGAGTTTCTCGGCAATCAGCGGATGGTTATTGTTCACCACCACAGTGTACGAATCTGGAAAGGCATTGGCTTGCATACCTTGCAGTGCCTGCATCTCCTTCATGCGACGCATAAACTCGGGTTTTACAATCATGACTGGCTGATCTTCCGGAGAAAGGGGCTTGAGCTCTACTTGATTTCCTCCCTCCTTTACCAGCGCCTCAAAAAGTGTTTTGACTTTTTCTTGCTGCTTTTCAGAGAGCACCGATTCTTTTTCCTCGTCGGTCTGAATAAGATTGTCGGCCGTCGCCGAATCAACTCGCACAAATACGACATTGCCTAATTTTTGTTCCAGGTTTTGCATAAAGTGATTGTCGATCACCTGATCCATTGCAAGTACGTCATACCCCCTATTTTTGGCTGCCGCAATGTAGCTGTCTTGTTCTTCATTTACATTGGCATAGAGCATGACTTGCTTATCAAACTTATCTGTTTGATTGGCTTTAATTTTCTCCTGGTATTCATCGATGGTAAAATATTCGCCATCAATATTTTTCATCAGTGCAAATTTACTTGCCTTCTTATGAAATTTCTCGTCCGAGATCATTCCATATTTAACGACGGGAGAAATTTCTGTCCACTTCTCCTGATACGCTTCACGATCCTTTTTGAACTGTGCGCCCAGTTTTTCAGCCACTTTTTTACTGATGTAGCTGGTTATTTTCTTCACGTTGGCATCGCTCTGCAAATAACTTCTCGATACGTTGAGCGGAATATCTGGAGAGTCAATCACCCCGTGCAGGAGCATTAAAAATTCAGGAACAATATTTTCAACATTGTCCGTAACAAATACCTGATTGCTGTAGAGCAGTATTTTATTTTTCTGCAGCTCAAACGAATTCGAAAGCTGAGGGAAATAGAGGATTCCAGTAAGATTAAATGGAAAATCAATATTGAGGTGAATCCAAAATAAGGGAGGTGAGCTGTATGGATACAATTCTCGATAAAATTCCTTGTAATCTTCATCCTTGAGGCTTCGAGGTGATTTTTTCCATGCGGGCTCAGGATTATTGACTATGTTTTCTTCCTCGGTCTTAATTTCTTTGCGGTCTTCACCCTCTCCTTCAAATTCAATGTTCTCCTTCATTCCGAATTTAATCGGGATGGGCAGGAACCGACAATATTTGTTGAGCAGCTCTTCGATGCGGGAGTCTTCAAGAAATTCTTTGCTGTCTTCAGTAATATGAAGAACCACATCGGTGCCGCGCGATTTGCTGTCGATGGTTTCGATTTCGTATTCCGGCTCGCCCTCACAAACCCAATGTACCGCCTTGGCATTTTTTCGGTACGACTTGGTAAAGACTTCGACACGGTCGGCCACCATAAATGCGGAGTAAAATCCGAGGCCAAAATGACCAATGATGGTATTTTCGGCTTTGTATTTTTTGACAAATTCTTCCGCACTGGAAAAGGCGACTTGATTGAGGTACTTATTGACCTCCTCCTGGGTCATACCAATCGCATTGTCTCGAATCGTTAGTGTTCCTGCTTCTTTGTCAAGGATGACTTCAATCTGAAGATCCCCGATATCTGACTTTACCACTCCTTTGTTGGAGAGCGTCTTTAGCTTCTGCGAAGCATCTACCGCATTGCTGATCAGCTCGCGCAAGAAAATATCATGATCACTGTAGAGAAATTTCTTGATGATCGGAAAGATGTTTTGGGTCTGTACTGATATGGTTCCTTTTTCCATAAGATTTACTCCTTTTTAATAAAGCTTGTTGACGATTACAATGGTGATGCTCTCAAATGGTATGCCATTCAAACATTACTGTCAAAATGACATCAATATTTGTGTGTTCAGGGACCATGTATAGTGACTATCAGCTTGGTTAGCCGAACGAAAGAACTAATTTTGGGCTTTTGTGAGCAACACCGACCACAATGCGGAGGGAAGAAAGGGCGATCATATTGAGATGGCCTTCAGATCTGTTGTCAGCAGCGACGAGCTGGACAGCAGATTCTACTATGAGCCCCTGATGCAAGCGCATCCCTCTGAGCAGCGACTAGAGACTACCTTTTGCGGTAAGCTCTTACGAATTCCGCTTTGGGTAAGCAGTATGACGGGTGGTACAGCTAAGGCCCGACTGATCAATGCCAATTTGGCGCGTGCCTGCGCGGAGTTCGGAATGGGAATGGGTTTGGGTTCTTGCCGTGCTCTGCTTACTTCAAAGGATGCCCATGCCGATTTTGATGTGCGGGACATCATCGGTCCCGATTTGCCACTCTTTGGCAATCTCGGCATCGCTCAGATCGAACAGCTGATTGCCAAGAAGCAACTCGATCTGATCGACGGGCTCCACGATCGACTGCAACTAGATGGGCTCATTGTTCATGTCAATCCCTTGCAAGAGGCCTTTCAACCCGAGGGAGATCGCTTTGCGAAAGCTCCACTTGACTCGATTGCACAGTTGATCGCAGATGCCAGCTATCCTATCATTGTGAAAGAAGTAGGTCAAGGCATGGGCAGATCTTCGCTCGAAGCCTTGCTCAAACTACCGCTCGCGGCTTTGGATTTTGCTGCCGCTGGCGGTACTAATTTTGCACAACTCGAATTGCTCCGCAATCAAGACAAGACAGCGTTGTCTCCGCTCGTGCGGGTAGGCCACTCAGCAGTAGATATGGTTTCGATGGTCAATGAGCTCATCTTTCAGCTAGGCAGCGAGGTGCAATGTCGACAGCTGATTGTCTCGGGAGGGGTGCGCGATTTTCTTGATGGTTATTATTTGATCAACAAAGTACAACTGCCCGCCGTGTATGGGCAGGCATCTGGCTTTTTGCGCCACGCACAAGGGGACTATGCTCAGCTCCAAGCCCACATACAGACTCAAGCAGAAGGACTTTCACTGGCAAACGCGTACCTTAAAATTAAGTAAGCGATGCCAAAGTCAATTTCCGGATTTTCAAAACTTTCCAAGCGCGGTAAGTTAAAGTGGATGGTCGAGAATTTTTTCAAAGATCCAGAGCTGGTCATGAAAGAATTAAAGAGCTACTGGCTACCCGATGAGGAGCAACAGAAGATACTCGACGGTTTTAGTGAAAATACCATCAGTAATTTCCATCTGCCCTTTAGCGTCTCGCCCAATTGGCTGATCAACGACCAGACCTACTGCGTGCCGATGGTCATCGAAGAGAGCTCCGTAGTGGCAGCAGCATCGAGTGCAGCTAAGTACTGGCAATCGCGGGGAGGTTTTAAGGCCGAAGTTTTGGGAATTGAAAAACTGGGCCAAATCCACTTTACCTATGCCGGTAGAGTCGAAGATCTCCAAACCGTCATGCCCGCGCTGGATAAACGCCTCCGGCAAGATACCGCGGCGCTTACTGCAAACATGGAGCAGCGAGGCGGAGGTATACAGCGCATCGAGCTTAAGAAGATTGACAACGGCCCCAAATATGCTTACACGCTGGTTGTCTTTTTTCACACGGCAGACTCGATGGGAGCCAATTTTATCAACTCCGTTCTGGAGGTGATGGCTCAGTCACTGCGCAAATATGCGGCAGGTCATCCAAAGCTCAAGCAGGGCGAGCTCACCATCGTAATGGCCATACTCAGCAATCTCACGCCACAATGCCTCGTCCGAGTCTCAGTCACATCGCCGATCGATCAGCTGGCGTGTCCTGGCACGGGGATAAGTCCTCAAGAATTTGCAAAACGATTTCACCTTGCAGTAGAAATAGCTCGGGCAGATCCCTATCGTGCTGCTACGCACAACAAAGGTATCTTCAATGGGGTCGATGCAGTCGTCATCTCAACCGGAAATGATTTTCGCGCCGTCGAAGCCTGTGGGCATGCCTACGCAGCACGCGATGGGCAATATCGCAGCCTCTCCTTTTGCTCAATCGACGATGGGATTTTCCATTTCTGGATGGATCTGCCGCTTGCGCTGGGCACGGTCGGTGGTCTCACTTCGCTGCACCCAATGGCTCGACGATCACTCGAGCTGCTCGAAAATCCATCTGCCGAATCACTCATGAAAATTGCTGCAAGTGTCGGATTGGCGCAAAATTTTGCAGCCCTTCGCTCGTTGGTCACCATTGGCATCCAGCAAGGGCACATGCGCATGCACCTGAGCAACATTTTGTCACGGCTCGAGGCTACCGAAAAAGAGATGAAAGAAGCACTCGTATACTTTGCCGATCGAGCTGTATCGCATGGTGCCGTCCAGGAGTTTTTGCAATTATTGCGTAGCCAAGCACAAGTTGAGGGGGATCTCAGCGTATGA
>Ga0209828_1003768_pt1 | contig 11332 bp, 12 predicted proteins | sample MaitaG_FD_187429 | JGI IMG/M metagenome (GOLD analysis project Ga0209828, IMG submission 187429) | Marine algal microbial communities from Maine, USA - Maine_Asex2 metaG (SPAdes) (version 2) | ecosystem: Host-associated > Algae > Red algae > Unclassified | place: Maine, USA | collected 2015-01-05
CGTAAGTGATTACGTATCTAGGTATTTTTTTAAGTGCAAAGCAATGTTAGAGAAGATTGTTTTCTATGATGCTAGGAATATTCTTTGCGTCGCAGACAGCTAAGGCTCCGATTGTTGTCAGGCAAGCCATAGTAGTTCCTAAACCCTGTTAGTTTACGCTTCAAACTCGGCATCCAATCCCGCAAGGGTTTTGAACGCACCTGCTTGATCCAATAGTACAACTCACTCAACGTTTCCCGTTGCTTCTTCGGGGCGGTTCGCCGCCTCAGGCGGGGTTCTTTATTATGTAGTATTCTAGAAACATCTGAGCGCCATCACGACTTCAAATCATCAATTGACCAAACCATGATCCATGATACTTTCAAAATCAGCCTTGTGGAACTAAAAGCCATCATGATATTCTTACCTAGTAATACTTTTCAGGAATCAAACAATGGAAACCACCTCAGTTACAAGCAAAGGTCAAGTGACAATACCACTGAAAATTCGCCAACAACTAGGCATCCGTAAAGGAAGCAAGGTTGCTTTTACTTTAGTGGATGGCCTTATCCAATTGGTTATTAAAGAAAACCCAAAACCTGTTTTAAACAGTGGCTTTGGTATGCTTAAAAGCAAAAGGAAGGCTGTTCCAGTCGACTTTGATGTTGCCAGTCTATTGGCCAAACCATGATTGGCTTAGATACAAATATCCTTGCTCGTTATTACATTGACGATGAAAATGACACAGAAGTGAACAAGCAACAATTAGCTGCAAAACGCCTCTTTGAATCGGGTCAATCACTAAAAGTCAGCAAGACGGTGATTCTGGAGTTTGAGTGGATATTGCGCGGCTTCTATCAGTTTGATCCCGAAGAGACTATTGCCGTTTTTCAAAACTTACTGAGCCAGCCACATATTCTTATCGAATCTCGAGAGGAAATCGAACAAGCAATTTCAGGGCTAGCCGATGGTCTTGATTTTGCGGACGCTTTGCATCACGCGCATTATCATGACTGCGAAGGTATGGCATCATTTGATGACCAAAGGTTTGCAAGACGTGTGAAGTGTTTAGGGCTAACGCCACGTATTATCATCCCTAAGTAAGTTGAAATCCCCTTATCCATTAATTAAAAACTGGGATCATATTGCCTGCGTTATCGCTTCACAACCCGCAACACCACAAACTTCTTATTAGCCCCTACCATCCGGCAGTTACCAAACAACCGATTCAGCTTATCCTCATACCCCAAATGCCGATTGGCCACAATCCACAGCGCCCCACCCGTCTGCAAGCAGCGCTTGCTATCGTGAAACAAATCCATCGCAATCTGCTCACCAATCACATGCTGCTGATGAAACGGCGGATTACACAAAATCAACTCAACCGAATCATCCGCCACCTGCTTCAATCCATCCTCAGCCCGAAAGCTAGCACTTTCAACCTTGCCGTCAAATGCATTGGCATAATTCGCTTTAGCAGAGGCCGTTGCCATATACGACTCATCTAAAAACTGAATCGTCGCATCGGGGTGTAGCTGTTGATATTTAATCCCTAACACACCATTTCCACTGGCTAGATCAACCACTTGCTGCGCGGCAGGTATCTCTACAAACTGCGTTAAAAAGAACCGCGCCCCTAAGTCTAAATGATCCCGCGAAAACAAATTGGCGTGGTTACTTAAGCTTAGGCCAATTGCCTCATCGGTGTATTCTGAGGGATAGGGATTGGGCAGCGACGGCAGGGCCGGATTCACCTCAACAAACAACAAACGCGCTTTTTTCTTGGCAAGCGATGTGGTGAGTGGGCCGATGTGCTTTTCAAATAGCTGAAACGCTGATTTTGGCAAGTGTTTAACCATACCAGCAGCAATGATCTTGGCGTTTTCTGCCAAGTGCGGTTTTAATTTGATTAGCTGATCTTCCAATAATGCCATCGTCTTAGGAATTTTTATCAGCACTAAGTCATAAGTCTTTTGAGGAGTGTCCGTTGACGGTAAATAGTCGATAGCAGTGTTGCTCGACGCCTCAGCCTGACTGTTAACGCTGAGGTTTTCAGCCGCCGCTACACGCGCAATCACGGAGTCCGACCAGTGACTTCGCGGATAATCTTTTAACGCACAGCTTAGCGCACCAAACGCATCGTTGACGATCAGCGTGTGACTGCCCTGCTTCGGTAAATTTTTCTCAGCCAAATGCGCCAATAGATATTCATCAGCGGCATCCCAAGCGCGTAAGGCGTCATTTTTGCGTTGTGGCCAGCGGGTCAAATTTAACGCATCAAAAGGCGAATGAAAGGTTTCCATCGGGTTGGTCGCTCTTAAAATAGGCAGAGGCTACCAGTAGCTGACGGCATCTGCATAGATATTTTCCAAATCCGCTAAATTACTTTCACGTGGTGCATTGGCAATAGCGCGAGTCTGGCGAACGGATGAGGCTGCCATGGCTTTAATATCGCTCTCACCAAATCCCACGCCACTCAAACCATTCGGCATGTGAGTCTGCCGCATTAATTCGATCATACGCTTAGCCAGTACTTCACCCGCATCTTCAAGCCCAGCGCCCTGCTGATCAGCTTGCAAATATCCAGCCGCTTCAAGATGACGCTCCGGCGCACCTTCAGCGGTATATCGAAAACACGCAGGCGCAGTCACAATCACGCTAATCCCATGTGGCACGAACGGGGTTTTGACTGCATAGCCGTCGGTTGTGATATCACGCATCAAATGAGTAATGCCGTATGACATGGCATGTGGCATATGCGTGCCGGAGTTACCAAACGCCATGCCCGCCAACGAAGCTCCCCACATAAGCTGATCACGCGCTTGTTTATCGGAGGCATCATTAACGCCTCTATCTAAGTATTCACCAGCGATTTGCAGCGCTTTAGTCGCGGCAAGATCACTCCAAGGATTCGCCCCTTGAATCAGCGGGCGGGCGTTGGGGTTATCAATCGGTGCCCACTGCGTATAGGCTTTGGCGGTGTAACATTCCAACGCATGGCTCAGCAGGTCAAAGCCCGTCGAGGCGACGACATTAGCAGGCAAGGTGTCACAACACTGCGGGTCAATCACCGCTTGATCAGGCAGCATCAGCGGTGAGGCAATTACGAATTTAGTGTTTAAGTCACGGATGCGAACGACGGCAATCGAGGTGCATTCCGAACCTGTGCCTGAGGTAGTCGGGCAAGCAATGTGCGGCAATAAAGCCTCTGTAATCGCCTTGCCTTCACCAATTGGTTTGGCAAAAAATGGCAGTAGCGGTGAGTCATGTTTAGCGCACACCACAGCGGCTTTGGCAGTGTCGATCACCGACCCACCACCTACCGAAATCATGCCATCAAATTGGCCGCTCTTAATAAATGCCGCACCCTGCTCCACACAAAAGTCATCCGGCTCGATGCGAATCTCTGAGAAAATTTGAAAGGCAATGCCCGCAGCGGTGAGGGAGTCTTTGACAGTCGCGACATACTCACTGTCCAGCAGGCCGCCGTCCGTGAACAAAGCAATATCACTCATGCCTAAAGACTGCGCTCGTGCGCCGACTTCTGACAGCGTGCCGCGACCAAATGTCACCTTGGGAATGGCGATAGTGAAACTGTGTGCACCGTGATCACACGGAGCAAAATATTGACAGGCCATGATTTCTCCTAATTGCTAAACACTATCGATTGTAGCGCTTAGCGTGAGCTTATCAACCAGTGCCTTCAGAAAATGCCACAATAGGCGCATGTTGCAGTAAATCTTGATAATGAATATTAACCTGACTCAGGTCGATTTTATTCAAAAAGCTAGAATACGTGAGGTAAGCCAAGAGAAACCGCAAATCCGATGCCCAAGGCGGTAGATACTTAGCGGGCTTGCACAGTCCCATGCTGGCTAATTCACAAAGCACAGGGATGTTTTCTATATCAAGCTTGCCACAAAATAACATACGCAATACGTCAGTACGCTTGTTGTACACAAGGGAGCGCATGAAGTTGTGGACACGGAGCAAACCATCCAGATATACAATGTCTTTGGTAAAGGGCGCGCCACCGGTCAAAACACCACCCCTAAACACTCTGCGGGTATTTTCAAATGACTGATCTGCGTCGCCAATTCTATCGAGGAAGTATTGATAGACTTGCAGAAAATCCGCACCATCCACGGCCATTTGGATAGCGATAACGCGATCCGCCAAGCGATGCATGCGGTCGATATCCATCGAGCCAGTAATGAATTCTGCAAACACTGCCAAACCTTCTTGTGTGCGTGTGGTGCCTGGGTAGCCAGACGCCAGTATTTTTAAATCATCTTGATTACGGCCGTTTAGGGACGTTGCAACGTGCACATAAGCTTCATGATGGATCAGTTGCTGGATGTCTTTGTCGGTAAACTGCGCGGCACGGCGGATACGGATGCGTTTGGCACCTGCCAGCGCATTGGCGGATAGTTTATCCACGACCTGTATCTCAGGGGCGGCCTCTGCAAACATGGATTGAGTCGCTTTACGCATGGCGGCGGCCACGGTGTCTGCGTCTATTGCCGGCACTTCAGGCTCTCCCAAATCAATGGAATCAAAGCTTGCGAATAGATCGCTCAGTTGGTTGGCAAGCCCCAGAGATGTATTAGTTTGGTCTAACAGCGGACTTTTAGGCGTTCCGTAAAGCTCGCAAGAGTACTGATAGAAATCCTTATTGCCAGCGTAGTGCAGCATTTGAGCCGTACCTTCAAAATCACTGGCAATGCCCAGTAGCCATTGATCTATCGGGTTATTGGGACTTAGCTTAGCGCGTACGGTTTCGATAATGGCTAGTGGCTTAGTCGCATCGTATTTTTCGTAGGAAACTACCGGAAGTTCTTTAGCCCCTTTGGCGAAAAACTGCTGCTTAATAGATAAATCCCAGCTTAAGTGACTCAGTACACGTATTGAGCGAGACGCTTGATAAAGTAAGTCAGAGCAGTCACGGATGCGCTGTTTTTCTTTTTCCAGACTCATCGGTTTATGTCCCCTTTATTTTTCACTGCTGATTCTGATTCAGGCGCTATTAACTCAGGTTCCTCGCGAACCTTTTCTTCATCTTTCCCATCAGAATTATCAGCGTCTTCTTCAGCAGCATCGGCTTCAACCGCTTTTGCTAACTCAGGATAAATCTCATCAATATTTTTAATTTCAGATAGCACCGGCAGCTCATCCAATGAATTCAAATTAAAATAATCCAATAGCTGAGTCGTCGTCCCGAACATTTCTGGCCGACCTGGAACCTCTTTGTGCCCCACCACCCGAATCCACTCACGCTCAATCAGCGTTCTAATAATATTCGAGCTGACCGCTACGCCGCGTATTTCTTCAATTTCAGCGCGCGTCGTTGGCTGCCGGTACATAATCAACGCCAATATCTCCAACAAAGCCCGCGAATAACGCGGCGGCTTCTCGTCCCAATGCTTGGATACCCAATCTTTATACTCGATACGCGTTTGATAACGAAAGCCACTGCCTAGCTCAACCAGCTCAAACCCTCGCCCATTGCAGCGCTCTTGCAGTGTTTCAAGCGCACTACGAATGTCAGCCCGCCCTGCTTTTTGCTCAAGCTCAAAATAATTCATCATTCGCTCGATGGGCATTGGCTTTTCAGCGCTAATCAAAATCGCTTCCAGCACACAGATTAGTTCATCAGGCTTCATCGTTAGCCTCTTTTTCGTCGTCGAAATCGATCATATCCAAATCATCAGTTTCTTCTGAAGCGGTCACAGGCTTTACATAAATCGGTGCATAAGGATCAACCTGTACCAAATCAATCACGCGCTCTTTTAGCAATTCCAATACGGCCAGAAAGGTAACAACGATGCCTAAACGTCCCTGACCTTCTATAAGCAACTGCTCAAACGGCACAAATTCTTTACCCATCATACGATCCAACACCTGCGTCATGCGAGCACGCACTGAAATCGTTTCACGTTTAATTTGATGATGTACCTTGAGATCGAGTCGGGACAGCACTTCATTAAATACACGAAGCAGTTCATCAAGTTGAATATCCGGCAGTGGGATGTCTTTTTTTGAAATGATAGGAGCAATAGTCAGAGGGAGAAAGTCGCGCTCTGCGCGAGGTAAATCGTCCACATCCTCGGCCGCTTGCTTAAAGCGCTCGTATTCTTGCAAACGCCTGATCAGCTCGGCGCGAGGGTCTTCTTCATCATCTAAACTTTCTCGCTGGGGCAGTAGTAAGCGCGATTTGATCTCAGCAAGCAATGCGGCCATCACTAAGTACTCAGCTGCTAGGTCGAGGTTTTGCTTCCGCATCACTTCAACATATTCCATGTACTGAGACGTAATTTCAGCAATAGGGATATCAAGAATATTCAGGTTCTGACGACGAATTAAATACAGCAGTAAATCAAGCGGGCCTTCAAAGCTTTCCAATATAACTTCCAGCGCATCTGGAGGAATGTATAAATCCTCCGGAAACACTGTGATCTTCTCACCCTGCACGATTGCTAGCGGCAATTCCTGCTGGATGGGTTGCGAGTGAGTTGGCTCAGTAGCTGCGCTCAAAATAGATTCAGGCTGATTTAAGCGTTAAGGTCTAGCAAAACGCATGGCTTCAACCACGTCGTCTAAGGTTTCACGAGCCACATCACGCGCGGCTTCACTGCCATTACTGATAATGTCGCGAACCAATTGACGATCTTGCTCAAATTCCTCAGCACGCTCACGCATGGGTGCTAATTCAGCAATCACCGCATCAACGATAGGTTGCTTGCATTCCAAACAACCAATGCCCGCAGACTTACAACCCTGAGCGACCCAATCTTTGGTTTTGTCGTCTGAGTAAACCTCGTGTAACTGCCATACTGGACACTTCGCCGGATCACCTGGATCTGTCAGTCTTACGCGCGCAGGATCTGTTGGCATCTTACGCAGTTTTGTCTCAACATCAGCAGGCTTTTCACGCAGCGCGATGGTGTTGTTGTAAGACTTAGACATCTTCTGCCCATCAAGCCCCGGCATTTTGGACGATGGTGTTAGACGAGCTTGCGGCTCTGGCAGAATGATTTTGCTATTACCTTCGAGGTAGCCAAACAAACGTTCTTTGTCGCCTACTGAGATATTTTGTTGCGAGTCTAAGAGTGCCTGACCAACGTTAAGAGCTTCAGCATCGCCCTGTTCTTGGTAAGCCTTACGATAGTTACGGTAAGCCTTCGCATTGCGCTTACCCATTTTCGCAATCGCTTCCTCAGCACGCTTTTCAAAATCAGGTTCACGTCCATACAGATGGTTAAAGCGTCGCGCGACCTCGCGGGTTAGTTCGATATGAGAAACCTGATCTTCACCCACTGGCACAAAATCAGCTTTATACATTAATATGTCAGCGGATTGCAGTAAGGGATAACCCAGAAAGCCGTAAGTTGCCAAGTCCTTCTCGCGTAACTTAGCCTGTTGATCCTTGTATGTTGGCACACGTTCTAACCAGCCAAGCGGTGTCATCATCGATAATAATAAATGCAATTCCGCATGCTCTGGCACTTTTGACTGCAAGAATATTGTCGCAGAACTAGGGTTCAAACCCGCAGCCAACCAATCAATCACCATATCTTCTACATGATTGGGTGTTTGACTAGGATCTTCGTAGTGCGTAGTGAGCGCGTGCCAATCTGCCACAAAAAAGAAGCATTCATAATTTAGCTGCATTTCCACCCAGTTCTTAATAACCCCGTGGTAGTGACCGAGGTGTAAACTGCCCGTAGGACGCATGCCAGAAACGACGCGTTCGTTTTGCGTTAGATTGGTACTCAAGAATTTGTTCTCATTTGTTTAATTTTCAATATTAAAGTAGCGATGCAAAGTTAAATGTTTTAACTGTGCAGATTGTATAAGCTTTGAAATGTTATGGGAATGCTTAAACAACAAAGCATTCGATGTGAATGTTTTAAACCCAAAACATTCGGTGTGAATGTTCATCCCCACTCGTTTCTGAATATTAGCTCCACACATCAGTGCTTCACGAGCCAATCAATATCACCTTTGCCTTCTCTCAACACAACGGGCTGATCATCCGTCAAATCAATCACAGTCGTCGCCAAATGGCCACTGTATCCGCCATCGATAATAAGATCGACGTGATTCTCTAGCTGCAGCTGTATCTGTTGCGGATCCGTCATTGGAAATTCTTCATCCGGCAACATCAGCGTACAAGACATCAGCGGCTCCTGAAGTTCTTCCAATAGCGCCATGACAATTAGGTTATCCGGTATTCTCAAACCAATCGTTTTACGCTTAGGGTTAAGCAAGCGACGGGGCACTTCACTCGTTGCAGGCAAAATAAACGTATAAGGCCCTGGCGTTTGAGACTTTAGTAAGCGGTAGTTAATATTATCCACTTTAGAATATTGCGAAATCTCAGATAAATCTCGACACATCAAAGTGAAGTTATGATGTTTATCTAGCTGACGGATACGCCTGATTCTATCTGCCGCTTGCTTGTTACCCAAGTGGCAACCAATGGCATAGCTCGAATCAGTCGGATATACTACGACTCCGCCCTTGTGTATAATTTCTACGGCTTGAGAAATTAAACGTCGCTGAGGGTTATCTGGGTGAATATGAAAATAATCGCTCATAACACCGCCAAGTGCCTGAAAAAATGAGCTATTCTACACCATGATTTTTTAGGATTGTATGATTCATATAAGTTATCAGCTAAATAATCATATTTAGAGTCAATAATGACAGGCCGGATGACAATATCAGAGGAAGACATCTATGCTTTACGCGGTAATATCCCAAGATGTAGCGGATAGTTTACAAAAAAGAATGTCAGCCCGCCCTGCTCACGTTGAGCGCCTGCTGGCACTTAAAGAGGAAGGTCGTCTTATTTTAGCAGGACCGCATCCGGCAATAGACAGTCCAGATCCCGGCAGTGCCGGATTCACTGGAAGCTTGATTGTCGCTGAGTTTGAATCATTAGAAGCAGCACAAATATGGGCCGATACAGATCCGTATATCACCGCTGGCGTATATGAAAGTGTCAGAGTTAAACCATTCAATAAAGTTTTACCTTAAAATATTCAGGATAAAAATAAGCATGACCATTAAAAAAATAGTACAGATTGCAGGGGCAAATCTTCTTTTACTAACCGCACTATCATCGACAGCATTGGCAGACTCTCACGCCGAAGCCAACAGTGATGCTGAGGCCGCAGGTAAAGCAGTCGTAGCAAAGGTGAACGGCACAGAAATTACTCAGGACGTTCTCACCAATTATCTTGCAGTGGTCAACCGCTCTGAGAATAAACAAAAAAATGATCCACGTACTGCACTGGATGATTTAGTTGCTACAGAGTTGGCGCTTCAAGAAGCCGCCAAAACCGATATTCTTTCTCGTGATGATGTGAAGCAGCGTATTAAAGACTTCACACGCAACGTGTTGTTGACGACTTGGACGAAAGAAAAAGTTGAAGGCTTTGAAGTGAGCGACGAAGACATCCAGAAATCTTATGATGAGCGCATCAAGAAAGATGCTAATGACGAGTTTAAAGCTCGCCATATTTTGCTTAAGACCGAAGAAGATGCAGCGGCTGTGATTAAAGAATTGGCAGATGGTGGTGATTTCGTAAAGCTTGCTGAAAGCAAATCAACAGGCCCTTCTAAATCTAATGGCGGTGATCTCGGCTGGTTTAAATCCAATACTATGGTTCCAGAGTTTGCTAATGCTGTAAAAGCCATGAAAAAAGGCGAAGTTTCCAAGGCACCTGTTAAAACGAACTTTGGTTTTCATGTGATCAAGCTAGAAGACTTACGTCCTGCTAAGTTACCGGCAATGGAAACGGTAAAGCCTCAGCTGAAGCGAATGCTTGCACAGCAGAAAATGATGGCTTACATGGAAAAAATGAAAGAGTCTGCTGAAATCAAAATCATGTTGCCAGAAGTAAAGGCCGCTGATCCGACTGAAGCTGCTAAAACGGAATAATTTATGAAAGCTGTCTGGAAAACATTCTTGATTGATCAGGGTGCTGAGTTTGAGAACGATCAGCTCGTATCTTTTGGTAATCCTAATCGCGAGCGGCGTATCGCTCCACAAGGTGCTGTATTGTCTAACCTTGCGGACCGAGGCCTATTAGAAGTGAGCGGGGAGGATGCGGTTACGTTCCTACAAAATCAGCTAACTAACGACATTACGAAAATTAGTGAAACTGAGCACCAGCTCACCGCATGGTGCAACCCTAAAGGACGTATCATCGCTAATTTCCGAGCCTTCAAGCGTGGTCAGAACATTTATTTGATCATGGCTAAAGACTTAGTCGAAACTGTCATGACTAAGCTAGGTCGGTACGTGATGATGTCCAAAGTCACTATCAACGATGCGACCGACAGCTTGGTACATTTTGGCTATGCCGGTGAAAACGCTGAGCACGATCTCAAATTAATCCTTGATAAGGTTCCGGCAGCACCGAGTGAAACTTTGAATTTGGGGGCGCTAACGATTCTCAGATTGCCCGGTGATACACCGCGATTTGAAGTGTTTGGCGATGTAAAAGAAGCGTCAGATTTATGGTCAAAGTGTAACGTCCGTGCACAGCCTGTGAGCAGTCAAGCATGGGATTTCATGAATATTCGCGCAGGTCGTCCAGTAGTAACGGCGGCGTGCAGTGAAGAATGGATTCCGCAAATGCTTAACTTCATCGCTATCGAAGGCGTTGATTTCAAAAAAGGCTGCTACCCCGGGCAGGAAGTTGTGGCACGTCTTAATTATCTTGGCAAAACCAAGCGTCGCATGTATCACTTACTCATTGAGACAGACAAAGTCCCCGTTTGTAACGACTCCATTGTCAATGAGGCAGGGACTGAGGTAGGCAAAATTCTCAACGCAGTTGCCAACCCTGATGATCACGTTGAGTGCTTAGCGGTTTTGAAAATTGCCGACTCAGAAGACCTTATGTTTCTCCACGAAGCGGGTGGCCCTGAGGTTAGCATGTTAGAACTACCCTACTCTGTCGATGACAAAGCCTGACGTTTTATTACTCCACGGCATTCTCATGAATGCTTTGGAGATGCTTTATCTCAAAAAGCAGCTTGAGAACCAAGGCTTTACGGTTCATAGCTTAAGTTATGAATCTGTCCAGCACACTATTGCTGAAAATACCCAACGTCTTTATCAAAAAATAAACTCGCTTCACTGCTCTGAGTTACACATTGTTGCACACAGTTTGGGCGGCATCATGACAATGCATTTATTAGAGCGATATCCAGACCTTCCCGTTGCCCGTGTTGTTATGCTAGGTACGCCTATCAACGGTAGTTATGCAGCAAAAAAGATTAACCAGTGGAAACTTGTCGGCCAACTACTGACTAACAGTATGGCAAATGGCCTGAG
>Ga0209828_1003771_pt1 | contig 11328 bp, 7 predicted proteins | sample MaitaG_FD_187429 | JGI IMG/M metagenome (GOLD analysis project Ga0209828, IMG submission 187429) | Marine algal microbial communities from Maine, USA - Maine_Asex2 metaG (SPAdes) (version 2) | ecosystem: Host-associated > Algae > Red algae > Unclassified | place: Maine, USA | collected 2015-01-05
CGAAACGGAGGCCGCGTCGAAAGACCCCGAAGTGACCAATCAGGTCGATGTGCTGGTCGTCGGCGGCGGAACCGCCGGGCACGTGGCCGCCATTCAAGCGGCGCGCGCCGGCGCCAGTGTCTTGGTGGTCGAACGCAACAGCCAACTCGGCGGCACCACGACCACCGGCGGCGTGTCCTTCCCCGGACTGTTCGACGCCTGGGGCAAACAGGTTATCGCCGGCATCGGCTGGGAACTGGTCAAGGAGAGCGTGGAACTCGATGGCGGCACTTTGCCAAATTTTGCCAAAGTGCCAAAGAGCCACTGGCAAAACCAAGTGTACACCAATCAGTTTCTCTACGCGATTCTCGCGGAAGAAAAGTGCGCGCAAGCCGGCGTCGAAATTGCCTTTTATGAGTTTCCGCAATCCGTGGCGAAGACCGAGAGCGGTTGGATCGTGGACTGTGTCGGGTTCGGCACGCAGCGGCGCGTGACCTGCAAACAAATCATCGATTGCACCGGTGGCGCCGAGGTGGTTGGCATGCTCGGCTTCGCGCGCTTGCGTGAAGCAGAACGGCAGCCCGGATCCTATCTCTTTCTACTGGGCCGAGAGCATAAACCGGGCAGCAGTATCAACCAGCGCCTCCACCGTCTCTACGTGCATGGCGCGGACTCGACCAATTCGCGCACCGCCACCGTGGCCAACCTCACTGGCCGCAAATCGATCCTCGCCAAGGTCCGCAAGGACAAGAAGCGCCTGATGCACCTGCAACCCGAAACTGGCTTTCGCGAAAGCTACCGCATCCAGGGTGAAACCTTGATCACGGTGAACGACTACACCTCCGGGCGCGTGTTCGACGATGCCATCAGCTACGCCTTTTACCCCGTCGACCTGCACACCAAAACCGGCGTCAAACCCAAGCCGCTGAAGCGGGGCATTGTGCCGACGATTCCTCTGCGCGCGTTGATCCCCAAGGGCAGTCGCAACATCATCGTCGCCGGTCGCTGCGTCAGCAGTGATCGTCTAGCGAACTCCGGTTTGCGGGTTCAAGCCTCGTGCATGGGCATGGGCCAGGCTGCGGGCGTTGCCGCCGCCTTGGCCGCGCAGGCGGGAACGACGCCGCTGGAGGTTCCACTCGATGAGATCCACGCGCTGTTGCGCGAGCATGGTCAGATTGTGCCGGACAAGGCGTAGACTGCGGGACCGCTAAGCCATACACACGCACATGATGCCGAAACGTAGTTTTGTTTCACTCCTGACCGCCTTGAGCTTTGTCGTTCTTTCGGCGACCGGCATCCTCGCGTTCATCCAGCCGTTTTCGATGCAGATCGTCGGACTACACGCCCTGCTGGGCTTTGTGTTCATCGGCCTGATCGTGCTGCACATCTTCAACAACCAGACCCCGCTCAAGCGGTACCTGAAAAGCCGGACGCTTTGGAGCACTTTCGCCATCGTGTCTTGCTTGACCGCGTTGTTCGCATGGCAGCCCGCGCCGGTTCGCGTTGTCCTTGGGCTGAGCAAAAACCTCGGGCCCGCCTTGGATTCGTTCGAGGTGACGAGTGACGGTCTCGAATATACCTATGTGCCCTCGCCGAACTACAAGATGCGCTTGACAGTTCGGGCAGGGGACGCCTTCGATTTTGAGCAGCCGCCGCAGGTCGCCATCTGGCTTGAAAATGCTTCACATTATCACATCAAAACGCTGCGCAGTCCGGAACGAGCCGTTGCCGAAGAGCTGCCATACTGGGATTTCAAGGTGCGCGGTTGGCAGGAGGCGAAGCAGAAGAGCGACGCGTCGCCGGCCGTGGTTGGTATTTCCGGGGCGACGCGCAACAGCTCGTTCGATCCGGCCGACTACATTCTGCCCGCCGATCCGGACAACCCGATGCCGTACCGCTTGCTGATTGAGATCGACCAAGCGAACGATGACCAGGCCTCCTTGGTCTACGCCGTCGAAATCGACAACGCCGATCCCGTCGTGTTCCAACTGCTTGAACTCGTCGGGTTTCCCACACGGGAAGATGCCGAGGACAGCAAGGAAGAGTGGTCGCTCTATTACATCGACGAGACGTTTGGTTCGGCGCTGGAGTTGATTGACAGCGCGTTACTGACGATTGAGCGCGCGAGAGCGCCTTCCGGCGAGAAATGAGTGGGTGTGCACTTCTGGCCTCGTCGGCCTCATTCTTGAGACCGGCAATTACATCTGCTAGATCAAGGCATGAACATTTGGCTCTCTTCGATTTCTTTGCTTTTCCTCGCCGCGCTCCTGAGTTCGGCGCTGATGACCACATCCAATGCGGCGCCGCCGCCGAACATCCTCATCATTCTCGCGGACGACATGGGCTGGGGAGATCTCGGACACACCGGGAGCAAGCAACTGCGCACACCGCATCTCGACCAGCTCGCGAGCAATGGTTTGTTCTGCTCGCAGGCCTATGTGGCCAGTTCGGTCTGCGCGCCGTCGCGGGCCGGGCTGATGACCGGACGTCAGCCCTCGGCCATCGGCTTTGAAGCGAACTTGGGGAAGTGGAACGAGAGGAGTCCGACTCGGGAACTGCACCAAGGGCTACACCCCAATCACCGAACCATGGCCGACCATCTGCGCGACACGGGATATGCCACTGCCCTGGTCGGAAAATGGCATCTCGGCTACCACGAGGAACATCATCCCAACCGACGTGGCTTCGATCATTTTTGCGGGATGATTTCAGGGAGTCACGGCTACTTTCCTTTGGAGCAAAAACGGCACAGCATCGAACGCAATGGCTCGCCAGTCACGGAATTCAGCAATCCCTACCTCACCGATTTTTTTACCGATGAAATCATTCGCTGGATTGGCGAGGTGGATAAGGATCAACGCTGGTTCTGCTTCGCCAGCTATAACGCGCCGCATACGCCGATGCATGCCACCGAAGCGGACCTTGCCGATTTCGAACACATCACCGACGAGAAACGACGGAAGTATGCGGCCATGATGCAGGCCCTTGATCGCGGTGTCGGACGGATCGTGGCGCATTTGAAACGCACCGGCGAGTTGGAGGATACCCTGATCGTGTTCTTCAGTGACAACGGCGGCGCCACCACGAACGCGAGTTGGAACGGTCCGTTCTCCGGGTGCAAAGGCAACATGCGGGAGGGCGGCATCCGGATTCCGATGATCTTCCATTGGCCGGCGGGGCTGCCCGTATCGCATACCGTGAGGACTCCGGTTTCGAGCCTGGATCTCCTCGCGACCTTCCTCGCGGCGGCGGGCGGGAAAGCGTCACCGGTGACCGATGGCGCGAACCTCCTGCCGGTGCTGCGTCAAGAAGCGGGCGCGCTCGAACGCCCCCTGTTCTGGCGGTTGCAGGGACAGGCCTGCATGCTGCGTCCGCAGGGAAAGTTGATCCGTCTTTCTCACCGTCCCGCGCAATTGTTTCGATTGGAGGAGGACGCGGGCGAGCAGAACGATCTGGCTGCGACGGAGCGCGAGATCTTGTTCCAGTTGTTCGGGCAACTGTCGGCGTGGGAGGCCGGACTGCCGACGTATCCGCATTTCTACTCCGCCCCGATGTGGCAAGGGCATAGCGCGAAAAACTACGACAGCTACCTTCCGCGAGCAGAAAACGAGTAATCACCATCGGGCGGAATGTGCGTCAACCAATTTGAGACGCACTCGGAATGGCGGTTCATGGGGCTTCGACGCGTGCTACTTAGCGCAGATTTTTTTTCCTAAAGGGGCAGCGGGGTTTGAGTGGCGAGCAAGTGTCGACCCGCCTACTTCTCCTCAGCCTCGGTATGTTCATCGAGCAGGCGTTTGGCACGTTTTCGTTCGTATGAGTTTCCGGTATCGGCGATGCGCCGCAAGATAGGCTCCAGACGTTCGAATGCGCCTTGATCGCTATATAAAATAGACTCGATCAAGTGGACGCGCTTATCTTCAAAGAACTCGTGGGCGAGAGAAAGATCTTCTAGGTCTTGGCGAATGGCGGGGTCCGGAATGTGTTTCAGCTTGTTCGCGTTGAATCCGCGCGGCTCTTCCTGCTTCAGACACTCCTCAACCAAGGATGGTAGCCGCTCGTTTTTTTCGGTATCGCTCAAGGCCTCCGGGTTTTTGGCGAGGAGGCGGCAAATGATCTGCCACGTTGAATAGTACTCGTCGTTTGCTCGGGATGGACCATCCAGCAGGGCGAGCGCGGTCTTTCGATTTGGATATCGATACGCGATCGATTCTCTCTCCTGGGCAGTTTGTTTACCAAATCCCCGCAGGAGCACGTCCTGGTCGTCGGGATGGGCGAATTGAGCAAGAGCTACCCCGGCTGCGCGTCGCATCTCGCCGACGTTCGCGTCGTAGACTTGGCGCACCGTTTCACGCGCGAGTTGGTCTAAGCAATTCTCGGCGAGAACAAAGAGCAAGTCGTGTTTCATGGCGTTGTTCTGCGTCGACTTGATCACCTCGGCAATTTTGTCGACGAGATGCGGCGAGAGGAAGGAACGGGTGGGTATGCCGTCCGCGCTCAAGGTGGCGGATGCAAGATAGGCAACCTGCGGGTCGGAGCTGTCGAGCATGCCCACGAGGGCTTTCACGTCTCGTTCCCCGTGCCGCGATCTCCAACCAGCTTGGTGATCAATCTGCGTCGCCAAGACGTGGTGGCTGGCTGAGGCATTGAGGAGGATGCGCCACTTCACCGCGGGAAAGAGCAGCGCGATCAGGACGACGATGCAGATGAGTCCGATGCCGCGGGTGACAACCCAGTTCATGCTCCGCTTGAGCACCCCGACGACAACGAACAGGGGAAGCACGATGGCGATCAAGGGTAGCGCCAAGGCGCGAAGCGGTGGGAGTTGGCGCCCGTTCGCGAACCGGGCAGACCCATCAGCGGGATAGGTGTTTCGGATGTCGGCCAGACCCAAGCCATCGATTTGTTTCCGAAAATCCTCACGGGTCACCAGCGCACCTTCGTTGACGAAGTCGACAAAGACCCTCGTGGGTAGGTGCACCTTTAACGGCGCGAACTTGGCCTTGATCGGGAACTCGCCATCGTGACCATCTATTCTCCTGACGAGGGGTTCGGCACTCTCATGCCAATTGTAGGTAGCCGGGGTGAGGGCGACGCCTGCGATGGCGAAGTGCTGTACGCGTCCGGTGAACTCCATTTCCGTCATGGGAATCGCCGTCCGCACGTCTGGTTTTAGCCATGGATCCTCGGGCCAGTTGGCCAGCCACGCAGCGGCGCGCTCGCGGGCGCTTTCCCGGTCGAAGGCCTCGTCTTCGAGCGTGCGGACATGGCCCAAGTGGGGTTGGAGGAGGTCGGTGATCCCGTAAAGGAGTTCGGCCCGGTTGTGAATGTCCGCCAGCATGTCGGCATCGAGACCGTCCACCTGCGAAAGATGGCGGTGGAGAACGTGGTAGGCGGTGGCGATGCGAAGGTAGACCGTCGCGGTCGGTTCCACAGGGAACGAGGGTGTAAGCGTGACGCGTTCGGGCTTGGGTTTAGCGCTTTTCAAACTGGTGACTAGCCAGGGGCGATACAGCAATTTGACATGGGTCTCCCGGTCGGCGGTGAACGCCGCTTTGAAGCTTTCGAGTAGATGCTCTTTGTACGAATCAGACAGGATAAACTTACGGCTTTCGTGAGCCCGGTCCGGGAGGAGAAGCGTCTCCAAGGCGTGGAGTTGATGGTCGTACCAGCCGGCGTTCTCCGCGGGCTCGAGGCTTAGCCTTCCGCTGCGGATCATCCGGCTGAGACCCTCCGCAAACTCTTCGCTGTTTTGGAATTTTACGAGTCTGAACAAGCGCGCTTCGGGACTGCTCCGGGCCGCCACGAGCTGCACTGGGATTTGATCCTTTGCGGCCTCAAGATCTGCTGCGAGCGCGGTGTAGGTGCCCTTGCTTTCCGCCGGATTGGTGCGGGCGGCGTCGAGCCGATCCATGAACCGGAAGAAGCGGTCGAGTTCGGGATCCGAGGCGATGGCCTCCACCAAGTGCTGGCGGCTTTGTCCCAAGACCCTGTGTTCGGCAGGCATATCGAACCGCGCCATGAGATAGCGGTCCTGCCAAAAGATGCGGCGTTGGGCTTCGGAGTCGTTCCACGCGCCAAGCGGCCTCAGCTTGCCGGACGTGAACGCGGTGGCACGTTGCCTGATCGTATCGGCCAGTCCGAGCCGTTCGTCCGCGGGCGCGCCGCCGAGGTGCGTGGCGGTGGCGACATAGAGGTAGGCCTGGCGGTCGTCGAGTCGCTTCAGCAGGCGTTGCAGCGCCTCCGCCTTGTTCATCGGTTTCCGTTCGGATTGGAGCCAGCGTTCGACGGTCCAGACGAGTTCGTCGTTGAAGGCCTTGCAGGAGGCGTGAATGAGGTCGACCGAGGGCAACACGGTGTCGCCGCGATCGCGGGCGGCGGCGACAGCGTCCGAAAAATTGGTGTAGATGGTGTCGCCGGGTTTGGACACATCCGCCTCATAGACCACGCCACTGTTGTTCACGGTAATCGGCGTGCCGAGCGTAGTTGTGTGGTGTTCGAGGAGGTGGTCGGCGAGCTTTCGCCACGGGTTTTTCCCGATCGCTTCGGTATCAAATGACGGGACGTCGGCTCGAAGCAAAATCCACCCGAGACATCCCACCGCCAAAAGAATGGCGACCAAGCTGATCCAAGCGGTGAGGCACCAAGCCGATTTGACGAGGTGGAGGCTCCATCGTTTAAACCGCCCTTTGCTTCTTTCTTTCATGGTAAAGACTACCATGAAAGCCCTCTGCTTCCCAACGGGCAAACCGTTTGGCAGCAAACATTTGATTCTGTCTTGAGTGCCCGAACGCATGTATCCTGTGCCATCGTGAACCTCTTCCGAATCCTGATCTTCCTCACATTCTTGCAGGTCCTCGCCGCGGCCCAATCGAACTGGCCCCAACTTCGCAGGCCTGGCGGAATGGGCGTATCGGACGATGCCGGTTTACCGACGGAATGGGGCGTGGATCAGCATGTGAATTGGCAGGTAGGCGTGCCGGGTATGGGCTGGTCTTCCCCGGTGGTCTGGAGCAACCAAATTTTTCTCACCACCGCGATCAGCGACGGTGAAATCGAGCAGATCAAGCTGGGCTTATATTTTGGTGGAAACCGTCCGAAGCCGGACGATGTGCACGAGTGGCGCGTGCGCTGCTTCGACCTCCACAGTGGCGACTTGCAGTGGGAAAAGACGGTGCACCGGGGCAAGCCCAGTCATGCGCGTCATCTGAAAAACTCGTACGCGAGCGAAACGCCAATCGTCGATGGAGAGCGGATCTATGCCTACATCGGCAACGTGGGCCTGTTCGCGTTCAGCGTGGATGGGGAACCACTCTGGGAGCGAAAGTGGCCTGCCGTGAAAACCCGCTACGGTTGGGGACAGCCGCGTCGCCGTATCTGCACAAAGATCGTCTGTACCTGATCAATGATAACGATGAGCAATCCTTCCTCGAGGCCATTGACAAGAAGACAGGAAAGACCATCTGGCGTCAGGACCGGGAGGAGGGGAGTAATTGGTCGCCGCCCTTCGTGTGGGAGCACGCAACGCGGACTGAGATTATCACCACCGGTAGTGGCAAGCTGCGTTCCTACAGCGAGGCCGGCGAGGTTCTGTGGACGCTTGGTGGGCTTTCCTCGATCACCGTCCCAGCCCCCTTTGCCCACGGTGAGCTCCTCTACTTTGGTTCTGGATATGTGGGCGACAAGAAACGCCCGCTTTTCGCGGTCGGACCCGGCGCGAGTGGCGATATCTCGCTCGGCCGCGAGGTGACCCGGAACGACCATATCGCCTGGTGCCAGAAGCAGGCGGCTCCGTATATGCCGACGCCAATTCTTTATCGCGGTCACCTCTATGTCCTACTCGATCGCGGCATGCTCAGTTGTTACGATGCGAAAACCGGGGTGCCGCTCTACGAAAAGAAGCGGCTCGGCCGTTCTGGTCAGTTTACCGCTTCGCCTCTGGCTTGGGACGGCAAGGTCTTCTGTTTTGAGAGCGTGGAGAGACGGTGGTGGTCAAGGCCGGCGCGTCCTTCGAGGTCCTCGGACGCAATGAACTCGGGGGTAAAGAATTGATTATGGCGACGCCCGCCCTTGCAGGGGATCGTCTGATTTTACGGACCAAGGATCATCTGTACTCGGTTCGAAAAGCGATTGAATCGTCGCCTTGAGGAAATGGAAAAGGGCGGAGGCCAGAAACCTTGGTTTCCCAAAGGTCTCTGGCCTCCATAATGGTGGAGGCGGGGGGAGTCGAACCCCCGTCCGAGAATATATCACTCAAGACGTCTACGTGCGTAGCCGAACTGTTAAATCTCACGCCTGCCACCGACAATCGGCCAACTGTGGCAAGCGCCAGTCCCGCGTAAAGTCTCACTCCGCAACCCGGCACTCAGCGTTGGAGCCAGCCTGTTAAAGTCGATGCTGCCACTCCCTAACAGGCGTCAGGAGCAGCAACAGGTTACCTAATGTTAGGCAGCCAGTGCGAATTGTGTATCTGCACTTATAAGTGTTTCCGGTTTTTTAACGAGGCCAACCGAAAATCCTCGGCACGCAATCCCGAATTCAACAAACCCGTCGAAACCGGAACGCCCCCACAAAAGTGGGTTACGGTCACCCGTACATGTGTACTGTCGTCTGGCAAGTATCATTCATTCAGAACTTCTTGCGAAAGCGCTTCTCATTTGGCCGCCACCGCTGCAAAATCAAACATGTCGCTTCTCCGTTTTATCATTCGCCGGAAATTTCAGCTCACCAGCCGCGGTGGGGCGGACCGGTGCATTCGCAAGGAAGCGGCCCGATCGGTGGCCTTGGCGCGCGAACTCGGTCCCGAACGCGCGGCAACTCCAGTGCGGGTGCCGAAGATGCCGGGCGTCGACGAGGACATGCGCGACTGGTCGATCCTTGAGACATTGGAGCACAACCGGATCGTCAACGGGATGATGATGCGGGTGTTTGATCATTTGGCCAACGACGCGCCGGAGCCACCGAAGGTGGACACGAAACGCGATGTAATGCCAGTGGGCGAATTGGAATTCGACCAGGTGACGGACGGGTTCGACGAATCGGTCTCCGCCTTTTTAGCGGCGACGAACAAACCCGAACGAACGCGGGGCACGGCGCGGCGGCGACATCCCTTGTTCGGCCCCTTCGACGCGCACATGTGGCATTGCATGATGGGCTTCCATCTCATGGTCCATCGGCGTCAGATGGAAGCGGGCAGGAAACGGTTGTCGGACTCGGCGGCCTGAGGGCCGCTGGTCTTATTTCTCCACGATCCAGATATTGCGGAACTGAAGCGGGTTGCCGTGACCTTGAAATTTTATCGGGCCCGGCGTGCCTTCGGCTTCCTTGCGGTGTCCGCCGGTGGGGCCTTTGATCTTCAAATTCTCGTGGATGACGACGCCGTTGTGGCGGAGGGTGAGCGTTGCTGGCGTCTTTTTGCCATCGTTGATCACCGCGTTGGTGAACTCGGCATCGTAGGTCTGCCACGTGAGCGGCGGAAAGCACATGTTGACCTTCGGGGCGGCGTTTTTGTAGACGCCGCCGCATTCGTTGTTCAGGCCTTCGAGTCCGAAGCTGTCGAGAATTTGCACTTCATAATGGTCGACTTGGTAGAATCCGGAATTCCCCCGGCCTTGGCCGCGGGCGGCGGGGCGGTAGGGGAGCATGAACTCCAGGTGCATGTGATAGTTGTTGTATTTCTTCGCGGTGCGGATGTCGCGTCCGTCGGTGTTGAGTAGCTTGGTGGTGTCGTCGACCCGCCCACCGGTGAAGTGGTCCTTGCTGCTGCCGTCGAACAACACGGTGGCGCCTTCTGGTGGTTTCATGCCGAGGGTTTCGCTTTTGCGTTCAATTTTAGCGAGGCTGGTTTTGCCGTTCAAGGTCAGTCCCTTGCTGTTGAGTGTGCCGGTATGTTCCTGGTGTCCAACGGGCGGGAATTTTTCGGCCGCAGAGAAGCGTTTGGTGGTTTTGTCGAGGTACTTTCGCGGGCCTTTCGCCGAACTCAGCGCGACCACTTGTTCGGCGAGTTTGCCGACCAGCAGGGAGCGGTTTTTACCGTCCCAGCCGTCGCCGGGCAGTCCGCCTGCGTAGAGGACAACCTGAAACTCACCGTCGCCCAGCGCGATCACCTGGGCGCCGATTTCCTCGCCGCGATACTCGCCTTGCAAGGCGAAGTCCGCCGGAATGTCATCAGCCCCCGGGTCGGTCCAGACAGGAGACTTATCTGGTGCGGCAATAAGTAAAAGCGGAGCGAGAACGAGGAGGGTGAGAGCAACTTTCATGAGAAAATTTAAACGAAATGTAGCGGGAAACCAAGGGTGGAAAGGTCTCGGCTGAGTTCGACGAGTGGACTTTTTCCAAAAAAATACACCGGGCTGAATCAGCCGCGGTGTTTTGATGCCATCCTCAAAGCTTGAGGATGGCCTGCATTTTTAGTTGTTCAATTTCGTTTGCGGAATAAGCCCGACTGCTTTTCAACCGCAGCTTCCGGGACCTCGATCGAGGTTGGGGGAACGATTACTTTCTTCTTCGGACGGAAGGGGTTCCAGCCGCGCTTGACGGCAAGGCCTTCGGGGATGCCGGACGCGCTGGTGGGAACCGCTACGGTTTCCATGGGCGTTGCAGGCGTCATTGCTTTAACCGCCAGTTCGGCTTCCGTTTGAGCCAAAGGCAGTTCGTCATCTGTGGCGGGAACCGCCTTGTCGGGTACCCCAACACGACGCCATTCACTTGCACCTTCGACTTCGGCGACCGGTGTCGCGACAGTTTCCTCGAGATCAGCGGGGGCGGGAATGGCCGGTGCCGATTGGACGGTTTTCACCAGCGCTTCCGCGGCGAGTTCGTCAATTTCGATTCCCGGCGGCGGAGCGACCGGGTCTGTATCGGCGATGGGAGCGGGCGTGGTCTCGGCTGCGGCACCGATTGGGGTCTCTTTCTCCACTGGAATGGTCTTCGCGATCGGGATGCCATCCGGTCCGGTAGACGGTCCGAGGGATCCCGGGACTGGAACCGAATCGACGATGAATGGCTTGGGGGCCGGAACGGGTTCGGATTTGATGACGCCGATGCGGATCACGGCCGAACTTTCATCGGTTTCCACACTGACCGGCAGGCCGCGAGTCGTTTGTAGCAACTGTTTTGCAATCTGCTCGTTGGAAATCTTGGAGAGTTCGATATCGGTCACTTCAGTGCCAACGGTTGTCGGCAGTGCTGTGGTGGTCTCAATCTTCTTGGGTGGGGGAGGTCCGCCGATGGGTGTCGTCTCGGCGAGAGGAATCTCAATGGTGGTGGCGATCGCCATATCTTTGCGCAAAGCGGAAGGTTTGCCACCTACGCCCGAGGTGTTGATTAAGGGCAGTTTGTTGTCACGAA
>Ga0209828_1003775_pt1 | contig 11309 bp, 14 predicted proteins | sample MaitaG_FD_187429 | JGI IMG/M metagenome (GOLD analysis project Ga0209828, IMG submission 187429) | Marine algal microbial communities from Maine, USA - Maine_Asex2 metaG (SPAdes) (version 2) | ecosystem: Host-associated > Algae > Red algae > Unclassified | place: Maine, USA | collected 2015-01-05
CGTTTGGTTCCCACTGAAATGCTTTGCATACATTGAAACTGATAGACTTTCGGTTTCCTTGCCGAATCCGAATCCGAATCCGAATCCGAATCCGAATCCGAATCCGAATCCGAATCCGAATCTGGGCTTGAGCTCGATTCCGATTTTGATTTTGGGAGAGTGCAAGTATCTTCACAGGCTATCAGATACATCTTCGGGCTACGCACGACGATAGCGCAAGGATGCAACAGACGCTGGCGGCCCGCATAGGTCATGCAGATGCAGCGCTTGTGCAACAGTGCGGAAGAAATCAGGGCAAATTCCGTGTAGAGTGATTTGCGAGGTACTAACACCTGTCCGCGTGGATGCACCGCAACCGACTTCAAATACTGACCTATAGCTAGCTGATCCCTACTCAGCCTGGCTTCATACTGAGAAATGGTTTTGTGCGCTTGAGCGAACATCGCATCAAGGCATGTTGCACGCAATTCCTCGGGAATGACAAGCTTCAGATGATCCTCTGCCAGAGCGACCAGCAGCGCTTCCTCGATAGGCATGAGTGCTTTGATCATAGGGCCACCACTGGCCTGATAGAGCAATCGTCTTCTATTCGCCGGATCGGGTACCGCATCCACAAACCCGCCGAATTCGCTGGATTCCCGAAGCTGCTTTAGCCATAACTGAACTGTTCTAAGGCCTTGATCCTGCGAGTGGCTGGCCAGTTGATCCTGGCCCCACGATGAATGTGTCAACAAGTGATGAAGAATCTGCTGGACTGATCTCGCCTGCGTTGAGCGATACAGATAAGCGAGCAGGCACAAACGGGCGTCTAGCAAGCGGCTCACGACGTTGCTCGCATCAGCGACCAGCGCTGTTGTGCGGAATGAGTCGCCTCCGATGAGAAATTAGTGTTCCGGGCATCCGTGCCGGTTATTTCCATTCTGATAGAACGTCCTTGTTTGGGTGGAATCTCTTATCGTGAAATCTCAGGTCTTCATGACCCTGCCGCCAGTATGGCTGATTGGAGTGGTGTTGGCCAAGTGGTTTTCTGATCGAACCCTTAAATGCTGGACAGCTCTGACGTTTCAGCTAGCAGAGATTCCACCACGCCATCTTAAAGCTTGTCAGCGTAAGCTGGATAAAATAACAGTTGTCGTTCATAAACGTCTTGACTCACAAGCAGATATTGCCATCATGAGCACTGCCATGGAGGGCAACAGTCATGACGAAAAAAATAGTCAATATCCGAATCCCCCTGCCTGCAGATACAGGTCTGCGGTCCGAAGTCATGTGGGCGAATGGGCGGTCCTGTGCTTTAAGTTTGCCAACACCTGTTGTGTTTGAGACTGTTTTTGAGGCGTTGGTCAAATTGGAGGTAAGTGGGGTATTGTGTTTTGAGACTACTGAGTTGGTCGATCATTAGACTCCACACGATCATGGCTATATTGCCTATGATTCGGAAGCCTTCGACCGGCAGAATTACACGCGGTCCCTCACGCCGCCTGCCGTTTGCTTGTCACCGCTCACAGTTGCGGCACAAGGCGCGACGGTGCGCAAAAGCGGTCCCAGTCTTTGTTTTCCGCTGGAGTCCACGCCGCTTCCGCCACCGCCGCCAGGCGCGGAAAGGCCATGGTGTTAATAGCCGCTTCGGTGTTGAGATATTCGGTCCAGATTGCAGCTTGCACGCCCACCAATCTTCCCGGCCCGTCCGGCAGATCATCGGCAGCTTCGTAGGCGTAGCTGTTTTCGGGGGTGGAAAGTCCCGCCCATGAAGCGCCCGGCGCATCCCAGCCCGCACTTTCGATCATATCCAGATAATAGGCTTGTCCGGGCAAGGCCACGACATCGTAGCCAAGTTCGATCAGTTTTGCGATGCGCTCGCGGCTGCGCTATGCGAACAGTAAGGCTGTGTCTGGCATGACCCCACCACCTTCCGCCGCTTCATCCAGCAGGGTTGTCGTCACTTCGTAGGTGCGGGACAGGCCCGGATTCAGGGCGTTGTTAGTGTGCCCCTGAATCGAGCGATAGGCATCATTCGACTCGTAGGTGTCGAGCAGGCCGGACACAGCGGCCAGCAGGCTCTTGGCATGGCCGGGCATCTCGACCTCCGACATAACGGCGATACCAAGGCATGCAGTATGGTTGATCACCTGCGCTATATCCGCTTCGGTATAGAATCCCGTCGACCCGTTTGGCCCGTCGCAGTATTGTGGCGGCATCGGTTGACCCGGCCCGCGGCTGGCCTCCACAGTATCAAGTGCGGGGAAGGCTTGCGAGGGCATCCGCCAGCCCTCGTCATCGGTGAGGTGCCAGTGAAAGCGATTCATTCTCAGCCACGCCATGATATCGAGCATCCGCAGATTGGTGCTGACCGGAAAGAAATGGCGGACAACGTCCAGCATCAGTCCACGCCAGGCATGGCGCGGGTGATCGGCGATGTGGCCGGATTTCGGAAAGCTGAAGCGAGCATCAATGCGGGCGGCATCGGCCATTTGTGCCAGCGCGATTAATCCGTGGCGCAACCCGTCCTCATCGGCATGGGCAAGCGTGATATCCGTTGCGAAGGTCAGACGATAGCCGCCTTCAGGCAAGTTGGCGTTGAACATCAAGCACACGGCACGCTTGTTTTTCTCTGGCTCCAGTGTGATCGGGGCCGGGTCTGCCGGAAATAGCCGCCGGTGTAGCGTGGCGACCAGATGAAACGCATACGGATTGGTTCACGGTGCGGGAAAAAGAGCAGGGGGGTGCTCATCCCACGCATCGATCGCCACCTCGACCGGCCATGGCAACAGGGCAAGCGGCTGCTTTATACTACCCGCTGGCCAATGTTTGCCCGGCCCTCGATTTGCGCCGTCCTTCAGCTCCAGATCGGCAACAGTCGCCTCTACCACATCGCTGGATTTCAATGTATCCACGCTGTCAGAACACTTTGAGTACGCGTATGCACCCGGTGGACAAGGCCACGCAGGTCCAGTTCCCATACCCCGCCTGGCGCTAGATCGGTCCGTGGAACGATTTGCACGAAACTGCCTTCAGTTTCAACCAACGTACCACCAGCAATCTCAGTCGTATCGTCAATCCGTGCGAGCGAGGTGTAGCAGAAACTCACAGGCTTCAGCTCGTTAGGTCCAAGGTTGTGCAAGCGCAAATGCAAGCTGCCATAGGTATCTTCGGGCGCAGCGCTGAAGCTTTGGGTAAGGTGCAGTGTCATGTGAAGCTCAGCAAGTCAAAGCTATCAGACAGGGCCAGGGTGTCGCTTAGCAGCGTCCCTCGCCCAATAGACTGACGCGGCAGACCGATGGCCCGGCGCGGGGTGTCCGTCACCATCGGCATGGCCTCTGTCAGAGTCAGGCCAACCGCTCCGACAAGGTTTGAAAGACTCTGGCGCAGGTCAATATGCGCGCCGGCAAGAGAACCTTCGGCATTGATCAGCACGCCTTCGCGCACCGCAATTGACTGTCCATAGAGTGTGAAGCTGTCCGGTCCACCGACCGTTGCCATTGCATCAGACACGGCAAAAGTCGTATTCGGGGCAGGGCGAGCGCGCAGGGCAACGCGCACCATGTCCCAATTGACATGGATTCCATCCACGATGATCCCCGCATAAACCGCACTGTTAAGCGCCGCACCCAACATACCGGGTGCGCGTGACGTCATCGGCGGCATCGCGTTATACAAGTGTGTGAAACAGCCAAGTCCTGCGTCAAGGGCGGCATAGGTCTGTTCGGCCGTTGCTGCACTATGCCCGCCTGAGACAAGCGTACCGCACGCCACCAGACGGGCTAGCAAGTCGGCGGATGCATGCTCTGGGGCGAGTGTCAGCAACACGCGTAATCCTTTGGCCCGCATCGCCTCGACCAACGTGACAGTAGCGTCGTCCAGCGGTCTGATGTGTGCCGCATTGTGTGTGCCGCGTCGCTGCGGAGAGATATGCGGCCCTTCGATATGTAGCCCACCAATCAGTGGGTGATTTTTCTGCGTCAGGGCTGCATGGGCAGCGGCCTCTATCACCTCGAAACGGTCAGTAATGACGGTTGGCAGGATCGTACCAGTTCCACAGCGACGATGCGCTTGTGCGACTGCAACCAGACCCTCGGGACTTGGGTCGCTGTTGACCATAACACCGCCGCCGCCATTGACCTGAAGGTCGGTAAAGGGTGGACAGACCAGATGAGCACGGTAGTCGGGCGTTGCCTCACCCAATGGCGCGATGCGCTCGATCCTGCCGTTGGCTACAGTCAGCCCAAGATCATTTACCAGCAAACCATTCTGCCAAAGGTGATCAGTTCCGATCAGCATGAGGAGCAGGCCAGCAATGCAGCGCCTCGCGCCCCAGAGCTGTCTCCGTGACGTGCGCGGATGACGCGCGGCAGTGGCATATCACCAAATGAGTGACGAGTCATGGCAGTGCTAAGACGCTCCACTATATTGGGCAGATTAGACAGTCCCCCGCCAAGAATGATGCAATCAGGCGCCAGCATCAGGTGAATGGTCATCAGGCAATCTCCAGTAATGTCGGCCCAGATATCAAGCAGATCTTCATGCGCGCCCACCAGCTCGGGCGCATCGAGTTTCCGGCCAAGTTTATGTTTTGCAATATTGGCCACACCCGTTCCGGAAACGTAGGTTTCCATGCACCCGTGTCGTCCGCATCCGCAGGGCAACACAGGCAGATTGTGCCGCGCCTGGATAGCCGCCGAAAGCGGTATATGTCCAACCTCGACCGCCAGGCCGCCCAGACGCGGCACAAGCTGGCCATCGCAGACCATTCCACCGCCGAGCCCGGTGCCCAGCACAAGACCCATGACCGTGCGTGCCGACCCCGCCGCGCCTCCGATTGCTTCGGATAGGGCAAGCGCCATGCAATCGTGGACGGTTCTGAAAATCCGCTTACGTCTGTCGCCAAGATCATGTCCAAGGCGCTGCCCTGAAGCCGGAATATTCGCAGCAAACATTTGCCCATTATCTGGCGCAACCATGCCAGGCACTGCGATGCCAATGGGCATATCGGCCTGATCAGACAAGCTCGTCAGCCAGTCAATCTGCGCAAGCATTGCGTCCAGCAGGGCGGCATAGCTATCCAGTGGTGTCGGAATGCGCCGCATCTCAACCGTCGTGGTGTCAGGACCATCGAACAACCGAGCCTCGATTTTCGTGCCACCCAGATCAATACCGCCACAGATCATTGTTGCCATTTATAAAGAGTGACGCCTGCGACAACGCGGCTGAGATTTTGCCCCTGAAACGGATCATCGACGTCCAGCCCCAGCTCGGCAGACCATTGCGCCCCACGAATCTGTGCCAGCAACACATGCAGTACAGCATCGGCAGAGGCCTCGCCCGTGCCAGCAATGACAATATCGCCGGTAACGCCCAGAGTTGTGACTCGAATAGCGGGGAACTGTGAGCGTATTTCTGCAGCCACATCCCGGTCGTAGCTTGCTGTGTGAGGGTCTGGATGTAGCATGATGTATACATCAGTTTCGTTATTCGCAGCGGCTTTCGGGCCGTGGCGATAACCCAGCGGGCTGTCCCATTGGGTTACCGTGCGCCCTGCCGTCAGCTCCAGTATTTTCAGCGCAGATTCACGCGCTACACTCTTCAGCGCACCTGATCCGAGAAATACTGCACGTTCCGGGCGCGGAGTAGACTCTGTTGTTAGGGTATCGATTAGTTTGCGGGCTTCATGGGCCAGCGTTTTGAAGGTGGCGGTATCAAGATCGTTCAGGCAGACCAGAACCGACAGAAGCATCGTGGTGAAGCTTGAAGTCATCGCAAAACCGGCATCATGGGTGCTTTCGGGCATCATCAATACCCGCCTCTCCCCTGGCCCGGGTGCGGACCGGCTTGCGAGTGCGCCCACAGGATTGCAAGTGATGTGTAGTCGATCAATGTCGGGACGGTGTGTGTCCAACAGATCCAGAACACCGACCGATTCTGAACTGTCGCCAGATCGCCCGAACTGAACGGCAAGGATACGTCCGGGCGCCTTCATTACGTTCTGCGGGCATCCGACAATATCCGTACTTGCCCGATTTTCCAAACTTAGCTGTGAGTGACCTGCGGCAACAATGCCGCCTACAAAATCTGATGTTCCCGCTCCAGTCAGCCATACCGTATCAATCTTCCGCGTGTTGATCCAGGCGCGAATCTCTGAGGCTTGTTGCTCCAGCGGGTCTGCCCAGCTCTCCCAGATGTCGGGCTGAGACAGGATTTCTGCCCAGGTTGCCGTGTCACGCAGCTGCATCGTTTTTTTCCCGTAAAGGGGGCATGTCTTTCGCAACCGATATGACCGAGACGTCGTTAGCCTCGAAGATCGCGAAGGCCGGGTTGTCAGTCGGAAGGTCGGTGACGAGAATATCAACTCGATCTAATTCGCAGATGTTATAGAGGCTGGGTTTCGAGATCTTGGTAAGGTCGGCCAGCACAATCACCCGCCGCGCGGAATCAACCATGCAGCGGGTGTTGTTGGCCTCGTCTTCATGAAAAGACGACAGCCCAGTGACAGGATCAATCGAATCGGCGCTCATGACAAAGGTGTCAAAATTCATGGTCTTGATGTTCGACTCGACCATGCGACCTGCCATGGAAAGGGCATTGGGCCGGATACGTCCACCGGTTAGCATAACGGTGTGCTGACCGTGAGCCATGGCGTTCTGTGCAACCAGGAGGCCGGTTGTCATGATGGTTTTCGCGGGCACTTCATCGAGCACCATAGCGAAGATTTCGGCGGTCGATCCGTTGTCGATGAGCAGGCTCTGATCGTCGGCCACCAGCTGCGCTGCGCGTCGGGCAATGTGTTGCTTGGCGACCAGGTTGACCTGTCGGCGGTCATTTGCAAGCGGCTCAACAAAGCCACTACCCCGTTCGGGACTGGCAAGCGCGAGAGCAAGGTCAATCCGAAAAGCCGAGAGGCCGGAGTAGCCGAAAAGTTGACAGAATTTGATTAACGTTGGCTCTGATGTGTTTAGCTCAGCACAAATTTCACGACTTGTGCAGCGGATGAAGGCGCGAGAATTTTCAAGCACATAAGCTGCGATGAGATCGTGCTTGCGGCTCAGCTCCGGGCGTTTTTTTCGATAGTAGCAACGACATCTGCCGGGGTGCTTTTCAGGGCCATATCGTTATTTTTCAGTTGACTGTCTGCCATTACGCCGCAAACAGTAATTTTTGTCAAACTAAATAATCGCCTGGGAAATAATTTAGCGCAAATCAAATAAAGTCTTGCAATCAAGCGTGAGCTGCGCTTAGTATTTATTGACACCAAGAGAACACCATGTCGTCAACGATCCTGGAAATCTGTATTGATAGCAGTCACGGCCTGATTGATTCTGGCGTCGATGCAGTGCATACCTCAGCAAGTTGCTTTTACGTGCAGAAAACGAAGTGTCAGCTGGTTGGCATCACGACACACAATATTATCGACACCGCCAAGGTCGCAACTCTGTGCTCTGCAATGGTCTTTAAGGCGGCGTGCGCATGAGAGTCGGCATCATCGGTCTTGGCGCGCGTATTGCCACCCTTGTGCCAGAATTCTTGCGCACCAATCCCACGCTTGAATTCATCGCTGTGGCCGATCTCAGACGCACGAATGGACGTACTGACGGGGCTTGGAGCAACGCCAAAACGCTATGATGATCCTGGTCTGCCTTGGGGCGTTCTCGATTGGTTATCTATCGTTGATGGCGCGCAGTGCCCGCCGCACCAACATCAGGGGATAGTGGGTCTGCCCTGATTGACCGCTATAGCATCTGGGAAAAAATCGGCCTCTATGCCGCCATCCTCGTCTTCATGACTTTCATCCTTGCGCCCTTTGTCGAGGCATTCATGGTTTCTGGCGGTGAACATGATCGGTGCAGCCGTGCTTATCATCCCGCTTTACAAGCTGGATGCTGACGTTGGGCATCCGCCCCGATGACCTTACACCAGGGGAAGGCGACATCGCCATGCCCTACAAGCCTGAGGTCGTGGAACGACTGGGAAACCAGACAGTCGTCCACGGTACTACCGAATCAGATGTGCCAGTCTGCCTGATGGCGGGAGGAGCGGCGGATATTCGTCCTGGTCAGACAATCACGGCAACCTTCGACCCGGCAGCAATACATCTGTTCGATGAAGCTGACATGGCTTTGCATCGTTGGGTTGACCTCGACTCGTTTGCAGCGCTTGCCTGAGCGGTTTCGGGTTTTGCAGGCCTTGCGTGCAAGGAAACGTGGATGAACAACATTGTTATAGCAACTGTACACGTTGCAGGAACCAGAACAGGCCGACGGCACCAACCACCAATGAGCCAGGAATGGTGACAATGGCCCTGTACCAGGACTTGTGTCTAAACCACCACCCTACCAACACAAAACATATCAGAACAATGGCAAGTTGGCCCAATTCCACTCCGACATTAAATGCAATCAGAGAACTGACGAACTGACTGGTGGGTAACCCTATGTCACTCAACACGCCAGCAAATCCTAACCCATGCAGCAATCCGAAAACAAACACGATCAGAAGGCGACTGATCCGGAACCGATCCCCAAACAAGTTCTCAACGCAGATTACGGTGATTGACAAGGCGATGAGCGGTTCAACAACTTGCGCTGGTAGGCTGAACAGCCCAGTGATGCCTAATGCCAGTGTCAGGGTATGCGCCAAAGTAAACATACTGACCTGCCAAGCGATATGCTTGAACCGCGGTGCCAGCAAAAACAGCCCGATAACAAATAGAATGTGGTCCAGGCCCTTGGGTATAATGTGTTCAAAACCGATAAGAATATAATCACCGAAACCGCTACCTCGAATATTGACACCGTTGCTATCGAATGTAATGGGGTGACTGATATCGCCAGGTTTGACATATTGGGTGACCGTGTCGGGTTGCGTTGAATTAACCTGGTCTGCTTCACTGACGGATTCAGCCGAAGACTCGTTACTGATCGAATCAATGGGCAACGTTGACACCTCGGCGCTATCTACTCTCAGGATGATGGCACCATAATGACTAGCCCAAAACCAGGAAATTGTATTCTTGTGAGACGGACGCGCAGCTTGCAAAACAACGATTGAATCACGCGGTAGGCGAATGTCATCAACGGGTGGGATGCTGATGGAGGCGAGTGTCAGTGGCAACTGTGTGCCGTTATCGGAGGTGAGCGCGATATGGCTGAAGAATCTAGTCAGATATTGTTGAAATTCTGCCTCCAGAGTTGCTGGTGGCAGTTGGCGAAGGCGGTTATAAACCATTGCCTGCGGTGCATCATCCGAATCCGAATGCGTTGGTCCAATCTCACTCATTAATGCTTCGAGGTTGGCCCGCAGGGAGATGTCAATGAAATCCGGTGTGATGGATATATCAGCAACAGTCGGTCGTAATTCATGCGCTTGACTGCCCAGACACCAGCATAATAATGATACCAGCACGAGCAATCTGGCAGCCGACGTAGTCAAGTTAGAATCAGTCATCCTGTTTGTTGGTTTGTTGAAAGAATAGCGATGCCCAGTACGTTGTCCAGTGGGCTGAGCTGTCCGGCGATTCTTCGATCCAGACGCTGTTAAGCAGATAATCTCCCGCTGCTGCGATAGAGAACTGAGCATATCCTTCGTCATCCGACTGCTTTATCGTTTTCTCTACCTTGGACGACTCATTGCGGTGAAACAGCTCGATTTGACGATCGGCCAGAGGAACCCCTTCGAACAGAACCTGAACGCTTACAGTTTCCGATCCCAGCGGATTCTCTGCAACGACCAGCTCCAGACGCTGGTCTTGTAGTTGCAGCGCAGGGGTCGGCCGATTGTGTGTGACGTTTTGCGAATCAACCGCGTCAGAAACATCATTAGACGCCGCACTCGTTCGGGAGTTTAAATTAGTCCCACTAGATGACGAGACTGTGAGCAAGGCTTTGCAATAACGATAATAGGTTTCACTAATGTCCGTCTCTGGTAAATCACGTTGTTGGTGTCGCTCAGAGAATTCGTCTAAAGAATGCTCGCCAAGAAACTTTTCAAACGCTTCCAAGTCGTCATAAGTAATCTGCCTTTGTGTGGTTTCCAACAGCAGTAAATGTATTCCCTCTTCTTGAACCGGGAGCTGGAATGCCGGGTAGTCACCCAGACGACCACGCAAACCCTGCCGCTTGGAATCGGATATCAGACCTGCGCGAGCAAGTGATTCGGGGTCAAACGGGAAGGCAGTCCCGACGAAGTCGTCCCCATTGCGAATGTCTGCCTGCAGTAGGTCTCCGATTTGCCATTGCGAACCGACAGGATCTAACCAGTATTCGTGTGCCCTTAACAATCCGGTGTTGAGCAACAGCATCAATGATAGGGCAGTTGACAGGAACTGCAGCAGCATCGCTGATGGGCGTCGCTGGTCTGCCAAACCAGTCTGGATTCGACCACAAGGATCGCTCATACGTTTGCTGAAGTTCATTAATAGTAAAACCGGTATATCCACAAATAACGATGCGTGTCCCACATCGGCGACGTGGGGTCAGGACAGTGTAAAAGCGCATTTCCGGGTACTTATGGAGGACTCCCAGCCCGCTCACTCAGCAAGGCGGACCTGCCCTGGAAGGCTGTCCAGAAACTGGCCCGGTTTCTTTTCTTATAATCCGGGCCAGATACTCATACAAACCAGCGGCTCTATTTAGCCGTGATGACTTTCATCACCAGGTCGCCGTCAAGCCGGATTGGGCCATCTTCTTTTGCACCCAGCGTATATTCAAATACACCGGTTGTCGTACCACCCGCTTCGGCATGAACCATCAGCATCAACATATCGCCCGGTGCTACAGACTCCTGCAGAATTGCAGCAACATCAATGTTTTGGCCCATACGTAGCGGCGCGTAGCCAACCACGGGGCCGGGCTTGTTGTCGGCGCCGGTACGATGCACCACCAGCCAGCCGTTGGCATCGGCATGAACCATACGTGCACTAACAACGCCGTTTGATACGTCTTGATCCATCGCTTCGACCATGGGCGTCACGGAATGTGCAGCGGCATAGACAAGGCTTGATGTCATGGCGAGAACAGCGACAGTTACACTAGCTAATTTCATAAGTTTATATCCGGAGGTTGATTATCGTGGTGTGATGCGCGCGGTAGAGAACCGCACGTTGCATCTGTGTTTACAACGGTATTGCACGGCAAACTCTTGACTCGAAAATATCATCGAAAGAATTTGACGACCCGCAAGCGAAGTGCTCTCCGCGGGTCGACGTGTCATTGGGCAGCAGTTTCTCTAAGGAGCCGCTTCAGACTTGGCAATGAAGGTAGATACCGTTTCATTTTCATCCAGCGCAATAGGCTCAGCGTTCGCATCCCCGAAAAGAGTGA
>Ga0209828_1003777_pt1 | contig 11306 bp, 10 predicted proteins | sample MaitaG_FD_187429 | JGI IMG/M metagenome (GOLD analysis project Ga0209828, IMG submission 187429) | Marine algal microbial communities from Maine, USA - Maine_Asex2 metaG (SPAdes) (version 2) | ecosystem: Host-associated > Algae > Red algae > Unclassified | place: Maine, USA | collected 2015-01-05
ATTTGATTTCTTAGAAAGTTGCGTGTGTATTTGTTTTTTGTATTTGAGGAGTCTTCTCGATATGCGATCTCGTTCAAATTTGCATAGGCTATAATTTCTTTTTTAGTTGCAAATAAAAGAGGTCTAATAATCCGATCACGAAGAACAGGAATCCCAGTCATACCTTTCAATCCTGTGCCTCTAAAAAATCTATGGAACACAGTTTCTATGTTGTCATCTAAATGATGCGCCGTTGCTATCTGAACATATCCGTGCGTTTGGCATAAATCCTCAAAAATAGCATAGCGTTCATCTCTAGCGACAGATTGCATGTTGCCGCCGGTCTCTTCTAAATACGCTAGGTTTAATTGTGTTAGATGAAATGTAATGCCTTGTTGCTGGCAGTAATTTCTGACAAAGTCAGCATCTCCATCAGATTCTTCATTGCGCAGACCATGGTTTATGTGAGCAATGGCAAAGGGTTGCTCCAATTTTAATAGAAGATTTGCCAGTACCATGGAATCAATTCCACCACTACATGCGAGCAATAGCTGCTGATTAGAAGCAATTAGCTTGTTTTTAGCAATAAATGATTTTAATGATTCCAGCAATTATTATAGATTTAAACTTCTTAAGCGATAAATTTACATTACTCTGCTAACTGAATATTATTATGAACAGAAATATTTTTACTTGTTTTCTAGCTTTATTGTTGGTTGTATCTGCATGTAAGACGGATTCTAAGAAATCTAATCTACCGAAGAACCCAATTAAAGATGCGGTTGCCACAAGTCCTCACAATAACGATTATCGAGCAAATGCACTATCGATACTCGATTTTCGGAACAAGAAAACAGAGGGTAAATCATTTTCTATCATGGAAGCAGATACTTGGGAATATCAGTTTGTATATACCAAAGGAGAAATGTCAGCAGAAGGTGCTTACGCAGGCGTATGGGTAGATTTTAAACCGGACCAAACGTATGCCTATGGTAAAAATAAACTTGTGGAAGGCTCAGGTAAGTACCACTATGATTCTGATTCAGCTATTTTGTTAATGGTAGATAACGATGTTGCTAAGAAGCCGCAAGAATGGTCTGCAAAATTCGCAGGGGATGCTATGGTTTTAGTTGGAACAAATTCCTACAATGATAATTCAGTTCAAATGAAACTAGAACGCGTACCCGATTCCAAATTTCAGTAAATAAAGAATAGGTAATACGGTCTTAAGATATCATGGCATCCAGACAGTATGGTTTCAAGGCGTAACGTCTTATAGGAGAATTAAAAACCTGATAATCCTTAAAATCCTATTCAAATCACTGAGTCGTAAAGAACAATCACCTAATTATTCCTTATTCCTTATTGATTATTCCTTACTACTCCTTCCTTACTTCTTAATCCCGCGCTTATTTAACCATGCCCGATATTTATTTGCATTTTTTGCATGGCCACTATTATTTTTTGCAAATGCGTGTAACCCGCTGTTATCCGGTTTAGCGCAAAAGAAAATATAATCATGTTTTTCATAATTCAATACAGCATCGATGGTCCCGATGTCTGGCATGAAAATAGGACCAGGCGGTAGTCCTGAGTATTTGTATGTGTTATACGGAGAATCATAGGCGAGGTGTTTGTTTAAGACTCTTCTAATCCCAAAATCTCCTACTGCAAACACGACAGTGGGGTCTGCTTGTAATAGCATGCCTCTTTTTAGCCTGTTTATATAGACACCTGCGATTCTAGGTTTCTCCTTTTTTACTAATGTTTCTTTTTCAACAATAGATGCCAAGGTGTAGACTTCCTCAGGACTTAAATTTAACGATTTCGCTTTTTCTAAACGGGTAGCATTCCAAAACTTATCTGTTTCCTTATGCATTCTTTTAACCAAGCTTTCAACACTCGTGTTCCAGAATGCTTCATATGTATTGGGGGTGAATAGGCTTAATATGTTTTCTCGTGTCTTTCCATATTTTTGGAGTGTATTCGTATCCGTGATATAAGCGAGGAAGCTCAGCGAATCCACTTGGATATTACGTGTGATCCTGCCTGATAAATCTTCAACGGTTCTTAGACTATTGAAAGTTACAGAGACGGGGCTTTGGACACCTGACCTGAGTGCCGAGATGAGGGCGCGGTTGCTCCAGTTTTTCTTTGCTTTGAAACGACCAGGCTTTATGGTCTGGTCATATTTCATCCACTTCGCTACTTGCTCAAAGTTTGCTTTATCGATAAGTATTCCCTGGTCTAGAAGTTCTGTAGAAACTTCTTCAATGGTCATTCCTTCACGTATTGTGAAGGTGTATTCTTCTTGTGCATCAGCAACATTGACCCCCCAAATCTTATTGTAGATTACAGCGCCTGCAATAGCGGCCAAAATTGCCAGTACGAGAATAATCGAGAAAAACTTTTTCACTATTAATACTGCTCTTTATCGTTAGGGAAATCTTGAGATTTTACATCAGTGACATATTGCTCAATAGCACCTTTTATGTCATCATACAGATTTAAGTATCTCCGTAAAAATCGCGGGTTAAATTCTTTTGTGATACCCAATAGATCATGAAGCACCAATACTTGTCCGTCCGTATGTTTTCCTCCGCCAATCCCAATAGTAGGAATACGGATATCTTCGCTTACTTCTTTCCCTAGTTCAGCTGGGATTTTCTCAAGTACTATACCAAAGCACCCTAATTTGTCGAGTAAACGTGCATCGCGTTTAAGTTGTTTAGCTTCTGCTTCTTCTTTAGCTCTTACTGTGTAAGTGCCAAACTTATATATGGATTGAGGAGTCAAACCTAAGTGTCCCATTACTGGAACGCCGGCACCTATAATGCGTTCGATGCTCTCTGCCTCTTTTTCTCCTCCTTCAAGCTTTACAGCATGTGCTCCGGATTCTTTCATAATACGTATGGCAGATGAAAGAGCGACTTCGCTATTCCCCTGATATGAACCAAAAGGAAGATCAACAACAACAAGTGCACGCTTTACACCACGCACCACTGACTGCGCGTGGTAAATCATCTGGTCCAGTGTAATAGGGAGGGTCGTTTCGTGTCCCGCAATAACATTAGAGGCAGAATCACCAACAAGAATCACGTCTATCTTAGCATCATCAACGATAGTAGCCATACTATAATCATACGCCGTAACCATTGAGATCTTCTCACCTTTGTTTTTCATCTTCTGGAGAACATGAGTAGTAACGCGCTTAATTTCCTTCTTAGCTGTAGACATGATAATAATTTGAACCTGTAAGTTAGAATTAGTTTAGCAAAGTTCATGTGTAAATGTCTGTTAGAAAGCTAGAATAGGAGGATTGAAAGCGTAATTATTTGTATTTTCGCGCCATGAAATATATAGTAGCATTCTTTTTGTGCGGGATATTGTATGCTTGTGGAAATGAACTTGATTTGATAGAGGATGGTAAGGACATTCCAATTATATATGGTCTCTTATCTCCTGTGGATACCGCTCAGTACTTTCGCGTTGAAAAAGCGTTTGCTGATGAGGAAATTTCAGCAGTAGAATTAGCGCAAGATCCATCCCAATTGTATTATGATAACTTACGGGTTGCGCTCATTCATGAGCAGTCTGGACAAGAGATAATTTTTGATCAGGTAGATGGAGCGGACGAAGGATACCCGCGGGAAGAAGGTGCTTTTGCTAGTGTTCCAAATACACTCTACAAAAAATTATCCTCTGAAATTAATCTGGTTGAAGGAGATGATTACAGATTGGAGGTGCTTAGAACAGGAATAGATACTCCTGTAGAGGCAAACACCGTATTGGTAAAAACACCGATGATCAATAGGCCAGGGAGCATGGGTTTGTTTGACTTTATACCGAATGGTTCGTATACTATACAATGGAGAGGAAATGAATCTTTATCCCTATACGATGTGTATTTGGAAATTAAAATATTTGAAAGAGATCAAAGTATTCCAGGCTCCTCTTTTGAAGAAAGAACATTAAGATGGAAAGCGGTTGAAGGAAGAACAGTAGAACCTAAAGTTGCAAACGTTGAAGAAACAATTGCAGGGATTGAGTTTTACAGCTTCTTGTCAGGAGCACTAGAGAAAGATCCAAAATGGTCAAGGAGATTTCGTGATATCGATATCGTATTATTAGGTGGTGGAAAAGAACTCCAAAGTTATAGAAGCGTTGGACTGGCCAACCTAGGAATAACCTCATCGCAGGATATTCCAGTTTTCACAAACCTGTCAGAAGGAAGAGGTATATTTTCTTCGGTAACAAGAACAATTAAAGAAGATGTGTCTCTTAATGGGCGCTCTTTGGATTCCTTAAAAACAAATGCGCTCACACGAGATCTAGGCTTTATGAACTGACATTCTGACGTTTTGTCATGCAATGTACGGGCTAATCGAGCCAATATTACCTAGCTTTAGCTCTGTTTCCGCCCTTTTGTCTGCATATCTTGCTTGGCACTAGAATTGACCCTTCATTTATATTATTTGAAATTTAAGTACAAAGAATTATATTGATATGGGAAAAATTATCGGAATAGATTTAGGAACAACCAACTCATGTGTTGCTGTAATGGAAGGCAACGAGCCTGTCGTTATACCAAACGATGAAGGTAGAAGAACAACGCCATCTGTCGTTGCATTTTTAGATAATGGCGAACGTAAAGTAGGTGACCCTGCAAAGCGTCAAGCGATTACAAATCCAACTAGAACCGTTGCGTCTATAAAGCGTTTCATGGGAAATCGTTTTTCAGAATGCTCGACTGAAATTAAAAGGTCCGCATACAAAGTAACAAAAGGAGATAATGATACAGTGCGTGTAGAAATAGAAGGTCGTAAATATACGCCACAAGAACTTTCTGCAATGGTGTTACAGAAAATGAAAAAAACTGCTGAGGATTTTCTTGGCCAAGAAGTAACAGAAGCAGTTGTCACTGTGCCTGCTTACTTTAACGATTCGCAAAGACAAGCGACGAAGGAAGCGGGAGAGATTGCAGGTTTGACAATCAAAAGAATAATTAACGAGCCTACTGCAGCAGCATTGGCTTACGGTTTGGATAAAAAAGGAGAAGATTCTACTATTGCCGTGTATGATTTGGGTGGTGGAACCTTCGATATTTCTATCCTTGAACTTGGAGATGGAGTATTTGAAGTGAAGTCTACAAATGGAGATACGCACTTAGGAGGTGATGATTTTGATCAGGTAATCATAAACTGGTTAGCAGATCAATTTATCAAGCAAGAGAATATAGATTTACGCAAGGATCCTATGGCTTTACAAAGACTAAAGGAGGCTGCAGAAAAAGCTAAGATTGAATTATCAAGCTCATCAGAGACTGAAATCAATTTACCATACGTGACAGCCGTTGACGGGGTACCTAAGCACTTAGTAACGAAGTTAAGCCGAGCGCAGTTTGAGAAATTAGCAGATGATCTAGTAAGCAGAACGTTGAAGCCTTGCCAAGAGGCACTAAAAGATGCTGGACTTTCTAAATCGGATATTGATGAAATTATATTAGTTGGAGGTTCTACTAGAATTCCTAGAATCCAGCAAGCGGTAGAAGAATTTTTTGGAAAGAAACCGAATAGAAGTGTAAACCCAGATGAAGTTGTTGCTGTGGGTGCATCCATTCAAGGAGGTGTACTTTCTGGAGATGTACAAGATGTACTCTTGTTAGATGTCACACCGTTGTCGATGGGTATAGAAGTAATGGGTGGTGTGTATGATGTTGTTATTGAGGCCAATTCAACAATTCCTACTAAGAAGGAAAAAACATATTCGACTGCAGCTGACAACCAGCCAAGTGTGGAAATTCACATTTTGCAAGGAGAACGCAGTATGGCAAAATACAATAGAACAGTTGGAAGATTTATCTTAGATGGGATTCCACCGGCACCCAGAGGAGTACCTCAGATTGAGGTAGTATTTGATATGGATGCTAATGGTATTCTAAATGTTTCTGCAAAGGATAAAGGAACGGGTAAAGAACAAAATATCAGGATTGAAGCGTCTACAGGTCTTTCTAAAGAAGAGGTAGAAAAAATGAAGGCAGAAGCTGCTGCAAATGCTGATGAAGATGCCAAAGCAAAAGAAGCTGCAGATAAAATTAATATGGCGGACAGTCTTATCTTCCAAACGGAGAAGCAGATGAAAGAATTTGGAGAGAAGATCCCTGAAGATAAACGAGGCGCTATCGAAACAGCTTTGGTCGATTTGAAGGAAGCGCATAAAACGCAGGATATAGCAAAAATTGATGCTGCTATGGAAACAATGAATACAGCATGGCAGGCTGCGAGTCAAGATATCTACAATGCTACACAAGGCGATGCTGCTGGGGCTACTGCGGATGCAGCTGGAGCAGACGCAGCTGGAGAAGGAGTAGAAGAAGATGTGACAGATGTAGAATTTGAAGAGGTAGAAGACAAGAAGTAACATTGGGATTTATAGAGCGCTTTCTAACGCTCATGACATATACAAGAAGCTTAGTCGTTACTAAGCTTCTTTTTTTATGTCAAGTATTTGGCAATATGCATATCCATTTGGCGAATGTTGTGTATTTAGTTTTTTTTAATAGGGGTAGCGCAAATTTATTTGGTCTTGAATATGGAAGCGCGATATAATCGTATTTCCAACCCCAATTAAAAACGTATTGAATAGAGATGAAACCTAAGATAATTAAGGCACTAGATAAATTAGATGCTATGATGCTTGATGCCCTACGGCAAAAATTTCCGAATGGATATGAGCAATATTTAATAAGATTGAATGAGAAGCTAGGCTATTGTAAAGCACTTCCATTCGAAACAGATGAATATTCTTATTTGATTAAAATGCCAAATAGACCAGAAGCTATGAATGATAGTAATAGCATAGTCGATGAAGAAGAAGATTTAGTCCAAGCATCAATGAAAATTGAAGACTTATATTCGAAAAAAAAATCAAAATGCCCAGAAGATATATTTAATTATGATGATGTTATTGACGAACAAAACTCTACAGATAGGTCAACTTTCTCCATATAAACTCTAACGGTCCTTGCTTATATTTTGAGAGTATAATAGGAGATACTATGAGTATAATTGACCATACAAGCAGAATAACTCCCCATTGTTGTAAGCGATCAAATTGACCAAATAAACCGAGTCCGTGTCCATAGAATATAGCTGTACACAAAATGGATGTGCCAATGTAATTCGTAAAGGCCATACGCCCAACTGCTTGCATACGCATCTTGAAGAAATACATGCCTGTGGATTTACTGATGATCATGACTATCCCGATATAGGCGAGCGCTATAAAGACACTTGCTATATAATTATAATGGTGGCCAATGTTCATTACCCAGACACCTTCCCAGTTATGGGTATAGGATCTGTAAAGACCAATAGATGATAAGCTTAGTCCGATTATAAAACTAAACGCTATTAACTTTTTATAGAATCCTATCTCCCTTTTTGCATTTAACACGTTTGTTTTAAAAAGAAACATACCTAGGAGCATCATAGACATGGAACGCCAAAATGTTTCAATTAAAAATAGAACTGTCTGCATCTCAATTGCTCCTGCAATGCGAAAGGGCATTTGCTCCATGTACGAACCCGTATAACTTGATATTTCTTGCGCTGTTTCTTCACTCGTGGGTGTATAGAATGCAAACGTTTCGGCTTGTGCTTCCTGGGGCATGAAAAAATAGGTAGAGAAAGAAAGTAGAGTGGGGACTAGGAAAAATAGAATGCTTGCTATAAGTAAAGTTTTAGATTTCCACTTACGCATTAGAAAAACTAAGCTTCCACAAATAGCATAATTCACCAAAATATCCCCCATCCAAATAAGATAAGCATGTATAAACCCAAAGATTAATAAGAAAAACATGCGTTTGTAATGATACTTCCAAACACTTATGCCTTTCCGTTCAGCATTTTCAGCAAACAAAAGGACTCCTGCTCCAAATAATATAGAAAACACACTCATGAATCGCATATCCGCAAACAAGTAAGCAAAGGCATGAAAATATGCATTATAACCCTCGATCCCCGCACCAACTGTCGGATTTACGTAACCTGAACCGACTTGGGAAAAGGAAACAATATTCATAATTAATATGCCTAAGAGAGCAAATCCACGGAGCAGATCCAAAGAGTGAATTCTACTAAAGACGGAGCGGGGTTTAAGTTTTTCTGTCATGCATTCTGAAAATAAGAATATATGCTAATATGAAAAAATTAATTGAATTTTGCCCCAGTACGAATTTTTAGCTCTAACGAATTCAGCCGTGCGAAATAATTGTGCGTACGTGATATCAATTCCATGCGCGCTGATTCGAAGGCCAAATTCACCTTGAAAGTAAAATCGCTTAATATCATCTGTATGTAACGTGTGCACCGAAGACCTGTTTATAATACCACCTTCTAAAAAACTGTTATCAAGCAAGCTTGTCAGATTTGTTATTATATAACCATAAAATTGCCAATCGCGCTTGATCGCATCACAGTAATAGCTGCAGTTCGCATCCGAGAGTTGTTCCCAAAGTGCTTTGTTGGGTTTCTTCCCCGTTGTGTTTGTAAAGTAGTCATTGAATAAACCAAAACGATAGTGTAACCCAGTTGCAAAATTATTTGAAATAGTACTAAAGGTATTTGCATCCATGTACCCGATCAAATCAATAAATGCATTCGGTTGCATTATACGTTTTTCATAATTTAGCCTGATGTTAAATCCCACATCATTCGCAATTTGTGTATTCCATCCAGTTGGTACTCCTGAACCCTGAAATGCATGAAAGCGTTCTTGCACTTGCGCAGAAAAGGATAGAGGGCCTATTACGCCAATGCTATACACCGTGCTTAATCGGGATTCTTGTGTGTAGCTATTGCTTACGTTTTTTATGCTGAAGTAAAGATATCCAGCATACGGTCTGTCATTCTTTTGGACTTTCGCGATGCTAATGTCAATAGGTGTATAGAAGTCTTGACCAAAACCAAAACCGAAATTTTGTACGCTATCGGGGAAATCTAATTTTGGGAATAGATCAATTAGCCAAGAATTTTTCCATCGCTCGTAGTATTTGTAACTGAGGTGTTCAATGTAGATGCTATTTGTAAAGTATCTATCTGTCTTTGCTCGCCATTTCCAGAAGTCATTTTGGTTTTGGACAAGAATATGAGAATATTGCTCATATAAGGTGTGGTCGTTTTGGCTGTTTAATAATGCCAACGAGCTAACGGTGAGAATAAGAGTAACATAGGTTTTTATCATATATAAGTAGGTTTGTGTACTCATAATATAAGGAGTATCATGCAGCGTGCCTGCATGATAAAAACTAAGCCTATTTTATTTACTTTTACTTTATGAAAATGATTCTTACATGAAGGTGTTATGTGTAGGTGGGGGTGCTGCATCTTTCTTTTTTGCTGCGGAAGCTTCCGCGCAATTTCCAGATGTAAAATTTACTATTCTTGAACAAGGAAAGGATGTCTTGCAAAAAGTTAAAATCTCGGGAGGGGGAAGATGTAATGTAACGCACAATTGTATGGATCCGCAGGATCTAGTGGAATACTATCCAAGAGGGAAAAGAGAATTATTAGGTCCCTTTTATCATTTTAATCCAATGCAAACCTTAGATTGGTTTTTAGAACGCGGAGTAGAAATTGTCTCCGAATCAGATGGTAGAATGTTTCCAAAGTCCAACAAGTCACAAACCATTGTGGATTGCCTTACTGAAAACTGCTTAAAAAACAAGGTTGAAATCCGTACCTCATCGAAAGTAGTGGATATCGTTCCTCAAGAAAATGGCAAGAAAGGATTTACGGTGCACTTATTAAACGGTGAGATACTAAAGGCTGATAAACTATTTATTGGAGCAGGTAGTAGTAAATTTGTATGGAAACTTCTGAAACAACTAGGCCACAAAATTATAGAACCTGTACCATCCTTGTTTACGTTTAAAATCGCAGATCCGCGATTGAGAAATTTACCAGGCGTCGCGGTAGAGAATGTGGAATTAGGTATAACCGGTAGTAAAACCAAAACGGATGGTCCATTGCTGATAACACATAAAGGCTTAAGTGCTCCATCTGTTTTAAAAATGAGTGCAGTCGCTGCTAGGGAATTACATGCCCTGGACTACAAGTTTGATTTGACAGTGGACTTCAGGCCAGATCTGAGTGACGAAGAAATTCATGAGTGGAGAACCAAACAAGGGAAACATCCTATTGTAAGTCATCATGTGCTAGGTCTTCCTAAGCGACTCTGCGCAAGTTTAATAGCATATACTGGCATTGACCCCCATAAAAACTTTGCGAGCCTAAACAAAGGTGAAATGGACATCCTTCAAAATATCTTAAAGCGCTCCGTATTCAAAGTGATAGGCCAAAATCGTTTTAAGGAAGAGTTTGTCACAGCAGGAGGGGTAGACCTAAAAGAGATTAACTTCAAAAATTTCTCAAGTAAGAAAATCGAAAATATGCATCTAGCAGGGGAGATACTCAATATCGATGCACTCACAGGAGGATATAATTTCCAGTCGGCGTGGACAGGTGCTTTTCTTTCCGCATCACAATTATTTGATTAAGTACCAGAGTTACACTAATTTTAATGAATATGATCCAATTACTATTGATTACACTTATGACGACAAATATGGCCGAAAAGCCGAAACTGATATACGTAGGTGATCCCATGTGCTCATGGTGCTATGGTATCGCTCCAGAACTTGAGCAACTTAAGTCAGAATTGAAGGATGTTTTAGAATTTGAATTGATATTGGGAGGTCTACGTCCATATAACAAACAAAGCATGGTGGAGTTGAAAGAGTTTCTATCGCATCATTGGGAGGATGTACACAAGAAGTCAAAGCAAGAATTCAATTATGCCATTTTAGATGATAGCTCCATCACCTATGACACAGAACCGCCTTGTCGTGCCAATATGATCGTTAGAGAGATGGCACCCGATAAATCATTCGAGTTTTTCCATGAAACTCAAGCAGCATTTTATTTCGAGAATAAAAATATGCATGCGTTGGAAAGTTATTTGGAAATTTTGAGTAAACTAGATATTGATAAAGAGACATTCATTCAAAAATTCATGTCCACGGAGGCAAAAGTACGCATCAAAGAAGACTTCAAAAGATCAGCAGAGCTTGGTGTAAATTCATTCCCAACAATATTGCTATTGCATAAAGGAGAGTATCATACAATAGCACAAGGATATTCCACCAACGAGAAAATGCAAAAAAGGATTAAGGAAATACTGAGTCTATAGCCAGTGTGTAAAGAATTTATATTTTATAATAATTGATATAACCTTCTGTTGTATATCCTTTACCATCATTAATGTTT
>Ga0209828_1003778_pt1 | contig 11303 bp, 9 predicted proteins | sample MaitaG_FD_187429 | JGI IMG/M metagenome (GOLD analysis project Ga0209828, IMG submission 187429) | Marine algal microbial communities from Maine, USA - Maine_Asex2 metaG (SPAdes) (version 2) | ecosystem: Host-associated > Algae > Red algae > Unclassified | place: Maine, USA | collected 2015-01-05
TCCTCGGCATAGGCCGTAGTAATCGGGAACTCCCAACCCAAAATATCGAGCTCAAGATCATCAACAGCAGGAATCGCACACTCATCAGAAATGACATCGGAATCATCGATGACGACGGGTTCCGGCGTTGGGGCCGGCTCGTCATCTTCCATGGCTTCGTCGTCGGTGGCCTCGCCGGTATCAGCTTGGTCCGCGTCAGATTGATCGCTGTCGGCTTGGTCAGTGGCATCGGTGTCGTCAGCGGATTCTTCGCTGTCGCTTCCTCCGCCGCATGCGGTTGCGACGAGCGCAAACGCAAACAAGATGGCGAGCAGACGCTGCCACCTCTGCATCTTGGTATTCATGGTTCCCCTCCTGGGTATGGATGTGGTCATTACAGAATTTTCGAAATCTCTCATTGATCAGCGCCTTGGGTGAGCAATACCGATGGTGCGATCTTGGCGGCTGCGTCTCTGACCCAGCCGGCTTGTCTTGCCTGGGCCACGACCTGGGGGCTCCATTCAATGGTGTTCGGCGAATCGGTGCCACACACCACTGCTGCGAGAGCATCACCACTACCTATGTTGGCGAAATCTCGCCACGCGTTTTCAGGCATCGAAACCACCGATCCCGATGCCGGTTTCGACTCGATGAGATCTTCGTCGGTGTTGAAGCCGATCTTCCAGTCGCCCTCGACGAGCAACAGGACCTGGGATTCGGCAATACGGTGGACACCAGTACTTTGCCCGGCTGGGACGCGTAACCATTCGACGGAGAAGCCTTGGGCGGTCATGACCGGAGCGCGATGGCCACGATATTCGCTCATGCCAAACCCAAGCACCGGGGCTAGTTCGCTTGCGTGGCCATCGATCACGCTCGACAAAAGCGCGTGCTTTGACCACGCTCGATCGTCGGCGCGCACGACATGGGATTCGAGTTCGTCATCGGTATAGGTATCGATCGTGCTCAGCGCATCGTCGCTCGCTGGTGACACGGCCTGCTCAACAGATCCGCCCGCAGCCGCATCGATCAGCGAGTTGTCGGCCCCGAGATAGAGCCCGGTATCTGCGGCTTCGCGCAACACATCAGGTGACCAGATGATGCCGCCGGTGTCGTCGCCGCCCAGAACAACGAATACCCAGCTGTTGTCTGGGCCCGTGTTTTCGAATCCGCGAAAGACCCAAGTGGGAGCGGCAAACACGTCGCCTACTTGCAGGTCAATGTGTTGCTCGCTGTTGCGACCGATCGTCATCTTGTAGCTGCCACGACTGCAGATAAACACTTCGGCGGTGTAATGCAGATGAGGGTTGTTGACCACACCGGTGGGCATGCTGGCGGCACCGACATTGAAACCATGCGGTACTGCCAGATTGATTTTCTGATCGCTGTTCTGGCTAACACCTGGACCGATGAAGGAGTAACTGGCTTTGCCGCGACTGCGATCGATGCGCACGTCTACGAACGCCTTGGTGTCGGCGACGAATTGGTCGGGTTCAATAACGCGCCGGGCTACTTCGGCGGCATCAACGGGGCACAGATCACGAAAAGTCATACGGTCAGTTGGTGCCAAGAGGGCGGCCGCCATCGACGCTGATGATGGCCCCCGATGAAAAAGGAAGGTGATGGGCCACGGCGCTAACAGCTGCGGCCACGTCGGCGGGGGTGGCAAGTCGACCAAGCGGCGTGGCGTCTCGCTGCGCGTCCAGAAGTTCGGCCGGCATGCGGTCTGCATATTCGCCGCGCACCCAGCCGGGCGAAACCGACATGACTCGAATCGTTGGCCCGAGTGCCCGGCTGAGCGATCGGGTCATGCTGTCAAGAGCAGCCTTCGACGCGCAGTACGCAACGTTGGATCCTTGACCCGTTACGCCAGACACCGATGAGATATTCACAACGGCTGGCGCGTCGGCAGCTTCGAGAAGACTGCGAAACGCCCGGACGGTCGCAAACGGGCCCCGCCAGTTGGTGGCAAAGATTTCGTCGATGACGTCGTCGGTGAGCGCGTCGAGGTCATCGTGTGGCACCGGTTTGGTCATGCCAGCGCAGTTCACCAGTAGATCGACAGCGTCGTGGTCAGCTGCGGTGGCCGTTGCGGCGTTCGTAAGGCTTGCGGAGTCCGTCATACACATGCGGGCCGTGGTGTGCCCGCTACCGGTGAGCGAACTCGCCACGGATTGGGCGTTGCCAGCGTTGTTGTTGTAGCCGACCACGACCTTCATGCCATCGTCGGCGAGCCGGCCCGCGATGGCAGAACCAATACCGCCAGAGGCACCGGACACGACAGCGACGCTCACGAAGTCGAAGCCTGAGATTCAGCTGAACCGTAACGGGCGACGCGGATATCAGCTTGGGCCTGGTGTCCAGCAAAGTTCTCGATTGCGCACAGGCGGCTGCAGTACTCGCCGATCATGGCGCTCGACTCGGCGTTGGTCACTCGTTGGTGGGTCACGGTTTTGATGAATTTGCCGACCCAGAGGCCGCCGGTATAGCGGGCGGCACCCTGCGTTGGCAGCGTGTGGTTGGTGCCGATCACCTTGTCGCCGTAGCTCACATTGGTCATTGGGCCAAGAAACAGCGCGCCGTAGTTGACCATGTTTTCGAAGAAGAAGTCATCGTCGTTTGTCATGACTTGCACGTGCTCAAACGCCAAGTCTTCGGCAACAGCAAGCATCTCAGCGTTGTCGTCGCACAGAATCACGCGGCCGTAGTCGGCCCAGCTCTGGGAGGCGATATCGGCAGTAGCTAGCGTTTCGAGCTGACGGGCGACTTCGGCAATCGTTGCCATGCCCAGCGACCGACTGGTAGTGAGCAGAATCGCGGGCGAGGTTGGACCATGTTCGGCCTGGCCGAGTAGGTCCGTGGCACACATTTCCGCGTCGACGGTGTCATCTGCGATCACGAGCGTTTCGGTCGGACCTGCAAGCAAGTCGATGCCAACGCGTCCAAACAGCAGCCTTTTGGCTTCGGCCACAAAAGCGTTTCCAGGGCCGACAACGAAGTCCACCGGATCCACAAACTCGGTTCCGATCGCCAGCGAGGCAACGGCCTGAATACCGCCGAGCAGATAGATTTCGTCGGCACCAGCCAGGTGCATTGCGGTCACGGTCTCTGCCGGAATTTCACCGTTGATCGGCGGGGTCATAGCGACCACCCGGGGTACGCCAGCGACCTTGGCGGTCAGGACCGACATATGGGCCGAGGCGACCATCGGGTACCGGCCGCCGGGCACATAACACCCAACGCTGGACACGGGCAGATTGCGGTGACCAAGGAACACGCCGGGAAGCGTTTCGATTTCCACGTCGCTCAGGGTGGCGAGTTGGGCTTCGGCAAAGTTGCGAATTTGAGTCTGAGCGAACTTGATGTCGTGAATGGTCTGCGGGTCCACGCCCGCTACAACCTGTGCGATCTGCTCCTGGCTCAACCGAAAGGTGGTAGGCGCCCAGCCATCAAACTTTTCGGATAATTCGCGCACGGCAGTTTCGCCGCGAGTTTCGATGTCGGTGATTATTGCACTCACGGTTGCCGTGAGCTCAGCGTTTGACCCGTGCGCCGCTTTGGCGGTTGCGTCCTTCAGCATCTCAGCCATTGCGATTCTCTTTCCCTGTGGATTCAGCCATTGTTCGTGGTTCTTCCTTGGCGAATGGTTCCCGGCACCACGACGGTCGTTTGGTCGGCGATACCGATGACCATGGCTACGGCTTGCTCAACGAGCAGCTCGGTCGGCTGTTCCAGCGTGGTCAGGTCATATCCAGCCCACGAGGCCTGGGGCAAGCCGTCGAAGCCGGTGACAAGGACATCGCGTGGGGCTTCGATGCCCTGTTCACGCAGCCCATCAATGACACCGAATGCGACCTCGTCGCTGGCGACCATGACGGCATCGGGCAGGCCACCATCGGCGAGTGACCGTGCCGTCTTGTAGCCGGCTTCGTAACTGAATGCGCCCGCTTCCACATAGGGACAGGCAATGCCATAATCCGCGAGCGCAGCAGTGGCACCTCGATAGCGGGTTTGATCGGTCGATGCGGCGCTCACACCGCCCACAAACACTGCGCTAGTGATTCCTTGTTCAACAAGATGCATGGCAAGCTGTCGCATACCTAGTTCGTTGTCGATGGTCACGGTGGGCACTAAATGTTGTGCCGCAGGCTGATTGAACGCCACGACGGGCAGGCCGGTTCGTGCGGCATCCACCGTCTGGGCAGTCGAGATATTTGCAGATGCCAGTAGTAACCCATCGAGCTGATATTGCGCCACGGTTTCAAGCACGCCACCCACTTGACCGCTGCCATCGAAGCTAAACAGCAATAGTTGTTTGCGGCGGTCGTTCAGTTGCCGTGAGAACGTAGTCAGCACGTGCTGCCAGTAGTCGCCCGTTGCCGGAACCACCGCACCGACAATGTCTGTGCGCTGCGCTTTCAAACTTCGGGCGATGGCGTTCGGCACGTAGCCAAGCCGGTCAGCGGCCCCGCGAACCTTACTACGAGTGGCCTCCGCGACTTTTTCCGGCGAGGAGAACACGCGCGCAACCGTGGCCTGGGACACCCCAGCTTCGGTCGCAACGTCGCGACTGGTGGCGCGCCCTGATCCCCTCACTCTTCGAACACTATGACTACGTAGTCATTTCTGTCAACACGATCGAGCAGTTACCGGGCTAGCAAGATCTGCTTCCACACCGCAACCTCGTCGAACACTATCCATTCACGGCGCAGACCCCAGGGGCCAAACTCTGCATGACTAATCCCCATGATGTGCAACGCCGCCCCACTAGCTGGTCCGAAGATGCCATCGCCGGTATGGGTGCCTGATAGCCACCATCGCAACGCCGCTCGTGCGCCGAGTGCAGGATCATCTCGACCAACGCGATGCTCCACGTGCAATGCGGCATCGCCAATCGCGGCCCGCAACTCGGACCAGAACGACTGCACGGCAGGCCACCCATGGCCGGTGACGCCACCCGGCAGTTCGATCTGAACTGCCCGATCCCAGTCCGACTCAATTTCGGAGTAGTCCCCAGCCGCCACTGCACTGAGCATTTCCTGGTAGCGAAGTCCGACGGAATGATCGTTACCGCGACCGGTGTAAACGGCAGCGGGTGCGGACTCGGGCGTGAGCGGCCGAGTCGCTGAATCGACGCCGCCCTCGCTCTCGATCTGCGCTGTCGCAAACTCCTGCGGGGTGTGCCCGAGCTGGCGCACCATTGCGCCAACATCTCGCACCAACCACTCGTCGTAGATGGTGTTGGCACGTGTAGCGCAGTCCGCCAACGTGCGATAGACCAGTTTCGTTCCCGTCGCAGCTCCGAATGCTCCGTCGCCGGTGTGGGTTGCCGTCGACAGAAGGCGATGCGATGACAGGAAGCCCCCTTCTCCGTCGTCGCTCCAAATGACGTCTTCGCCCAGAAGTTGACGATCGGGAAACTCCGCAAGGGTGGCGTGGGTGCTTGTGATCACGGCTTGATTGCCTATCGACACGCCTCCAGGGAAACGAACCGGTATCTCGGTTGCATAGAGCGCGTTGAGTTTGTCGACGCCCCGTTCCTCCCATATTTCTCGGGTGATACCAATGATGTAGCTTTCTGGTGAGTCCCACTTCGAGTCGAAGTCAGTCATCGGATGAGGCTTGCTTTGATCGGTCATTGCTGCGTTCCTTGTCAGACACCGGGGCGCGGCCAGAGAACCTACCGCATCCGATCTCACCATCGAAGAGATCGCAGGCTGCGTCAACCTATTCAGTGAGCTAGTTCCCGCCAGAGGCTGATCGCTGAACGCACTAGCCTTGCGGCTATGACGAATATCGAGGTTGTGGTTTCGGATCCTGCGGAGCTTGGCGAAGGTCCCGTGTGGTCCGAGGCCGAACAGGTCTTGTACTGGATCGACATCGACGGCAAAGCCGTGCACCGATACAACCCGAGCACTGGGGTCGACGAACACCGGGCCACTCAAGCACGACCGGGCTCACTAGCCCTTACGGCCGAACCGGGCAAGTTGCTGATGTCGACCGAGCACGAGATCGTTTGGTTCGACTGGGCGAGCAGTGCCGTGGTGCCGTTTGTGACCCTCGAACAGCAGGGCGCTGGCATTCGCATGAACGACGGCCGCACGGATCCGGCGGGCCGGTTCATCGTCGGCACAATGTTCGAAGACACCGGCGCCCACAAGTACGTAGGGTCTCTGCACTCGGTTGAGGCCAATGGCAGAGCGACTGCGTTGCGGCGCGCCGTTGGGGTCGCCAACGGATGCGCGTTCGATCCCGAACGCGAGCTCATGTATTGGGCCGACACCCCCACCCAGCAGGTTCTGGCGTGGGACTACGACGCGGCATCAGGCAAACGTCGCAACGAGCGCGTTTTCTTCGACTACACCACCGTCGAAGGCAAGCCCGACGGCGCTTGTGTTGATGCCGATGGCTTCTACTGGTCCGCCTCGGTCCGCGGCTGGGCACTCACCCGGGTCGCGCCCGACGGCACGGTGGATCGGCGAATCGACTTGCCAGTCGAGCTTCCGACCATGCCTTGCTTCGGCGGGCCAAATCTCGACACCCTCTTTGTGACCAGCATCAACACCGGCGACGACGACCCAGCCAGCGTCACCCGCCGCGCCGGTGTCGCCGCCGGCGCGCTCTTAGCCATCGACCTCAGCGCCGAAGGCATCCAAGGCCGCACCGACGCACTCTTCGCCGGCACCCACCCCTAGCTGAACTTAGTGAGGCGGTGCCAGGCACCGCCTCACGAACAAAAACGTTAGGCGTTGACTTCGATCAGGTTGTGATCGGTCGTACTGCAGCGGGTTGCGCCACCTTCGCCAATGACCACGATGTCTTCGAGCCGCATCCCCCATTTGCCCGCCAAGTAGATGCCGGGTTCGATGCTGAAGGCATGCCCTGAGCTCACGACCTCGTCATTGCCTGCTTTGACATAGGGCTGCTCGTGGACCTCGGTACCAATCCCGTGACCAGTCCGATGAATGAAGTAGTCGCCGAAGCCAGCGTTGGTAATGACCGAACGTGCAGCGGCGTCGACATCGCCAAGGGTCGCCCCCGGTCGAGCAGCATCGACTGCGGCCTGTTGGGCTTGCTTCAGCGTTGCGTACGCGTTGGCGACATCGTCGGGGATCGTGCCGGTAAACACGCAGCGCGTGATGTCGGAGCAGTAGCCGTTGTGTTTTCCGCCAAAGTCGAACAGCACCATTTCGTTCGTTTGCACCACCCGCTCGGTTGGATTGTGGTGCGGGCTCGCCGAGTTGGGCCCCGATGCCACAATGCAGAACTCAACCGTCTCGTGACCAAGCGAGATCATGCGGGCAATGACGTCGTCGGCGATCTCAAGTTCCGTGCGACCAACAAGAGGCACCTGACCATTTTGGATCTGATTGGCGACCTGATTGGCAATGCTGCCAGCAGCCTGGATGGCGCTCAACTCCTCGCCGGTCTTTATCGACCTCAGCCCACCCAGGCTGTCGCTGAGCGAAACGAACTGGGTATCGGGCATTGCCGTCATTAAGCGAAGCAGGTAGTGAGCCCACATTTCATCGGAGACCAGCACCCGTTGGGCGCCACCAAGCAAGCCCACGATCATGGCGATCGGGTCTTGGTCGTCGGTATGACCAGCGAGAACGAAGGCCGTGCATGTCGGCACTTCGGGCATCTCGATCGCAGGCACCAACAGTGTTGGTTCCGACCCGCTGGCAGGTCTGGCAACATAGGCAGTCAAACGTTCACTGTGGCGAGCGTTGTATCCAGTGAGATATACAAGATCAAAACCTGTACTAAGAAGTAAGGCGTCTGCGCCGTTATCAGTGAGTCGCTGAGAAATAGCTCCCCAGCGACTTCTCATAAGGTCCGAATCAGTCATGCTTTCACCGTAGCGGTCTTGTGATTTAGGCGACGGACCCTGCGGCCCCAAGGACACAAATTGTCACGATTACGAACCGAATTCCCGTTGGTGAATGGTCATCCCGACGTTGCAGGCGTTTTACGCGACCCTGACCTGCTTCGTCTCGTATCGACCGAGTTGACCGATCCTTTTCGAGACCAAGGCGTCACCGTGGTGATGGCGCCCGAGGCCCGGGGCCCGATTCTGGGCGCAATGGTCGCGATCGAGCTCGGCGCCGGACTTGTTCTCGCCCGCAAGAATGAGCGCAACCATCCCGGAGCCGACATACCGGTGACATCGTCTCCAACATGGCGTGGAACGCGCGAGGTCTTTCTGGGTCGCTCGTTCGACCTGACCCCGTCGGACCGAGTGCTGGTGGTCGACGACTGGATCACGACTGGCAGCACGCTACGCGCGGTTGGCAACATCGTTCGTCTGCTAGGCGCCGCCTACGTAGGGGCATCGGTGCTTGTGAATAAGGCGCCACCACAAACAATCAAAGAACTCCAAGCCCATACCGTGGTCGACTTCGACGACCTCATGACTAACGAGCGCAGGAACTAGGGGTTCCAAAGGCCTACGTCGCGACGCTTAGGTGAGTTAGCCCAATTGGTCTTGCACGTCTAACGTCGGTAGCCCCCAAGCCGATTGCGTCGGTATGGCAATGGCGGTCAGCGCAACACCAATGGGTACCCGGGCAGCCTCCCAGACGCGGGCTGCAGCCTGCACAGCAATTTTTGGCAGGCAGGCCCACAACAGTCGCTCCTGCTATGCGCAGCCTTAACGGTTCCGATGGCGATGGTCGCCACTATTTGGGCCAGCACCCAGTACCACTACCAATAAAGTCGCGGGGAGAGGTGTGGGCCTCCAGAGCTAGCCACACCTCTCCCCCAAACCTTCCCCAGCGGTCAGGCCTTTTCCACGTTGCCAGCGGCGCCAAACACTCGGGCATCGCCGTTGTGGAAACGGTTAACCGTCATGCCCGAAGTCGTTTGCCCGGCGTCGACGACCAACGTGTGGCCGCTTACATAGCGGGACTCGTCGCTGGCCAGGTAGAGCGCGGCGTTGGCGATGTCTTCGGGGAATCCGGCGTACCCCAACGGTGAGCCCTTTGCGATGTACTTGGTCGTGCCTTCGATGTCGGTGTGGTCGCCCGTGCCCACACCCGCCGTCATCGCTGTGACCGTATTGCCCGGTGAAATTGCGTTCACTCGCACGCCGTATTGTGCGAGTTCGTTGGCGACCGACTTGGTCAAACCAATCACGGCATGTTTGGCCGCGGTATAGCCATGGGGACCGAGCCCACCCATCACACCAGCAGTCGAGGAAGTCGAAACGATCGACCCGGAACCCTGTGGCCCCATGATCCGAGCGGCGTGCTTGACCCCGTGGAACACACCGTGCAGCAGCACGTCGATGGTTCTGTTCCATGCATCGGCGGTCGTTTCGGATATGGGCCCGACCACACCAACGATGCCTGCGTTGTTGAACATGACATCGAGGCTTCCCCACGTGCTCACCGCAAGGTCTACCGCGGCTGCGACTTCGGATTCAACGGTCACATCGGTGTGATGGAACACCGCAGCGTCACCGAGTTTGTCGGCTAATGCTGCGCCGGCTTCTTGTTGGAAGTCAGCTATGACAACCTTTGCACCCTCGGCCACGAAGCGGCGGGCCGTGCCCTCTCCAATGCCGCTCGCGGCACCTGTCACTACAGCAACCTTGTCTTGTAGTCTCATCGAGATCCTCAGTTCGTCTATCGAGATGGTGCCGAACCGAAGGCCTCTGCGCCAAATCGCGACTCCAATTGAAGACAACCCAGCGGAGTCTTCAATTGGTTGGCGGGAGCAGCGCGTCAGGAATCGGCACGAACCTGGACCGCAGCCACTCACCGAGCGCTTTGGCCTGGCCGTCCTGTCGGGTCGAAGCCGCAACGCCTTCCTCGAGCAACCCCCGAATCAAGAAGTTCATCGAGCGGATGTTCGGTAGGCGGTACTTCTCCACCGTCAGGTCTGCGGTTTCTGGCAGCAGTTCGTGGATCTTGTCGACGGTCAAAAAACTGTCGAGCCACGCCCAGGTCGCATCGGACCGCGCATAGACGCCCAGGTTCGCGTCGCCGCCTTTGTCGCCCGATCGTGCCCCCACCACGTTGCCGAGTGGCGCCATGGTGGTTGGGCCAGCTATCGGATCGGCTGGGGGCTCTACCTCGATCTCAAGCGGATCGCCGGTCGGGGCCACCGAGTCGACCTGCACCGTGTCGCCACCCAACAGGTGCACGTATTGCGGAACCAGGTCACTCGGCACCGTGGCCGGTCGATACACGCCGTAGGGCGAAGCTGCCCCCGGCCCTCCGCTCAGTCCGTACATACCTGGTATCGAACTCAACGCAGTGTGCGTGTTTGCGTTCGAGAATGCACGGCCGACCTTGCGTTCATCATGGTCCTTCACCGTGACTCGCCACATCGCCGTTGCCTCTTCTTGCGTGCCAGGGTCTTGTTTGTCGGTCCGGATCAAGCGGGCGTTGATCGACTCGAAGTCATCTGCTGCGTAGGGGCAGGCATCCCAAAAGGCCGCCTCGGCCAGCGCGGCTTTCTCTTCGATATCAAGACCGGTGAGAGCAACCGTGAAGCTGTTGCGGTAGCCACCCATTTCGTTCATGGCAACCTTGAGGGTCGAAGGCGGAGCCTCGCCGAGCGCGCCAGAAATCCGGACCCGGTCCTTGTCGACTTGTTCCAGTTCGATGGCCTCGAACCGGGTCGTCACGTCGGGCCCCAGGTAAGACGGCGACTGGATCTCGTACAAAAGCTGACTGGTGATGGTCTCAGTATTCACCACGCCACCGGTGCCTTCATGTTTGCCAATGACACAGGAGCCGTCGCTGGCGATGTCGGCCCAGGGGAAGCCGAATCGGGCTCGTCCGCCGACTTCGGTATAACCATCGATCTCGTGGAAAAAGGAGTAGTTGCCGCCCGTCGCTTGACCGCTGCACTCGATCACATGGCCAGCAACTACTGCACCCGCAAGCTCGTCAAGGTCGATCTTTGACCACCCGTGATGCCATGCCGCCGGACCACACACAACCGCAGCATCGGTCACGCGCCCGGTGATCACGATGTCCGCGCCCTTGTTCAAGGCTTCGACGATCCCGAAGCAGCCCTGGTAGGCGTTCGCGCTCACATAGTTGCTGAGGTCGCCGAGATCGCCGTGTTGGTTGAACGGCTTGAGTGCGCCAGCTGCGGCGAGATCCTCGACCCTTGGCAACAAGTCATCACCATCGACGTAGGCAATAGTCGGTGATAGTCCGAGTTTTGCTGCGACCTCGGCCACGGCATCTGCGCAACCGGCAGGGGCCAGCCCGCCGGCATTGGTCACAACCTTGATGCCGTTGTCGAGGCAGGTCCCCATGACTTCTTCCATCTGCTGCACGAACGTGCGCGCAAATCCACCGGTC
>Ga0209828_1003782_pt1 | contig 11289 bp, 5 predicted proteins | sample MaitaG_FD_187429 | JGI IMG/M metagenome (GOLD analysis project Ga0209828, IMG submission 187429) | Marine algal microbial communities from Maine, USA - Maine_Asex2 metaG (SPAdes) (version 2) | ecosystem: Host-associated > Algae > Red algae > Unclassified | place: Maine, USA | collected 2015-01-05
TAGCTGCGCCACTAAGCGCACAAGGCGCCCAACGGCTAGTTGACATCGTTTACAGCGTGGACTACCGGGGTATCTAATCCCGTTTGCTACCCACGCTTTCGCACCTCAGCGTCAGTTCTGGACCAGGGAGTCGCCTTCGCCACTGGTATTCCTTCAGATCTCTATGCATTTCACCGCTACACCTGAAATTCTACTCCCCTCTTCCAAACTCTAGTTACCCAGTATCAGAGGCCATTCCCAGGTTGAGCCCGGGGCTTTCACATCTGACTTAAATAACCGCCTACGCGCGCTTTACGCCCAGTAATTCCGATTAACGCTTGCACCCTCCGTATTACCGCGGCTGCTGGCACGGAGTTAGCCGGTGCTTCTTCTAAAGTTAACGTCAAAGCACACACCTATTAGATGCGTACTCTTCTTCACAATTGAAAGTGCTTTACAACCCTCAGGCCTTCTTCACACACGCGGCATTGCTGGATCAGACTTGCGTCCATTGTCCAATATTCCCCACTGCTGCCTCCCGTAGGAGTCCGGGCCGTGTCTCAGTCCCGATGTGGCTGATCATCCTCTCAGACCAGCTATAGATCGTGGCCTTGGTGAGCTCTTACCCCACCAACTAGCTAATCTAACGCAGGCTCATCTAATAGCACAGGGTCCGAAGATCCCCTGTTTTCCCCCGTAGGGCGTATGCGGTGTTAATCCGGATTTCTCCGGGCTATCCCCCACTACTAGGCAGATTCCTACGCGTTACTCACCCGTCCGCCACTCGTCAGCACTAGCAAGCTAGCCTGTTACCGTTCGACTTGCATGTGTTAAGCATGCCGCCAGCGTTCAATCTGAGCCAGGATCAAACTCTTCAGTTAAATGGTGTCACGACATAAATGCCGTAAATCTTTTTAGCTGAAGCTTTAAATCCTAACGTTTAACGTATAATCGTAATTATAGTATTATCTGTTAGGTTCATTGCTTCTTGGCAATATTATCGCCAGTCGCAAATCCCCACACAAGTTATTTGGTCTTAGTTTGTTAATGTACTCCGACTACCTCTGCAATCGGAAGGAGGCGTATTCTAAACACTTCCTAAAATTTTAACAAGTGATTTTATTCACTTATTGTTCAGTCAAACTTTAAAAATCAAACCAGCCTGTAACAACAAAAACTGATCCAACTATTCTACCGGCAGACGCCCAAAAGGGCGGCCTGGCTGCCTGACTGAGCGGCGCATTATAGACAGATCTGAAAGGCTGTCAATGGATTCAATTAAGTTTTATTCAATTAATTTAAAGAAGCCTTACGGGCTGATAAAAAACAGGTACTGAGCTAGAGTGTTCAGGCTCACTGAGAGCATTTTCAGGCTAAACATCCTTGCCTTTCACTTATCTCGAGATGCTCAAGCCAGCCACTCCTGCATGACAACATGAGTCGTTATTTTGCCTACATTAGGGATTTTATCTAGCTGACTGCGGACAGCGTGCAACTCAACCATAGAAGCAACTTCTGCATACAGCAATAAATCCAGCTCGCCGCTAATACCGTGAGAATAGCGAATACCTTCAATCAACATGGCTTCTTTCGCAATCGATTCGCAATGGTAGCCCCCATGCCGCACTTCAAAGTAGGCTTTGACAAGATGATCTTCGCTGCTTTTGCAAATGACCTGATAACCTAAAATTTCGCCCAAATCCTCCATCCGCTTAATCCGCTCGGAAACAGCAGAGCGCGACAAGCTCACAGAATCTGCAATCGCAGAAATGCTTTGCCGTGCATTCTGTTGCAATTGTGCAAGAATTTTCTTATCGAAAGCATCCATTTGTAAAACCTAAAAGCAAAGTGTGTGATTAACGTATTCAAATACCCCAAAGTGCCGCCAGTTTACGACAGTGTGTTGCGCAGCAATACCCCATAATAATGTTTTATCATGCCTTTCCAAGAGAGCTAGACAATGAGCACACTTAAGAAAACCATTACACGCTGGCAAGGCGTCGGTTTGATTGCAACAACCTTTCTAGGAACTGGCGTATTCATCTTGCCTCAGTTGACCATCGCGAGTGCAGGCGATTGGGCGGTCTGGACTTGGGGGTTGTTGCTCCTAGCTATTTTACCCCTGGCGTGGGTATTCGCAGAACTCGGCAAACGCTTCTCTCATTCAGGCGGGCCAGCATTCTTTGTGCAAGAAGCATTCGGTACTCGCTATGGGCATATTATTGGCCTGATGTTTTTGTGCGCTGTTCCGATTGGTGCACCGGCTGCGCTAATGATGACCCTAGAATTCCTTAAGCCACTGATTGCATTATCACCATTACAACTAGTCATAACGCAACTTGGGATTATTGCCAGCTTATTCTTGCTTAACGTACGTGGCTTGCAACTGTCTGGCAAACTTCAACTGCTTCTGACTCTTGCCATTATCGGCGTTGTCGGTGCCATGCTGGCCGCGCTAATTAGCTCAGACGTGCCCACGGCAAATAATCTGGTAAGCGTTAGCAGTGGTGGCGTAATGCTCGCGATCTCACTAGCCATCTGGAGTTTTCTTGGTATTGAAGCTATTACGCACCTGTCCGCTGAGTTTCGGGATGTCAAGAGGGACTTCGTGCCCGCTGTATTGCTAGGCACCGTGGTGGTTGGTTTAATCTACATGCTGTGTACTTACCTTTCAATGTTGTCACCAAATACTGGCAGCAGCGAACATTTAGCAATCGTTGACACTTTTCAATTATTAATTGGTAATGGTGGAAGATGGGTGATTGCCGTACTAGGCATTGTTAGTGGTGTTGCCACAGTCAACGTTTATTTTGCCAGTGCCGCCCGCCTAGCGTGGGTGCTGAGCAAAGACGGTGTGTTACCTGCTAAACTAAACACATTGAACAATCACGGCGTACCGATCAAGGCGCTTATGATGGTTCAATGCATCTCTGCGTTGATTATCCTTGGTGCCTATCTGACCTCGCAGCCTTTTGAGGAGATGATAAAGTGGGTAAACGGGATTTTTGTAGTCATCTATGCAGTCTCGATGTTGGCAGCTTGGCGATTGTTAAATGCTCGTCACCGCCCAGCCGTCGTTACGGGACTATTAGTTTGTGTCGTATTTGCAGTCTGCCTAGGTATTTCAATGATTTACGCCATACTATTGGCGGCAATACTCTTTATTTGGTTGAACCTATGCCCACCTGTGGCAACAGAAACGGCTTGATACAAGCTCGCCATTCCTCTGCGGTACTGCTCTCAAGGGAAGATGACGTTTAATTTTAGCAGCCTATCACCAGCCATTTTTATAAAATATTAGATAAATCATGCTACTCTTTAAGTACCTCTGGCACAAATATCAGAGATTGAGAGTGGAGAGAAATTTTAATGACCGACGCCGTATTTTTCGACCCTGCGAATCAGCTGCTGACTATTTCTGGTGAGCGTGCTCAGATATCACCCAAAGCATTTTCTGTTCTTAAATACTTGCATGAACACAAACAAAAACTGGTCACCAAAGATGACTTACTAAGCGCTGTATGGCCCAAGGTATTTGTTACCGATGCGGTACTAAAAGTTGCCGTCGGCGAGTTACGAAAAGCGTTAAACGATCACCCCAAACAGCCCACCTTTATAGAAACTGTTCATCGCAAAGGCTATCGTTTTATAGGCGACATGTCGCTTGCGACTGATGCGGCCGCAACGACTGCAACTACATCAATCACTAAAACCTCAAGCAGGTCAGTACTATTTGGTCGTGATATAGCAATCCAACAACTCGATCAAAGCTGGGATAAAGCGCTAGGCGGCGAGAAACAAATTGTATTTATCAATGCTGAAGCTGGCTTTGGTAAAACTGCACTCATCAGCCATTGGCTCAATGAGCAGATAATAACGCCTTCAGAATACTTATTCACTAGCGCTAGTTGCTTTAATCAGCACGACAGTAGCGAGCCGTATCTGCCTATCTTGAATGCCCTAAATAATTTACTCAGGAACCCACAGCACTCAACACTCAAACCGCTGCTGCATCAATATGCACCGAGCTGGTTATTGCAATTGCCATCACTACTTGAAGAGAACGAGCTAGAGGCGCTGAAACAAGAACTCTTTGGTGTCACTAAGCAGCGAATGTTGCGTGAGTTTGTGGATTTTATCGAAGCGACGACACAAAAGACTCCACTGTTATTGTGCATTGAAGATTTACATTGGTGTGACACGGCCAGCTTGGATCTGATTATGGCGATTACACAGCGCCAGAGTCTGCAACGGTTTATGTTGCTGGGTAGTTTTCGTAGCTCTGAATTACGCCAGGAATCTAGTGCCCTCAACTACGTCTACAGTCAAATAACGCTGCACAAACTGGGTGAGACATTGGAGCTGACTGCGTTAAGCCAAGACGATATTAAAAGTTTTTTGCAGCAACAACTCCCAGAATCACTGCACAGCGAAACCTACCCCGAACTATTTTATCGCTACACAGAAGGCAATCCGCTCATGCTGATCACGGCAACCGAGCATTTAAACCAGAATCTGGAATTGCAAGCGGCAAGCATTGATGAAAATGACACGACAGCACCAGAACTCAATAGACAGCTGGTTGAAGACAGTATTTCAGGCGGTTTAAAGCAGCTACTCAACCTCAAAATTGCCAATCTAGATAAAGATGATCGCCAGCTTCTTCAGGCTGCCAGCGTTTCAACTGTGCAATTCGCTACAGAAACTATCGCAGCAGTATTGCAAAAAGACGTACTAGATATCGAAGAGGCCTGTGAAGGCCAGTTGCTACATGAGCAATGGCTGGTGCCGGATGGATCTGAAAATTGGCCTGACGGTTCGATATGTGAAAGCTACCGTTTCTGGCATCAGCTGTATCGACAGTTTTTTTACGACATGCTGTCGGCAGCACGGCGGCGTCATTATCACTTAGCTTTTGCCAATCGATTGGTGTCGGGTTACCAAGATAAACATAGCGATTTAGCACCGCAGTTGGCCTATCATTTTGAAGCGGGTGGCGATGTGCCACGCGCGATTGAGTTTCGCACGCTAGCGACTCAACAATCAGTTCAACGCTTTGCTTATGCGGAAGCGATTCAGCATATTATCAAGGTAGCGGAACTGAGTGCATCACATGAAGACCCAACCGTACATTTGGACGCGCGTAAGCAACACTGCGGCTTTTTACTCGCAAGTGGCAAGCTTCTGGAAACAATCGCGGAATACCGCCTGTTAATTGAGGCAAGCCAAAAAGTCGGTACTACAAAGTGTGAAATTGACGCAACTTTAGGTTTAGCAGATGCGTTGTTTTGGGTGGATAGACAAGCTTGTTTGGACACTGCTGAACAAGCTGTGATACTCGGCAATCAAGCGAATGATGAAAACCTACTGATTCATACCAAAGGCAAGCGGGTACATTATCTTAGCGTTATCGAAGGCTACAAAGCGGAGTACGCTGAAGGCTATGAAGCTGCGTTTAAACTCGCTCAGGGTCAAGATGACACAGCATTGCAATGCGTGCATTACACTCGGCATTTGTATTACCTAATCATCCGCTCTAAATACCGTCAGGCCAGTGAATTAGCAGACAAAACACAAGCGTTGGCACTCGCGTCCGGCGACGCAGCGAGCTATCTGAGCTGTCAATTTTTCCGTGCTTGGGCACTGTTTTATGAAGGGCGTTGGGGTGAAATGCTGGGGGTAATGAATGATTCACTCGCCTTAGCTCAAAAGAACGAACACATCCCTTGGGTGTTGCACTTCCAGTTACAAAAGGCATGGCTTTTACTCCATGTATTTGACTATGCAGGCGCACGTAAGCTGTGTGAGCCGATTTACAAACAAGCCAGTCTCGGCCCAGCTAATAGCCTGTATTTTTTCAGTCAGATTATCTTGATACAACTAGACACCAAAGCAGCTCAACAGGAAGATCAACCAGATTATGTTTCTGATGTGCTGGGGCGCTTAGCAGATCAGCCGATGGCGATCGATTGGGTGCTGCGTTTCCCTTTACAGCAAGCACTGGCAGAGCATTACCTTAACAATGAAAAGTGGGGTGAAGCCAAGCAAGCGGCGGATGAGCTGCATACGTTGGCAACTTCTTCTGGTGAGCAAACTTACCTTGTAATAGCTGACTATTTGTCAGCGTGTGCGGCCTCAGGTGAGCAACAAGCAAAACTGAGTCAGCAACACTTAGAGGCTGCCAATAAATGCCTAGCCACCACTGAGTTACCGATGATTGAATGGCGTGTCCATGCTTTAGCAGAAAACTATCAAGCGGCCACCAATGCAGTAAATAGTCTTCTGGAAATGATGGAACTAGCACCTGATCTACAGGATAGTTTTAAAGTTAATGAGCAAATTCAAGCGATTTTATCCAAATAGCTTATCGACGCTGATGGTGCTTTCTAACTGCCGCTAACTAGAAAGCATCATCGATATACGTAATATCTTCACTGCCAAATCGTGTACTGGGATGAAGAAATAAGAAATACAAACTCAACAAAGCACTGTAAATAAGCACTGACGTATAAACATACAAACTTAATTGGTGTTCTGGCTTGACCGTATTTAAATGCTGCAAGAATGGTGCTAATAAAATTAGATCATACGCCAAAAAACCAATCAATTGACCTTTCACGTTTCCCCAAACCGGCTTTAAAAAACCATAGAGAAAATACGTGGCAGCGCCCAAGAAAATCCACCCAAAAACGATTGATGTTTGCGGCTTAAGTGGCCATGGGAAGATTGCTTCGTAACGCATGATTAATGCAGTGCCCACTCCAACTAAAATCAGGAAAAACACAATAAATGAGGCTCGTAGTAACCAAGGGACTGGGCGCTTATCTCTAAAGGGTAAGTTAGAGACAGCTAAATACAGCATCATATTAAACAGCACGGAGATGATAGCTATCGTTAAAAACAGCTTAAGTGAAATCATCTCAGAGATACTAGCTCCAAACAACAGTAACATGACCGCTAGTCCTGAATAGGTCACAGTGAAATCCAGCGCCCCTCCTCGCATTGCGGCCAGCTCACCACTCAGTCCCATCCACAAAACGGGGGCTCCGATAGCTGCCAAAATGGAGGCGACGAAAACGTAAGACAAACGGCCATCTGGCCATGGCCATAAAGCTAATACCTCAGGGAGGTCAAAGAAGAACCCCGCACAAAGCATTAACAGGATCACGCCGGTGATTACTAATAGGGTTCGTGCCAATAAAGAGAATGCAGTTTTCATAACTTACAATATAGTAGGGAAAAGCCATTGTTGCCGTAATTTAATATTTTATTTAGATGGGTGAGCGCAAAATACAGACAGGAAAAGTACTATCGTGAGGCTGGATGAGGAGGTGCTTGATTGAACCTTAAGTGAGCTTATAGAATCCAATCTACTCGGGTACGTCGTAAAAACAGGTATTAGAACATCAGGTCATTTCAATGAAAATGCGAGTCACAGCACTGCAACATTTATTAGTATTCGCTTTGGTAATACTAGCCGCTACTGGATGTGCCAACGTAAAAAAGACCACTGCCATCAATGCAATGGTTCCAAAAGATGGTTACACCGTACAGCAGATTAGCTATGGCAACGACCCACAGCAGTCTTTTGATCTTTACCTGCCCAAAACCCGTACGCCCAAAATACCCGTGGTGTATGTCTACGGAAGTGCTTGGCGAAAGAAGTTTAACAAAGCAGACTTTGTCTTTGTTGCTCAAGCGCTGACCAGCCTTGGACACCCTGTGATCCTTCCCGAACATCGTCGCTTTCCTGAGATTAAATTTCCCGTTTTTGTCGAAGACATCGCTGACGCCATCCGTCACGTTGATCGCAACAACATAGGACTTCCAAAGCCGTTTACTGAATATATCATCATGGGGCACTCTTCTGGCGCGCACACCGCGGCATTGCTCGCGACAGACCAGCGATACCTAAAGGAGCGGAATATAAAAGCGCAAATGAAAGGGCTTGTTGCGATGTCCGGCCCCTACGATTTACCGATGGATGACACTGAAGTAAAACCTATCTTTAGCACAGCGACCGCGAAGCGTGCCAAGCCTGTTTTGAATGTCCGTCCAGGAATGCCTCCCACGTTACTGTTACATGGTCTGGCCGATCCACGTGTGCCTTCTTATCATGCGACACGGTTCAGGGATGCACTATTGAGTAATGGGAATGATGTGACAACGCTGCTTTATCGTGGTGTTGATCATGAAAAGCTGATTGGTGGTATTGCTCAGCCGCTGCGTTTTTTGAATAATAGTTTTGGGGATGTTCGTGACTTTTTGCGGCGTTTTGATAAATAGCTAGGCACTCAACGAATCAATAAGCCCTTGGATGTTACCGCGCCATTGCTTCATGGCGCTTACTTATGATTGATGGTGGCAAATGTATTCAACTAGGCTTGGACAAGTGATTTGGATTCATCACCTTATAAGCGATACACTAAACACTAGTGCTAGATGTAAAACCACAGTTCAGGAGCGAAAATGACAATCAACAATCAACAAAAAGTCGACTTACTCCCCTGCGACCTCAACGACAAATTTGACCTGACTAAAGCACGCGTGTTCATCACCGGCACACAAGCCTTAGTCAGACTTTGCCTAACCCAGTCCCTACAAGATAAGAAGAACGGACTAAACACCGCAGGTTATATTTCAGGTTATCGCGGCTCTCCTCTAGGTGCATTAGATCAACAATTCCCTCGCGCATCCGCACAGTTAGACGCAGCCAATATCATCTTTGAACCCGGCTTAAACGAAGACCTCGCAGCCACTGCAATCTGGGGAACTCAGCAAGCGGAATTACGCGGTGAAGGCGTTTACGATGGCGTGTTTAGCATGTGGTACGGTAAAGGACCTGGGGTTGATCGCTCTGGCGATGTATTCCGTCACGCAAACCTAGCGGGTTCGTCTAAAAACGGCGGCGTGCTGGTGCTTATGGGTGATGATCACACCTGTGAAAGCTCGACCACCGCACACCAAAGCGAATACGCGTTAGTTGACGCGATGATTCCCATCATGAATCCGGCGAGTATTCAGGAAATTGTTGAATACGGCCTGCACGGCTGGGCGCTGTCACGTTACGCCGGTGTTTGGTGCGGCCTGAAAGGCGTGAAGGACAACGTTGAATCTACTGCTTCTGTTGATCTGAACTTCGATTCGTTCGAACCCGTTATTCCGACTGATTACGAGATGCCAGCTGACGGTCTCAATATCCGTATGAGCGATACGCCACAGATTCAGGAGGCGCGTTTACATCAGCATAAAATCGAAGCCGCTAAAGCGTATATCCGTGCCAACCCGATTAATCGCACGATCTATTCTGGTGGTGAGTCGCCAAGCATAGGTATTGTGAGTACAGGTAAATCCTACCTTGATACGCAGCAAGCGCTTGAGTCGCTTGGTATTGACGAATCCGCTGCTACTGAGCTAGGGCTCTCCTTCTATAAAGTGGGTATGAGCTGGCCGCTTGAGCCAATAGGAATCGCAGAGTTCGCTAAAGGCCTCGACTTGCTGATTGTAGTAGAGGAGAAGCGCGGACTTATTGAAGATCAGGCGCGCGCCCTGCTTTATGGGCAAAGCGATATGCCGACAATTATTGGCAAACGCGATGAGAGTGGTGTGGTGTTATTTCAATCGGAAGCAGCGCTCAATCCGGTGCAAATTGCCACAGCCATTGGCAGTCGCTTATTGGCTAGATCAACAAACTTAGCACCAAGCCAAACTTCAACTTCAACTTCAACTTCAACTTCAACTTCAACTTCAACTTCAACTTCAACTTCAACTTCAACTTCAACTATTCAGCAGCTTCAAGAAAAGGTTGATGAAATACAACATGCACTCGAATCTGATCGAGAAGCCTTAGCCCTGCAAAGGCGCCCCTATTTTTGCGCGGGCTGTCCACACAATTCGTCCACCGTCGTTCCTGAAGGGTCACGTGCCTACGCTGGCATCGGCTGTCACTACATGGTGTTATTCATGGATCGCGACACGGAAGGCTACACGCACATGGGTGGCGAAGGAGCCAACTGGATTGGTGAATCCAAGTTTTCTAAGCGCAAGCACGTCTTCCAAAATATTGGTGACGGGACGTTTAATCACTCTGGAATCATGGCGATACGCGCGGCTGCTGGCGCTAACACTCACATGACCTATAAGATTCTCTACAACGATGCCGTTGCGATGACGGGTGGACAAGGGCATGAAGGGGGAATGACAATTTATGATATAGCTAGAGAAGTTACAGCGGCTGGCGTCAAAAGAATCGCTTTGGTAAGTGATAATCCAGATCAACACAGTAAGTCACAATTGCCTACAGATACCAAAATATATCATCGTGATAACCTCAACTCCGTGCAGAAAGAGCTTGCTGAAGTCGATGGAGTCACCGTATTACTTTACGAGCAAACCTGTGCGGCTGAAAAACGCCGCCGACGTAAACGTGGCTTAATGGATGATCCACCAAAGCGAGCCTTTATCAATGAAGCAGTTTGTGAAGGTTGTGGAGATTGTGGTGTGCAGTCTAACTGCGTCGCGATTTTGCCACTGGAAACCGACTTTGGACGAAAACGTCAGATCGACCAATCCGCCTGTAACAAAGACTTTTCATGCGTCAATGGCTTCTGTCCGAGCTTTGTTACGATTGAAGGTGGAGAGCTTCGCAAGCCGGAAGTAAAAGCTAAAGAATTACCGATGGTCCCAGAACCAGACTGCATTGTTTCATTGGATAATCCATTTGCTATCGCGCTGACGGGTGTGGGTGGAACCGGTGTTGTGACCATCGGTGCGCTGCTAGGTATGGCTGCGCACTTGGAAGGCAAAGGCTGCGGCATTATTGATATGGCGGGGTTGGCACAAAAAGGGGGTGCGGTAGTTTCGCACATCAAACTCGCTAAACAACCTGAGGACATCAATGCCATTCGCATCGCGGCTGGCGGAGCTGATCTTGTGCTAGGTTGTGACATGCTGGTTAGTGCGAGCGATTTGCTGTTAGATACGGTGAAAAAGCACAGCGGCTATATTATCGCGAATACCAATGAAATGCTGACGGGTGATTTTACGCGTGATGTGAGTTTCAAGTTGCCCACTTCAATCCTGCAACATCGTTTGAAAAGCGCAGTGCCAGAGGGTCATGCACAGCTGGTTAATGCGACTAAACATGCAACGACTTTGCTTGGGGACAGCATTGCAGCGAATCTATTTATCCTTGGAATTGCTTATCAGAGTGGGCTGATTCCGCTTAGTAGTGGTGCTATTGAGAAAGCGATTGAAATGAATGGGGTTGCTGTTTCGTTTAGCAAGCAGGCGTTTCATTGGGGAAGGGTT
>Ga0209828_1003783_pt1 | contig 11284 bp, 8 predicted proteins | sample MaitaG_FD_187429 | JGI IMG/M metagenome (GOLD analysis project Ga0209828, IMG submission 187429) | Marine algal microbial communities from Maine, USA - Maine_Asex2 metaG (SPAdes) (version 2) | ecosystem: Host-associated > Algae > Red algae > Unclassified | place: Maine, USA | collected 2015-01-05
CAGATGTGTCATTGATGGATATGGTAACCGCTTACAGCACCTTAGCTAACGGTGGCTATAAACCCGACGTCAGCTGTATAGAAAGAATAGAAGATAAGAATGGTAAGATTCTATATGAAAGGATAGATGCAGTTCTTGATGGACAAGAGGTAGCTGCTGACACATTGCATATAGATGAGATCAATGCTATGTTAGAGAACGTAGTACGTAATGGAACCGGCAGTAGATTGTATGCTAATTATCGTGTGCCATCAGTCATTAGAGGTAAGACAGGTACAACTCAGAATCAGTCTGATGGATGGTTCATAGGCTATACTGATGATCTTGTCTTAGGTGCATGGGTAGGAACAGAAGATCGACGGATGCACTTCAGAAATCTGGGTACAGGGTCAGGCGGAAGGACAGCATTACCTATGGTGGGTGCACTCTTTGAGTTCGCTTATGCTAAGGATAAGTTACCACGTCAAGCTCCTTCCGATTTAGTATTTGAATGTCCCGATGCATTAGCTGATGAAGAGTATAGTCTCTATGTACGTAGAGAAGAGAGAAAAATAAATAACAAAAAATTTGGTGGTTGGCTTAAGGACATACTCAGTGGCATCGACCCCAAACGTAAGAAAAAAAATGATGACGATGACTACTATGATCTCAATACTAAAGAACGACTTGAGCAAATAGAAAAGGATAAGAAGAAATGGAATAAGCGGCTCAAGAGGAAGAGGAGAAGAGGGTAGGAATTATTTCTTTATTTTCTTTTTTGCCTTGATCCAATTTGCAGTAAGATCAATTAATTCTGAAAATGGTATTTCCCACATTTTATTAGGATCTAAATTTTCTGCCCTCATATCTTTGTCAAAGTCAGAAACGAATTCGTTATATAAATCCCAAATCGTGTTGAATGAAACTGGCTTTTTATTGGTGCTTCTTATTTTATAGATCCAATTTCGAATAGCTTTTACTATTAACACAGGATCATTATTATGGTTAGAAATATCTTGACCAGAAATATCAGACATTACTTCTTTAAACCTATATAACTCCTTCTCTAATATGAGACATTTCTTATCTTTTTTGGAGTACCGCTTACATCCTAAATCCATTCCTAATTCGAGCGGCATATTAAATCTTGGCGGAATAGTTTCTATCCTTGATATATCATGTATGCTATACTTGGAAATTTCTATTAGTTCTTGAATCTGTCTTATTCTAATATTGTCACCATCTTTGGTTTCGGAAATTTTAGGATTAAGTCCGCAATAAATTACGGTAAATATAATTGGTTTTAAAAGCGGATAATAATCATCATCAAATGGACAATTAATAAAAACATTATTAGAATAAGCCATTATCCTGCTACTCTAAATTTTCCATCTTTTGAGTGAACTATTACTTTGGATGCATCTCCTTTGGTAACCCAAGATTTAGCAATTTCTACTGCTTCTTTTTGAGTACTTACCACTTTCGATGCTTTGAAATTACCTTCTTTTCTGACAGCCCATCCAGTAATTCTCGGAGTTATATGCACTCTTCTATCGTTTGTACTTGCAGATTTTATTAATCTTTTTCTAACGCTTTTAGTTTTAGTTGTCATTTTCTAAATCTTTTTCTATAAATATAACAGAATAAGAGCAATATTAATTTCATTTCTTTAAGTAGTTAATGAGCCATTTACCTCAACCTATCCGAAGACCTCACTAACTTCTCATCCTTATTGATAAATATATTAGACAGCATAAGCATGACTACTGATACAGCTGGAATAAATAGTCCTGTTTGATTAGACACCTCAACAGTAGATGGAATTGTCTCCACTTCTGATGTCATCGTATATAATGCAAATCCTCCAAGACCTATTGCAACGATGGCTCCTAATAGAGCAAGGCGTTTTTGTAGGATTCTATTTTTAAATAAAAATATAGTAACTATAGAGATGATTCCTCCTGCGACACATAATCCTAATAGTACAGGATTATCTTGTATATTAAATAATTGATCTTCAAATAATGGTGCAGTTGTAGCGCTACTCTTAGCGAATGGAAATTTGAATAAACTAAAAAATCCTGCACCTGCTATTAATAGAAAGATAGATTGGATACGCTGTATCATATTTTTATGTTATTATTTTTTTTCAAACGTAAATGTAAATGTTATACTTTTCAAATTCAATATATTACACCTACCAAATCATAATATTATAATTCACTCTAATATCACTCATGAACTTAAGCTATTGGGAAAAGGAATACTGGTATGAGACTTATGATTTTCTTATAGTAGGAGCTGGTATAGTTGGCCTTACAACTGCAATGGAGTTAAGCAAGACATATCCAGAAGCTAAAATCGGTATTATAGAAAGAGGAGTTATGCCATCCGGCGCCAGTACTAAGAATGCAGGTTTTGCTTGTTTTGGTACAGTAGGCGAGATATTAGATGATCTTAATGGCTCTACTGAAGATGAAGTTATTGCCAATATAAAATCAAGATGGCAAGGACTCCAAAGATTACAATCTCTAACATCAGAATATGACATACAGTATCAGAATAATGGGGGAGAGGAGGTATTCCTCTCGGAAGAGGCATATCGTCACTGCCATGAAAAACTTTCTTATGTCAATGATCTCATCCATAAGGCTATCGGTGTAAGTGAAGTGATTGTGTCAAAACCATCATCCCTTAATAATGCTTACAGCCATGGGTTATACAATAGCCTCGAAGCACAATTAAATCCGGTGCTGATGATCAAGTCATTTATAAAACGACTAACACAAGTAGGTGTTGATATTATTTACAATATGAATGTCGATGATTATGAACGACGACAAAATATTTACCATATCAGAACTAATGATAACAAAGTTATACGTTCTGTTAATCTTGTATTCTGCACTAATGCATTCACACCATCGCTTTGTGATGTAGATGATATCGTACCCGCTCGGAATCAAGTGCTCGTTACAGAACCTATAAAAGATCTAACTCTAAGAGGTACTTATCATTATAATAAAGGCTACGTCTATTTCAGAAACGTCAGTGATGATAGAGTATTGATAGGTGGAGCCAGACATATGGATGCCGAAGCAGAACGTACGAGCGACTTTGGAAATCATCCTAAGATCAGATCTTACTTGAAAGAGTTTCTATCACAATATGTATTAGGAACTGAGTGTGCTATTGATTATGAGTGGAGTGGAATTATAGCTACTGGACAATCTAAAAAACCGATCATTAGTAAATTAGCCGACGGATTATATGTCGGAGCACGACTCGGGGGCATGGGTATCGCGATAGGTTCTCAAGTAGGATATGAGCTATCACAGCTTATAAAAAGGACATATTAGTTTTATCTTTTATTAGTGGAATAAAAATGTATTAAATACCATAGAGCTAATATTGGTTATGTTAAAAGTCTCTTACTTTTGTATTGTTAGATTTTCCCACTAATAGAATTTTCCCAATTCTAATTTTCTGAACGGCGTCTCCTAACCAGAGACGTTTTTATACTCATTTTATTAACCAAAACTTTTATCCCATGATGTGGACCGAACACATGGGTAGGGTGAGTATGCTGTGTCAGAAACTAGCATGCCTAACCTTACTCGCATTATTTTCAGGTATACAACTGCAAGCTCAAGCCTTAGTTTGCGACAATCAAGTTAATGTTTCTCTTAGTGGTGATTGTGATGCTGTTATTACAGTAGACATGATTCTCGAAGGAACCATTGACCCAGCGTCTGTATACACTATTAACATTGAAGGCGTTACCGGTACGACTATAACTACCCCTGGTATTTATAAAGTTACCATTACTGAAGAATCAGCAATCAACAATAGTTGCTGGGGATTCGTACTTGTAGAGGACAAATTAGCTCCGACAATAACTTGTCCTTGTGATCCTAATAATCCGATACCAGGAGAAGATTGTACTTTACCTATTTTATGTGAAGATTTTGGAGATATAGGCAATGTTGCTGTAGCTGAACCAACTATCAGCGACAACTGTCTTGACCGAGATGATTACGAATTAACATTCGTTGATAATGTGAATGGTACAGATTGTACGACATCACTTGTCACGAGAACTTGGACATTCACTGATCCATCTGGAGCAAAATTCAGTTGCAATAGTGAGTATTCAATTTCACCTTTAGCATTAGCTAATATCATTACACCACCTACTAATGAAGTAAATCTTGATTGTGGTTCTGGAACATCTCCTGATGATGTATACCAGTTTGTATATGATAATTTTCCTCCTTGTCTATTGCCTTCTTGCTTAGATGATACAAGCCCTATGCATGATAGTGCTATAGAGACTTATGAGGCACTTAGAGTTAAGACGGCAACTGAAGCTGCATACCCAAGTATCAATGGTGTTCCATTGAATGGTGTTGTATGTAATTCACTGACATCTTTTTCTGATACTGTACTACCTATATGTAGTTCAGCTCCAGGCTGTGAGGGTAATGCTAAGATCATTAGAGAATGGACGGTATATGACTGGTGTAATCCACTTATAACGCCACTTAAATTCTCTCAAGTGATCAAAGCCAGTGATAATACACCACCTACAATACACGTAGATGGATTCACAAGATCAGTAGATCCATGGGGATGTTCTACTAAAATAATATTCCCAGAACCTATTAAACTTGCTGATAATTGTACTAACAATGTTAGCTACGTAGTAACAGGTTCAGGTTCTTCAGATATCTATGATATAGATTTCGATCCTAATTTAGGATATTATGTAAATGATCTTCCTGTAGGTCAGCATACTTTTTTCTATAACGCTTTTGATTGTTGTGACAATGTTGCATCTGAAGGTATTATAGTAACTGTAAAAGATGCAACACCTCCAGTCGCGATTACTAAGCAAGATATCGTAGTATCTCTAATCCCTAATCCAGGAAATCAATTTGAACCAGGAACGACTAAGATCTTTGCAGAAAGCATAGATAATGGTTCTTTTGATGGTTGTGGACCGGTTAAGTTAGAGATAAGAAGAGATTCTGATATCTGTGGATTTAATGGTAATACAACTTTTAATAATGACTTTCACCCGATGGATGATGAGTTAGATACAGATGATGGAAGGTTTGTAACTTTCTGTTGCCAGGATCTTGCTGAATATGGTATAGATGAAGACGGCGATGGTATCAATGATTATGCTCAGATCAAAGTTTGGTTAAGAGTATTTGATGATGGCGATCGTGATGGTGTCTTTGGATCTGTAGGTGATAACTATAGTGAGGTATGGTCATTCGTAAGACTTGAAGATAAGTCAAGACCGACTGTATTATGTCCTGGTGATGTTACTATAGATTGTGATGCAGATGCAGGTGACCTTACATTGACTGGCGAAGCAACTGGATTCAGTTCTTGCGGTGATGTAGATGTTACTTATACTGACACAAGAGATTTAACTAATTGTAACGAAGGTACGATTACACGTAGATGGTCTGTGGTAGGATCACCAGCGATATTCTGTAATCAAACTATTACATTATCTGGTGAATTATTCGGCGGTCCTGTAGAAGTATTCTTCCCGGTAGATACGATCATAGGATGTACTGATGCATTGGTAGATATCAGACCTTATTGGACTTCTGGTAGATGTGATCAGTTAGCATATAGTGTTGACAGAGATACATTCTTCTTTGCAGAAGGTGCTTGTTACAAGATATTAAATTACTGGACGGTAATCGACTGGTGTACTTATGATCCTAACATTGTCAACTCTGACGGTATATGGTCTGACGTACAAGTTGTTAAGGTCATCGATGAAGATGCACCAACGTTACTTAACTGTACTGACATCTCTGTACCAACGACAGTAGATTGTGAGAACACTGCAGTCATGCTGACTAATACTGCAGTAGATGCAGGTATATGTGCAAGCACAAGATTGCTTTGGACAGTACAGATTGATTTGAATAGAGATTGGACTATTGACTATACGTACTCAAGTACGGCGCCGTCTACTAGCCCATTCTATATTCCTCCATCAGCTTCTGGTGAAGAAATCAAAATAACGCTGCCTGAAGGAGTATCTGGAAGCATGATTAACCACAGAGTCGTATGGAAAGTCTCTGATGGATGTGGTAATAACACATCTTGTTCTTCATCTTTTATGGTATTAGACCAAAAACCCCCTACGCCCTACTGCATTAACTTAAGTACTGCTCTTATGATCAACGGACAAGTCGAATTATGGGCTTGTGACTTCGATCTTGGAGCTACTGATAACTGCACTGCACAAGAAGATTTAAGATTTACATTTACAGATGTCGCTCCTGAGAACGACCCAGCTTACGATCCTGTTACTAAATGTTCTGCGAAGTTATTTACTTGTGATGATATTATTAATCCAGAGGGTACTGTAGTGTCAGCTTCGATTTATGTATGGGATGAGAAAGGAAACTCTGATTTCTGTACTGTATTCTTGACGCTTGTAGATAATCAAGGGACATGTGAAGATATAGGTGCAAGACCTAAAGCTAACATATCAGGTAATGTACAGACTGAAGGTGGAGAGATGGTAGAAGACGTTATGATAGATCTCGTAAGTCCTCAACCTAATTACCCAGCTCAGCAGATGACAAATGTTGATGGACAATTTATGTTCGTAAAAAATCCATTTGACATGGATTACCAAATCTCTGGTTACAAAAACGATGACGTACTCAACGGAGTAAGTACACTTGACCTTGTTATCATACAGAGACATATATTACAATCTAAGCCACTAGATAGTCCATACAAACTTATCGCAGCAGATATCAATAATGATGCTACGATAACAGCTATTGACTTGATAGAACTTAGAAAGTTGATCTTAGGTGTCTATGACGAATTTCCAAGAAATGATAGTTGGAAGATGATAGATGCAAGTTCAATCTTAGATCCTGCATACCCATGGACAGCAAGAGAAGATAGATTGATATCTCACTTAGATAATAACATGATGCAAGAGAACTTTGTAGGTGTTAAGATCGGTGATGTTAACGGATCAGTACAAGCTAACTTAACAAGTCAAGATATAGATTCTCGATCAGCTAATGCTATTGAGTTATCTTATGATGACGTTAGTTACGATGCAGGAGATAGAGTGGAGATGACATTAAAAGGAGGTCAGGATACTGATCTTCTAGGACTTCAGTTTACATTTAAAGCACTAGGATTAGAGCTTGTAGATGTAGTAAGTGCAGGATTAGATGTAGATGATTCTAATTTTGCTCAGTTGAATTCTGAGACGATTACGTTCTCTTGGAATTCTGACAATACAAATAGTGGAAGTGAACTATTCACATTTGTATTCGATGCTACATCGCCAGGTACACTTAGCGATAATGTAGCAATCACATCTGAAGTGACTATCGCAGAAGCATACAGTGCTACTGATGATGAGATCATCCCCGTTATATTATCCGGCCGTAATAATTCTGAACAGGATTACACATTATTACAAAATAACCCTAATCCATTCAGTAATGTTACAACAATCGACTTTGTACTACCACAGACTGCTAACGCAACACTATCTGTAATGGATGTGAACGGACGCATACTATGGTCAGTTAATAAAGAGTTTGACAAAGGTTACCACAGTTTCCGATTATCAGATCAGGAGTTGAACACATCAGGTGTTCTATACTATAGATTAGAATCTGGTGATTACTCTGCGACCAAAAAAATGATTAAGATTGATTAAAATTTTTGATTAATTAATAATCGTATAATAACGAGAGCCACACATTACTACGGTAGTGTGTGGCTTTTTTTTGTTTTGCCACTACTATTGTAATCAGTAAAATTATCAGGAATCCTCTATATATGATCTTGGGAAAAAGAGGTAAATTGAGTTAATGATATAAGCGATATATGTGTAATTGCTGATTTGAGGTGTATATATATCATAGTTGTGAGTAATGAAAAAAAACATAAATGGGAATTAAACTATCAATAACAATTGTCGATACTAAAGAGAATCTAAATATCAATAGTGAATACAAAAATTTAAATGGTAAGGTTTTGAGAACAGAAAACTTGAGTCCAGACGATTTACATATAGGTTTTTATAAGGATAGAGTAATCATATTAAATGAAGAACTTATAAAAATAGTTGATGATAAATCTGAATTAAATGTATACGAAAATGCTTTATCCAATAGATTTATTGGATGCGAAATAGTGCATCTTATTCAATTTGATACAATTGGTATGGCTGGTTATGTAATTGTCGAAAATGGGGAAAAGATTAGAGCTAAAGCAGTTGCTGATGGACAATTATACTTAGATAACGATAAACCTACTGAGTATGAAATTAGTAGAGGTGCAAATTTTAAAACCGCATTTTTGAAAGAGTACCCGAATTCCATTCCTAAAGTAGAAGAAGCAATTAAGAATAAGTCTCCAAAGGATGAATTGATCTATCTTCTTGAATTACAAAACAAAATCCTTGAAAATAATATTACCTATTTTAATGGGAATTTTGACTTAGAATTTATGCATAAAGTAATTCCTCATTTTATTGATAATGACTGGTTTGGTTTTACTAAATTTGAATACGTCAAGTATCCTAAAGTTAATTATCTAAATAACGACCTCCAGTTTCTCGATTATATTTATGATGCTTACTATAAACTTAATAAGACAGACACTACTCACAACATTAAAGGCTGAAGATTCTATTGAAAATGAATCTTCGGTCGTGTTGGACGAAGCGTATCCAAGTAGGTGATAACTTCTATGCCATTTCGATTTTGCTGATGAGTGGGATTAAGTAAGAGATCAGCGATTTATATATTTTACTATGTATTTATAGGTTTGTTTGTTATGATCTGTTCTACTATATTTTTGTAATTTCTACTAATTTGAGGTAATAAAGGGTTGGTGTTTTTGGTTTTGAGCATAGCTCCGCTTATTAAGTAAATGTTACTTATTATGATTTCCTATTTTGCTTTTTTATTTTATCAAGAAGCGCTTTCGGAGGTGGTCTATTTTTATTGATACCGAAGATGATTTTCATTTTACCTTTTTTACAACATGGGCAATCATCTAATTCTGCAGTTCCAAAGAGCCTCAATATCGCCATGGCCTTACGTTCACTTTTAGTAAGTAACTCCTTATGTTTTAGCCCAAGTGCTTTTCTTGCTATGGCAATAGACTTAGCTTTAGAAGCATTAGAGGTCAGGCCATATTGCCTCACTTTTCTATAGTGAGGTGGTAGTATATGGAGGCAAAACCTTCTGATGAATTCTGTACCTTTAAGTGTCATAACCTTGTTATCGGCGTTAACTCTGTAGTCTTTGTAAGAGAATAATACTTGGCCATCTTCACTTCCGATGATACGCCGATCTGTGATTGCAACTCGATGTGAGTACCTTCCTAAATAATCAATGACATGCTTGGAGGTACTGAATGGTTTTTTGGTATATACGACCCATTGCTTATCGTAAAGTAATTTTCTCCATTTTTTCAGTCCACCGTAGTTTTCAAAATATAGTGGTGGTATAACTATGCTGTTACTCTTTATCATATCTCTGACTTTGTCCATGAAGTATCCTTTAAATATTTTCTTCATAGCAGCAACAGGAAAGAGAAAATTATTAGATCCTTTCTTAGGAAATTGCCATTTGCCATCTTTAGTCAATCCACCATTGGGGACAATGCAATGTAAGTGAGGATGGAGTGATAGATTTTGTGACCACGTATGTAGCACCATAGTGGCAGCTGTCTTAGCTCCGATCCATTGTGGGTCCATGGCTAATGTCTTCAGCGTATGCCATGAAGCAGAGAATAGTAAGTCATACATCTTACGTGGATTATACATGCACAACAAATTAAACTCATGTGGCAATGTAAAGACAACATGATAATAGGCTACTGGAAGCAGCATGTCTTCTTGCTGAATGATCCACATCTCCTTATTGAGTCCCTGACACTTAGGACAGTGTCTGTTACGACAACTATTGTAGCTGATCTTCAGATGGCCGCATGCATCACACTGATCTATATGACCACCTAATTCTGCAGTTCTACATCGCTGTATAGCAGATAAAGTTTTTACGTGATGGATAGGTATTTTTGAACTATCCATGATGGGTAGATAATCTCTGATGATCTCAGCTACTCCGTATTGTTGACGAGCCAAGTATCTATGACATCAGATTATCGAGAACAGATACTCGCGGACTACCTGGTAGCTTAGCATATTTGAGATATTCCATTGTGGTAGATAGATGAGCATGTCCCAGAAGCATCTGTAAGGAAAATATGGAGCCACCATTATTAAGATAGTGAACAGCAAAAGTATGTCTTAATGTATGAGAAGAAGCTCTCTTTTTAATACCTGATCTTCGTATGATCTCTTTGACAATGTGCTGTATGCCTCTGAGAGAAAGAGGATTACCTGATACTTTATAGCTTTGTATCAAAGTATTATTTCCTATCCCTATAGATTTAGCATAAGTATTAAGTTCGTCTCTTAGTTCATCTCCGTAGAATACTACTCGTGTCTTATTACCTTTAGAGTTACGAATGACAATAGTGAGATTGGTCTTGTCAAAATCACTGGCTCTAAGTCGTGTCACTTCACTAATGCGTAGACCACAATCATAGAGTAGTTTTATGATAACAACTTGACGTAGATCTCTACAAGAAGCAAACAAGATTTTCATCTCAGCAGGTGAGAATATCTCTGTATCAAATTTTTGGACACGAGGGTTAGGAATCCTGACGACAAGATCAAGCCTATGGACAATATGGCGAAAGTAATACTTCAAGGCACAGACTCTTACATTGAGGGTGGAAGAAGCGATGTTGAGTTTGTCTCGCTGATAGACTAAATAAGTTTTGATCTCATCTATAGTGCATTCTTCAGGTAGTTTTTGGTAGTAGACGATGAGGACCTTGAGGCCACGTAGATAGTTCTGTCGAGTGGCAAAAGCAGAACCTTTGAGTGCCATATGTATATCCATACGGCTAATGGCTTCATCAAATGAGACTATGCCAATGGGAATGAAAGTTTTTTTTCATATCTTAAGTTTTAATTTGTTAATAAACAAAGTATACAACTAAGATTATGCCGATGTATTTTGGGCTGCGACGTAGGAGCTTTGTTCAACACGGAGTGATGATGTAAGAGTTCGTACCTCACTCCTCCACATACTCCTAATCCGTTAGGCTCCATAAAAAAAATGAAAAGAGAAATTCAACATATAATTGATGATCACGTAAATCTTTCAGATCATCGAGAATTAATAAGTGAATCAAAAGCGTTGAT
>Ga0209828_1003785_pt1 | contig 11283 bp, 9 predicted proteins | sample MaitaG_FD_187429 | JGI IMG/M metagenome (GOLD analysis project Ga0209828, IMG submission 187429) | Marine algal microbial communities from Maine, USA - Maine_Asex2 metaG (SPAdes) (version 2) | ecosystem: Host-associated > Algae > Red algae > Unclassified | place: Maine, USA | collected 2015-01-05
GGGTTCGAGATTCGCGCCGCGAGCCAGACCGAAGTCAACGCGTGGTTCCTCAGCATTCGTCCGGCGACGCCGCAAACCCCGGTGCGCGATCTGAGTTCGACCGCCATCAAATCCTTCGCCCAGATCGGGTTCGGCGAAGACAACGCGTTCGGGTCCAAGGCCACCAACGTCGCCGAACTCCGCCGCCTGCTGCCGGCCACCGCGCCCGATGGCTTCGCCGTGCCGTTCTACTTTTACGACGAGTTCATGAAACACAACGGCTTCTACCTCACCGCCCAGGCAATGATGGCCGACCCGCTGTTCCAAGCGGATGCCGCGACCCGTGAACAGCGTCTGGATTTCTTTCGCGCCACCATCGAGAACGGCGCGCTGCCCGCGTGGATGCGCAGCGCCTTGGCCGACATGCACGCCCAGTTCCCTGCCGGAAGTTCGGTGCGGGCGCGTTCGAGCACCAACAACGAAGACCTTGCTGGATTCAGCGGCGCCGGGCTGTACAGCTCGTACACGCACAAACCGAGTGAGGGCCACTTCGAGAAAAGCGCCAAGCAGGTCTGGGCGAGTTTGTGGAACTACCGCGCGTTCGAGGAACGCGAGTTCTGGCGGATCGGCCACCTCGCCGCCGCCATGGGCATTCTTGTCCATCCCAACTACAAAAACGAGCAGGCCAACGGCGTCGGCGTGACCAAAAATATCTACGACCCGCGGTGGCGCGGCCACTACATCAACGTGCAACTAGGCGAAGATCTGGTGACCAACCCGGACGCGGAATCGATCCCCGAAGAGTTCCTTATCTCCTCCCTCGCCACCGCCAATTACGAGATCCAATACATCCGCTTCTCCAACCAAGTTCCGGTCGGGACGACTATTCTGTCCGAGGCGCAGGCCCAAGACCTAAAGGACAAGATGAACACCATCCACTTCCACTTCAAAACCCTGTACGGCATCCCGGCGGCGAACCAGAATTGGGCGATGGAGATCGAGTTCAAAATTACCGAGGCGGGTCAGCTGGCGATCAAACAGGCGCGTCCGTGGATCGATTAGAAGATATTGTGGAAGAGCAGGAATCCCGCGACGGCCATCAGGCCCAGTGCGGCTAGGGCAGCCAAGAGTCCCCCGGCACCGCCTTTCGATGCTTTGGAGGCGATGAAACCCATCACCATCGCGATGAAGGCGCAGAGCACGCCCATCCAGAGAAAGACCATCCCAAAATTATAAAGGGGATACACGTATCCGGAAATGGACGATGTCGTCATTGCTCCCATGCCGACAGAAACGCCGCCCACCAAGACAACCAACCAAGCACGTGTAATCAGTCCGGTGGGGGGCTTCTGCTTTTGCTCGACGTACTTTTTTAGCCTTCTTTGGCTGGGTGAGTCACTCATGGTTCCAACCTCCTGCGGATGAGTATAGCAAATCCCTCAGAGGTCCCACCAGATGTTTTGGCCATCATTGCCGCCTTCGTTTCATGGTCTTTTATGCTCGCTTATTTTAAAGTGTTCATTAAACACTTAGTATATGCGTGTTCCAGTTATGAAAGTAGTGCAAGGTGATCTCATTCAACTGGCCCTCGATGGCGCGTTTGACGTGATTGTGCATGGCTGCAATTGCCAGTGCAGCATGGGCGCAGGAATCGCCTTGGCGATCAAGCGGGTGTTCCCCGAGGCTTTTGAAGCAGACAAAGCGACGCGGAAGGGAGACGCGGGGAAACTGGGTTCGATCTCGTTCGCTGAACTTGAACGCGATGGGCATCGGCTGGTTGTGGTGAATGGCTATACGCAGGATCATTGGCGAGGGCGCGGGGTAAACGTGGATTACCAGGCGCTACGTGAAGTGTTCCGAACGGTGGCGGAGCAGTTTCCGGGTCAACGGATTGGTTTTCCCAAAATTGGCGCCGGTTTGGCCGGTGGTGATTGGGCGCGGATTTCGAACATCATCGAACAAGAACTGGCGGGAGAGGATCACACCTTCGTTGAGTTCGTCCAAGGGTAGATCCGGCATATCTAAACCGTATAAGAACCGGAGGCTCAACCAGCGGTTCAGGCCCACATTCGCGATGAGTTTTTGGCGAGCTTCCGGTTGGGGCGGCGATTTGTCTATGGATCCATCCACGCAAACCTCGTATGATCGTGGCGCCCATCATGCGGACTGGCTGAATATCAGGTATCCAGCACAAGCTTGTTTCATTTGAGGCCACTGTTAGGCATAAAGCGTGCAAATTATTTGCACATAGCCATCTTCTCGGGTATGCGTAGTCCATAAGCTCGTGAGGAGCGACCAGATAAAGGAAAGAGAACTGAACGTGAGCCGATTTATTATTCCACTGATATTTGTCGTCATGGCCTTGGTTTCCCAAGGGCAGACAGTAAATGATTCTGCAACTTTGGTTGCCCAGAAAGCTGATTGGCCGAAGGAGGTCTCGATCGTGAAGAGCGTCAAAGCCGAACTCTACACCGCTGAAGGCAAGAAAGTCGGGCAGCAGTCTCTGGTGAAAGGCCAGAAATTCCAGCTGCGGGGCGTCTACTCGATGGGCGTCGGGCTTCGCATGGGCAAAATGATCGCCTTCGTGCCGCCGAGCGCGACCGACATCAGCGAACGGATCAAGATGGTGCAACGTTACAAAGACCTGACCATGGAACGTCCGCGACCGGACCGCTAGGCTTTGTCCGATAGAGCCAACATAAGAATCTAGGCTTAACCGTTAGCCGCTGGTCAGAATCGATCAAGGTAGGCAAACTCGAGAGACACGAAGAGCCCTAGCCGGTGTTCCACGGGTTCATCGTCAGCGTCGATATTTGCGTAGCCCAATCCCATGGCACCATTCGGGCCAAACAAAGCGTAAGACAACGAAGTCGACAACGCGGTCAAATTTTCGCCGGGCTGGTCGTCTTGGGCCTCAGTGTCGCTCAATGCATAGCCCATCGAGAAGTCCCAGTCGCCGTAGAAGACATCGAACCCGGCCGTGACATAGTCACGCTCCAAGTCATCGGTTCCATCTGCGTTTTCAAAATGTGTCCATTCGAACATCGGCTGAATCTCCAGGAAGTGACCGCTCGCAGTATCCATCGCGCTGTCTCGCAAAACGAGAGGAAAGCTCATGCCGAGGGAGGTTCCGTATTCCCGTTCTGATTCACTATCGCCAGGGGCGGCAGATCGGTAGGCCGCGTGAAAATTGGCGTAGGGCAGTTCGAAGGCGGTTACTTCGAAGAGGTCGTAGTTGATCTGGTAGCTATTGAGTTTACCGGTGTTGGATGGCCCCCCGTCACTCCGTTCGGTGCGTCCTCGGGAGTGGATGGCCGAATCGCTCAAAAACGTGGTGTCTTTGGTAAACAGGCTCGCGGAAACCCGTTGCCGCCCTCCCGTCCACTCACCGGGAATCGTCATCGATGTGAAAAGGCCCCACTGCTCTGGAAGCCCGTATTCTTCGGCGATCTGGCCACCGTACAGGCCGGGCCCGCTGTCTTCGGCGATCCCGAAGGCCGGGCTGAACTTGCCGCCACCAAACAGGAACCAATCGTTTTCAAAGCTGAGATTGATTTCTTCAACGAACACACCCTCGCTGGGGAAAAAACGTGTTTCACCGATCTCGACCTCCTCTTCCGGTTCGAAGGTAATCGTACCACCGAGTGAAAGGTTCGGGGAGAAATCAAGGGCGAGGCCGATGCCTCCTTCGAGATAGAGTTCGTCTGAGCTGCCTGAGGAATCATTGAAATCTGAATGGTCCCATTGCAGCGTGAACTCGCCCTCGATGCTGATCGCGGGATGTTCGACCCAATCCTTTTCGAACCCGAGTGGGTCATCGTCCCATGTGAAGGTTTCCTGCGCGGTAACCGAGCTTGCAAAGGTGCACAAACCGATCGCGAGGCAGAGGCGGTAAAGCGTGATCCGTGTTGATGTTCTATTCACCGTAATTCCTTATTTGGTTGCGATGGCCTTGGGCGTCATTGGGGCGGTTTTAGAAACTCGCGCCGTGGCGGATTGGAGATCGTCTAGCGGAAGAGCCGGCAGGCTGGTCGCAAGCGAGTTACGGATGGACGTTAGTGCTTTCGGTCGGTCGGTAATGGCAAAACGTTCAACCACGTTGCCGTTGGTATCGATGAGGTAGATATCCGCCGAGTGCCGGTAGGTCCCCCTGTCTGTGCGTTCGGCGGTGACGCCAAAGTCTTTGTAGATTGGAGCCAACTGTGCGGCCGTCCCCGAGAGCGCGGTCAGTTTCTCGTCCCATCCCGATACAAATTCTTTGAGTACCGCGACGGTGTCCTGTTCCGGGTCGATGCTGACCATGGCCACGCCGAGTCGGTCGCGTTGCGCCGCTGGCAGGGCTTCCTGCCATTCGATCATCTGTGAGACCGAGAGCGGACAGGTGCCGTTACAGCGTGCGTATCCAAAGGTGAGCAGGGTGTAGTCGGGGCCGAGCTCCGCAGTGCTGCGATCGGTTCCGGTGTGGTCCTTCAGGGTGAACGCCCCGCCTTTCGCATCTGGGTTTGCTGCCTCGACCAAGGTGTGACTTTCGTCGCTGGGATTGGTCGGCTGGCTGTCGACCCCGCCGAGCCGTGGGTCATACACTTCGATGTGGCCCATCATCCCCCCGTCCTCGTGCTCAAGGATGTGGCAGTGATAGACAAAGCGTCCGAGAATCACCGGGTCGTCAAAATTGATGAGGATTTTTACTTTGCTGAAATTGGGCATCACGATGGTGTCGCGGTATCCGGTGAAGGGCTGGGGGACCCCGTCGATGCTGGTCACTTGGAAATCCACCTGATGGATGTGGAAATGATGTAGTTCTCCCGAACTGTTGACCAACGTCCACTCCTCGAGGTTGCCGAGGGGCACACGGGTGTCGATGCGCGCGGTGGAAAACGTCTTGTTATTGATTCGAAAATCAGCCTCGCCATCACTGAACAAAAAGCGTCGGCGTTCATCCACCGGACGCAGCTTGGTGAGGTCTTTGGGCATGAGCACACAGCAGGAAGGTTCGGTGGGCAGTGAAATTGCGGGAAGGGTTGACGCCTGCGCGCACTGGACCGTCAGCAACGTTCCGGCAGCCGAGCCGTCGCCATCTGGACCGGTCCGCACTTTGCCGGTCGTTAGCTCATAGGTGCCGGCTTTGGGGAATTGGACCAGGATTTCGACCCGGGAGGATGGACCGAGCAGGTACTCTGTTCGCGGAAGCATCTTGTTGGTGACCTGCCCGTCTTCGGCGACGACGTAGAAGGTGAGACCATTGAGGTTCAGTCGATAGAAAATGTTAGCGCCTTGGTTGGAGATGCGCCAAAATTCGACAGCCCCGACCTCGGTGTTCAAGGTCGGATTCTTGAGACCGTTCACCGTGCGCAGGCTTTTCTGGCTCGTAACGATGGCTTGCTTCGGGCCTCCGAAGACTCCTTTCTGGAAATCCTTGAGGACCATAACCCGCTCGTTCACGCCCGCTTTTTCCAGCGTCGGATAGTACTTCTCCATGAATCCCTCGACAATGAAGGCACCACTGAGACCATCATTTAACTGGTTTTGCGAGGACCCATGCGCGTGGGAGTGATACCAGTACATACCGGGTTGATGGCGTTTTGGAATTTCGAACTGGTAGCGCTGCTGGTGGCCCGGCGGTACCTTGATGTGAATGTTATCACCGGGGCCTTGCGGCGTCACCGCCAAGCCGTGATAATGAATGTTTGAGGCTTTGGGCGATAGGTTCTTGAGTGTCAGGTCAAGGGAGTCGCCCGGCGCCAAACGCAACGTAGGCGGGCAGTAGAGGCCGTTGAAATTAAGCGACTTCACCTTGTTTCCGCCGATGACGACTGGACTCTGACTGAGGACAAACTCGCCTTGGAGTTGTCCGCCTCGGCTGGTGAGTTCTGGCGGGTTGGCGAAAGGAGGGCCCGCAAATGCGCAGATCGGCAAAAGAAGCATCGCGACGATTCCCAATGTGCCGAGCGCCGGTGAGATGCGACCGCATGAACGGATGGATAAACTATGTTTCATATACTACAGTCCTTTTAGTTGGGTTCTCTTGCTCGGAGTTTCGTAATTCCCCGACTGAAACAGGCAAGGGAAATTGACCATGAACTTGCGAGAGGCCTCGCGGGTGGAATAGCTCACCAGAAATGCTCGGCCGCATCGTGAACGCGGCTTCACGCTGTCATAAACTTGGCAAGTCGCATCAAAGGGATTAGGGCGCTGAACTTTATTCAACCGAACTCCTCCCATTGATGACTTTTTCCCCGAACCCATTCCGCTACACTTCCTGGTTTCCGAACCGATTCGCCGTTCTTTTTTCTGTGCTCCTAGGCGGACTTCAACTCGTTCCGGCCAACGAGCCAACGGCCGAGGTCGCCGCGTCCGAAACCAAGGCCGTTGCGGACTACGCGTGGACGCGCGACCACATGCATGTCGGTGTCCGCTGGCAGCCGTTCAGTCGTGAGCAGAACGACCGGAACGACGGCGCGCGTCCGGTGATTTCCGAGGACAGCAGCTACGTGCAGTTCTGGGTGAGCTGGAACGCCGCCGAACGCGAGCAGACGAATACCGACTACGAAAACAACATGTCCGATTACCTGAGGGGCATCGAACGCGCGGTCGACTTTTGCGTTTCCAAAGGCATCAAGACCGAACTCGTGTTCTGGCATACCCCGGCCTGGGCTGCACTCAGTGGTCGTGGCGGCCACGGCTCTCCGCGCGAGGGCGAATACGCCGCGTTTGTCACCCGCATGGCGACTCATTTCAAAGGCCGGGTCGACGCCTACCAACTCGCCCACGAAGCCAATTTGCGCGGATTCTATCACGACCGCGATATCGACTTTTTGATTAAAGAGATCTTCATCAAAGGCGCGCGTGCGATCCGCGCGGTGTACGATGCCGAACCCGCGCAAGCCGTGATGATTTCAACCTCGGGCTGTTCGCCCTGCGATTCCTGCGAGGTATTGGAGGGGCTGCCCGGCATCGGTGGCGAGGCGGTCAACGGTTATTATTCGAAACTCGTCGGCAGCGTCGAACTGATGCGCGAAGTGGACGCGCTCAACCTCAATGTCTCGGACCATTTTGACGGCTACGGCATGATGGACGGCAGCTACGTCACGTCCGCCTGGGGCAATTACGAACTCGCCCGCGGCAAACTCGATGCCGCCGGCTATCGTCACAAAACCATGCTGTCCGCCGAGTCTTGGATCGTCTGGGACGACGCCGGCAACGCGACCGATGTGAACGGCGACGGGTTCAAAGACGAACGCGACGCCTACGCAAAAACGGTCACCATCATGGGCCAGTGCCTGCAGCGCGGTTTGAATACGATGAACCTTCCTTGGTCCGACAACTCCAGCAGCTGGGCGATGGGCCTGACCAAACGGGTCGACTACAACGGCCGGATTAAAGAACTCAAACCCACCTTCGTGGTGTCGGCTACGGGCGCGCACACGGGCAGCCCGGACATCGTCACCCGCAAAGTGGCGTTGCATGGCAAAGACGACACCTTCAAGATCAAGCCGGTGGAGCGGAGCTTCACCGAGGCGAACTACATCAATCCCGGCGACCCGAACCACCTCCACTACTACATCTGGCGCTGGTATGCGCAGATCGCCGGTGGCAGCGACGAGGTGATTCGCCACGCCCGCGGCGGCGAAATCGGCAACGACATCACCACCCTGGGTCCGGGCTACACCGGCGCCGAACGCTATCGGATCTCGTCCTACAACCGCAGCCAGAAGAAATTCACCGTGCTGCTCTATGCCGGCGGCGCCGGGGGCAAGTCCTACGCGAAACTGAGTATCCCCTCGACCGTGCAGACCGGCTATTACTACAACAACGACACTTCGAAGATCGATTTTCGCGGCGAGGGATTTGCCGAGGGCGAACGCTACGTGGCGCGGGTGACGACGAAAACGATCAGCTTGGACGACGGATCGGATGTGGATGTGCTGGTCTCGGAAACGCTGGGGACCGTGGTCGAAGGCAAACTGCAGGTGCGGATCGGGCGGGTTCATCCGTTCACCAAAGTGGAGTTTTTTGCCGCGCCGGCAGACACGCCGCCGGCGCCAGAAAAGCCGGCGGTGGCGCAGAACGAACTGGCCAAACTCAGTCCGAACATCATCGAGCAGATGGATGTGAATAAAAACAAGGAACTGACCGAGTCCGAGTATGTCGGCTTTTGGGCGGGGCAATTCGCGGGCGCGGACAAGGACCGCGACGGCCTGCTCGACGCCAAAGAATTTCCATACCCCGCGTCACTGAAGCCGGCGGACAGCGACCAAGACGGCAAGCTCAGCATCGACGAACACAAAAGCGTCTACCGTTCCCAGTTTCGTGGTTTGGACACCAATAAGGACGGCCGCTTGAATTGATAGTAATCAGTAACCAGTAAACAGTATCAGTGGGTTTCGCGCCCTGCGAGCGGGTTGATCTCAAATTTCAAATTTCAAATCCTGTAGGGCGAGGGGCCTCCTGAGCCGATGGCAATTAAATCGTCGTGCCACTGAGCCGATTGCGCTTCCCGCCTCCTCCCCGAACCGATAGAATACCTCATGGAAAAGAACGAATCCGACACCCGCGAGATCAGTAAAAATCCCGAAGACTACCGTGACCAGTTGACCTCGGAGGAGTTCGCCGTTTGTTTTATGAACGGCACCGAACGCTCCTTCACGGGCAAATATTGGGATCACAAAGCGGAGGGTATCTACCACTGCGTCGCCTGCAACACGCCCCTGTTTGCAAGTGGTACCAAGTTCGAGTCTGGCAGCGGCTGGCCGAGTTTTTTCCAGCCGGCCTCGGACGATGTCATCCACTACGTGGTCGACCAATCCCACGGCATGGTCCGGACCGAAGTGCGCTGCAAGGCCTGCGAGGCCCACCTCGGGCACGTGTTCGAGGACGGACCGCCGCCGACCGGAAAACGCTACTGCATCAACTCGGCTTCTTTGTCGTTCCGCGACGCGGACTGAACCTCGGCTTCGGCCCGCGTGTGACCGAAACGTCCAAGCCAAAGAACGCTATTCTGGACAGGGTTCATTCCTTTCCCGACATTCTTTTGCCGCCGCTGCAGCGGACAACACGCACACACACATTCGCGAAACAGCCGCGCCCCGCCGAGCCAAAGAAACGACGTGCGCCCGGTTTGAATTCGGTCATCGATTTGCTTGGCTTGCTTTGCGGATTGTCCTTAGAACGTCGCCTCTATGAAGCTCTCTATCGTCATTCCGGTTTACAACGAGAAGAACACCGTGGCCGAACTGGTCGACCATGTGCGCGCGGTCGACATCGGCATGGACCGCGAAATTGTCATGGTTGACGATGGCTCGACCGACGGCACCCGCGATGTTCTACCGGCGCTGGCGGAGAAGTTCGACGATGTGCAGGTGTTCTTCCAAGAGGTCAATATGGGCAAGGGCGCGGCGCTGCGGCGCGGCTTCAAAGAAGCGACAGGCGACTTGGTGATTATTCAAGACGCCGACCTCGAATACGACCCGAAGGAGTACCCGCGTTTGCTGGGTCCGGTCCTGGATGGTCACGCCGACGTGGTCTACGGTTCGCGCTTTCTCGGCGGTGGCCCCCACCGCGTGGTGTACTACTGGCACTATGTCGGCAACCGCTTTCTGACTACGCTGTCGAACATGTTCACCAACCTGAACCTCACCGATATGGAGGTGTGCTACAAGCTGTTCAAAGCGCCGATCATCAAAGGCCTCGATCTCGAAGAGGACCGCTTCGGCTTCGAACCCGAAGTGACCGCGCGCGTCGCGGCGCAAAAGAAGTTGCGCATCTACGAAGTACCGATTTCCTACTACGGGCGCTCCTACGAGGAAGGCAAAAAGATCGGCTGGAAAGACGGCGTGCGTGCGATTTACTGCATCACCAAATACGGCCTGAAGTTCAACCCGCTACCGGTGATCATCCTCGGTCTGGTCTCCGCATTCCTCGGCCTGCTGTTTCTCGGCATCGTCGGCGAAGTGCTCAACTAGCGATGAAAATCGCCGGCGGAGAACTCCGGGGGCGGCGCCTCAAAGTGCCAGCCAAGGGCGTGCGTCCGACCGGCGAACGGGTGCGCGAAGCGATCTTCTCGATGCTCGGTTCGGAGCGGGTGGCCGACGCGGAAGTCCTCGATTTGTTTGCCGGTTCGGGCGCGCTCGGACTCGAGGCGTGGAGCCGCGGCGCGGGCCGGGTGACCTTCGTCGAAAAGCACCGCAAAGGTACCGCGTTGATCAAGGAGAACATCCGCGAACTCTGCGGCAAAGGGGCCCCCCTCGAAGCCATGATTGGCGACGCGGCCGGCTATTTGAAACGCAATAGCCTCGCCCGCCGATTCGACATTATTTTCGCCGATCCGCCGTACTACGAGGAATGGTTGCGCAAAATGCTCGAAGCCCTGTCCGAAGGCGACGCGCTCGGACCCGACGGCGTGCTGGTGTTCGAACAGCACCGCCGCGAACCGATGGCCGAGGTGCTGGCCGAGTTCGAAGAAGTGTTCAAACTGACCAAGGACAAACTCTACGGCACCACCCGAGTTCTGTTTATCCAGCGGATAGAGGGTTCGACATCCCCGCTTGTAACATAGATCCTTGCTTTGTCGATTCGTGACTAGATGAGTCAGACATTCTTTGGATCGGCTTGGCGGATGTTTGTGCGTATGTGTGTTGGCCGCTGCGCGGAGGAAAATGAATTTGGGGCAAAGGAATGAGCTGGGGATATCGTTTCTTTTTGGCTCGGCAGTACTGGGTCAGTTCGATGACCTTCGAATTTTGGGTCTTCAGGAAATCCTGTCAAAGTATCTCGTCAGATCATTGGCCCGCTGTCGCTCACGTCATTGAATGAAAAAGTGGCGGCGGGTATCTTGCGGTCGATGAGCCCGAAAAGAGCCGCGTTAGCGGTGGCACCCTGAATAGCTCCGGCTGTAGGCCGCAGACCAAGGCCGGGGTTGGCATAAGAGAGATGAGGAGTCCCGCAAGGCGGGATGACACAGGGCACCAATGGTGCGTCCGGCCAAAGAATACAGGCAGCAGATGCCCTCGGAGCCATGAGGCCGTTCCGACCGGACATGTAGCGAAGAGCTCGTGCAGAGGGGCAGGCCGGTCGGTTTACAAAGACTCTGAGCTACCCCGGGTTCCGCTCGTACCTCGCTCCACCCGCGGCTACTTTCTTGCCACCACTCCGTGGTTCCTCGTAGAGGGTTCGTCGTCGGTGGGATGACCTCTAAATCTTCTAAATTTCAAATATTTTTGGTTAGGTTTCAACCTGTGTTTGCCCGACGGGTTTAACCCGTCGGAAATTGGGAGCAACTCGCCCGCAGGGCGCGAACCCATTGAA
>Ga0209828_1003792_pt1 | contig 11271 bp, 8 predicted proteins | sample MaitaG_FD_187429 | JGI IMG/M metagenome (GOLD analysis project Ga0209828, IMG submission 187429) | Marine algal microbial communities from Maine, USA - Maine_Asex2 metaG (SPAdes) (version 2) | ecosystem: Host-associated > Algae > Red algae > Unclassified | place: Maine, USA | collected 2015-01-05
TATTCGCGTAATACAAGTTTTGCTGAGTCATAAAAAACTCGATACCACGGCTCGCTACAGTCAAGTGGCAACCAAGACACTGCGAGACGTGACCGGTCCACTTGAACATATAGTTCTACATTCACGCCTCTGAGTTAGTCGCGTGGGTCAGTTGGAAGTCGCGGATTTATTTCGCGACTACGGCCCTGCTTGGCGTCGAGCCAATGCTGGGCATATTAGCCTGGATCAGTTGAAGGTGATGTCGGCGATCGAGCGTTGCCGCAGTGCAGCGCTCGGTGGACATGTGCTGCGTTGCAGTGGATGTGCGCAAGAACAAATCGCTTACAACTCTTGTCGCAACCGTCATTGCCCTAAGTGTCAGGCGAGCGCCGCTAAGCGTTGGCTTGAAGCTCGGGAGAATGAACTGTTGCCCGTTGAGTACTTTCACGTGGTGTTCACATTGCCAGCACCGATCAGTGATATCGCCTTTCAGAATAAGGCGGTGATTTACAACATCCTGTTCTCAGCGGCTGCGCAAACGTTACAGATCATCGGCGCTGACTCGAAGCATCTGGGTGCGCGGCTTGGTGTCACCAGTGTTTTACATACATGGGGTTCAGCCTTGACGCATCATCCGCATCTGCATTGCATCGTACCCGGTGGCGGACTCTCGCCCGATAAGCAACGCTGGGTTCGGTGCCGCACAGGTTTTTTCTTGCCGGTGAGAGTGCTCTCGCGTTTGTTTCGTCGATTGTTTATGGAGAAGCTACAAACGGCTTATAACAATGGCTCGTTGAGTTTTTATTCCAAGCACGCATCATTGGCTGACCCAAAACGGTTCGATCAGTTTGTTACACCTGTGCGAAAGATCGATTGGGTGGTGTATGCCAAGCGCCCCTTCGCAGGGCCGCGATCGGTACTTGCGTACCTGTCGCGCTACACCCATAGAGTAGCGATCGCCAACTCCCGATTGTTGGCGGCCGATGAGAACAAAGTGACTTTCAAGTGGAAAGACTATCGCCGTGAGTATGCAAAACGTCCAGGCACGATGACACTGGATACGCCAGAGTTTATTCGTCGATTCCTTATGCATGTGTTGCCCAGTGGCTTCCATCGGATACGTCACTACGGAATGCTGGCTAATGCGAATCGTGCAAATGCGTTGGCGCTGTCGCGCCAACTGCTTTGCGTAGCTGAACCTGCGCCAGAAGAAGAGTGTGAAGAGAAAACAATAGTGCCGGTGTTTGTCTGCAGAGGCTGTGGTGAGCCGATGATGATTATTGGGGTGTTTGAACGAACTAATCTGGCCCGAGCTCCGCCAGTGACGATAGCGCAACAATAAGCTAGAGCATCTGATGAACAGATGTACTTTATTTGCTGGTTTTTATCGGCAGAGCAATGCTTTATTGTGTCGTAAACGAGAGCGACAAATAAAGCGCATTAACTGTGATTGTAATGAGCGTAATCTGAATGAACAGTCGATATTCTTGGAATAAAAACACCACGCAGCCTGACAAGTGGCTTGACGAGACTCGAATCAACGGCGCTGATCTGTACAATCGCCATAGAAAAAACAGCTCGATAACTAGCTGACCATAGATACGTCCCCGCGGTTTCCTCCATGTTGCGTTAGACGCCACCTGACCATTGAGCCCGATGTGTAGCTTGCGTTCTCGTGCGCCGGCAGGTAGCGTATAACGCTATAACTTTGCTGCGGTACGGTTTCTCATTCGAAACGGCAGCTTTCTGGAACCCTGGATCTAGTAAGCAGCCACTCGGCTATTCTCATTTGACCGGTTGAACCCAAGGCCCAGAGCAGTCATTCAGAGCATCTCACAAGTCTTGAAAATACCCGTTAGACTGGTCTACGTGAAACTGCGATATAGACAGCAATACCAATAAGCATCAGCCCAGCGGCTTTCTCAAAATAATTTCCAAATGCTTGTTGTCGACTCTTCATTACTAACGAAAGTTGGTTCGACATCATTACAATCGATAGATTAATCAAAAGCCCGATTCCGATTAGTATGCCTCCCAGTACCAACATTTGCAGCCAGACAGGCCCATAACCAATCGAAACAAACTGAGGTACAAAAGATAAGTTAAATAATATCGCTTTCGGATTGAGTAAATTAGTAAATACGCCTTGTCGGTATATTTTTAACGTGGGTTTTCGATCGGCGACCTGGGCTGCTTCAATAGGCGCTTTTGTACTTAAATACTGAAATCCAATCCATGCTAAATACCCGGCCCCCATAAATCGGACAACATCATAAGCTATTTCTGAAGATAGAATTATTGCTGAAATACCCAAAGCTGCTGCGATAAAATGTACAACGGCACCGCTGGCTATTCCAAGAGTTGCTACAGTCCCTGATCGCTTACCACCAGAAACGGAATTCGTCACTATAAATACCAAATCCGCACCTGGAGCAATCATTACAATGAAAGCACTCACGAAAAACACTGGCAAAACAGATGGATCGACTATCATAAAATTCGTGACTCAGTGTTGGACAGGCCCTACGGGCAAAGCACTAGTATATGTCTTATTAAAAACATCTAATCACCTGAGTTAATCGAGGCAAATTGAATGGCTGAATTAGACATAAACTTACCGTTCAAATAAGTGTGTTTGAGCGGCAGCAATTCAATGTCAGCGGTCCAGAAAGCCTCACGCACGAAGAAAGTTCGATAAAGCGTTAGGCCCCTCTTTATGAGGAGAAAATCGTGGCTCCTCGCTAATTCCGTAGCAGGTGCGAATGCTAGCGCCAATCTTTTTATAGCATGGTTGAAACTGCAAAGGTAAACGTGCTAGAGCCTTATGCCTTTATCAAAAAAGTAATGACTGAGTTGCCAAAGGCAACTTGTCTGGAAGACATCGAAGCGCTGTTACCCTACAATCAGAAAGAAGCGTTTGCTGCTTAGTATTCCGCTTACGTTTAGGCTATTTCTGATGCCACTGTTCGAGAAGACCGATACATAACCGCGAGCCTAACGTACCTTAAGAGGAACTTGTTTTGAAGAACCAGAACCAACAACGCTTTGCCACGCGGACCATCCATGCAGGGCAAGAACCATGTCCTTTGACTGGCGCGATTATCGCACCAGTGTACACCGCATCGACATATGTACAGGACGGAATTCGTTCAAATAAGGGCTTTGATTATTCCCGATCCGGCAACCCGACTCGTCATGCGCTTGAGGCTTGTTTGGCGGATCTGGATGGTGCAACCGCCGCACATGTTTTTCCAAGTGGATTAGCCGCCGGAGCTACGATTGTAGATCTATTGGATACCGGTTCAGAAATTGTGGCGCATCATGATCTTTACGGCGGGGTGTACCGACTGCTGGCGGACCTGAAACCCAAAACCAACGGTCATAAAGTGACGTTTGTGGATTTCTCTGACAAAGCGGCACTTGAAGCAGCTGTTTCTGACAGCACGGCAATGCTGTGGTTTGAAACACCGTCAAACCCTACATTGCGCATTGTCGACATTGCCCATGTCGTGTCGCTGGCTAAGAAACATGGGGCACTTTCAGTTTGCGACAGTACTTTCACTTCACCCTACATTCAGAGACCTATCGAATTCGGAATTGATGTTGTTGTGCATTCCGCGACGAAATTTCTGAACGGTCATTCCGATTTGATGGGCGGTGTCGTTTGTATCAGTCCGAATGCGCCAGAGGGTATCGCGGATCGCATCAGATACCTGCAGAATGCACTTGGGGCCATTCTGTCCCCTCCCGACTGTGCCTTGCTTCTTCGGTCGGTCAAAACGCTGCATGTGCGCATCGACAGGCATCTTGAAAACACAACTAAGATCGTCGGATTTCTTCAAGCTGAAATGGAAGACCTCGGCATTTCTGAGTTGATCTATCCGGGTCTGCAAGATCACATTGGGCACGATATCGCTGCCGCGCAGATGGACGGTTTTGGTGCGTTGATTTCCTTAAGGCTTAACGGGACACAAACCCGCGTGGAAAAAGTGCTGCAATCCACGAAATTGTTCCAGTTCGCGGTTAGTCTTGGCGGCGTCGAGAGCCTGATCAATCACCCCGCCTCCCTCACGCACGCAACAGTACCTGCGGCATTTCGCGAGAAGATAGGGATCAGCGACACGATGATCCGTTTATCTGTCGGGATCGAAGACTCAGAGGATTTGATCGCCGACCTGGCTCATGCTTTGAGGCGGACGGCCTGACATCTGCGGAACAGGTACGTATAATTCCAAGCCATCACCATTGTCTTCTCGATGCGCATTCCGGGGTGATTCGGAATCTCGGAGATTCGTTGCTATGCGAACAAGAAAATATCTCGAAGCCAGCGTGTTAGCTACGTTAATTATTCTCTTTTTGACAGGGTGTTCCCAGTCAAGCAGTGAGCCCGACACTTCACTCACTCCACAAGAATCCGCTATTGGGAACATACATTCTGCAAATGGTATTTACTTTCAAGCCAAACACGCTGGGCAAATAAGTATTCGTAAACAAGAACCAGACGGATCGATATCAGATCTACTGGCTGGTGAGGAGACGCAATTCTGGTGGCCACGGGTATCTCCAGATAAATCTACGCTGCTCTGGTACCAGTCACCGGCAACAGGAGATCTGAACAACTATCAGGAAGCCGAACTCTGGATGGGAAATGTAGATGGATCTGAAGCTCGTCGGGTGATAGCTAAAGGTCAATATGGCTGGACTGCACAGGGTGTTGCTGACTGGTCGCCTGATGGTTCACAATTGGTCATGGCTGCCATAGATGAGAGTGGCTTTTGGCACATTTATATTACTAAGAACAACGGCCAAGACCCGACGAGAGTCAGTTCGCGAAATTCACTATTCGCCGACCCAAGCTGGTCACCTGATGGAAATCAGATTGTCTACTCTGCGTATCCTGCTAACTATGACGGCAATCCGCTGAATTTGTTTGCACTCGAAATACATACAATGAACCGCGACGGTACAGAAGAGCGTCGCCTCACCTTTGATGAGTTGCGGGATCATGACCCATACTGGTCACCAGATGCGAGAGAAATTGTATTTGAAAGCCAGCATGACTTGTTGCACTGCTTGATTGGAAGTTGGGCAGTTCGCAAGGTTGATCTCCAAACCGGAGATACAACCAATTTGGTTTTTGATGAAAACGCAAATGGTGTTAGTCGCTGGTCACATGACAGTCAATATATCTATTTCCCGAGAACAACCTGTGGAAACTTTTCACGCTTGATGAGGATAGATCGCGACGGTGGAAACATGCTGGTCGCGGTTGAAATTCCTGAAACAAATGTCTTGGATGGAGACATTGTGGATTGAACTGGCAAGTCACTGTAGGTTCAGCTGCCGCTGCAACTCAATATACTCTGGCGAACGTCAGCAGACGGTCAAATAGCGGACCTTTACATTATTTCGTTACCGGTACGCGTTAATTGCATGACCACCATCTGATCTAACCTGTATCAGTGATTAATACAGGGAACAACAGAGCCCGTGATTTATTCTTACAACTCCCCGAGCCCTTTACAGCAGCGCATGATCACTGATTGTCCTGGCGCGCTGAAAATGACTATCGTAGAATGAGAGATTATTTGCCAGCACCGAAATTCCGTATCTAATGGCCTACGCTTTTAATATTCGAAGCGACGATAAATCGTCAAAAAAGATAGAGAAACTCTGGCAAGAGGCCAGTGTGCTGGAAGAACTTCCTAGTATGCGTTGTCTCAGGTATCGGCCCCATATAACATTCGCAATTTACGATGACTACCAACCAGATATTTTGCGAGATGTTTTTGATTCTGTATTCAAATCTGTAAAAAAAACAGTGGTCATTTTTGACGAATTGAATTTTTTTGAAACTACAGATTCTTTGGTACTTTGGGCTAATCCTATTGTTACTGTAGATATTTTGGAAATTCATCAACGCATACACGAGTTGCTCAATGTGAATTCATGTCGAGACCACTATCGGCCTGAAAACTGGGTACCGCACTGCTCAGTAGCCATGTCAATCCCACTAAATCGAAAGAGTGAGGCGATGGAATTTGTTGATCGTGAATTTGATTCGTTTGAAGTCGTATTTGACGTTGCAGACCTTGTTTCATTTCTACCGGTTCAGGTAGATCGAGAGATGGTCTTAGCCCAAGCTAATTGAGCATAAAGCAAGGTGCTCGATGCGCGTAAATAGTCCGCTAAAGCACTTGCGCGATTAACCCGACTAGTAAGCTAAACACAGCACCAGTGGTTAGTATCAGGCGAAGCCGACCGTACCATTCAGGCAACTCTGTCTGATGAACCGATTCCGAGTCCAGAAAGTATTGATAAACTACACCGGCCGCCAGTACAGAGAGCATGGCGATCGCCGGTAATAGTAGAGCTAGCCACGCAATAATGCTCGGTATAACACTAAGCACAATTGGCTTCCAGCGCTTCAAGCTCGTTTTATCATTAACCAACACTCCCCACTTCACACCGCCAAGAAAACTCAGAATTACGGCACCATATGCTGCGAGCGCCAGTGTGCTACGAGCGGCTAACTCACCATCGAACAGTGTCGCTGCCAGTGCACAACCGAAAAACGGAATAAGTCCTGCCAGCCCCAGGACCAACGCGGTTGAGGGTATCGCCTGCTTTTTCGCTTTTGCCATAGCTCTGTTTATCCGTTCAGTTGCGAATAATTCAATAAGCCAATGATTCTAGGCTACCAAGGCAAGAATAGGGCAGCTGAATTGCATCGACCTCACTAGACCCTGCTTCACGGTTCGGGTAGCCTGAGCTGGTGTTTGAAGAAGACTATTATCTGGCGAATTTTCGTTCTCTGGTTGGGTTCGTTGGGCGTACCTATGAGGGGTTGCTAAATGACTCTGAGCGACAATGGCTTACAAGCGTATCGGGTCTGTCAGATCCGGCACAGCGACTCTACGTTCGACTCATTGGACGCCGAGCCCCCGTGTTCAGACAAAGTAAACTCCGCTACTCGGAAATCGAGTCAATAAATCTTGCGGCTCAGGAGCTCTGTATCAGTGGGCTTGCTACAAGTGATGCTCCTCAGGTACTGACAGTATTGTTATCAGCCTATACAAAGCCTGAGTTAATAAAACTGTTGTCCTTGCCGGAACTACGAAAGCTATCGCGTATTGAGCTAAACGACGCTATTATTGGCCGCGAATCCGCACATGACCTGCATACGTTGCAGCAGCATGATAGTTGGCTGGCAATTGATGGTCTTAGAGAGTTCACTTTATTTAAACTGTGTTTCTTTGGCAATTGCTATCAGGACTTGAGTGAATTTGTACTGCGTGATCTCGGTGTGCTTCAATATGAACAGTATCGTATCGATAAAAAATCAAGGGTTTTTCAAAGCCGTGAGCAAATCGATGCGCATATGCAGTACTTTGATTGTGCAACCGCGCTGGATAAAACAGATCACAGTGATGCGGCTGCATTGCTCGAAATAAGCCGACTGATACCTGAAAAAGACCTTCACGATGCACACTTAACCAGAAGGGTTGATCGAATGAATAACTCGATCGCCAGACAATTGGAAAGGCTTAATGAATTGGATAAAGCATTACAACTTTATCAGCAGTCAGAAAAGCCACCATCGCGAGAACGCCGGGTCCGTATTCTTGTGAAGCTAGATCGTTTACGCGAAGCAAATCAATTGTGCAATGCGATCCTTTCACAACCCTATGCCGAAGAGGAAATCCAATTCGTTAAGACCATCCAGCCAAAGTTGCACAAGCGGTTATCGTTACCATTGAAAAAGACGCAGCGTTTTCGACCAGTGACAACGAAGTTAACACTTACTGCAGGGGATGCTCGTGTTGAATCAATCGCGCGTGATTTTTACTCGCAATTTGGTGAGTGTTTTTTCGTGGAAAATACCCTGATCAACGGTGTGCTTGGTCTGTTCATATGGGATATTGTTTTTGCTCCGGTTAAAGGTGTTTTTTATAATCCGTTCCAGAGCGCGCCAGCAGATTTCTACCAGCCAGAATTTACGAAAAATCGTGCCAATCTGCTTGCCGCCCGGTTCATCGAGTTGCGCGATCCGTTACGATTCTCGGCCAGAGTATGGGAACGATTTGAAGCCAGCCATGGCATCACGAATCCGTTGGTCAATTGGCACTATCTCAAAGAAGATCTTTTGTCGATGGCTTTGATTCGTATTCCAGTAAGCGATTGGCAGCATTTGTTTTCGCGCATACTGGCCGACTTACGCAATCACACCAGCGGGTTTCCTGATCTGATTCTATTTCCAAAAGATGGCTCATACGAAATGCTCGAAATCAAAGGCCCTGGTGACGCTGTGCAAAAAAATCAGCGACGTTGGATGGCTTATTTTGATAAACATCGCATCCCGTATCGGGTTGTGCACATAAACTTGGCCAGCCAGACAACAACAGTGTGAATACGACCACTTGAGTCAGCGCAGCTTAAAAGTATCAGTGACAGCGCTTGCCGATTTTTCTTGCCGGGTTGGCGATCTGGAGCTTGCGGGCACGGTTGGCCCAACTGCGCGACAGGGGATGAAAGCACATCAGCGAATCCAGTCACTAAGGTTATCAGAATCAGAAGTCAGGCTCTCAACAAAGATCACTATTCAGGATGTGATTGTTACCTTATCCGGAAGAGTAGATTTACTTGAAACTGATCAACATAACCAAGAAGACCTGCAGAATGTAGGGCAGGAAATTCAGCAATCGCAGGGAAGTGCCCTGCATGGTCCCGGCCATAAATCCCGGCATAGATTAAGTGAGATAAAGACAACGCTAGTGCCGTCGCACAGGTTAAGTCAATCGAAGCTTGCGTTACAGTGGGCGCAAATCAAGCTCTATGGATTTTGCTATTGCAGGCAATTGCTTGAATCAGATGTCGCCGTACCGAGCGATGGTATTGAGCTAGAGCTCATTCACGCTGATATCAGACGCGATTCGGAAGATTCCAGTGTTCAAAATCTCACATTGGATGTACTTGAAGCATTTGCGTTAGATGCGCTGACACGCTATGTCGTTTGGCGAAAACTGCTTTGGAGCTGGGAGGAGGACATTAAATCCAGTGCAGCTGCAATGGTGTTTCCGCATGATCAATATCGTGCCGGACAAAGAGATATGGCTGCTGCTGCTTTTCGTGCAACAAGAGACGGTAAAACGCTGCTGTGTGAAGCACCTACCGGAACCGGTAAAACATTAAGTAGTCTGTTCCCTGCGATTAAGGCGCTTGGTGAAGGTTATGTGAAGCATGTTGTTTACCTGACAGCCAAATCATCGGGGCGACAGAGCGCCATGTTTGCTGTACGTGCGCTAGAACAAGCCGGATTGAAAATAACGTCGATTATCATTCGATCAAAGTCGCCTACCTGTTTTTGTACAAACGGTCGTTGCGAGCGTGATGATTCAAACGTCTGTCCCATGACAATCGGTTTCTTTGATCGTTTACCTGCTGCACGAGAAGAGGCAATCAATTGTGGTGTGGTGGATGGTGATCAGCTTGATGAAATCGCATGGCAACATCAAGTATGCCCGTTTGAACTTGCATTGCAGTTGCTGCCATGGGTGTCGATCAGCATTGCAGATTATAATTATGTGTTCGATCCATTGGTACGCATCGGCCGATTCAGTGAATCAAGACGCGATACAGCTTTGCTTATTGATGAAGCTCACAACTTGGTTGATCGCGCCCGAGATATGCATTCCGGGCACTTGAATCGACTTGAACTGCTTGATGGTCAGCAATTGGTTAGTTCCAGTCACCCATTGCTGGCTAAAAAAATAAAATCTCTGTGCAATAGTTTGAAAATCGTGAATAAATCGAATCACGCTCTCACATCTGTTGATGAAGAAGTACCAAAAAATTTAGTTACGCAATCGAGTGCTGTTGTAGAAGCCTATGTCGAGGCTCTGGATCAAGGGCCCGTATTGCCTGAATCGTTGTTTGAAATTTTTAAGATGACTTGCCGTTTTATTGCGATAAGTGATCTGTATAACGCTCAGCATAAAACGGTTACACAGGTTGAGAAAGTTGGTCGTCAGACGCAAGTTGTGGTCAATCTGAAATGTCTGGATGCAGCGAGTTATCTCAAGCCTCAATACAAGTTATTTCGAAGCACCCTGGTTTTTTCGGCCACCTTACGTCCAGCTCCATTCTACCGAGACGCGCTTGGTTTGGATGATGAAGCCCAACAACTCGTTTTGGGGTCACCATTTTCAGTCGATCAGGTAAGTCACTGCGTAGTGAATTACATCAACACACGTTATCGACATCGATCAGCCTCAATACCAGATTTAGTGAATTTACTACATACATTGGTCAACAGTAAACCCGGAAACTACATGGTTTTTTTCCCATCCTATGCCTATCTGGAAGAGGTATACGCTGAATTTGTTAAAAAACACCCCGGCATAGACACCTGGCATCAACCGCGTAATGCTGACATCGAAGAGCGAATGAGGTTGTTGGGTGAGTTGGAAGTCAGTGGAACCCGGCTCGGTTTTGCCATACTCGGAGGTGTGTTTGGAGAGGGAATTGACTATGTCGGTGATCGACTTATCGGTGTGGTGCTTGTTGGTGTTGGTTTGCCGGGATTGGGCGTAGAGCAAGATTTGATCGCTGAATGTTACAAAGAACAGGGGCTTGATGGATTCGACTACGCGTATCGTTATCCGGGTTTTACTAAAGTCTTGCAAACAGCAGGGCGTGTTATACGAACAGAATCTGATCGGGGTGTGATTATTCTTGTTGATGATAGATTCAGTCAGGCGTTTTATCGGGGCTTGTATCCGGATCACTGGCTTGTTGAGACAGCAAGCTGTCCAGATGATGTTGAACTGAAGTTAAAGCGATTCTGGGATGTACAAAGTCAGCTTGACCTGTGATCATAAAAATACTGCAGACAAAAAAAAGGCCCGGCTTCCTGATGGAAGCTCGGGCCGTCAACTCTTACCGGAACAGATTAAGACTTTCTACGGCGTGTAGTTGACGATGCACGACGGGCGCTAACCTTACGTGTGGTCTTCTTCTTGGCAGGCTTACGCTTGGCAGCAGTCTTTTTGACTGGCTTGCGCTTCGCAGTGGCCTTCTTCTTAGCAGGCTTACGCTTGGCAGCAGTCTTTTTGACTGGCTTGCGCTTCGCAGTGGCCTTCTTCTTAGCAGGCTTACGCTTGGCAGCAGTCTTTTTGACTGGCTTGCGCTTCGCAGTGGCCTTCTTCTTGGCAGGCTTACGCTTGGCAACAGTCTTTTTGACTGGCTTGCGCTTCGCAGTGGCCTTCTTCTTAGCAGGCTTACGCTTGGCAG